>Ga0102591_1001692_pt1 | contig 28343 bp, 19 predicted proteins | sample AraplaCol_mCL_r2_2_FD_76860 | JGI IMG/M metagenome (GOLD analysis project Ga0102591, IMG submission 76860) | Arabidopsis root microbial communities from North Carolina, USA - plate scrape MF_Col_mCL_r2 (SPADES assembly) (version 2) | ecosystem: Host-associated > Plants > Roots > Endosphere...
GAAGATGGGAATCGCGACCGCTTCCTTGTTGTTCAGCAGGCTGCGAAGCGCATAGTTGTTGGAACCCAGCTCGACGCGTGCGACGTCGCGCAGGTGGGTCACGGAGCCGGACGCGTCGCTGCGCACGATGATGTTGAGGAAGTCGTCCTCGGTCACCAGTCGGCCGCGCGTGTTGATGTTCACCTGGAACGCGTTGCTGTTCGGGCCGGGCGGCGCATTCAGCGAACCGGCGGCCACCTCGATGTTCTGCTCGCGCACCGCTTTGATCACGTCACCCGTGGTGAGGTTGCGGATCGCCAGCTTTTCCGGATTCATCCAGATGCGCATGCTGTATTCGCCGGCGCCGAACAGCTGCACGTCGCCGACGCCATCGAGGCGGGCGAGCTGGTCCTTGATGCGCGTGCGGGCGTAGTTCGACAGGTAGAGCATGTCGTAACGGCTGTCCGGCGACGTGAGATGCACGACCATCGTGAGGTCGGGCGAGCTCTTGGTCGTCGTCACGCCGAGGCGTTGCACTTCTTCCGGCAGGCGCGGCAGCGCCTGTGCGACGCGGTTCTGCGTCTGCACCTGGGCATTGTCGAGGTTCGTGCCGAGCGCGAAGGTGACCGTGAGGGTCATCGTGCCGTCGCTGGTCGCCTGCGAGGAGGTGTAGAGCATGCCTTCCACGCCGTTGATCTGCTCTTCGAGCGGCGTGGCGACGGTTTCGGCGATGACCTTGGGATTGGCGCCCGGGTAGGACGCCTTGACCACGACGGTCGGGGGCACGACCTCGGGGTATTCGCTGATCGGCAGCTTGAACACGGCGATACCGCCCGCGATCAGGAACAGCACCGACAGCACGCCCGCGAGGATCGGGCGTTCGACGAAGAATTGGGCGATTTTCATGGGTGGATCAGTCCTGGTTCTGCGCCACGCTGTCGATGCCGGCCGGACGCGACGCGACATTGCGCGCGTTGTCGGGCACCAGCGACGCCATGGCGACACGCTTCGCATTCACTTCCACGCCCGGGCGCACGCGCTGCAGGCCGTTCACCACGACGACGTCGTCGGCATTGAGGCCGGTATCGACCACGCGCAGGCCATCGACCAGCGCGCCCGTGGACACGCGGCGGTATTCGATCTTCTTGTCCTTGCCGAGCACGTAGACGAACTTGTTGCCCAGATCGGTGCCGACGGCCTTGTCGTCGATCAGCGCGCGCGGCTGGCTGTTGCCGCTGCGCAGCTCGACGCGGGCGAAGAGGCCGGGCGTGTACGCGCCATCGGCGTTCGGGAACACGGCGCGGAGACGGATCGTGCCGGCGCCTGCGCGCACCTGGTTGTCGACGAAGTCGATCTTGCCGGTGTGCGGATAGCCCTCTTCGTCGGCCAGGCCCATTTCGACATCGGGTGCACGACCGTTCTGGCGACGCAGGCGATCGAGCTTGAGGAACGTCTGCTCGTCGACGTCGAAGTAGACGTACATCGGGTCGACGGTGACCACGCTGGTCAGCGTGTCGGACGGCGTGACGAGGTTGCCCGCGGTGATCTGCGCATTGCTGACCTTGCCGTCGACCGGCGCGCGCACCTCGGTGAACGAGAGGTTGAGACGGGCGTTGTCGAGCGCGGCCTGTACCGAGGCGACCTGCGCCTTCGCGCTGGCGGCGGCGGTGTCGAGACGATCGGCCTCTTCGCGCGACACGGCATGCTGTTCGATCAGTTTGGCGCCGCGGGCGGCATTGGCGTCGGCGTTCTTCGCTTCGGCCTTCGCCTGGGCGAGATTGGCGGCGAGGCGATCGGCCTCCGCCCGGTACGGACGCGGGTCGATGGTAAAGAGCAGGTCGCCCTTCTTCACCGCCGAGCCTTCGCGGAAATGCACCGAGTCCACGTAGCCGCTGACGCGCGGGCGGATCTGGATGGTGTCCACGGCCTGGATCCGGCCCGTGAAGGCGTTGGCGTCGGAAACCGGGCGAAGGAGGACCTGCGCCACGGTGACTTCCGGTGCCGGCGGGGCGGCGGCGGGCTCGGCGGCGTGGCTGGCGGAACTGCCGGCCGCGCTCAGCCAGAGCGCCGAGGCGACGGCGACCGCCAGGGCGGACGAGCCGAACAGGAGTTTCTTCTTCATGGGGAGGTCCTGGAGTTGGGATGGAATAGGGGTAGACGGACAGCGGGGGCGGAGCCTACGACCTCAAGTGCACTCGAGGTCAAGACGGTCCGTCGCAGGTGGCGAAATCTAGGTCTTGCCCGTCAAGCGAAAAATGGGTCTACAATCACTCCGCTTTTGCCGTGCAGTCATCAATCCAACCCTCCGGAGTCGGCGATGGAAGACTTTTCCGCTATCAGCGTTTTCGTTCGCGTGGTCGAGGCCAAGAGCTTTTCATCGGCCGCGCAGCACCTGCAGATGACCCCCTCGGGCGTCAGCCGCGCGATCTCGCGGCTGGAGGAAAGCCTCGGCGCCCGCCTGTTCTTCCGGTCCACACGTTCGCTGCGTTTAACGGACGATGGCTCCGCGTTCTACGCGCGTTGCAAGGAGATCCTTGCAGATCTGACTGAGGCGACCGAGGCGCTCGGGTACGCGAAGACCAAGCCGGCGGGCAAGTTGCGCGTCGCGGCGTCGTCCGCGGTCGGGCGTGCGGCGATCATCCCCAACCTGGCCGAATTCGAACGTCGCTACCCCGATATCCGCCTCGAACTGACGATGTGCGACTTCCCGTTCGATCTGAACGAGGAAGGTTTCGATTGCGCCATCCGCATGGGCGAGCTGGCCGATTCCAGCCTGATCGCCCGGAAGATCGGCCACTTCAGCAATGTCCTCTGCGCCGCGCCTTCCTATCTCGCCCGCCACGGCATGCCCGTGTCGATCGAGGACCTGAAATCGCACAGGACGGTGAACTTCGTTCACCCGAGCACGGGCAAGCCGTACCAGTGGCAGTTCGATTCACCGGGCGGCCGGGTGTCGGTGGACGTCGATGCGCACATGCTGATCAACGACGGCGAGTCGGTGATCCAGGCCGCCATCGCGGGACTGGGCGTGATCCAGGCTCCCCATTGCCTCGCGGCAACGGCGTTGGACAAGGGGCTGCTGCAGATCATCATGACCGACACGATCTCCACGGGCTCCAACCTGTGGATCGTCTACCCGCAGAAGCGCCACCTGTCGGCCCGCGTGCAGGCCTTCATCGAGTGGACCAGCGAGCTGTTCACGCGGACCAGCGATCCCCAGTGCAAGATCGTGGAGAAGCAGCAGGCCGAACTCGCCCGTCTGCGCATGGCGAAGGCGGAAGAACAGCCGATCGCGGCCGTGGCCTGAGCGCTTCGCGGCAGGAGCCAGCCTGCTGGCTCCTGCCGGACATGCCGCCCTTCATCATTCTTCATCCCGATTTCAGGCGCTTCAGGCGGCCCTATGGCCGACTCGGATCTCCCACTACGGAGACCCGCCATGCACCGTCGCATCCTGATCCTCGCGCTGTCCCTCGCCGCGCTTCCCGCCGCCGCCCGTTACGAACCGCCGAAGGCCGGCGACGATGGCTGGGCGGTTGCCGATGCCGGCAAGGCCGGCTGGAACACGACCCTCCTCGATACCCTCGACCGCAAAGTCGCCGACGGCACTTACAAGAAGATCACCAGCGTGGTCGTGGCCGATCACGGACGCCTGGTTTACGAGCGCTACTTCAATGGCGGTTCGGTGGACCTGCTCAACGACGTCCGCTCGGCGACGAAGAGCGTCACGGCGATGCTGGTGGGCGCCGCGATCCAGCGCGGCGCCATCCGCGACGTGAAGGCGCCGGTCTACGCGTTCTTCCCCGAGGTCCGTATCGCCCGTCCCGATCCGCGCCTGGCGGGCATCACGCTGGAAGACCTGCTCACGATGAGCTCGATCTGGGAATGCGACGACGAGAATCCGTTCTCCTCGGGCAACGAGGAGCGTATGTACGTCACCGAGCGCTGGCTCGACTTCGCACTGAACCTGCCGATACGTGGCTATGCCCCGTGGGTGAAACGCCCTGCCGACTCGCCGCACGGACGCGCCTTCGCGTACTGCACGGTCGGCAGCTTCGTCGCGGGCGCCGTGGTGGAGCGCGCCACGAAGCTGCCCCTCGCGACGTTCGCGCACGACGCACTGGAGGCACCGCTCGGCATCCACCGGGTGCAGTGGAATACCTCCAGTGAAGGCATCGGCATGGGCGGCGGCGGCACGCGCTACCGCTCGCGCGATCTCGCGAAACTGGGACAGCTCGCCGTGGACGAAGGTCGGTGGAAGGGCACGCAGGTGCTTCCGGCCGGCTGGGTGCGCGCGATGCTCACGGTGCACGCGGAAGCGCGCGACGACGCGGACTACGGGTACCAGTGGTGGCAGTTCCGCTTCCCCGTGCATGGCGTGGAAACGGGGGTCTGGGCGATGAGCGGCAACGGTGGCAACTACGTCTTCGTGCTGCCGGAGCGCGGCCTCGTCGCGGTGGTCACGAGCCAGGGGTACAACCAGAGCTTCGCCCACCCTCAATCGCAGGGGATCTTCCGCGATATCGTGCTTGGGGCGTTGCCGCGTTGAGCGTTTCGGTGGGAGCCAGCAGGCTGGCTCCCACCGAAGCGGTTCAACGAGGCAGCACGGTCCTGAGCTCTTCCGGGCACCACGGCGCTTCCAGCACCCGTTGCCGGTCGGCGGCGACGCGTCGCGCGATCGCATCCAGCACATCGGCGAAGCCCGGATCGTCGTGCAGCGGTGCAAACAGAGGCGAGACGCGCAGATAGGCCGCGTCTCGCCACCCCTTGTCCACGGCGTCCGACAGCGCCCCGACGGCTCCCGGTCTGTCGGCATCGGCAAGCAGCAGGAGCGCCAGTTCGAGCCGGCTCGACGCCCATGGATCGTCACGAAGGGCCGCCCGCGTCGTCGCGATCCGCTCGCGCAACCAACGCGGGTCCACCGGATGCTCGCCATACAACGTCTCGAGCGTGACCGGTAGCGAGGAGTCCGGTCGCAGCCGCTTCGCTTCCGCGAATGCTCGCAAGGCCGCCGCACGGTCGCCCCGCAGCAGCGCGATTTCGCCGTCGAGTTGCGCGAGCTCCGCCCGCGCGGTGCCGCGGGAACGCGCGTCGTCGATCGCACGGCGGGTCTCGTCCAGCCGACCTTGCGAAAACAGGAACGCGGGCCATCCGATGTTGCCGAACACGTTGTCGGGCGAGAGGTCGAACACGTGGCGATAGCGTGCCTCGGCCTGCGCGGGGAATCCAAGAAGCTCGTATTCGCGAGCGACCTGCACCTCGCGAAACCGGACGCGCGCCGGATCGCCGCGCATGTCGACGTTCGCGTGCAGCGCATCGGCGAGCCGGCCCTGCTCCTGATACAGATAGGCGGCGGAAGCGCGGCTCGCGTCGTCGCCCGGCTCGAGCCGCACGGCGCGTTCGTAGCCGTTGATCGCGCCGGCGATATCGCCGAGGCAGTCGCGCGCGTAGGCGAGCGTCGACCACGCCTTCGCGCTGTCGGGGTGCGCGGAAACCGCGCGCGTGGCGAGCTTCAGGGCGTCCCGCGCGTCGTGCGGGCCGGTGTTGTAGAGACAGGTACGCGCCGAGCGCGCACGGCTCGCGCCGGTGAGCGCGTCGACATCGTCGGGCGCATCGCGAAGCGCGCGGTCGAACAGCGCCAACGCGCGTTCGTTGTTGTCGCGCTGGCCCATGGACGCGTACCAATGGGCGCGCTCGATCACCTCGCGCTGCACCGTTGGCGCGGGTCGCTGGTCCTGGGCGAGGAAACCGACGCCGATCGCCGCCGCCGCGAGCACGCACACGGCGGCCACGGCCGGCCACAGGTGCCGATGCCGGGGCTCGTCGACGGCGAGAGGCACTGGCGGCGCGCCGAGCTGATAGCCGCGGGCGCGGACGGTGCGCACGTAGCGCGGCTGCCGCGCGTCGTCACCCAGCGCCTGTCGTAGCAGCCGGACGCGCTGGGTCACGGTTTCTTCGTTGACCACCGCGGGCGCCCAGACCGCCTCCATCAGTTCGTCGAAACCGACGACACGATCGGCGCGCTCAATCAGGCAGGCGAGCAGCCGGAAGCTGAGTCCGGAGACGTCGAGCGGCTGACCGTTCCGCTCGACCCGCTGGCGCGCCGTGTCGATCGTGAGGTCGAGCAAGCGGTAGCGGGCCGTTTCCATGGCGGATCAGCCGCCGGCGGGCAGGAGCAGCAGAAGCGCGATGCCGAGGACGATGCGATAGACGGCGAAGGCCGTGAAGCGATGCGAGCGGATGTAGCCGAGCAGCCACTTCACCGCCACGAACGCGACGACCGTGGAAACCACGAACGCGATGCCCAGCCCACTCCAGTCTTCGCCGGCGGCACCGCCGTGCGTGAACGTCTTGAGCAGCTCGTAGCCCGTCGCGGCGTACATGGTGGGGATGCCCACGAGGAACGCGAACTCCGTGGCGGCGGCGCGGTTGTTGGTACCCGCCAGCATCGCGATGAAGATCGTGGCCGCCGAGCGCGACGTGCCGGGGAAGATGCCGGCGACGATCTGCGCCAGGCCGACGAGGATCGCGACCTTCCAGGTGATCGCCGCGCGCTCGGGGCGCTTCTCAGCGACCTTCTCGGCCACCATCATCCAGATGCCGCCGGCGATGAGCGCCCACGCGATGGGAGTGACGGTCTCGGGCAGCTTGAATCCGAGTTTGGCGACGACCAGGCCGAGCACGGCCGTGATGAGGAATGCCACGCTGAGCTTGGCGAGGTAGTCGCGCGTCTCGGGACGCCGCCAGTTGATCGCGAAACTCCACAGCGTGCGCCAGTAGATGAACGTGACCGCGAGGATCGCGCCGGCCTGGATGGCGACGTTGAAGAGGTCGGACCGCGCACCGAGCCAGCGTTCGGCGATGAGCAGATGCCCGGTGCTGGAGATGGGCAGGAACTCGGTGATCCCTTCGACGATGCCGAGGAGGATGGCGCTGAGCAGATCGTTCACGTGGCGGGGATTCCAGTGGGGGACGACGGCATAGCTTAGCCGCTGAGCCCCCCGCGCCGTCACGCGATGCCCACGGCGGGCGCTGATAAGGTCCCGAAGACGTGACGGAGCGCGCATGCGACCGCCCGATTCGCAAGAACTTCCAGAGTGTTTTCGCCATGGCGTATTCCTTTCCAACGCCGTGCCGCCGATGCCGTGGCCTGCGAGGCATCGTCGTCGCCACGGCGCTGTTGCTCGGCGCATGCGCGCCGCCGGTGCGTCCACCCGCCTTCGTGCCGCGCGACGAGGCGCCGCTCGCCGGTCTGCCCGGAGGGAAGTCCGGTTGGCCCGCGAGCGAATGGTGGCGGGCGTGGGCCGATCCGCAGCTCGACCGCATCGTCGGCCTCGCCATGCGCGGTTCGCCCGACATGGAGCAGGCCGAGGCGCGCTACCGGGCCGCGTTGCGGGCGGTGGACAGCGCGAAGGCAGAGCTGAATCCCCAGGTCCGCGGCCTCCTGAGCGGCAGTCACGGCTATAGCGACGTCACGGTGCGCGGCGAGCTGCCGGGCGCTGCCGGCAACGCGCAAGGCTTCCAGCTCGATCCGGGTAACCGCTGGAGCAACAGCGGCGCGGCCGGCGCGCTCGCCACCTGGGACCTCGATCTCTGGGGCAAGCAGAAAGACGCGGTGGCGGCCGCCGTCGGACAGGCGCGCGCGGCGGAGGCGGAACGCGCGGCGGCGGCGACATCGCTGCAGTACAACGTCGTGAACACCTATTACGACTGGCAGGCGCAGCAGGCGAGGCTGGCGATCGCCCACCACGCGGCCGCGAGCGCCGCGCAGTTCCGCGAACTCGTGGCGCTGCGCGTGCGCGGCGGTCTGGACGATCCCACCACGCTCGATCAGGCCGATGGTCGTCTCGCGCAGGCACGGCTGGCCGTCGCGCAGCTCGACGGCAGCGCGCAACTCGACGTGGTGCAACTCGCCGCACTGGCCGGCGTGTCGCCGGACGGGCTCGGCGAGCTGCGGCCGTTGCCGCTACCGGCGGCCGACACCAGCCTGCCGGCGGACGCGAAGCTGGGCTTGCTCGCTCGTCGTCCCGATATCGCCGCCGCCCGCTGGCAGATCGAGGCGTCGGCCAAGAACATCGACCAGGCGCGCAAGGCTTACTACCCCGACGTGAGTCTCACGGGCCTCGGCGCGTTCCTCCGCACGTATCCCGACCTCGGCTCCGGCACGCGCACCGACCTGGCACTCGGCAACATCGGTGCGTCGGTGCAGTTGCCGATCTTCAGTGGCGGTCGGCTGCGCGCGCAGTACGAAGGGGCGCAGGCGCAGCTCGACTCGGCCATCGCGCAATACGACGCGGCCGTGGTGCAGGCGGCCGGCCAGGTGGCACAAGGCGTCGCCACGCTGGAGACGCTGGCGCGACAGCGCTCGCAGGTGGACGCCCAATTCGACGCCAGCGCGGCGCAGAAGGCCAAGGCGGCGGACCGGCGCTCGAAAGGTCTGATCGACGACCGCACCTGGCTCGACGCCGACATGCAGCTCGACCAGCAACGTGACGCGCGACTGCAACTCGCCAGCCGCACGCTTTCCGCCCATCTCTCCCTCATCCATGCGCTCGGCGGCGGCTACCGCGCCGACGGCCTGCCCGACCTCCCGGCCGCGAAAGACGGCAAGGAATCCACGCGATGACCCCGAAAGACGACGAGACGCGCGAACCCCGCGAAGGCGCCGAGACGCCGCAGCCGTACAAGTACCGCTACAAGTATCTGCACAAGTACGGCGACGCACCCGCTGGCGGTGCGCGCGACGACGGCGACGGAAAGCAGGAGGACCCGCGCGACGACGCGAAGGAAAAGAAAAAGGAAACAGAGGAAAAGCAGGACGACAAGGACGAGAAAGACGATCCGAAGGCGAAGCGCCGGAAGGTCATCGTGCTCTCCGTCATCGCCGCGGTGTTCCTGCTCGCCGGTCTCGCCTGGCTGCTGCTCTACCTCTTCGTCTTCTCGCAGCGGGAAACCACCGACGATGCCTACGTCAAGGGCGACATGGTGACGATCTCCTCGCGTGTCGCCGGCACGGTGGTGGAAGTCGCCGTGGAAGAAACCGATCGCGTGCATGCCGGCCAGGTGCTCATCAAGCTGGATCCGGTGGACGCCGGTGTGACCCTGATGAACGCGGAAGGCCAGCTCGCGCAGGCTGTACGCGAGGCGCAGGCGCGTATACAGCAGGCGAATCAGGCCGACGCGGCGATTCCGCAGCGTCGCGCGCAGTACGAACAGGCGCGCGATGAGTACAACCGACGCCACCCGCTGCTCGAGCGTCGCGCCGTGTCCGCCGAGGAAGTGGATACCGGCAGGCGCCAGATGCAGCAGGCGCTGGCGGCGCTGCAGGCGGCCCAGCGCGAAGCCGCCGCGGCGCACGCGCAGGTGGACGGCACGACGGTGGAAGATTATCCGGCGGTGGTGCAGGCACGCGCGCAGTTCCGCAACGCATGGGTCAACAGCGGTCGCAATGCGATCGTGTCGCCGATCGAGGGCTACGCGGCGCGGCGGCAGGTGCAGGTCGGCCAGCGGGTGCAGCCGGGCCAGGATCTCCTCACGGTCGTACCGTTGTCGGATCTGTGGGTCGACGCGAACTTCAAGGAGACGCAGCTGGAACACATCCGCATCGGCCAGCCGGTGACGATCAGCACCGACATGTATTCCGACGTCGAGTACCACGGCAAGGTCGCCGGCCTCAACGCGGGTACCGGCAGCGCGTTCTCGCTGCTGCCGGCGGAAAACGCCACCGGCAACTGGATCAAGGTGGTGCAGCGCCTGCCGGTGCGCATCGCGATCGACGCGGAAGACCTGCGACGCCATCCGCTCCGCGTGGGGCTGTCGACCGACGTGAACATCGATACGCACGACCGCGACGGAAAGGTGCTCGCCGAGACGCCGAGGACGAAGCCGCTGTCGGTCACCAACGTCTACGAGAAGGAGATGGCCCGCGCGGACGAACGCGCCCTGGAAATCATCCGCGCCAACACGGTCGACGACACGCCGGCCCCTGTGCCGGCACGGCGCGGTAGCTGACCGGTGGCCGGTGCGGCGCAGGCGCAGGCCAGGCCTCCGCTGAAGGGTGGCGCGCTGGCGCTACTCACGGCGGGTGTCGCACTCGCGACGTTCATGGAGGTGCTCGACATCTCCATCGTCAACGTGTCGGTGCGCACCATCGCGGGCAATCTCGGCGTCAGCAGTAACGAAGGCACGATGGCGATCAGCGCTTACTCGATGGCGAGCGCGGTGATGCAGCCACTGACCGGCTGGATCGCCAGGCGTTTCGGGGAGGTGCGCACCTTCGGTATCTCCGTGCTGCTCTTCGTGGTCTTCTCGGCGCTGTGCGGCCTGGCGCAGAGCATGCCGATGCTGATCGTGTTCCGGCTCCTGCAGGGCGCGGTCTCGGGTCCGATGGTGCCGTTGTCGCAGACGCTCCTGCTCAACAACTACCCGGTCGCGAAACGGCCCATCGCACTCGCGCTATGGGCGATGACGGTGGTCGTGGCTCCCGTGTTCGGCCCGATTCTCGGCGGCTGGATCACGGACAACTACCACTGGTCGTGGATCTTCTTCATCAACATCCCGGTCGGAATCTTCGCGCTGGTCATTACCTACGCACTCCTGCGCGACCGCGAATCGAAGACCGCGAAGCTGCCCATCGACGCGGTGGGCTTGTTCCTACTCGCGGTGGGTGTCGGGTGTCTGCAGTTCATGCTCGACAACGGCAACGACGACGACTGGTTCACGTCGACCAACATCGTCGTCCTGGCGATCGTCGCCGTCGTGTGCCTCACGTTCCTCGTGGCGTGGGAGCTGATGCACAAGCATCCGGTGGTCGAGCTGCGCCTGCTCACCAAGCGAAACTTCTTCGTTGGCGTGCTCTGCCTGTCGCTGGGCATGTTCGCCTTCTTCGGCGGCACCGTGGTGATGCCCATGTGGGTGCAGGAGGTGCTTGGCTATACGGCCACGTGGGCGGGATTCGTCGTGGCACCCATCGGCCTCCTCGCGATCGTGATGTCGCCGCTCGTCGGCGCGTTCCAGAACAGGTTCGACCTGCGACTGCTGAACACCATCGGCTTCGCGATCTTCGCGGCCGCGTCGTTCTACATGTCGACGTTGAGCACGAACGCACCGTACGGCGAGCTGGCGCTGCCACGACTATGCATGGGCGCGGGTGTGGCGTTGTTCTTCGTGCCGGTGAACCAGATCATCCTGGCGGGTCTGCGCGACGACCAGGTCGCCAGCGCCTCGGGCCTGTCGAACTTCTTTCGCACGCTGGCGGGGAGCATCGCCACTGCGGTCAGCACCACCATGTATTCGCACCGCACGACGTATCACCACGCCGTGCTCTCCGAAAACGTGACCGAGGGCGGCCGCGCGACCACCGAGTACCTCGATCGCCTGCAGACCTTTGGCGCGCAGGGGCCGACGGCGAACGCGGCACTCAACCGCATCGTCGACATGCAGGCCGCCACGCTCGCGGTCAACGACGTGTTCTGGGTATTCAGCCTGATGTTCGGTATCGCGATGATCGCCGTATGGTTCGCGAAACCGCCGTTCGCGCCGGGTGGCACCGGCGGGCACTAGCCCGGTGTGGGCGCCCTCGCGGCAAGCCCCATCGCGGCCAAGGCCGCTCCCACACGAGCACGAACCCGCCCCGTGGGAGCGCGCTCGCGCGCGATGGGTGCTCGCGGCGAGCCCCATCGCGGCCAAGGCCGCGCCTGCATGAGCGAGCACCTCCGGCTGTGCGCCGAATCAGGCGTGAGTGGGAAACACCAGCGTCTCGGTCAGGTCGCCCGGTGCCGGACCACCGGCCGCCACCATCGCCTCTTCGCGCATCGTGAGGCCCGGCAGCTTTTCGAGCCCGAAGCGTCGCGTCACGAAACGCGCGATGGAGCCGGTGTCGTAGATCGTATGCTCCACGTGACCCTTCTTCGCGAACGGCGAGATCACCAGCGCGGGAATGCGCGTGCCCGGACCCCAACGGTCGCCCTTCGGAGGTGCGACGTGGTCCCACCAGCCGCCGTTCTCGTCGAACGTGACGACCACCAGCATGTTCTTCCACTGCGGGCTCTTCTGCAGCGCGTGCACGATGTTGGCGATGTGGCGATCGCCGGCTTCGACATCCGAGTAGCCGGCATGCATGTTCAGGTCGCCCTGCGGCTTGTAGAACGTGACGGCCGGCAGCTTCCCGGCCGCGACGTCGGCGAGGAATCGGTTCGTCTTCGGCGTTTCGCCGAGGCCACCATCGCGCAGATGAGCCTTGCGAGCGTCGGTCCCGGGCGCGAGCGATGCGAAGTAATTCAGCGGCTGGTGATGCGGCTGGAAATTCGGCGTCTGCGGGAAACTGCCGTCGTCGCCATCGCCCTTGCCGTCGAGCGCCGCCTGGAACGCACCGCCGTACCACGCCCAGTCGACGTGCTTCGCCGAAAGCATGTCGCCGATGTGCTTGTGCGTCTGCGCCACCAGCGTGTTCGGGCTCGTCGCATCGGCGAGCAGCGGGTTTTTCCGGTCGACGTTGAAGCCGGGCGAGTACGGCGGGCCGATCGTGTTGACGGCGTAGAAGTCGGGCGTGAGCGTATTGTGGTGCGCGAACTTCGGCTTGCCGTCCATCGCGCTCTTCGGCGAATCGTCCGCCATCTTCAGGCGAAAATCCGTCGCTTCGCCACTCTCCGTCACCGCGATGTTGAACTGCGCCGGGCTCTTGTCCGCATCCGGATAGAGCGGCGGGCGCGCCGCCACGAGGTACTGGTGATTGAGAAACGAACCACCGAACGCGCCCATGAAGAAGTTGTCGCACAGCGTGAACTGCTCGGCCAGCCGCCAGAGGCGCAGGTGGACCGGCGTGCTGGCGTAGTGGCCCATCGTCAGCGCACCGTTGTCGCCCCAGGCGACGAAGCCATCGTTCCTGCCGCCGTTGATCTGTAGCTGGTTGTTGTAGAACGCGTGCACGAGATCGCGCGTCACCACGCCATGCGGCAGCGGTGTACCGTCGCCGGTATGAAGCGCCCATGGCGCGTTCGGCAGGTCGACGATGTCTTTCTCGCCGATCTTGTAGGTCTTGTGATCGACGACCTGCTCGTGCGGCACCATCCCGCCCCAGATCGGCGGCAGCGTCTTCAGCGGTGTGCCGTCGCGATCGCGCTGCACGAGGCGCTCGGCCGGCACGGCGCTCAACGGCTGCTGCAGGCCGGGGAAATCACCGAAGAGGTTGTTGAAACTGCGATTCTCGGCGTAGATCACCACGACGTTGTGGATGTGCTTCGCGAGCAGCGCATCGAGGGCCTTGCCGGTCGGTGCCGGCGCTGCCGTCCGTTTTCCGTCCGCCGCAGCGGCGGCGTCCACGCCACCCAGCGCGAGGAGCGCGCCGGTGGTGGCCATGCCGCCAAGGAGGCGGCGGCGCCCTTCGTCGGGCGTATCGTCGTCGTGTCTGCTGGTCATGCGAAATTCCATCGGGTGGTGCGTGGCCCCGCCCGGTTTGCTACGGAGCGATGACAACGGTCTGCGACAGCGGCGATACGCCATGCTCGTCGAAAGCTTCCACGGCCACGACGTAGCGCACGCCCTTGTTCAAGGAGCGAAGCGTAATCGATGTCGGCTGGTCCGCAAAACGCTGGTACGTGGCGTGCAGGCGATCGGCGGCCAATCCCCAGCGCACGTTGTAGCCTACCGCGCCCTCGACGGGCGTCCACGAGATCGTCGCTTCGCGGGTATCGGCGCCCCGTTGCGCCGTGACGCCGACCGGTGCGGCGGCCGCGGGGCCCTCCGCGTTTCCGAAGATCCGCATATCGGAGATCGCAAGATGCTTCGCGCCGACATGCCCGTGGACGTAACGCACGTAGCGCAACGACGCCGGCCGTTTCAGTTCGATGTACGCGTTGGGTCGATCGCGTGACTCGTTCGAGAGATCGGCGAGCACCTGCCAGTGCCTGCCGTCGAGGGAACCCTGAAGCACGAACCGCGTCACGATATCGGGCGCGTCGCCGAACCGCTCCGACCGGTAATCGGCGTAGTTCACCTGCACGGCGCGCACGGTGGGCGTGCCGCCCAGGTCGACCGTCAACGTCTGGCCGGCCGTGTTGTCGCGCGCGACCCAGAACGAACGCGGATCCTCGTCGGTCACGGTCGACGCCGCATGGTCCGGCAGCGACGACGACGCGACCGCGGGCTTGCGATACGACAACAGCATCCAGCCGGCGAACGTGCTCTCGCCGGCGCGCAGCCTGTGGTCCGGCATCCGCTGCGGGAAGTCGCCGAAGCGCGTGTCGATCCACATCTGCCCGTCGTCGTGCCAGCCCGCGGGAAACAGGTCGATGCGACGTTCGAACGTCCAGTTCACGCCGAGCCACGCCGTGCCCGCGTTCCACGCGTTGCCGTACGCGTCTTCGAACGTCGAACCGTGGCCCGCACCCGTCACGAACCCGCCCGGCTTGTAACCGACGGGATTGTACGGCGCGTACTCGAAGGGACCGAGTGGTCCCTTGCCGACATAGACGCCTGTGGCATACACGTTGTACTCGGTGCCGGGCGCACCGTACTGGAAGTAGTAACGGCCGCCGTGTTCGTTCATCCACGAGCCCTCCATGTAGGCCGGCCTGTCGCCCATGGTGTGATCGGGGCCGAAGCGTTCCCATCCATGGTTCGCCGGGTCCAAATGGATGAAGGCCTTCGGCGCAGTGGCGAAAGCGAGGCGCTTGCCTTCGCCCTCCGTCGCGGCGAGCCGCAGATCGAATTGCGCGCCATACAGCGGATGCGTATCCGACGAACCCCAGTACAGGTACACCTTGCCGTCGACATCCTGGAACAGGCCCGGATCCCACGGCCCCGGCGGCAACGCGCCGCTCGCCACGCGCGCTCCGGTTTCGTCGTACTGCGTCGCGCCCGGTACCGGTGGAAGGAGCCGCGTCCAGAACTGCCAGCGCCCGCTCGCCGGATCCGTCGAGACCATCAGTGGCCGCGGCGAAAACGCCGACTGCATGAGGAACAGCTTGCCACCGGCGACGAGCGTCGCCGGCGCCACTTCGCTGTCGAAGGGCCAGTGATCGGGTTTCACGAAGCGCCAGTCAACCAGATCCCTCGACATCCAGTACCCGTCGGCGAGCGTCTGGAACATGAAGTACGCATCGCCGAAGCGCACGATCGCCGGATCGGCGCCGGTGCGGTACGAGAGGCCCTCGTTCATCTGCTCGAAGTTGTAGCGGTAGTCGATGTCGACGGGATTGGCGTACGTACGCTGCGCCGCATGGGCGGCGGTGGTGCAGAACGAGAGCGCGATGGCGACGCGGATGGCTCGCATGGTCATTACCCACGGGATGGCGTCGTCATCCTGCCAGCGTAGCGATCGTTGCGCCGGATCGATTCATCCGTGGATAGGCTCGGGGACCGTGGGAGAGGACACACTGCCGACCCGTTGAGCTCGCTCGACGCCTGAGCGAGGCGCGCTGACGGTTGGACTGGCCGAGCGCGTCGAGGGCGCACTAGCCCCGTGCATACCGACCAATGATCGCACCATTCTGGTGCAACTACCGCCGCCCTGAGGGAGCGGTCTATGATGCGGAGGCTGGTCAGAGCCGATCCGTTCGACAGGGCGCTCTGGCACGACGCTTGCTCCTTCCCCGAAGCCCAACACCCATTTCGAGGTTTGTATGTCCGCCGTCTCCAAAGTGCTGAACCTGATCAAGGACGAGGAAATCGAGTTCGTCGACCTGCGCTTCGCCGACATCCTCGGCAAGCACCATCACGTGACGTTCCCGCACCATGCCATCGACGAGAGCACGTTCGAAGACGGCAAGATGTTCGACGGTTCGTCCATCGCGGGCTGGAAGGGCATCAACGAATCCGACATGGTCCTCATGCCGGATCCGGAAACGGCACACCTCGACCCGTTCAGCGCTCACAAGCAGCTGATCATGCATTGCGACGTGCTCGAGCCGAGCACCATGCAGGCCTATGGCCGCGATCCGCGTTCCATCGCGAAGCGCGCCGAGGCGTTCCTGAAGTCGACCGGCATCGCCGACACGGCGTTCTTCGGTCCGGAGCCCGAGTTCTTCATCTTCGACTCGATCCGCTGGCAGAACGACATGGGCCGCGTGTTCTACGAGATCAACTCGGAAGAAGCCGCGTGGGCCTCGCGTTACAAGTACGACGGCACCAACACGGGCCATCGCCCGGGCGTGAAGGGTGGCTATTTCCCCGTTGCGCCGGTCGACAGCCTGGGCGACCTGCGCGCCGACATGTGCAAGGTGCTGGAGTCGCTCGGCCAGGTGGTCGAGGTGCACCACCATGAAGTCGCGAACGCGGGCCAGTGCGAGATCGGCACGCGCTTCAACACGCTGGTGAAGAAGGCCGACGAACTGATGACGATGAAGTACGTCATCAAGAACGTCGCCCATCAGGCCGGCAAGACCGTGACCTTCATGCCGAAGCCGATCGTCGGTGACAACGGCTCGGGCATGCACGTGCACCAGTCGCTGTCGAAGAACGGCGAGAACCTGTTCGCGGGCGACCTCTACGGCGGCCTCTCGCAGACCGCGCTTTGGTACATCGGCGGCATCTTCAAGCACGCCAAGGCCATCAACGCGTTCGCCAACTCCACGACGAACAGCTACAAGCGCCTCGTGCCGGGTTACGAAGCGCCGGTGATGCTCGCCTACTCGGCGCGCAACCGTTCGGCGTCGTGCCGTATCCCGTACGTGTCGAGCCCGAAGGGTCGTCGTATCGAGATCCGCTTCCCGGATCCGATGCAGTCGGGCTACCTGACGTTCACCGTGCTCATGATGGCGGGCCTCGACGGCATCCTGAACAAGATCGACCCGGGTGCGCCGGCCGACAAGGATCTCTACGACCTGCCGCCGGAAGAAGAGAAGAACATCCCGCAGGTCTGCGCCAGCCTCGACGAAGCGCTCGCCGCGCTCGACAAGGATCGCGAGTTCCTGAAGGCGGGCGGCGTGTTCACCGACGACTTCATCGACGGTTACATCGCGCTCAAGATGCAGGAAGTGACGCGCTACCGTGCCAGCACGCATCCGCTCGAGTTCCAGATGTACTACGCGATCTGATCGCTTCGGATCATCGTCGCATGCGGCAGAAAAGGGGCGCTTCGGCGCCCCTTTTCTTTATGATGCGGCGTCTGCCGTGGAGTCGCCCGATTGAAACCGCCCGCCATCCGTCTCGTCGTCGCGCTTGCCGCCCTCGCTGGCGCGCTGCCGGCGGCCGCCGCGTCGATTCCCGTCTATCGCTACAAGGTAGTACGCGCGTATCCGCACGACCCCGGCGCGTTCACCGAGGGCCTTTTCTACGACGGCGGGTTTCTCTACGAAAGCACCGGCGAGCCGGGCGCGTCGACGGTACGCAAGGTGCGTCTCGACGATGGCATCGTGGTACAGAAGGTCGACACGCCGCCGGGCTATTTCGGCGAAGGGATCGTCGCGTCCGGCACGAAGCTGGTACAGCTCACGTGGCAGGACGGCGTGGCGTTCGTGTACGACAAGGCCACGATGAAGCTGGTCGGCGGCTTTCGCTATCCCGGCGAAGGCTGGGCCTTCACGCGCGACGCGACGCACGTCTACATGAGCGACGGCACGCCGACGATTCGCGTGCTCGATCCCGAGACCTTCCAGCGCACGGGCAGCATCGAGGTCAGCGCCGATGGCGCGCCGTTGCGGAACATCAACGAACTGGAGTGGGTGAAGGGCGAGATCTACGCGAACGTCTGGCAGACGAACCGCATCGCCCGCATCGATCCGAAGACCGGCCATGTCGTCGGGTGGATCGACCTGACCGGCCTGCTCGATACGTCGCGGCTGGGCAACCCCATCGACGACGTGCTCAACGGCATCGCTTACGACGCGGCGAAGGATCGCCTCTTCGTAACCGGGAAACACTGGCCGAAGCTGTTCGAGATCAAGGTGATCCCACCGCGCTGACGTGGGCTCACGGGTCCGGTGTCGTCAGGGCCTTCTCGTCGCTGTCGACCACGAACACCGCCAGCAGCTTCGCTGGCTCCGTGCTGCTCGGGTTGCGGGCAGCGAGGTGGTGCGCGCCGGGATCCTCGTGAAAGCTTTCGCCGGCGGTGTAGGTGCGCGCGGGTTGCCCTTCCACCTGGCTCACAATGCGGCCCGAGACCACGTACGCGTAGATGAACGCGGAGTGGGCGTGCTTGTGCGGATGCGAGGCCGCGCCCGGCGGGAACAGCACCTCGACGGCGGTCAGGGACTTCCCGGGCAGATTCGGGATCGCCTCCGAGAAGTTCGGCTTGACCGTCTCTGAAGGCGCCGCAGCCTGGACCATCGTGGTCGTGGCGAGTAGGGCGAGCGAAGCAAGGATCGTTCTGGCGTGCATGACGTGGGCTCCGGTGGATGGCATCAGCTTGCGCCGACGATGGGCTCCGAAGAAGCACCAAAAATCGTGAATCGCCGTGTACCAAGGGCGTCGTATACTGCCCATTCGTGTCGAGGCCGCTCAGCCGCCGTCGACCATTCCATGCACGACCGCGCGGGCGCCATGCGCCGCGCCTTGTAGGGGCATCCTTTGAAGCGAATCATCCTCGGCGCGTTGGCGCTGTTCATGCCATGGGCCGCCAGTGCGGGTGACACCGCGTACGACTGGCGCACGAACTGGCCCACGCATCACGTCTTCGCGGACGGTACGGATCTCGGTCTCACGGTGAAGTACCAGTACGACATCGACCGTTTCTCGGAAGATGGCGGTGCCTTCGAGAACGCGCAGACGAACCGGCGCAAGGAGTTCGGTTTCTTCGTGCGCAAGAAGGGCGTCTACGACGCCACGGCGGTCTACGACTTCCAGGCGAAGGCCTGGCTCGATGTGTTCTTCCGGCTGCAGACGAAAGCACTCTTCGGCAGGGACCTCGGCGCCGTGCGCGTGGGTTTCATGAAAACGCCGGTCGGCTTCGAGGGGAATACCGGTACGGGAAGCACGTCGTTCCTCGAGGCATCGTTGCCCATGCAGGCGATTTACGCGAACCGCCGTATCGGTGTCGAATGGGCCTCGATCCAGAAGGCTTACCTCGTCCAGCTCGGGTATTACAACGGCGGCAACCTGCAGGGCGACCTCGACGGGCGCATGGTCGCGGGACGTGCCGCCTGGACGCCTCGCAACGCGCCGGGCGACGTGCTCCACCTCGGCGTATCGGTGTCGCGCGAATCGCCCTATGGCAGCACCGACGGCCGTGGCCGTTACACCCCGCCCGGCGTGCGCCTGCGCGCGACGCCCGAAGCGGGACTCGCGACGCAGCGCCTCGTCGATTCGGGCGTCCTCAGCGTGGCGGACCACGTGGACCGTCGCGGCGCGGAGCTGCTGTGGATACAGGGACCGTGGTCGGTGCAGGGCGAATACCTCGATGCCCGCGTGAAACTCGACGAGAAGCCGGCGTACAAGGCGCATGGCTGGTATACGTTCGGCAGCTGGGTGCTCACGGGCGAGTCGCGCGGCTACAGCGCCGGCAACGTCGCCGACGTGGTACCCAAGGGTCCGTGGGGCGCCGTGGAAGTGCTGATTCGTTACAGCACCCTCGACCTCGACGATGGCCCGGTACTCGGCGGCACCGAGCATGACTGGACGCTCGGCGCCAACTGGTACCTCACGAAGTACCTGAAGCTTCAGGCCAACTACGTGCGCGCGATCAGCGACCGACGCGACGTGCGCGTGGATCCGCGCATCATGGAGATACGCGCGCAGATCATGTTCTGATCCGCGCGCCCGTCATGGCGTTCCATCGGCGACGTGCCCGTGACACCAGGCCGCACGACGGTCCAGCCTTCGCCTACTGCATGTGCCAGCCGTGCGTGACGACGAGTGACTGGCCCGTCAGCGCGTTCGAGCGAAAGCCGGCGAGGAAGAGCGCCGCGTCGGCGATGTCCTCCAGCGTGGTGAACTCGCCATCGACGGTGTCGCGCAGCATGACGTTGCGTATGACGTCGTCTTCGGAAATGCCAAGCTCGCGCGCCTGCTCGGGGATCTGCTTTTCGACGAGCGGCGTGCGCACGAAGCCGGGGCAGATCACGTTCGAGCGAATCCCGTCGGGCGCGCCTTCCTTCGCGATCACGCGGGCAAGGCCTAGCAGTCCATGCTTCGCCGCGACGTATGGCGCCTTGAACTTCGACGCCACGTGCGAATGCGCGGAGCCCATCAGGATGACGGAGCCACCCCGGCCGGATTCGACCATCTGCCGCATGGCGGCCCGGCTGGTCAGGAAGGCGCCGTCCATGTGGATGGCGAGCATCCGCTTCCAGTCCGCGAACGGCAGGTCGACCAGCGGGGAGATGATCTGCACACCGGCATTGCTGACGAGGATGTCGACCGGCCCGAGCTCGCGGCGCGTGCGCGCGAAGCCGTCGTCGACCTGCGCCTCGTCGGTGACGTCCATCGCGATCCCCAGCGCACCATGGCCGATCGCGGCGGCGGCCTCCGCGGCGCCTTCCGCGGCGATGTCGGCGACGACGACGCGCGCTCCCGCCTGCGCATACGCGCTCGCGATGGCGCGACCGATCCCGCTGGCCGCACCGGTCACGAGCGCCACTTTACCCTGCAGTTCGTTCATGCCTCGGTCTCCTGTTCGCACGCGCCATTATGCGGCCGGCCATGTCGCGAGGACATCGTACGAAGGTGCATCGAGCCTCGCGTCAGCTACGTTGCAGGCGCAACCGCAGTGCCTCGTGAAGATCGCCCGTCGTGGGCCAGGCACCCGGTTCGCGGATGCGTCGCGAGGGTGGGGACGGCCGGAAGTCGCACACGGTCGATCGCGCCGGAGGCAGTACGCCGGTCAGCAGATACCGGCCGACCCCTTTCTCGACGCATGGCGTGCCCGACATACCGAAGACGCCGTGGCCGAGCATGCCGCGCGAAACGATCATGCGAGCCGCGGGTAGTGCTTCGAGGGTCCGGCGGGCACCTGCGAGTGGCGTGGCGGCTTCGTGCTCGGCATGTACGAGGAGCATGGGCGGTGCGGCGATCAGACCCGGCACGGGGAACGCGTCGACGGCGTCGACGGGCCAGTGGTGGCAGATGAGCCCCGTCATCACGCCGCCCCCGCCCTTGACCGGATATCGCGCAGCGGTCCACTGCGCCGTGGCCCTCCATTGCCGGATCGACTTCGTCCACGGCGTGTCGCCGCAGGTCGCGGCGAGATACGTGCCGATGCGTCTGCCGTCGTCGGTTTCGTCCGACGGACGAAGCATGTCGATGAAGCTCTCCGCGGCCGTGCGAATGGCCGTGTCGACGCCGGATACCGTACTGAAGCGATGTGCCTCCGCGCGCGTCCGCAGCCGCGCGCCCACCGTGTCCCAGTGCTCCCCGTCGAGCCACATCTGCCGCTCGTCGTCGATCCATCGGCCGAGCGTGAGGACGGCGGCGAGGTCTTCCGGGGTCTGCATCCTCGTCATCCAGGCGCGTCGGGCATGGGCGGCGATGCCGTTCAGTCGCGTCATGACGGCCTTCGTGTCCGGCTCGGTCACGCCGTAGGCAGGCATGGTCACTACCTGCCGGATGACGTGACGCTCGAACAGATCCTGCGCGACGGCCGGCAGCGTCTCGTGGATCTGCTCTACGGTCGCCGTGACATCCATGGACGAATCGAGAACGAATCGGCCCATGTGCTCCGGGAAGAGGACGGCATAGCGATACCCGACCCAGCTGCCATACGACACGCCGATATAGTTGAGCACCGGTTCGCCGAGGGAGCGTCGCGCATGCTCCATGTCGAGCACGTGCGCGCGTGTGCCCGCGTACCGCGCCATCGCCTGCGAACCGCAGCGCCGCGCGAACTCGCGCGCGTCACGCACGAAGCCGGCCCAGTTCCAGTCGGCCAGGTCGATGATCGGGTCGGGACCGCTGCCCAGGCCGGGTGCGTTTCCACAGGGATCGAACGATGGTCCTTCCAGGCCTCTGGGGACGACGGCAACGAGGTCGTACCGGTCGGCAAGACGCCGTTTGTCGCCATCGATGACGCTGTTCGCCGAGGCCAGGTTCCATGTGGCCGCGGTGAGGGGAAGGTAATCGGCAGGGTGCGCGCCGGGGCCTCCGAAGTTGAAGAAGATCGCGCCTTGCCGTTCGGCGGGCACGCCTGCCTTCACGCGGAGAACGGTGACATCGACGTACCCGGATTCCGGGCGAGCGTAAGAGAGCGGTGCCCGCATCGAACCACATTCGAGGCGGCCGCTCCACGCGGCGGTCCACTCCTCGCTGACGAGGTCCGCGGAACATGCCGACCAGTGGATGGTCGCCGGCGGAGGAAGGCTCGCCGCGGCGAGCGCGTTGGCCTGGAAACACTGGGCCGCGATGAGGGCGACGACGACCGGCAACGCCGGGCCGGAGATACGATGGCTCATGGGGGTGAATTCCTGATCGGGCGTCGGTGTCAGCTATGGCGTAGCGCGTCGCGCAGGTCCGCGCGCATGTCATGTGCCGGAGGCAGGTCGTGCGTTTCGCGCACGGGGCGCGCAAGTGGGTCTTCCGGCACGTAGGCGCAATGATTGAAGCGTTCGACGGGAAGCTCGCCGGTGAGCAGGAAGATGCCTGCGGCACGTTCCACGCAGGGCGTGGCGGACAGACCGAAGACGCCATGGGCCCGCATGCCACGGGCGACGACGATACGGCTTCCCGGTGAGGCGTCGAACGCGTTCAAGGCGCCCTCCAGGGGCGTTGCCGGATCGAACTCCGCCTGCACGAGAAGCATCGGGCGCGCCTGAGCAAGCGCGGAAAGCGGCGGGGAGGGACGCGGAGTGGCTCGCCAGTGATGGCATATCAGACCCACGGTCACGGGGGCGCCGCTGCCCGTCGGAAACCGGGCGGCGATGGTGTTGGCCATGGTGCGAAGGTCGGCGGCCGACTTGCGCCACGCGGTATCGCCACATACGACCGCGTAGTACATGGACAGATCGCGGGGCGCTGCCGTGTGCGGGCGCAGAGGCGATGCCAACGACGTCGCGGAAGCGCGTATCGCGGCATCGATCGCATCGTCGGTGCTGAACCGATGGGTTCCGATCCGCGCGAGCAACCGGACACCGAGCGAGTCCCATGCCTCGTCCGTCGTCCAGGATGCCATGTCGTCGCGTACCCAGTCGGCGAGGACGAGGGTCGCCGAGAGTTCCGCCGGCGATTCGATACGTGCCTGCCACGGGCCCCGCACGCGGGCGGGCATGGAGCTCAGGCGTTGCATGACGGCATCCGCGTCCGAACCGAGACCAAAGGCGGCGTTAGCTAGCGCGGGCTGCAGGACCGTACGCCGGAACAGGCCGTGCTTCGCCGGCGCGTGCGCGGCGAGTTGTTGCTCGAACGTACCCGCATAATTCATCACCGAGTCGAGGACGAAGCGGCCCACGTGACTCGGGAACGTGGCGGCGTAGTAGGCGCCGATGAATGTGCCGTACGACACGCCCAGGTAGTTGAGCACCGGTTCGCCGAGCGCGAGGCGCACACGTTCCATGTCGCGCACGTGCGCATACGCACCAAGGTGGTCTCTCAAGGGACTGGCACGGCAGGTATCCGCGAAATCGCGGGTGTCGCGGACGAAGCCCGCCCAGTTCCAGTCGGCCAGGTAAACCGTCGTATCGCGCCACGCAGGGATGCCGAGGGGCGTGGGGCAGGTAAACGGCGTGCTTCCCTTCAACCCGCGCGGGATCACGGCGATCAGATCGAATTGCTCGGCGATGCGCCGCTTCGGCCCATCGATCGGGTGCGCAGGCGACGCCACCTGGAAGATCGCCGCCATTTCGGCCAGCAGGTTCTGCGGACTCACGCCAGGGCCGCCGAAGTGCATGAAGATCGCGCCCTGTCGCCCAGCGGGCAGGGCGGCCGCGACGCGCACCAGGCCGATGTCGATGTCGCCGGACGATGGATCGTCGTAGTCGAGCGGTGCACGCATGGTGCCGCACTGCAGTCGGTCGCCCCAGGTGCGAATCCACCCGGGGTCGACGAGATCCGGTCCGCAACGGGTCCACGCGACGTGCGGATCGCTGGCAAGAGGTGCGCTATTCGCGTGGACGGAGAAGGGCAGGCATGCGGCGAGCAGCGCGAGCGGGAAAAGACGGCCGTGTCGTGTCATGGGTGGCGCTCCATTCGGGGAGCGCCACCGTAGGAGATGCCAGCTCAACGCGGGAGCGGGCGAACCTTAGTGAGCCGTAGGCGATGTCGGCAACTCAGAGCAGCCTCAACCGACGTGCGAGCTCGGCGCGTACCGCCGCCTCATCCGGACCGCGCAGGGAGGTCTTTGCGTGGGAGGATGATCGTGACGTGGCGACGTCGCAGCGCGTTTCGTGGGCGGCAGGCAATACGCCGTCGAGCAGGTAGTTGCCCACGGCGTTTTCGATGCACGGTGTGTCGGTCATGCCGAAGACACCGTGACCATACATGCCTTCAGCGACCACCATGTAAGCGTCCGGCGTCGCGGCGAAGGCTTTCCGTGCGATCGCGAGCGGCGTCGCGGGGTCGAATTCCGCCTGCACCATCAGGAGTGGCGTTGCCCGGGCGAGTGCGTCGTGTGGCGGACGGGCAAGCGGCGCGCTGGACCAGCGGCGGCATACGAGGCCCGCGACGACACCATCGCCATTGGCTTCCGGTGTCGTCCCGGCGATCCGGCGTGCGACGACGCGGAGGTCGTCATCGGTCTTCCGCCAGGGCGTATCGCCACATACCACGCCGTAGTACACGGCCATGTCCGCGGGCGATGGATGGGGCCGGTCAACGAAGGCCATCGCGGCGGCGCGAATGTCGTCGTCCAGCGCCGGCACGTCGCTGAATCGGTGACGTTCGATGCGTTCGATCAGCGGTGCCGTGTCCGGCGTGCCCTGCTCGCGTAACCAGTCCGCGAGCGTCAATGCCGCGGCCAGCTGCGCGGCGTCGTCGATGCGGGACGCCCATGCTTCGCGGGCCCGATGCGGCATGGCGCGCAGTCGCCGCATGATCGCGTCGCCATCGCTGCCCAGCCCGTACCCGGGTTCCCTCATGGCGGGGCCGAGCGCCCTGCCTACGAACAACGCGTGGCGCTCGGCCGGGGTGTCGTCGAGCTGGTCTTCGAAGGTGCCCGCGAAGTTCATCGACGAGTCGAGGACCATGCGCCCCGTGTGCTCGGGAAAGACTGCGGCATAGTAGGCACCGACCCATGTGCCGTAGGAGATCCCGAGAAAGTTCATCGCCGGCTCGCCGAGCGCGACGCGTGCCCGCTCCATGTCGCGCACGTGCTGCAGCGTGCGGACGTAGGGCTGAATATCGTCAGCGCAGCCTTTCGCGAACGCGTCGCTCGCCTCGACGAGTCCGCGCCATGCGTCGTCATCGGTGTCGACGGTGGGATCGTGCGCCGCTGCGAAGGCGGGACTCGGCGTGCATGCATACGTGGTGCCGCCTTTCAGGCCACGCGGGATCACCGCGACGAAATCGAAGCGATCGGCGATGCGCCGACGGTGAGCGGCGACCGGTTCGCTCGCATCCGCCAGGGACCATGCGTAGTCGTACAGCGGCAGGAAGTCGAGCGGGTTGCCGCCCGGGCCGCCGAAATTGAAGAAGAGCGAGCCTTTCCGCGCCGGGCTGTCGGCGGCCTTCACGCGAACGAGCCCCACGTCGAACGTCCCCATGCCCGGATCGTCGTCGTCGCGTGCTGCGCGCATGCGGCCACATTGCAGGCGTTCGCCCAGCGCGTCGATCCACTCGGCCTCGACGAGATCCGTCGTACATGTGGACCAGCGGATGTCGCCCGAGGTGTCCTGCCCGTGCGCCCTCAGGACCGTGAGGGCGAGCGCGGACAGGGCGATGGCAAGTGGAAGGACGCGCGGACGTATGCGCATGGGCAGTGCTCCTTGAGGGGGAGCGCTACCGTAGGACGGCGCGACGGCGGACAGGATCGGTCGTTACGGACGGTCGAGGTAAGTCGACCCGGCGCGCGCGTCGCGGCCCCGGCCTTCAGCTCGCCAGAAGCTCGAACATCGCGGCCTCGCCGGCGGCCGATGAACCTGCGATCCAGACGTCGAACGTACCGGCCTCGGCGTCGAAGGTCGTTCCGTCGCGATGAGTGAAGGCGAGGTCGCGTCGGGTGAGTTCGAATGCCACCTCTTCGGAGGCACCGGGCGCGAGCATGATCTTGCGGAACGCCTTGAGTTCGCGCACCGGCCGCACGCGACTCGCGACGCGATCGTGAACGTAAAGCTGCACCACTTCCTCGCCCGGGACGGCGCCGGTATTCGTCACCGTCGCGCTTACGACGATCGTCTCGTTCCACGCCACGTTCGCCTTCACGCGTGGCGCGGTGTAAGCGAAAGTGGTGTAGCTGAGACCGTGACCGAACGGATACAGCGCGTCGAACGTGATGTCGCGGTAGCGCGACTTGAATGCCGGCGGCTGGTCCGCCAGCTCCGGGCGGCCGGTGCGCGGATGGTTGTAGAAGTACGGCTGCTGGCCGGCGTCCTGCGGGAAACTGACGGGCAGGCGCGCGGCCGGGTTGTAATCGCCGAAGACGACGTCGGCGATCGCCGGGCCCGTCTGGCTGCCGAGGAACCACGTGACGAGGATCGCGTTCGCGGCACGCACGGCGCCGGTGAGCGCGAGCGCGCGGCCATTCTTGAGCAACACCACGACCGGCGTGCCCGTGGCGACGACGGCCTCCGCGAGCGCCTGCTGCGCGGGTGGCACGACGATCTGGGTCCGCGACTGCGCTTCGCCCGAGTAATTCTGCGGTTCGCCGATCGCGAGGAGCACGACATCGGCACGTCGCGCCGCGGCGACGGCGGCCTCGATGCCACCGTCGATCGCTTCTTCGATGCCGGAACCCGCGACGACCTCGAGCGCGGAGGCGTCGTCCAGCGCGTCGCGGAGGCCGGTCTCGATGTTGACGTGGCGACGCGCATCACCGAAGAGCGTCCAGCAGCCTTCGAGATTGTCGACGTCGGCACCGAAGGGACCGACGAGGGCGATCTTCTGGCCGACCTTGCGCAGCGGAAGCACGCCGTCGTTCTTCAGCATCACGATCGAACGGCGTGCGCCGTCGCGCGCGAGAACCGCGTGCTCCGCATCCTTCGACGTATCCGCCTCGACGGCGGCGTCGAGCGACCGATACGGGTTGTCGAACAGGCCGATGGCGTTCTTCACGGTGAGCACGCGGCGCACGCCTTCGTCGAGCACGGCCATGGGCACCTCGCCCGAGGCGACGAGTTCGCCCAGGTGATCGGCATAGAAACCGCTCTGCATGCTCATGTCGACGCCCGCGAGAAACGCGAGACGGGTGGCATCGCGCTCGTCGGCGGCGAAGCCGTGCGCGATCAGTTCCATGTCGGCGGTGTAGTCGGATACGACGAGGCCGCGGAAGCCCCATTCGCCGCGAAGGATGTCGGTCATCAGTTCGCGATTGCCCGATGCCGGAACGCCGTTGATGTCGTTGAACGCGCTCATGAACGTCAGCGCGCCGGCATCGAGGGCCGCCTTGAACGGCGGCAGATGGACGTCGCGCAGCGTCTGCGGCGAAATGTCCACGGTGTTGTACTCCATGCCGCCCGCGACCGCGCCATAAGCGGCGAAGTGTTTCGGTGTGGCGAGCAGCGCATCGTCCGCGGTGAGATCGTCGCCCTGGAAGCCGCGGACGCGCGCGGCGGCGAACGCCGAGCCGAGCACCACGTCTTCACCGGCGGCTTCGGCGACGCGGCCCCAGCGCTGGTCGCGCGCGATGTCGACCGCCGGGGCGAACGTCCAGTGCACGCCCGCCGCAGTCGCTTCGACGGCGGTCACGCGCGCGGTGCGCTCGGCCAGGTCCGGTTCGAACGAGGCGGCTTCGCCCAACGGAATGGGAAACACGGTGCGCATGCCGTGGATCACGTCCGAGCCGAAGAGCAGCGGGATGCCGAGGCGGCTCTCTTCCACGGCGACGCGCTGAGCCTCCCGGCCCTCCGCCGCCCCGACGCCGTTGAACAAGGCACCGACGCGACCGGCCCGCACCTGATCGAGCACTTCGGCCGCGCCCTTCGCGTTCACCTCGGGATTGATGTCGGGCGCGAACGGCCGCACGGCATCGGCGAACACGCCCAGCTGGCCGACTTTTTCCTCGACGGTCATGCGGGCGATGAGGTCTTCGATGCGCGGGTCACGATTCATGGGTATGGCCTTGGGGACGAAATGACGGCGAAGAGGCACGTCAGGCGGGCAAGGATACCGGCATCGGCAGGCGAAGTGGGCACGTAAATCACGTTACACGTAAACGATTACGGCGTTGCGCCGCAATGTCTTCACTTGTGGCGATCGCCCCGCGACACGGTGAACTTCCCAGGCGACCGAGGCGCGGCGTCGCCGTATCGTTAATTTGTTGTTTGCTTCTGCGACAGGAAGCGCAGGAGCGTGCAATCGCTATGTCGATTCGGCACCGTTGACACATTCCTCCCGCGCGGCGCGTTAAGCGCCGG
>Ga0102591_1001693_pt1 | contig 28337 bp, 27 predicted proteins | sample AraplaCol_mCL_r2_2_FD_76860 | JGI IMG/M metagenome (GOLD analysis project Ga0102591, IMG submission 76860) | Arabidopsis root microbial communities from North Carolina, USA - plate scrape MF_Col_mCL_r2 (SPADES assembly) (version 2) | ecosystem: Host-associated > Plants > Roots > Endosphere...
CCGCCAGGTGGGAGCCAGCCTGCTGGCGATGGGTGCTCGCCATGAGTGGAGCCTTTGCCCGGTGCTCTGTGGGAGCGGCCATGGCCGCGATGGGTGCTTGCCGCGAGCACCCATCGCGGCCAAGGCCGCTCCCACACCAAACCAAAAGCTCGCCGCTATAGCGGCTCCTACCAAACTGCTTGCCTCGCCAACCGCCGAGGCGCCGGGTGGCGACAAGACGGCTACCGTCGGGTGGGAGCCAGCCTGCTGGCGATGGGTGCTCGCCACCGGTCTTCTGTGGGAGCGGCCTCGGCCGCGATGGGTGCTTGCCGCGAGCACCCATCGCGGCCAAGGCCGCTCCCACACCAAGCCAGGAGCTCGCCGCCATGGCGCCCCAAGCCGAGGCCTAGAGCGAAGCCGCGTCGGCTGCCGCCACCGCAAAGTCCCCGGGTGTCAGCGGCGCCATCCCATGACGGATGCGTGCCTTGTCGCACTGGGGGCTTGGCGTGCCGTTCTCCCAAGCCGGCTGGAGCTCGTGGCAAGGCGAGGGGCGCACGGCGTAGATACCGCAATGCGCCGCGACGCCGACTTCGCCGACGAGCGACTTGCAGCGCGGCTCGTATGCGTTCGTGCCGTGCATGTTCACGCGGTGCGGATCGAGGTGTTCGGTGAGGCTGGCCGGCGTGATACCGCCGGCCAGATCCGTTTCCATCCAGTGGAAGGCGACGCGGAACGTCGCGCAGCATGCGCCGCAGCGCAGGCAGGGGTGAGTCATGGGTCTAGATGGAACCTGTAAAGGTGTTGCACTTGCCGATGTCGCCACTGTCGAAACCGGTACGGAACCAATGCACGCGCTGCGCCGACGTGCCATGCGTGAACGAGTCGGGCACGACCCGGCCTTGCGACTGCTCCTGCAGGGTGTCGTCGCCGATCGCGGTGGCCGCCTTGAGCGCGGACTCGATGTCGCCCGCCTGCAGCCATTGCTGGCGCTGCTGCGACCGGTTGGCCCAGACGCCAGCGAAACAGTCGGCTTGCAGCTCCTGACGCACCGAAAGGCCCGAAGCGCCTTCGAGCGATGCGCCACGACGACGCGCGTCGTTGACCTTGTCGAAGACACCGACGAGGTTCTGCACGTGATGGCCGACCTCGTGCGCGATGACGTAGGCCCGGGCGAAATCGCCGGTTTCGTGGAAGCGGTCCTGCATCGTCTGGAAGAAGCCCAGGTCGAGGTACACGCGATGGTCGCCCGGGCAGTAGAACGGGCCCACGGCCGACGAGGCCGACCCGCACGCCGTGCGCACGCCATCACGGAACAACACGAGCTTCGGCCGTTCGTAGGTCTGCCCATTTGCGGCAAAGATCTCGCCCCACGTGTCTTCCGTCTCGCCGAGGATGGCGCGCACGAAATCGACCTGCGGGTCGTCGCTCGCGGCCTGCCGCGGCGCCTGTTGGGTCTGGGTGGGCGTGGCCGCGCCAGGATCGCCCTGGCCGAGCAACGCGGTCGGATCCTTGAAGAAGACCAGGCCGAGGATGGCCAGGATGACGATGCCGCCGATCCCTAACCCGCGGCCGCCGAACGACGGTCCGCCCCCGCCCTGACCTGCGTCTTCCACGTTGTCGCTTCTACGGCCTTTGTTCCAGAGCATGGCGCTTGTCTCCCATGGTGGCGCCTCGAGCGAGACACGGTCGGCATGATCGCATGGACGGTTGCCGGTACACTGCTTGGCTGATGTCGCCCCCCGGATCGTTTCATGACCAGTCAGCTGCCCGCCGTCGTCACCCTGCTCACCCTGCTCCTGATGTTCGCCACCGTGTGGATGGTGGGCCGTGCCCGTGAACGCTACGGCATCAAGGCCCCGTCCATCTCGGGCGACCCGGCCTTCGAGCGCGCGTGGCGGGTGCAGATGAACACCCTCGAGAACGCCACGATGTTCATCCCGGCGCTCTGGCTCGCGGCCCAGTACGTCGATCCGCTCTGGGCGGGCATCGCGGGCATGGTCTGGCTGCTCGGCCGGGTCTGGTACGCGCTGGCGTACCTGCGCGACGCCACGCGTCGCGGCCCCGGCTACATGGTGTCCATGCTCGCCTGGGCAGTGCTCATGCTCATGGCGGCGGGCGGCATCGGCATGGCGATCATGGAGAACAACGCCACGCCGCCGGAAGAAGCCGCAAGCACGCTCTGAGGGACGACCGACCATCGAGTGGGAGCGCGCTCCCACCCGATGGTCTGCGTCACTCGTCGTCGTTGGCCAGCGCCATCACGCGCACGCGCTGGATGCGCGCGCCTTCCATCGCCGTGACCTCGAACTCCATGCCGTCGGCCTCGAAGCGGTCGCCGGCGGTGGGCAGGCGGCCCAGGCGCTGCAACACGAAGCCCGCCAGCGTCGCGAAGTTGCCGTCGCCGGCACCTTGCAGGCTGTGGCCGAGCAGGTGTTCCACGCGACGCACGTCGAGACTCGCATCCAGCAGCCAGGCGCCGTCGGGCTCGCTGACCGCCGAGGGATCGCCTTCGCGGGTCTCGTTGGGAAACTCGCCCGCGATGACCTCGAGCACGTCGGCGGGCGTGACGAGACCGAGGATGCTGCCGTACTCGTCGACCACCAGCGCCATCTGCAGCGGCGCGCGCCGGAATTCGTCGACGAGGCGCAACACGCTCAGCGACTCCAGGACCGTGACCGGCTTGCGGACCGCGTCGATCGCCAGGCGGCCGTGGTCGCCGAGACTCGCCAGCAGGTCGCGAGACGACACCACGCCTTCCAGCTGATCCAGATCGCCGCGGGCCACGAGCATCCAGTGATGCGGCGACTCCCGCGCCTCCGCCAGCAGCGTCGGCATGTCTTCCTCCGGATCGATCCAGACGATCTCCGTCCGGGGCGTCATGATCGAACGCACCGGACGCTGCGAGAGGTCGAGCACGCCCTGCACCATTTCGAGTTCGTCCTTGCCGAAGATGGACGCCTGCGCGGCGTCGGGCGCGACCTCTCCCTTGCCGGTGTCGCCTTCGTCGCCGTCCGGCCGGCCGCCGAGCAGGCGCAGCACGGCCTTGGCGGTGCGGTCGCGCATCACGCGGCCGCCGACCAGCAGCGAGCGGCGCCGGTTGCGCCGCATCGTCTGGTTGAACACCTCGATCATGATCGAGAAACCGATCGCGGCGTAGAGGTAACCCTTCGGGATATGGAAGCCGAAGCCCTCCGCGATCAGGCTGAAGCCGATCATCAGCAGGAAGGACAGGCAGAGGATGACGACCGTCGGCCGCGCGTTGACGAACGTCGTCAGCGGCTTGCTCGCGGTGATCATCAGCGCCATGGCGATGACGACGCCGATCATCATGATCGACAGGTGATCGACCATGCCGACCGCGGTGATCACGGAGTCGAGCGAGAACACGGCGTCGAGCACGACGATCTGCGCCACCACCAGCCAGAAGCTGGCGCGGCGGCCGGTCTTGCCGTCGTCGTGGTCCGACGCCTCGAGGCGCTCATGAAGTTCGAGCGTGGCCTTGAACAACAGGAAGGCGCCGCCGATGACCAGGATGAGGTCGCGCCAGGACAGCCCGAAGCCGTTCCACTCGAAGAGCGGGCGCGTGAGCGTCACCAGCCAGGACATGGCCGCGAGAAGGCACAGGCGCATGACCAGCGCCAGGCCGAGACCGAGCAGACGCGCGTGGTCCCGCTGGCGGGCGTGCAGCTTGTCGGCGAGGATCGCGACGAAGACGAGATTGTCGATGCCGAGCACGATCTCCAGCACGATGAGCGTGAGTAGACCTGCCCAGGCCGAGGGGTCGGCTAACCATTCGAAAGCAAACATGGGTCGGCGCGTCGAGGCGCCCGTGTTCCTCCTCTAGGGACGGTCCACTATACAGACCTTGCGTGACGGTCTGTGCCAACCGTCGCGTTGCGCGGGGCACGGCCGGTTGGCTAGGCTGGCGCATGCCTAACGACGACCTCTCGGTAACCCCACCCGTGCCCCTCTCTCCGCGCCGACCCGCCCCCGGCGTCGTCGAGACGATCCTGTGCATCGCCGGCTATTTCGCGCTGCAGTTCGGCTTCGGCGGCCTCTTCGGCGGCCTTTCGATGCAGCTCGCGCGCCGCTTCCCGGCGGCCGTGCCCGACGCGCCCGACCGCCTGATCGTCGTGGTCATCCTCACCATCGCCTGCTCGGCCGCGCTCACCTTCTGGGTCATCCTGCGACGATGGGGCCCGTGGCGCGCCACGGACGATGGCCCGGGCGGCTTCGGATTCACGCCGCCGACGGGCCAGTTCATCGCCCTTGCCACGGCCATGGGTATCGCCGCCCCCTTGCTCGGCGGCCTGCTGACGAAGCTGCTTGCCGGCGACCACGACGTGACCCAGGCGGTCTCCGACATCGCCGACAACGCGCACCTGGCGATGCGGATCGCCCTGCTCCCGGTGGTCGTGCTGGTCGGACCCGCGGTGGAAGAGCTGCTGTTCCGCGGTGCGCTGCTTTCGCTCCTGCGCACCCGCCTTGGGGACGGCTGGGCCATCGGGCTTTCGGCGGCGATCTTCGGGCTCGTACACCTGCCCGACCTGGCGTGGCTCTGGTACGCGATCCCCAACCTGATCCTCGTGGGCGTCTTCTGCGCCTGGCTGCGCGTGCGCAGCGGCTCGATCTGGCCATCGTTCGTCACGCATGCCGCCAACAACGCGCTGGCGACCGTCGCGTGGTTCACGGCCACGTCGGGCTAGAACGTCTCCAGCGCCGCCACGTGACGCGCCAGCCGTGGGCTGGCGTAGCACTGCGAACCGACCGGGATCAGGCCCGCCTCGCCGAAGGCCTGGCGGTAAAAGCGCGCCGGCCGGCCGAAGAAGCCCACGCGATCGCCGCCGGGATCGTCCTCGCGGGTATAGACCTCGAGGAACGCCAGCCCCTCGACCATCTCGCCGATGCCGGTCAGGCCGGCGCGGATCTCGGCGGGCTTCAGGTAATGCAGCACGTCCGTGCACACGATGAGGTCGAAGCGGGTATCGAAGCGCAGCTCGGCCAGCTGTCCGAACCGCGCGTAGCCGATGTTCCGCGAGCGGCCATAACGGGCGACCGCGTATTCGCTGGCCTCCAGGCCACGGTATTCGATGCCCGGCCGGAGCTTGCGCAGCACCGCCCGCCATGGGGCCTCGCCGCAACCCACGTCGAGCACGTTGCGCACCGGGCGGCCGAGGTAGAACTCGGCCTGCCCGAGCACCATGGCGACCTTCCGCTGGAGTTCGGCCGGCGAGCGGACCGCGTGGTCCGCGCTGCGGTACCACTTGTCGAAATAGGCCTGGTCGTAGGTCTTGGTCATGGGCGTCGATGCGCAAAGAAAGCGATGGTAGCCGGGCGTACACTTCAGGCATACATGTCCGGCCGCAGCATCGGACGATATCGACCGAAGGAGATCACCATGCCCCGCATCCAGCTGCGTATCACCGGCGACCGCGACATCTTCGACGACGTGATGAACGCGGTCCACGGCGTCGACCGGGTCGAGCGCGTGGAAGAAATCGACGATCTCATGATGGGCTTTCGCGACGACTCCAGCTCGCAGAACCTGTCGGACGACATGAGTTCGCGGACCTACACCCTCGAGGTCGAAGTACCCAACGACAAGATCGGCGAACGCGTCCGCGAGGTCGCCGAAGAAACCGCGGGCACCCGCGAAGCGGCCATCGAGTTCGTCGATCCGGACGAAAACGAGATCTAGGAGCGCATCGCGCGCGAGCGCGCTCCCACAAGATTTATCCACGGAGGGGTTTGCACGAGCTGTCGCTCATGGCTGCCACACCTGCCCCTGTGGATGCGACAGCTGCCTGTCGAGGTAATAGGCGGCGCTGATGAACGCCAGGTGCGTGAGCGCCTGCGGGAAATTGCCCAGGGGATCGGCGCGAAGGCTGAGTTCCTCGGAAAACAGGCCGAGGTGGTTCGCGAACTGTACCCCGCGCGCCATCACTTCGCGCGCCTCGTGCAGCCTGCCCGCGCGGGCAAGGCATTCGACGTACCAGAACGTGCACGTCGTGAACGCGCCCTCGCCACCTTCCAGCCCGTCCGCGTTGCGGTAACGGAACACGAGCCCGTCGTCGGTGAGCTGGTCGCGTATGGCGTCCAGCGTCTTCAGCCAGACGGGATCCGTCGCCGACACGAACCGCACCAGCGGCATCATGAGCAGCGAGGCGTCGAGGTCGGTGCCGCCGCGCGACTGCACGAAATGCCCCAGCTCCGGATGGCGGAAGTTCGCCCAGATGTCTTCGGCGATGCGGTCGCGGTCGTAAGCCCACTCGACCAGCGGACCGGGTAGCGAGCGCTTGATGGCGAGCCGCACCGCGCGGTCCAGCGCGACCCAGCACATCAGGCGCGAATGGAGGAAATGCCGCGGCGTGTCGCGGATCTCCCAGATGCCTTCGTCGGCATCGCCCCAGTGCGCACGCACGTGGTCGACGAAGCGCTTCACGTGCTCCCACTCCGCGTGGCTGATCGCCGAGCCGTACTTGTTCGAGAGGTACACGCTGTCCATCAGCTCGCCGAAAATGTCGAGCTGCGTCTGCGTGCGCGCGGCGTTGCCGATGCGTACCGGCTTCGATCCCGCGTAGCCCGCGAGGTGGTCCAGCGTGGATTCTTCCAGCGCCTCGTCGCCATCGAGCGCGTACATGATCCGCAGCGACGCGTCCTCGCCCAGCGCCATGATCCGCGCGGCCGTCCAGCGACGGAAATGCTCCGCCTCGTCGGTATGGCCCAGCCGCATGAAGGCGTAGACGGTGAACGACGCGTCCCGGATCCAGCTCGCCCGATAATCCCAGTTGCGTTCCGCGCCCGTCGCTTCGGGCAGGCCGAACGTGGCCGCCGCGGCAATCGATCCGTGTTCGTGCGACGTCAGCAACTTCAGCACCAGCGCCGACCGCTCGACATGCTCCCGCCAGCGGCCACGATACGTCGACCGGCGGGACCACGCCCGCCATGCGGCGTTGGTCGCTTCCAGAGCACGGGCGCACTCCGCGACATCCGGCGGATCGATGGCCTCGTCGCAAAGCGCGAACCACACCTCGCCACCCGGCTCGAGCTCGAACTCCGCGGCCGCCTCGCCATCGCCGACGAGCAGCGGCACGCTGGCGCCAAGACGCAGCGAATGGGCGCCATCGTGGAAGACCACCGTGTCGCCGTACTCCGCGGCTTCGGGCACGCAACGCGCGTAGTCGAGGCGCGGGCGGCAGCAGACGCGGATGCGCACCGTGCCGCGCAACACGCGGATGCGGCGCATCAGGCTGCGCGGTACGCGTGCGCCGGCGTCGGGATGCGGCATGACGTCGAGCAGTTCGACGCTGCCCTCCTCCGCCATCCAGCGAGTCACCAGCACGTTGGTCTCGGGCACATACAGCTGCATGTTGCGGGCGTCGCGGAGCGCGGGCGTCACCGAGAATTCGCCACCCTCGACCGGGTCGAGCAGCGCGGCGAAGACGGAGGGACTGTCCATGTGCGGCCAGCACATGAAGTCGACGGTGCCATCGAGGGCGACCAGCGCCGTGGTGTCCATGTTGCCGATGATGCCGTGGTCGCCGATGGTGCGCCCGGGCATCGGGTTCGCGCGGTGGGGCACTGCCGTTTCTCCCGGGCCATTCCGTGCAGAGAAATGCCACACCGGATGTGAAGAGCGGCTCTTCAGAACTCGAGACGGTATGCCACCTTCACCAGCCCCTCGTTGACGTCCTTCAGACTGAACCCGTGGCGGAACTGCGAGCCGACGTCGTCGTTCGTGTCGTCGACGTAACCGCCGCGGTTGTAGACGACGTAGAGGTTCGACAGCGGCGCGATCTCGTAGCGATAGCGGACCTGGAAGCCCAGGTTCGCCACGCCGAGATCGTCGACGGGCTCGTTACTCGCCACGGTACCGCCCGTCGGCGTCACTTCCAGCCGCTGCCGCAGCGTGGCGCCCACCGCGAGCGTCTGCAGCTTCACGCGAAGCTCCTGCTTGTTGCCGAGATTCCAGTTGAGGCCGCTGTCGAGGCCCACGGTGCGCCCGTCGAACACGCCCACGAGGTTGTCGTGCTGCCAGATCAGCCAGTTCGGGTCCCACTCGTAACTAGCCCCCGCGAAGATGCTGAAGGCGTCGGTGATGAAGTACGTCGGCGTGAACTTGAAGTAGTAGCTCAGCCGGTGATACCCGGTGAGCTGGTTGCCCATGACGAAACCTTCGGCCTCCCAGCCCCAGCGTCCGACACGCGGACGTTCGCGCTCGTACGTCAGGCGGGCGGTGGGCGGCGTGTGCAGGTTGTTGTGGCCGCGCGTCAGCAGGTCGTCGTAGGCGGCGCTGAAGGCGTCGAGTCGCCACAGCTCCTCGCCGCCGTCGCGCCGGTGGCTGTTGCGCTGCACGCGGAAACGGCGATGCACCGTGACGCCTTCGGTGTTGTCGAGCGCGGAGATGCGATACCGCCACAGGTGGGAGGTATAGGCCGAGTCGGCGGGAAGGCCGGTAACGCGGCGACGCACTTCGTAGTGCAGGTAAGTCATGTCGTTGCGCGGCAGGTAACCGAAATCGTCGATGTCGAGCCGCTTGCCGAAGAACATGCCAAGCCATTGCTGGCTCCACACGTCGTTCATTTCCCAGAACGCGACGCTGGTGGCGGCCAGGCCCGACGACTTCGCCTGCGGCTGATCGATCTTGCTCCCCACGACGTTGCTCGTGATGGTGAAGGCCTCGGTCGGCTGCCAGCGATGGTCGATGCCCAGCACGTTGGCGTCGCGATCGAGGTACGGGTGGCTGACATGCGTGGCGAGCATGCCGAACGTCTGCGTGCCCGCGTTCTGGCTCAGGCGGAGCGCGCCGAAGGATCGCCCGGCATCGCCCTTTTCCTGCGCCGTGAGGATGCCGTAGCTCGTCGAGCCCACGCTGCCGTTGACCTTCACGGCGGCCGAAATGTCCGCGGCGCCGTGCCCGTCGTCCGACGCGCCACCGACGCGGCGCGTGTACACGAGCTGCGAATAGTCGTTGAGCAGGCTGAAATCGAAGATGCCCTGGTTCTCGGTGAAGAACGGGCGCTTGTCGGTGAAGAACGTTTCCTCGGGCGAGAAGTTCACCACGAGGTCGTCGCTCTCCACCTGGCCGAAATCGGGATTGATCGTGGCGGTGAGCTGCGTCTGGCCGTTCGGCTTCCAGAGGATGTCGGCGCCTTCCTCGAACGACGCGCCGCCATGGCCATGCTCCACCTTGCCCACGACATAAGGCGTCACGGCGAACAGCGATTGCGTATAGGCCGGCAGTTCCACACGCTGGAAACTGGACAGGAAACGACCGCGGTCGAAGCTGACGGCCGGCCAGGCCATGCGCTCACCGGTGCTGCCGATCACGCGATCGATGTACAGGCCGATCGTGCGCGTGTCGCCGCCGGGCTTGCGCATGGGGGCGATGTACCAGGGGATAAGCACCTCCACCGTGTAGCCGTCGGCATCCTCTCTGACCGCGTGATCCCAGCGGCCGTCCCAGTCGTAACTGAAGTCGGATTCGTTGGTGATGACCTCGTCGGCGACACCGCCCTGCGACTTGATCTCGAAGTCGTAGCCCACGCGTCCGTCCGCGTCGAAGTCGACCATCACGTTGACGCGGTCGACCAGCGCGCTCTCGTCGCGGCGGCTCTGCTGGCGCGAACGCGGGATATCGGATGACTGCACCACCCGGATCGCCACGGCCAGTCCCTTCGGCGTCGACAATACCCACGCCTCCGTCGGCTGAGTGCCCGGCTTGCCGGTCATCGGCTGCGTCTGACGAAAATCGACGATGTGGCGCGCACCCGACCATTCGGCGGGATCGATACGGCCGTCGATCGTCACGTCCGCGAAGGCGGGGGCGGCGAGGCCGAGCAGGCTGGCGAGGACGAGGCGACGGCGCATGAACTTTCCGGGACGTGGAAACTTACGAAAGGATGCCTGCACGCCCGGAAAGGTTTGCCATGACCCTTGGCCCATTGCGCTTCAGCCCGTTTCCTTGATCAGGCCGATCAGGGCCCGGAGCGCGGCAGGAACATGGTGGCGCCCGGGGTAGTAGAGGCAGAGTCGCTCGAACGATGGCGTCCAGTCTTCGAGCACGCGCTCGAGACGCCCGTCGGCGAGCGCCGGTGCCACGTTGAACTCCGCGAGGTACGCCAGGCCCAGTCCGGCCTCGGCCGCTTCCAGCATCAACTGCGATTCACCGAGGGTGAGCGGGCCGTCGACATCCATGGCGATCGCCTGTCCGTGACGTTCGAACTCCCAGTGGTAGATGTGACCCGCGGGCATGCGCGCACGAATGCAGGCATGGCGCGCGAGATCGGTCGGCACGCGCGGCCGGCCATGCGCGGCGAAGTAGCCCGGCGAACCGACCACCGCGAAACGGACGGCGGCGCCGAATGGCACGGCGATCATGTCGCCCGGAACGGTATCCACCGTACGGAATCCCGCATCGAACCCTTCGCGCACGATATCGATCAGGCGATCCTCGGTGACGAGGTCGAGGTGCACTTTCGGATAACGCCGCAGGTAGGGGATCAGATACGGCGCCATCACCCAGCGCGCCGCGCCGGTCGACGTATTCAGTCGCAGCGTGCCCGATGGCTCGCCGGTTTCGTCGCACGCGCGCTCGAGCGCCGTGTGGATGTCGGCCACCGCGGGGCCGATGTCCGCCACGAAGCGCTCGCCCGCTTCGGTCAGCCGCACGCTACGGGTCGTCCGGTGGAAGAGCCGGGTGCCGATGCGGGCCTCCAGCGCGGCGACGGACTGGCTCAGCGCGGAGGTCGACATCTCCATGGCGCCCGCGGCGGCGCGGAAGCTGCCATGACGCGCCACGGCGAGCACGGCTTCGAGTTCGGTCAGTCCCGGGCGCATTGTCCGTCTCCGCTTAACAAGTCATTTGGATTTATCCGTCTTATCAGATTAATCCCTCGTCCGCATCCTTGGGATCGAACCCGCTAACCGTCATTCCGAGGCCATCCCCATGCTCAGCATCGACCACATCTACATCGACGGCGCCTTCGTCGTGCCGCACGGCGACGAACGCTTCGACCTCTTCAACCCCGCCACCGAAGAGCGCATCGGCACCGTCCGACTGGCCGACGCCGACGATGCCCGGCTCGCCATCGCCGCCGCGAAGCGTGCCTTCGCGACGTTCTCGCGCACCACGGTCGACGAACGCATCGCCCTGCTCCAGCGCATGCACGACGCGTTGGTCGCGCGCAAAGACGACCTGTTCGAGGCGGTCCGCCTCGAATACGGCGCGCCCGTGTCGCGCGGCAGCTGGATGACGAAGCACGCGTCCAGCGTGTTCCTCGATGCGATCGCCACGCTGCGCGAGTACGCCTTCGAACGCCGCATGGGCACCGCCACGGTCGTCATGCAGCCGGTCGGCGTCGCGGGCCTCATCACCCCCTGGAACAGCAACGCCGGTTTCATCTGCGGCAAACTCGCCGCGGCGATCGCCGCCGGATGCACGGCGGTGATCAAGCCCAGCGAGATGAGCGCGCTGCAGACGAAGATCGTGACCGAGGCCCTGCACGCCGCCGGCGCGCCGGCAGGCGTCTTCAACATCGTCACGGGGCGCGGCGACGTCGTCGGTGCCGCGATCGTGTCCAGTCTGGACATCGCAAAGGTATCGTTCACCGGTTCGACCGCGGTGGGCAAGGGCATCGTCCGCGCCGGTGCCGACACGATGAAGCGCGTGACCCTGGAACTCGGCGGCAAGTCGCCCAGCATCGTCCTCGACGATGCCGACTTCGCCAAGGCCGTGCCGCTCGCGGTCGCCGCTGGCTTCAACAACAGCGGCCAGGCCTGCATCGCCGGCTCGCGCATCCTCGTGCCGCGTGCGCGGCTCGCCGAGTTCGAAGCCCTGGCGAAGGACGCCGTCAACGGCGTGGTCTCGGGGGATCCCGCCGATCAGGCGACGACGGTGGGCCCGATGGTGAGCGCGAAACAATGGGAGCGCGTCCAGGGCTTCATCCGCAAAGGCATGGAAGAAGGCGCGCGCCTGCTGGCCGGTGGCGAAGGCCGCCCCGATGGGCATACCCGCGGGTGGCTGGTGCGCCCCACGCTCTTCACCGACGTCAGCAACGACATGACGATCGCCCGCGAAGAAATCTTCGGGCCCGTGCTGTCGATCATCGCGTACGACGACGAGGAAGACGCCATCGCCATCGCGAACGACACGCCGTACGGCCTGCAGGCATACGTGCATTCGACCGATGAAGCGCGCGCCCTGCGCGTGGCGTCGCGCATCGATGCGGGACGCGTGCTGATCAACACGCTGAGCCACGAGCCGAAGGCGCCGTTCGGCGGCTTCAAGCAGTCGGGCCAGGGCCGCGAATACGGCGTCTTCGGCCTCGAGGCCTATCTCGAACCGAAGGCGATCCTCGGCGCCTGATCTCCGACAATCCCGCTCATCTCTGCTACCGTCCCCGGGGTCAAACCACCCCGGGGATCCCATGCTCGCACGCACCTGCCTGACGCTCGCCATCGCGGCCGCCGCCCTGCCCGCCCTCGCCGACGACGCCGAGAAGACGCCCACGCCCAAGGAAATCCTCGCGAAGGCACCGGCCGCCGACTGGCGCACGCCGGATCCGCAGAACCTCGTCTACATGGACCTGCCGCAGGGTCGCGTCATCATGGAGCTCGCGCAGGATTGGTCGCCGCTGCACGCCGCGAACATCCGCACGCTGATCCGCGAACACTATTTCGACGGCACGCAGGTGATCCGCGTTCAGGACAATTTCGTCACGCAGTGGGGCGACCCCGACGGCGACGACAAGAAAAAGGCGAAGTCGCTCGGCACCGCGAAGGAAACGCTGGCGCCGGAGTTCACGCGCAAGGACGGCAAGGCCTATCCGTTCACCAGGCTGCCCGATGGCGACGTCTATGCGGCGGAAGTCGGCTTCTCCGACGGCTTCCCCGTCGCCCGCGACGGTCAGGGCGAAGCGTGGATCACGCACTGCTACGGCACCGTCGGCGTGGCGCGCGACACGGGCGCCGAGACCGGCAACGGCAGCTCGCTCTACGCGATCATCGGCCAGGCGCCGCGCAATCTCGACCGCAACCTCGCCGTCGCCGGCAAGGTGATCAAGGGCATGGAGATCCTGTCGGCGTATCCGCGCGGCGGGGAACCCATGGGTTTCTACGACAAGCCCGAACAGCGCGTCACGATCAGGAGCGTGCGCCTCGCAGCCGACGTGCCCGAAGCACAGCGCACGCCGATCCAGGTGCTACGCACCGACAGCAAGACGTTCGCCTCGGTGGTGGAAGCCAAGCGCAATCGCAAGGACGCCTTCTACGCGCGCCCGGCAGGCAAGATCGACCTGTGCAACATCAACGTGCCGGTAAGGGATCCGTCGAAGAAACCCTGATCGCTCTGGTGGGAGCCAGCCTGCTGGCGATGGGTGCTTGCCGCGCGCACCCATCGCCAGCAGGCTGGCTCCCACCAAGTCGGCATCGGGTCAACGAACCGGCGCCGTTTCCACCGGACTCGCATCCGCCGGCGCATCCGCCGGCGCATCCGCCACGATCGCCTCGCGCAATGCCTTCAGCTTGGCCTTCAGCGTCGCCTCGTTCTCCGGCCCGACGCGGATCATGAACTTCTGCCCCACCGAGAGCTGCTCGTACGCCGGATTGGCGTAGACGTAGCCCTCCTTCGCCGGAATCAGCTGCAACGCCCCCTTCGGCTCGGGCGCCTCGAGCAGATGGTCGATCACCTCGATCAACCGATCGTTGAAATACCCACCCGTGCCCAGATCGGCGTACGCATGCTGAAACAAGGGGTAGTTTCGCTTGTACCAGGCCGCCGCCGTCGCGGGATTCACACGATTCGCCACGTACATGTAAGTGGCGTAGCGCTCGGCGTTCTTTTTCGACACCACGAACATGCCGTCGTCGGGCTGCACCTGGAACCGCCCCGTCGGTGTGCGCAACGGCAGCACGTTCATGCCCACCGTCGTCTTCGGCAGCGCATCGATCGTCGCTACCATGCGCGACACGATGGCGTCGGAGCGCAACAGCGATTTGAGCGCGTCATCGCTGGTCAGGGCGAGAAGCCCCGCGAGAATGGCGTCGTCGCTCTGGTCGAGCGGCGGAAGTGCCGCGGTCGACGAGGACGCCGGATCCACCGGATGCTTCGGCGCGTTCGTCGCGCCGGGCGCGGCGGACGCCGCCGAGGTCGAGGACGAGGCGACCGCGGAAGGCGGTGCGGCGGCACGCTCGCGAGCCTCTTTTTCCCGGTAGACGAAGACGCCCGCCACGATGGCGATAGCGACGATCAACCCACCCGCGATCCACTTCGAACCCGACGACTGACTGCTCAAAACGACCACTCCAACGGCAAAACCAAGCCTCCATGGGACTACGAAGTGGCGGTGGAGTTCAAATCCGACGTTCTCACCGACCACCGACGAGGTCGCCAACCACCTCTGGCGGAACGAGACAAGTGGTCGGAGACACCGACGCATCCACGCGGTAGATCCCGTGCGGCAGGGGCGCATGGTCATGCACAGGGCCTGCGACGCAAGGAACCCGCGCCGACGGCGCGAACACGGCGGCCCAGGCGCGAGACGCCATCATCGCCGTCGTCGCATAACCCGGGTGCTGTCCATCCGAATGCGTCCACGCGAGCGTCGGATGGAAAAGCATCAACGCGCGACGTGGCTCGGCGATCTCGATGTAGGTCGCACCGCTTGCGCGCGCGATGCGTCGTTCACCTAGTTCCAGCGCCTCGTTCGTCGCCTTGCTCGTCTGCCACGTGCCCAGATAGAACACACGTGCACCGCCGGCACGTGCGGCGTCCGCGAGACGAATCGCCGGACGCTCGGCGGGAAGAGCAGTCGCGTCGTGTCGGCATGCTCCTCCGCAAAACGCGTCGCCCCCGCGCTCCTGCAGGATGACGTCCGTGTATTGGCCGTGCGCCAACGCGTCCTGCACCTTAGCGTCGTCGACGTAGTCGGCAAGCGAGGCGCCACCGCGAGCGATCATGTCGACCTTCAGGTTCATCCCCGGCGGCGCTAGCGACGCAAACGCAGACGGAAGATCGTTGACGTACGTAAGGCTGTTCCCGATGAAGAGAACGTGCGCCGCTGCTCGCTTCGCGTCATGCGCAACGCCTGAGCACGACATAATGGCCAGGGCGATTACCCAGGTAAACCTCGGAACGCTCCATTTTCTCTGTGCCATCGAGGCTCCGTTCCTGTGCTTGCGGCTTTCCATCGGGGCCCTAAGAGCGCAACGCCAGCACGCTATACACTCTTCGACTGACGCATGACGGCTATTTCATATCTTGCCGTTATAGCGCGGCTTCGCCAACCTGTGGATGGACATGCCATGCGTCACGGCAATCGGCCGTGTCCCATCCTGACGATTAGGGCGCACGCTGCCCGGTATGGCGGCTCGAGGCGCGTTGGAGTTCCTGACATCCCGCCCCATTGCGGACCGAGGCCGTGGACCCCCGCGCGCGCACCGGGGTGACGGTAAGGAATGCGCGGAGCTTGCAGAAGCCCGCGAAATAGCGACACGTCATCCCGGCGAACGCCGGGATCCACGGCGACGCAATCGGTCTTCGCGAACGCCCCTCCCTGCTGTCCGACCGGCGAACCGTCCCGCCCGAAGGAGGCGACGGCTGCCGTTTTCCGAGCATCTCCGCAGGGAGGCGAAGGCCGGACGAGGACTGAGCGAGGAAAACGACAGCCGTCGCATCCCCCTCACCGCCACGCGAACGAATGCGATGGCGAAGCCGAGCCCGGCAAGCCGGCCCTCACATGTTGCGACGGTACTCCCCGCCCACATCGTAAAGCGCGTGGCTGATCTGCCCGAGTGAATTGTGCTGCACCGCCTCCATCAGCTGCTCGAAGACGTTGCGACGCTCGCGGGCGGTGGCCTGCAGCGTCTTCAGGCTCTCCGGCGCGAGGCCGTTACGGGCCTTGCCGTAGAGCAGCACGTTGTCGATCTGCTGGCCCTTCTCTTCCGGCGTCGAACGGATGAGTTCGATCTCGGTGGCGATCTCGCCGCCATGATCCTTCGGCAGGAACGTGTTGACGCCGATGAGCGGCAGCGAGCCGTCGTGCTTCTTGTGCTCGTAGTACATCGACTCTTCCTGGATCTTGCCACGCTGGTACATGGTGTCCATCGCGCCGAGCACGCCACCGCGCTCGCTGATCGCCTCGAACTCCTTGTAGACGGCCTCTTCCACCAGGTCGGTCAGCTCGTCGACCACATAGCTGCCCTGCCACGGATTCTCGTTGAAGTTCAGCCCGAGCTCGCGATTGATGATCAGCTGGATCGCCACCGCGCGGCGCACGCTCTCTTCCGTCGGCGTGGTGATCGCCTCGTCGTAGGCGTTCGTGTGCAGGCTGTTGCAGTTGTCGAACAATGCGTACAACGCCTGAAGCGTCGTACGGATGTCGTTGAACTGGATCTCCTGCGCGTGCAGCGAACGGCCCGACGTCTGGATGTGGTACTTCAGCATCTGGCTGCGCGCGCTCGCGCCGTAGCGCTCGCGCATCGCGCGGGCCCAGATGCGGCGGGCGACGCGGCCGATCACCGTGTATTCCGGGTCCATGCCGTTCGAGAAGAAGAACGACAGGTTCGGCGCGAAGTCGTCGATGGCCATGCCGCGCGCGAGGTAGTACTCCACGATGGTGAAGCCGTTCGACAGCGTGAAAGCGAGCTGGCTGATCGGATTCGCGCCGGCCTCGGCGATGTGATAACCCGAGATCGACACCGAGTAGAAATTGCGCACCTTGTGGTCGACGAAGTACTGCTGGATGTCGCCCATCATCCGCAGCGCGAACTCCGTGCTGAAGATGCACGTGTTCTGGGCCTGGTCTTCCTTCAGGATGTCCGCCTGCACCGTGCCTCGCACCGTCGCGAGCGTATACGCCTTGATTCGCGCGTAGGTCTCGGCATCCACGACTTCCTCGCCCGACACGCCGAGCAGGCCCAGGCCGAGCCCGTCGTTACCCTTGGGCAGGTCGCCGTTGTAGCGCGGACGATGGCCATCGGGGTAGAGCTCGGCGATGCGCGCGTTGGCGGCCTCCCACCGCGACGCGTCCTCGTTGAGGTACTTCTCGATGTTCTGATCGATCGCGGTTTTCATGAACATCGCGAGGATGATCGGCGCGGGCCCGTTGATCGTCATGGAGACCGAGGTCGACGGTGCCGAGAGGTCGAAGCCCGAATAGAGCTTCTTCATGTCGTCGAGCGTGGCGATCGAGACACCGGAATTGCCGATCTTGCCGTAGATATCGGGGCGCGGTGCGGGATCTTCGCCGTACAGCGTGACGGAATCGAAGGCCGTGGACAGACGCGCGGCACCGCCGCCCAGCGAGAGGTAGTGGAACCGGCGATTGGTGCGCTCGGGCGTGCCCTCACCCGCGAACATGCGGGTCGGATCCTCGCCGGCGCGACGATACGGAAAGACGCCGCCCGTGTAGGGATAATGGCCCGGCAGGTTCTCGCGCATGAGGAACGAGAGCAGCTCGCCCCAGTCCTTCGTCTTCGGCGGCGACACTTTCGGGATCTTCTGGTGGCTCAGCGATTCGCGGTAGTTCTCGACGCGGATGACCTTGTCGCGCACCTGGTATTCATTGAATTCGGCCGTGACCGACTCGAATCGCGCCGGCCACTCGCGCAGAAGGTGCACGGCTTCGCTGGACAGCTCGCGCACGGCCGAGTTGTAGCGCTGGCGAAGTACCGACAGCGCCCGGTCGCCATGCACCGCCAGCAACGCGTGGTCGTACAGATCGAACGCGCGCGGCAGGTCCTCGTCGCCGATGTCCTTCAGGGACTCGTAGTAATGCTGCGCCTTGCTGGCCGCCTCGGCCTGCTTCGCGATACCCGCGTTGACGCCACGCCCCTGCTCGGCGATCTCGGCCAGGTACCGCACGCGGTTGCCCGGAATCAGCACGGTGGCCCGCGGTTCGCGCAGGCGGGTGTCGACGTCGGGCGTCCATGCGGCCTCCGGCAGCGCGAGCTTCTCGCGCATGAGGCGGCAGAGATTGGCGAACATCCAGGTGACGCCCGGATCGTTGAACTGGCTGGCGATGCTCGGGTAGACCGGCACCTTGTCGTCCGCCAGCTGGAACGCGGTGCGGTTACGCTTCCACTGCTTGCGCACGTCGCGCAGGGCATCCTCGGCACCGCGCTTGTCGAACTTGTTCAGTACGACCAGCTCGGCGAAGTCGAGCATGTCGATCTTCTCGAGCTGGCTGGCCGCACCGTATTCGCTGGTCATCACGTAGACCGGGAAGTCGACGAGGTCGACGATCTCGGAATCGCTCTGTCCGATGCCGGCGGTCTCGACGATCACCAGGTCGTAGGCTTGTGCCTTCAGGAAATCGATGCAGTCGTGCAGTACGACGGACGTCGCGGCGTGCTGCCGACGGGTGGCCATCGACCGCATGTACACGCGCGGACTGCGCAGCGAGTTCATGCGGATGCGGTCGCCCAGCAGCGCGCCACCGCTGCGACGGCGCGTCGGATCGACGGCGAGCACGGCGATGCGCATCTGCGGGAAGGCGTGCAGGAAGCGCAGCAGCAGCTCGTCCACCACCGACGACTTGCCGGCGCCGCCAGTACCGGTCAGGCCGAGGACGGGCGTCTTGCCGCCGGCCAGTTTCCAGGCCTTGCGCAGACGCGCCAGGTCGTCGGCGGAGAGACCGTCTTCCTCGATCGCGGAGAGCATCGCTCCGATGGAGATCTCGTCCTCGACCGACGCATCGGACTGCACGTTCGGTGTGCGTTGCTTCGCGGCGGCGCGCGTGCGCGACATCACGTCTTCGATCATCTCGGTCAGGCCGAGCTTCATGCCGTCGTTCGGATGGTAGATGCGCTCGACGCCGTAGGCCTGGAGTTCCTTGATCTCCTCAGGCGTGATCGTGCCGCCACCGCCGCCGAACACGCGCACGTGGCCCGCGCCGCGTTCGCGCAGCATGTCGACCATGTACTTGAAGTATTCGACGTGGCCACCCTGATAGGACGACAGCGCGATCGCATCGGCGTCTTCCTGCAGGGCCGCGCGCACGACGTCTTCGACCGAGCGGTTATGGCCGAGGTGGATCACTTCGGCGCCCTGGCTCTGGATGATGCGGCGCATGATGTTGATGGCCGCGTCGTGGCCGTCGAACAGACTCGCGGCCGTGACGAATCGCAGCGGCGCCGCCTCCGCATCGGTGTGGCTGGCGGGGATGTGCTTGGGCTGCGAGCTCATGGAAACTCCGGGAACGACCGACGACGGGGGGTGGGAACCGGTCGATTCTACTGCGGAGGTGGTCGGACCCCTTGCTGCGCCGCAGCGTCGCGGGTACGCACGCGAGCTACGTGTGGGAATCCGTGCCGCCCAGGAAGGCGATCGCGGCGGCCATCACCGACGCGTCGTCGACGATGCGCCTGTGTCCGAGGTGCCGCGTTTTCAGCAGCGTGGAGCCGGGCCAGTGCATCGCATACTGCTCGGCCTCCTCCACCGGCACGTCGCGATCGAACTCGTCGTGCACGATCAGTGCCGGCTGGGTACGGCGCGGTGCATGGTGTTCGATGTGAAGGCCGTCGATGGGCACGCCGGTACGTCGCGCCAGCATCTCGTGAAGACCGGGCCGCAGGTGCTCGCCCAGCCGGACGAAACGCGCGAACCGTCGCGTCGCCGCCTTCGGGTCCGCCGCTGGCGCGATCAGCACCACGCGCTTCGCGGTCCATCCGTCGTCCAGCGCCAGCGTCACGGCCGCGCCGCCGAGCGAATGGGCAACGACACCTTCGGCATCGCCGTAATGTTGGCCTACCGCCGTCACGGTGCGCACGAAGTCGGGCAACGTGCACAGGCGGCCACCACTGAGGCCGTGAGCCGGCTGATCGAACGCCACGGCTGCCCAGCCTTTCGCAAGAAGCTGCGGTGCCCAGTTCTCCCAGCGCAGGCCCATGCTCGACCAGCCGTGGGCGAGGAGCACGTAGGGCTGACGTGATGGATCGCCCCATACATACGTGGCTACCGACTCGCCGTCGACCGTCACCGTCTCGCGTCGCGCGGTCATCGAGCGCGCGGCGTGCTCGGCTCGCTCGCGACTGCTCGGCAGCGGTGTCTGGAACACACGCGCCGCGTGGGCCACGGTACGCACCGGCGCGAAGCGGCTGCCAAGAGGGTAAGCCACGCGAATGCCCAGCAGGGTCGCGACGGTACGAACGCCGAATCGGCGGGGTGGCTTCATGCGGGAACCGATAGTCGAGGGGGCGTGATGCGGGGGCCTGGAGCACGCGTCGATCGGGAAGGTTCCCGTCGCCCGGCGCTTTCACGAAGCTGAACATTCCCGGAGGCGGTGGTCAACCACCGCTGCGAGCAGGCGTTCTGTCCCCCACGAGTCCGCACCGTGCGGCCGATGCAAAGGAGATATCCCATGACCTCCCTGACCCGCAGTCTCGTCGCCGTGGCCGCTCTGGGCCTCGCCATCGGCGCCGCGAGCTATGCCCCGCCCGCCCCCGCGCGCGAGTACGTCTCGGTCACCGTCGGCTCCCGCCCGCCCCCGCCGCGCTTCGAGCGCGTGCCGCCGGCGCGCGCCGGCTATGTCTGGGCGCCGGGGTACTGGAACTGGGCCGGCGGCCGGTACGTGTGGGTCGGTGGCCACTGGTACGGCGCCCGCCCGGGCTACGTCTATCGTCCGCCGGTCTGGCGCCCGTACGGCCGCGGCTGGCGGATCGAGCGTGAGACCTGGCACCGCGACCCCCGCTGGCACCGCTGAGCCCCCTTGCTGCGGCGCACCCACACGGACGCGCGCAAGGGTTTAAACTAGGCAGCTGACACGACATATCGCCCCACCTCCCAAGGTTGGGGCGATTTTTTTGATTCGTCCCATACCGGTGGTCCCCACCACCGGTTTTTCATCCAGACGGCAGTGCTGACCGCCGCCGCTTGTAACCGGAGTAACGCGTTCGATGATTTTCGAAACCATCGCCAACACGGGCCACGAAGAAGTCGTCTTCTGCCATAACAAGGACGCAGGCCTCAAGGCCATCATCGCGATCCACAACACCGTGCTGGGTCCCTCGCTGGGTGGCCTGCGCATGTGGCCGTACAAGACCGAGCAGGACGCCGTCAACGACGTACTCCGCCTCTCGCGCGGCATGACGTACAAGAACGCGGTGGCGGGCCTGAACCTCGGCGGCGGCAAGGCCGTGATCATCGGCGATCCCTCCAAGGACAAGTCCGAAGCGCTGTTCCGCGCGTTCGGGCGTTTCGTCAACTCGCTCAACGGCCGTTACATCACGGCCGAGGACGTCGGCATCGACGTCAACGACATGGAATATGTCTACCGCGAAACCGAGTACGTCACCGGCGTGCACCAGGTCCATGGCGGTTCGGGCGATCCGTCGCCGTTCACCGCGTTCGGCACGCTGCAGGGCCTGATGGCCGCGCTGCAGGCGAAGCACGGCAACGAAGACGTCGGCAAGTACAGCTACGCCGTGCAGGGCTGCGGCCACGTGGGCAGCGAGTTCATCAAGCTGCTGCGCGAACAGGGCGCCAAGGTGTTCGTCACGGACATCAACAAGGACGCCGTGCAGCGCTGCGTCGACGAACTGGGCTGTGAAGCCGTCGGCCTCGACGAGATCTACGACGTCGACGCCGACGTCTACAGCCCATGCGCCCTGGGCGGCACGGTCAACGAGCAGACGATCGACCGCATCAAGGCGAAGATCATCTGCGGCGCGGCGAACAACCAGCTCGCCACCGACGCCATCGGCGACGAACTCGCCCGCCGTGGCGTGCTCTACGCACCGGATTACGCCGTCAACGCGGGCGGCGTGATGAACGTCTCGCTCGAAATCGACGGCTACAACCGCGAGCGCGCGATGCGCATGATGCGCACGATCTACTACAACGTCGGTCGCATCTTCGAAATCTCCGGCCGCGACAACATCCCGACCTACAAGGCCGCGGACCGCATGGCCGAAGAGCGCATCAACGCGATCGGCAAGATCCGCCTGCCGCACATGGGCAACGGCGCGCCCCGCTTCCAGGGTCGCATGCGCGGCCAGTAAGCCGTTCGCGTCGCACCACGAAAAGGCCGCCCGCGTAAGCCGGCGGCCTTTTTCATGCCTGAAATGGGCCGAAACCCCTACACCCGATGGGAGATCGCGGGGCGGAAAGGCGGAGCGTACGGTGAGACCCGGTAGCCAGCAGCAACGAGCCGCACACGACGATGGCATGGAGCCATCGCGAATCGACCAAGGGAGTGGAGCGCGACATGAAAGGTACGGTGAAGTGGTTCAATTCGGCGAAGGGATTCGGATTCATCACCCCCGAGGATGGCACGAAGGACGTCTTCGTCCACTTCAGCGCCATCGAGGCATCGGGCTACAAGGCGCTGGCAGAGCACGACGAGGTTACGTTCGACAAGGTGCAGGCGCCGAAAGGGCCGCAGGCCATGAACGTCAGGAAGCTCGGGCACGCCACCGGCACGCCGATGCACGGCGACGACCACGAAGGCCTGCGCAAACGGCAACGTTGATCGCAAGCCGCTGACCCGAAGGGAAATCCGGGCCACACACCTACGACAAGTGGCCGAGCCGGCCGGGACGACCGCGTGCAGGAATCGGCATACGCTGGAAACGGCGGCGACGGGCGCCGCCGTTGTCAGGACCATCCAGCGGAGCGGAATGTCATGAACGAGTCAGACTCGCGGCACGCGAAAAGCGGCACGCCGAAGCGCACGATCGTTTCGACCGGCGGTCGCGGCACGGTCAAGTGGTTCAACGAACTCAAGGGCTTCGGATTCATTCGCCAGGACGTCGGCGACGATCTCTTCGTGCACTATCACGACATCGAGGCGAAGGGATACAAGACGCTCAAGGAAGGGCAGCGGGTGAAGTTCGACATCGCAGAAGGCGAGAAAGGCCTTTCCGCCATCAATGTCGTCCCGGACGAACCTGCCGCCGACGGCCAGCGGAACCCATCGGGCAGCCCCAGGGAGAAACGCCATGAGCAGTCATCGGCATGAGTCGCCACGGAACGACGGGGCATCGCGCATGCCCGCCGACGCACGCCGGCTGATGCCGGGCGATCGCGTGGCGTTCGATCTCTTCGAGGGCGACGACGGTCCACCGTATGCGCTGAACGTGACGCTGATCGACGCGACGGATGCGACGCCCCGCACCGACGAGTCTTAAGCGGAATCGGAAGGGACCGCGGGATCGCGCTGATCCGTCATCGGCTTCGCGTATCCCCGCCTACGACGCATGGCCGAGCGCGTGCGATAGGCCGATACGGCATGACCGACATACGCTGTATGCGGCGGCAGGCAGATGTCGTCACAGGCTGCACCACATCAAGGAGTGGATACGGTCATGAGCGAGACGCTGCATAAAAAGCACAGCGGGAAGGTCAAGTGGTTCAACGACCAGAAGGGATTCGGCTTCATTACCCGCGACGTCGACAAGGAAGATTTCTTCGTGCACTTCAGGCACATCGTGGGAACCGGCCATCGCACGCTGCTGGACGGCCAGAAGGTGACTTTCAGGGGCGTGCGAGGTCCGAAGGGACTGGCCGCCGAGGAAGTGACCGCGGCCTGACGCGAGGCCCCGCGGCAACCGGCCACCCGTCCGCGAGGGCGGGTGGCCGTCTCCGCCGTCAGCGCGCCTGCGCGACGAGCTGCGCGGTCGCGGTGGACGGCGCCACCACCATGGCCCCGAAGGTCAGCGCGCAGGTCAGCACGGCCGCGGCGAAGAAGGTCTTCAGCAGGAGGGTTTCGAATTTCATGGTCGGTGTCCTTTCTCGATGGAGGGAGTGGCTTTCGCGGGAGATGTCGCAAGAGCCGTGCCAACCCGGGAAACATCGCGCAGACCGCATTGCTCCATCTTCCCCTGGCCCCCGACCGTCGCAACGACGGTGTCCGCGGACGTTGTGTCCGGGGCGGCCGGACAGCATCGGCCGCCCCGGGACCGCCTTCACGTGAGAATTTTCGCAAGTCCGATTGTCACGGATTGCGATCTGCTACACTTTGCCGGCCCCAACGATCTTGTAAGGCTTTGCCTGTACGAGGCTTTTGGGACAGGGGATGCCACCGGCCGGTGGCGACAACCAATGTATTTCGATCACCTTCGTCGCCTCGGTGGTGGCGCGGTCGCTTTCGCCCAAGGGCGCTGGCGTGCAGCGCGATCCGGGGATGAAATGGACTTACCGAGCTATGAGCGCGATCCCAGCTGACACCTTCACCTCCGACGACGTCCTCGTGCGCCTGCGCTCCGTGCTGCATGAAACGTTCGAAATCGACCCGGCCCGGGTCGTTCCGGAAGCGAACCTCTTCACCGACCTCGAACTCGACAGCATCGACGCGATCGATCTCGCGATCCAGGTCCAGGACATGACCGGCACCCGGATCAAGCCCGAGGATTTCAAGAGCGTGCGTACGGTCGGCGACGTCGTCGCCACCGTGCAGGCGCTCGTCGCGCGCTGAGCGACACCGATGTCGGGCAGCACCGGACCGCTCGTCGACGCGGCGCGAGGTTTCGCGCCGTGCGCCGTCATTCCGATCTACAACCACGGCCGCACCATCGCGGCCACCGCGAACGCCCTCGCCGCCCATGGCCTGCCGGTCATCATCGTCGACGACGGCTCCAACGCCGAAACGCGCACGATCCTCGACGCGCTCGTCGCGGGACGCGACGATCTGCGCCTGATTCGCCTGCCGCATAACGGCGGCAAGGGCGCGGCGCTGACCGCCGGCTTCCTCGCGGCCCACGACGCAGGGCACTCGCACGTGCTGCAGATCGACGCCGACGGCCAGCACGACACCACGGACGTACCCCGCTTCCTCGCGGAAAGCGCGAATGCGCCGGACGCGATGATCTGCGGCCGCCCGGTCTACGACGACTCCGTACCGAAGGCCCGGCTCTACGGCCGCTACGTCACGCACGCCTGCGTCTGGCTCGAAACGCTTTCGTTCGACATCGACGATTCGATGTGTGGGTACCGGCTCTATCCGCTCGCCGCGACGCGCGCCGAGATCGCCCGCAAGCCGCTGCCCGCACGCATGGATTTCGACACGGAGATCGCGGTGCGCCTGCACTGGCGCGGCGTGCCGGTCCGCAACGTTCCGACGCGCGTGACCTACCCGGAAGACGGCCTTTCGCACTTTCGCATGTGGCGCGACAACGTGCGCATCAGCGCGATGCACACGCGCCTCATCCTTGGCATGCTCCCGCGTGCGCCGCGCCTCGTCATGCGCCGGCTGGCACGCGCGGGCAAACGATGAACCCGCACACGATGAACGCACAGCAGCACAGCACGACGGGACGCGCGCCGAAACGCGTCGTCGTCACCGGATTCGGCGGCATCACCCCGCTCGGTCACGACTGGCCTACCATCGCGGCGCGACTCCGCGCGGGGCGTAACGCCATTCGCCGCATGGGCGAGTGGGATTACTTCGACAAGCTCAACGGCCGCCTCGGCGCGCCCGTGGACGACTTCGTGCAGCCCGCTCACTGGTCGCGCAAGCACGTGCGTTCGATGGGCCGCGTGGCGCAGCTCGCGGTGGCGGCCAGCGAACGCGCGCTGACCGACGCCGGCCTTCTCGGCGACGCCCGGATCACCGATGGCCGCATGGGCGTCGCGTACGGATCCTCGGGCGGCAGCATCGAGCCTGCGCGCACCGTCGGACGGATGCTCGAGACCGGCTCCATGCAGGGCGTCACCGCGACCAGTTATATCCAGATGATGGCGCATACGACGGCCGTGAACGTCGGCGTGTTCTTCGGCCTCAAAGGCCGCGTCGTCACCACGTCCAGCGCGTGTACGTCCGGCAGCCAGGCCATCGGTTATGGCTACGAAGCGATCCAGCAGGGCAAGCAGTCGCTGATGCTCTGCGGCGGTGCCGAGGAACTCTCCGGCCCCGGTGCCGCCGTGTTCGACACGCTGTTCGCCACCAGCACGCGCAACGACGAAGCCGGCCTCACCCCGCGTCCGTTCGACGCGCGTCGCGACGGGCTCGTCGTCGGCGAGGGTGCGACGACGCTCGTGCTCGAGGAATACGAGCACGCCGTGGCGCGCGGCGCGCGCATCTACGCCGAGATCGTCGGCTTCGGCACCAACTCCGACGGCGCGCACATCACGCAGCCCACCCGGGAGACCATGGCCGCCGCCATGCGCATGGCGCTCGACGACGCCGGCCTCGACGCCTCGGCGATCGGCTACGTGAGCGCGCACGGCACGGCCACCGACCGCGGAGACGTCGCGGAAAGCCACGCCACCGCGGACGTTCTCGGCGGCCGCGTTCCGATCAGCTCCATGAAGAGCTACGTCGGCCACACGCTGGGCGCGTGTGGCGCGCTCGAATCCTGGTGGGCGGTCGAGATGATGCGCTCGGGCTGGTTCGCGCCCACGATCAACCTCGACACCCCGGATCCGGAGTGCGCCGCGCTCGATTACATCGCCGGCGAAGGACGCGAGATCCGCACCGGGCACGTCATGAACAACAACTTCGCGTTCGGCGGCATCAATACGTCGCTGATTTTCCGGGCGCACCCCTGATGCGGCGAGTGGTGGTCACGGGCATGGGCGCGGTCTCGTGCCTCGGCGCGGGGCGCGCGGCGCTCTTCGACGGCCTGCGCGCCGGGCGCGCGGGCTTTCGCGCGATGGACGACTTCGGCGCGCTCGGCATGCGCTGCCGGGTCGCCGCGCCGGCGGACGTCTCCACGCTCGACCCGCCCCCGCGCAAATTGCGCCGTTACCTGCCACAGGCGGCCGAGCACGCCTGGCACGCCACGCGCGAAGCGCTGGACGAAGCGGGACTCGACGACGCCCGCATCCGCGAGCGCGACGTCGGTATCGTCATGGGCGGCGCGGCGGCACTCAGCGAATACGAGGCGGGCCTCGACGTCTTCCACGCCAAGGGTATCTCGCGCCTGTCGCCTTTCATCGTGCCGCGAAGCATGGGCAGCGCCGTCTCCGCGACCCTCACCCAGGCCTTCGGCTTCGGCGGCCGCGGTTTCACGGTGGGCTCCGCGTGCACCAGCGCCACGCACGCGATCGGCCAGGCGATGGAACTGATCCAGCTCGGCCGGCAGGAAATCGTCGTCTGCGGCGGCGCCGAGGAACTGCACGACAAGGCCGCCATGTGCTTCGACGTGATGAACGCGCTGTCGACGACGAGCGTCGCCGGCGAACGCGTGTCCACGCCGTACGCGGCGGATCGCGACGGCATCCTCCTCGGCGGCGGCGCGGGCGTGCTCGTGCTCGAATCGCTCGATCATGCGCTCGCCCGCGGTGCCACGATCCTGGCCGAGATGGCGGGTTACGGCGCGGCATCCGATCCCGACGGGATGATCAGCCCCGCCGCCGACGGCATGGCCGAGGCGATGCACCGGGCGATCGACCTCGCCGGCACCCTGCCCGGCTACGTGAACACCCATGCGTGCGCCACCGTCGCCGGCGATCTCGCCGAGTGGCAGGCGCTGCGTCGCGTCTTCGGCGATCGTGGGCATCCGGTGCCCCCCATGTCGTCGATCAAGGGGCTGATCGGCCATGCGCCGGCCGCGGCCGGGGCGTTCGACGCCATCGCGTCGATCGGCATGATGGAGCACGCGGTGCTGCTCGGCGCGGCGCTTCCGCGCGCACGCGACGCCGCGTTCGACGACGCGCCGCTCATCGACGGCGAACTCGACGTGCGCGTCGACGCGGTGCTCTCGAACAATTTCGGGTTCGGCGGCCGCTGCGCGGCGCTGATGATCCGCCGCTACCACGGGTACGACGCATGATCGACCTGAGCATCCAAGCGTGGCGAGCCTGGGCGCCGGGCGTGGACTCCGCGGCAGACTGGGCAACCTGGGCAGCGACACCGCACGCGATCGTCGACGCCGGCGAACAGCCGGGCTGCGAGTTCGTGCCGCCGATGCAGCGCCGGCGCCTCAGCCGCATGGCGCGGATCGTGATGCATGCCGCGTGGCCGCTGTGCGCCGACGACGAGCAGCTACCGTTCGTGTTCGCGTCGCGCCACGGCGAGACCACGCGCACCTTCGCGATGCTCGACGAGATCGGCCGCGGCGCGCCGTTGTCGCCGACGCAGTTCGGCCTTTCCGTGCACAACGCCATCGCGGGCCAGTGGTCGATCCTCCGGGGGCAGCGTGGCGAGTCGGTCGCCATCGCCGGTGAGGCCGACACCTTCGAACACGCGATCGTGGAAGCGGCGACCCTGCTCGACGAAGGCGCGCCAGCGGTGATCGCCGTCGTCGCCGAGGAGCGCCCCGCACCCGCCTACGACGGGTGGATCGACGACGTGCCGTTCTCGTATACCCTCGCCCTGCGGTTGTCGCGCGCCAACGGCGGCCCCGGCTGGCGCCTGTCGCTGGACGAGAACAACGGCGACGCGGGTCCCGTCGACATGCCGCATGCGCTGCGCTTCGTG
>Ga0102591_1001694_pt1 | contig 28333 bp, 25 predicted proteins | sample AraplaCol_mCL_r2_2_FD_76860 | JGI IMG/M metagenome (GOLD analysis project Ga0102591, IMG submission 76860) | Arabidopsis root microbial communities from North Carolina, USA - plate scrape MF_Col_mCL_r2 (SPADES assembly) (version 2) | ecosystem: Host-associated > Plants > Roots > Endosphere...
AGATTAGCTTAAAAAAAAAGGTCTTGACGGGCGGAGGAGTGCCGTTATAAACAAAAAATTGTTTTTTGGGAAAAAAAAAAAAATAAACAACATAAAAAAAACGGGGGGGGGGGGGGGGATCTATGAAAGAAGGATCATGCGGTACTCTCTTGGTTGATCCTCCCAAGTTGGCCAGGTGGTTGAACGACGAGGAGCGAATAAACTCGATCATGATGCTGGACGTGGAGGGAATGAGATCCGGTGACCAAGTCTCCCTTCTACTCAATGTGGCCTTCAAAAGCATCACCGTTAGGAGACGAGTTCTTCGACGGGCAGATTTCCACATCGCGACAGCCGGTGCGGAAGTTTCGTTCTCATCCCCTCATTGCGAAATAGTGGACTACACACCTCCCACGAACTTGGATGTTTCCTATCAACGTGGAGTGGGGATGACGGCAAAACAGTTCGCTGGAACGGAAAGCGGTCTGAGCCTCGAGCCTTCGAATGTAAAGCTCAGCTCAACAGCAAAGTCCGAGTCCTCTCTTGAAACATTGGCGAACGGACAATGCTCTTTCATAGCGGTAGAGAATCAACTCTCGGCCATATTTACGGTCTCGAATGTCACTTGGAGACTGGATCCACTGAAGGGGCCGAAAGCTGTGCGGGATTTCCAACAGGGAAATCTCTGGCTGAAATGTTCACTTTTGCCGGGAGACACTGAATGGATCGCCCGCGTCAGTCTTCGTCCCTCGGAAATCTTGGTATTTGGGCCGGATCAGATAGTGCCGCTCGATCCGGTAAAGGCACTGTGGATACTAATGACGATGTGGACGCAAAGGGCGTACGTGAGAAATCGGGATGGGGAAAAATTCACCCTCACGGAACGTCGAGCTTCGCACGGCGTAGGAGCTTAGGCAATGGCCGAGACCCAAGACGAGAACGCTGTCATTGTTGACGATGACTTGTACGAGCAGCTTCTCGAAATCTCCGAAAGCAAGGACATAGAGGCTTTGATCAGAGCCTCTGGTGTTTCACCAGACCAATTTTCAACATTTCTGTCTGCTTTCGGGATCGAAGCGGATCAAGCCGCCTCCCGCATATTCGATTTGTTAGATCAAGGGAAAGCAGCCGTTTCGCCTGCGAGGGAACCTAAACGCGCCCCGCGGCAGAGCGCGGGTTCTGTAGGGCTGTCCACTGGTCAGAGAAGTGGTGCATCCGGAGGAAGAGTCGGCGCCGTTGTTGGCAGTGGTGGCGGTGGAACGGCCGTCGCCGTCGCAGAGTTTGTGGTCGCCGATCTTTTGTTGGCGGACTTCGGATTTAAGGAAATTGCGATCGCCGAAACGGAAATGCCGGGCCTGATGGCCTGCCGCGAAGAGTTCGGCGCTTCCAAGCCCCTGAAGGGCGCGCGCATCTCTGGCTCGCTGCACATGACCATTCAGACCGCCGTCCTCATCGAAACGCTGGTTGCTCTCGGCGCCGATGTGCGTTGGGCGTCCTGCAATATTTTCTCGACACAGGACCATGCCGCAGCGGCAATCGCCGCAATCGGCGTTCCGGTCTTCGCCGTCAAGGGTGAGACGCTCGAAGAATACTGGACCTACATGGACAAGATCTTCCAGTGGGCCGACGGTGGCGTTTCCAACATGATCCTCGACGATGGTGGCGACGCCACCATGTACATCCTGCTCGGCGCCCGCGCCGAAGCCGGCGAGGACGTGCTCTCCAACCCGGGCTCCGAGGAAGAAGAAATCCTCGTCGCGCAGATCAAGAAGCGCCTTGCCGCTTCGCCGGGCTGGTTCACCAAGCAGCGCGACGCGATCAATGGCGTGACCGAGGAAACTACCACCGGCGTCAACCGACTGTACCAGCTCCAGGCCAAGGGCCTGCTGCCCTTCCCCGCGATCAACGTCAACGACAGCGTCACCAAGTCGAAGTTCGACAACAGATATGGCCCTAAGGAGTCACTGGTCGACGGCATCCGCCGCGGCACTGACGTGATGATGGCCGGCAAGGTTGCCGTCGTCTGCGGCTATGGCGACGTTGGCAAGGGTTCGGTTGCTTCACTCGCCGGCGCCGGCGCTCGCGTCAAGGTTACCGAAATCGACCCGATCTGCGCGCTGCAGGCCGCCATGGACGGCTTCGAAGTCGTCCAGCTCGAAGACGTCGTCTCCTCGGCCGACATCTTTATCACGGCAACTGGGAATAAGGATGTTATCCGCATCGAGCATATGCGCGAGATGAAGGACATGGCGATTGTCGGCAACATCGGCCAATTCGACGATGAGATCCAGGTCTCGGCTCTGCGTAACCTGAAGTGGACGAACATCAAACCGCAGGTCGACATGATCGAGTTCCCGACGGGCAACCGCATCATCCTGCTTTCGGAAGGTCGCCTGCTCAACCTCGGCAACGCCACCGGTCACCCGTCCTTCGTGATGTCGGCTTCGTTCTCCAACCATGTGATGGCACAGATCGAGCTCTTCACCAAGGGCGCGAGCTACAACAACGAAGTCTACGTGCTACCCAAGCAGCTCGACGAAAAGGTCGCCCGCCTGCATCTGGGCAAACTGGGGGGCACTCTGATGACTTTGTCGGAGGAACAAGCGCGATACTTGGGTGTCGATCCGAACGGCCCTCTGAAACCAGACTGGTACAGATATTAGCCTTTCATGGGCGTTATCTGCCCGCTTATGCGTTTGCATTCGCCCGCGAGGTCCCGGTTTTTCAAGAAGTCTCGGGCGATGACTGGGCACCGACGCTCAACGTGAATCTCATTGGTTATGTCACCATGGCGTGGGATGAGGTATCGCCCCAGTTGGGGCGGTTCCTCCGTGTCGCACCCAGACTTGGCTAACGTTTGCCTAGTCTCGTTCGCCCGGCGGCACGAATTGAGAGAGATGAGTCAGAGGAAAGTCCGATAAGTCCAGCGCCAATTGCCGCTTCGAGGGTCTGGCTGTATTCACTTCCCGCGAGACCATGCTTTTTGGAGTGGTTTTCAGCAGCGCCGCGTGAGACGGATGGCGACACGCCATATCGAACACTGTGGAAGGCGCCCAGGATAATAAGAAGTTTTTCGTCCAAGCTCTTCATTGTCTACCTTCAATCTATCTTTGTGATGGAGGCGGCAATGACGACCACTAGAGGATGGCATTGGACTCACCTGCGGTCACCCGCGTGCTGCGGTTCCTTGGCTGTGGGAATGGTTAGTCGCGCTTATCGCGCGTTGGTAAGGCGCTTTTCTTTCGACGGGATCGCTCCATCGGCACCCTGCTTGTCAGGTTGGATGAAACCATGCCCTCGTTGGATGCATTTAAATGTGCCGGTGGCCGTGACGGTTCCTTTCAAAGCAAAATTGAAGCCCCGGTCCTAGACATGGGTTCTGACCGCGATTTTGAAAGGAAGGTTCGTTAGAGCGCGATGCCAATCGCGCAACAATCAAAGCTAGCGAGCAAACTCGAGAGATCGTTCTACCTGTGTCTTCGCCTAAGCGTCAATCGGTAGTTTGAGAGCGGTCTGCTCGGAAAAGTGTGAGGCTGCGATATGACGGAACGTATTGGTGCTCGAGAAGTTCATTCGCTTCCAGCGGTGCAGCAAAATGCACTTCCTTGACACTGCTGGGTGCCCCCGTTGTACCGCGGAGTTTGCTCGTGGCGAGGTGCGGTCGCCTCAAATGATATTCGGCTCAGTAGTTATCAACTTGCTTCAGCACGCTCGATGCGAGGGCGTCGCTGTAAAGCGCGCAAAAATCATTGGCAACATCGCATGCGATCGATGCCACGAGAGAAGATAGGCGCGAAGAAGGATTTCGCATAAACAGCGCGAAGTAGTTTGTCGGCGGAAAAGCAGGTGAGACTTTCAAGACCCTCAAGGTACCTGATCTAAGTTCATTCTGAATTACGATTGGGGGAAGAACAGCGATGCCAATCCCTGCGGTTACCATATTAATCGTGGTGGATAGTGAGTTTGAATAGTGAATAATGCTGTCTTCTATTAGATGGCCCGACAAATACTTGAATAGTCTTCCATGGTTGTAGGTACCGGTCTCGTAGGAAATTATTGGATGCATGGAGAGGTCACTAATTGCCATGGGACCCTCGTCGCATTCAAACCCGCCGTTTGCGACCCAAAACATTCCGAAGGAGCAAAGGTCTTTGACGAAATACTTATCCACGTCTCCGGTCGGGAAGCCCAATACGACGTCTAAGGCCCGCTGCTCCAGTTTGCTGGCAATCGCCTGCGAGGAATCCGTCGTGACAGAAACACGGACGCGCGGATAGCGCACCCGAAGCGTCTCAATGACACCGGGAAGGATTGTCAAAGCGATGCTCGGCAGAATACCGATCCGCACTGTGCCCTCTATGGTCTCGGCAGGGACGACGTCGCTGACGAGACGGTTGTAGCGATCAATGATGTCTCGAGCTCCAGAAACGAAGGTTTGCCCTTCGCTTGTCAGGCGCACGTCGCGGGTATCGCGTTCAAAGAGACGAATTCCAAGTTCCTGCTCAATGGCGGAAATACGATTGGAGATGGCAGCCGGGGTAATGTTCATGCGGTCGGCCGTAACTCGGAAGCTCCGCAGCTCCGAAAGCCAAACGACGGTTTCCAGGAAACGAATATTCATTGCATGACAGCGCCCCACCCGTTTTACGGTATGCCCAGCATCATGAACGTAGAAATTGTCACAACGCGTTGAATTTACACAAAATAAGCGTAGCCTTCCGAGGCTTCAATGGGAAGAAACATTCGAGGAGGCATGCGTTGCGCATGCTGATTGATAAACCGACACCCGAGCAACTTCTGGGGCGTCGGTTTACCGATGTCATCACGAAAGTTTTGCCAGAACCTTGGTGCTTGCCCCTGTCATTTCGCCGAGTTTCTGCTGCTTGTCGCGAACGCTGGCCTCGCGCTTCTTGCCGGTTTCCTGCCGCCGCAACGCCTCTTCCGACACAGCACGCACCTCGTCACGCGGGATGACCAGAACGCCGCTTTCGTCGGCTAGGATTGCATCGCCGGGCATCACGACTGCGCCACCGCAGCTAACGGGAATGTTCAATCCACCGCCGAGATCGTAGAGACGAGTGGTAATCGGTGAAAGGCCGCGCGACCACATCGGAAAATCCGAGTCCTGGATTTCAGCCAGGTCCGTGCATGGTCCGTCGACAATACCGGCCACGGCGCCCGCAGCCTTTGCGGCAACCGTAACGCCGCCGCCCCAGCAGGCGTATTTGTCGTCGCCGAGCCTATCGACGACGAGAATGTCTCCTGGCCGCAACAACCCCGTTGCGTGGTGCAGTAGCGTGGAGTCCGGGCCGGCGATGGCAAGCGTAACCGCGGTCCCGACGACACGTTTACCGGGCAGGAGCGGCTGGATTGCGCGGTCCATAAAGCCCATTAGCCGCCAATGGCCAACGGTTGCAGTTTCGACGCCGCTTAGGAGGTCAAGATCGGCTTGTGCGATCTGCTCCGGCATTTTCTCGATGACGTACATGGCAACCCTCCTTCCTACGCGCAGGCCAGGCGGCGGTGCTGGGTCATCGGAATGAGATTGCGCACCCGGCTGATCTCTTTCGTATCGATGCGGGCGGTGACGAAGCCGACGGGGTCCGAAGCGCGCGCGATCGTGTGCCCCCATGGATCGCAGACAAGCGAATGCCCGTAGCAGGCACGCTTTTCACCATTGACCGTGACGCTGCCGGTTTGGCCGCAGGCGACGAAGTAGGTTTGCGTTTCGATGGCGCGGGCGCGCGCAAGGACTTCCCAGTGATCCTTGCCGGTCTGGAGCGTAAACGCTGCAGGCAGTACGATAACGTCGCAGCCAGCCTTTTCGAGTTGCAGGAACAGTTCGAAGAAGCGGATGTCGTAGCAGATCGCGCATCCTACTTTGAGGCCGTCCAGATCGTATGTGACGATGTCTTCGCCCGGCTTGACGGTTGCCGATTCCTTATAGGCTGTGCCGTCCGGCGCAACGATATCGAACATGTGGATTTTTCTGTAGGCCGCCACTTCCTTGCCCTGGCGGTTGAACACGAAGCTGGTGTTGTAGATGCGGTTCTCGCCCTCGACCTTTTCCATGATGGTGCCGGCATGCACGAACACGTTGTTTTCCCGGGCAAAGTCTTGCGCCATCCTGTAAGCAGCGCCCCCTGCTGGTTCTGCCAGCGCGAGCTTTTGTTCGGTGGTGGTGCCATAGACCTCGAAATATTCCGGCAACACGATCAGGTCGGGCTGATCGACCCTCATAGCCTCGACCATCAGATCACGGGTAATCTTGAGATTGACGTCGCGGTTGTCCTGGGGGTTGGTCTGTATCAGGCTGATTTTCATGGTCTTCCTCCAATAAGGCTCTCGTCACCCGCGTCAGGCGACGATTTTTTCGTGCTTGAGTGCATTGATTGTGGACATGATGCCGGCGCGCAGCGTCATCGTTTGCGTCGCGACGACGAGCATTTCGGCGCCATGCTCCAGAGCGAATATGCGTTCTGCCGGCGTCCAGGCGGGCATCACCCAACTCTTGCCCGCTTCACGGGCGGCCCGTGCGATACGGGCGAGGTCGCTGCGGTCGTCATCGTTGAATGCATAGGCGCCACGGCCGCGGGCAAGGGCCAGGTCCGATGGGCCGGGGAATAGGCCATCAACTGTGTCGAGCGCGATGATTTTCTCGACATCCGCAAGGCTTTCGGCGGTTTCGATCATCGCATAGCACTTTGTGCGTCTGTTCTCTCGGTCGAAGGCGTCGCTCGACGGGCGGGCGTAACCGAAGACCCGACCGCCGGCGTAAGAGCGGATACCGAGCAACGGATACTTCGCGGCCTTGGATACTTCGCGGGCATGATCGACGCCCAGAATATGCGGCAGGATCACCCCGTCGGAGCCGAAATCAAGCGCCTGTTGGATGGCTTCGGTCGTTGGGGCGATGACCTTGGTAAGGGCCGGAATTCCAAGCGATTTGCTGAAGGCCAGGAACTGGTCGAGCGTACCGAGATCGAAAGTTCCGTGCTCGAGTTCGATGACGAGCTGCTTGACGCCGCAGGCCTTCGCGATTTCGAGAAAGCCGAAATGCGGCTGGGACATCCAGAGCGCGATGTTGTCCATGTCAGATAGTCTCCGATGCAGAAGTTAGCTTTTGCCGATCGTCTTTGAGAGGCCGAGCGTGCGTTCGATGAGAAAAATGATGAGGAGCGTGGCGGCGACGAGAACGACCGACACAGCGGCGGTCATCGGGTCAGTCTGGCTTTCGACATAGTCAAAGATTTCGACCGGCAGAGTGCGCATCCGCGGTCCGGTAATGAACAGCGAGATCACCACCTCATCGAAGGAGAGGAGGAAGGAGAGTGCTGCGCTGGCGACGAAGCCGGGCATCATCAGGGGCAGGGTGATACGTCGGAACACCGTGAAGGGAGATGCACCAAGCATGGTCGCGGCCTCTTCGACGGATGGCGGCAGGGTCGAGAAAGCCGTCAGCATGATGCGGATCACATAGGGTGTGGTGACGATCAGGTGGGCGATGACGAGCCCTGTATAGGTGCCAAGCAGGCGGGCCTGAACGAAGACGAGCAGGATCGCAAGTCCGAGCACTATTGAAGGCAGAAGAAGCGGTGCAGTGAAAATGTTCAGGACGAGGTCGCGGCCGATGAACTGATAGCGACGGATCGCAAATGCGGCCGGAACGCCGGCGATGAGGCCGAGGATTGTCACCGTGGTCGCGACCCCGAGGCTGACCCAGAGTGCGTCGATGAGGCCGCGATGGCTAAACATCGCCGCATACCACCGCAGTCCCCAGCTCTGCGGCGGAAAGGTCAGAAAACTGTCATTGCTGAACGACAGGGGCAAGACGATGAGGATCGGTGCCAGCAAGAACAGATAGAGGCATGCCACAAGGGCTTTGAACGGAAAGGTCAGTCTGCCAATCATGATCAGTGTCCTTTCTCTCAATCGAAGCGCTTGACGACGCGGGAATAGAGCGCGAGCGCCAGCCCGAAGATAATCAGCACGATTACGGAAGTTGCCGCCGCGGAAGGCCACTCCAGTTGGATGACGGCCTGGTCGAAAATCTCGGTTGCAAGCAGGAAGACACGTCCGCCGCCGAGCAGCTTCGGAGTGATAAAGGAACTGATGGCAAGCACGAAACAAAGCAGGCAACCAAGCGCGACACCGGGCATGGTGAGCGGCACGATGATGCGTCGAAAACGGGTCCAACTATTGGCGCCAAGCGAAGCGGCAGCTTCCTCAAGCGCCACGTCGAGGCGTCCAAAGCCGGATATCAGCGAAAGCGCCATATACGGAATGAGCACCTCGACCATGCCGATGTAGACGCCGAGCGAATTGTTCACGAGCCGGATTGGTGTCTGGATGATGCCAGTCGACATGAGAACGCCGTTGACCACACCTTGGTCACCGAGAAGCACCATCCAGCCGTAGGTGCGAACGACACTGCTGACGAGCAACGGCGAGACGGTGATGACGAAAAGGAGGTTGCGCCATTTCGGCGAGACACGGTGCAGGAACAGCGCGATCGGGTAGGCGCAGAAGAGGGTCGCCAACGTCACCACAAACCCGAGCAGGAGCGAGTTGGCAATCAGTTCGAAGCTGAACTTGTCGGTAAAAAAGTCGATGTAGTTCGCCAGCGTATAGTTTTCGGTGAGCACGCCTCCGCTGCGGCTTTCGATGAACGAGATCATTGCCAGGCGTGCAACCGGCAAGATGAAGGCAACCAGATTGATTGCAGCCATTGGGACAAGTAGGAGGATCAAGACAAATGGGAATTTGCCGATCCGCGGATAGGGCGAGGGGGGCGCCGTTGCAGTAATCGCTACCATGGTTCAGCCTCCGAAAACCTGCATATCCTGTGGCATCCATTCACAGAGAAGTTTCTCGCCCGTTTGGAAGCTGTGGCCGGCGCTGCGCGTATGGACTTCCGTTGTCAGGATGCTTCCGCCAATATCGATGTCGTATTGCACGACATCGCCGACATAGGTCACACGCACGACCTTGCCGTGGGTCGAATTGGTCGCGATGCTGACAAGGCTGCGATCCCTGCTCGGGGTCAAGTTGACGCGATGCGGACGGATGGCCGCCTTTGCCTTGCCCTGCACCAAGCCTTTGGTGTCACATAAAAATGTCGCGCCGCAGATGCTTACCCGATCCGCTGCTTCGATCTCGCAGTCCATCACGTTAGTGCGGCCGACAAATTCGGCAACGAACAGATTGGCAGGGCGCTCGTAGATATCTTCGGGCGAGCCGAGTTGGGCAAGTTTACCGCGATTCATAACGCCGACGAGGTCGCACATGGTCAGGGCCTCGACCTGGTCGTGTGTCACAAAGACGGTCGTGATCTGCAGCCGCTGCTGAATTTCACGGATCTCGATCCGCATATCGTCGCGCAGCTTGGCATCGAGGTTGGACAAGGGTTCATCGAGAAGAAGAATGCGCGGACGGATTACGAGCGCGCGCGCCAGTGCCACACGCTGCTGCTGGCCACCCGACATTTCCTTCGGCTTGCGGCTGCCATAACCGGGCAGCCTTACCATTTCTAACGCCTCTTCAACGCGGCCCCTGGCTTCAGAGCGGGACACACCCCGCATATCAAGGCCAAAGGCTATGTTTTCGGCGACAGTCATGTGCGGGAAGAGCGCATAGTTCTGGAAGACCAGGCCGATGTCGCGCCTGTGCGGTGGCCTGTGGGAAATGTCGTCGCCATCGATCAGGATGTTGCCTTTGGTGATGTCCAAAAGGCCGGCGATCATCCTCAGCGTCGTTGTCTTGCCGCAGCCGGAAGGTCCGAGCAACCCAAGGAGCTTCCCTTTCGGGAGATCGATGTCGAGATCGTCGACTGCCATGTAGTCGACGCCATAGCGTTTGGTCACACCCTTAAGCTTCAGGAAGGCCGGGTCACCCGTGGTAGCGGCGGGCACGACCGCGGCCTGCGCATTCTGGCGCAGCTGTTGAATCTGCATATCATCACCGTCAGGATTTGAGGTCGTCGTGTGACGCAAAGTCGGGATTGCCGCCATCGCAGGTGCTCTGCGGCGTGCCGATGCGTCGTTTGTTGGTGCGGTGGAGGCCTCTGCGACCCGCGTGCGTTCGCAGAGCCGCTCCGCGACTATCGCCCAGCCGGAATAATCTGGCGCCGCCATGGTTGGAGGATGCTCTCGCGCATGTCGCCGATGCTCATCCAGTCGACGTTGATCAACTTTGCGCGTTGCGCCGGGTCCATGAGAGGAATGCGCTTCCTTGTCGCTTCATCGACCTCGGCCTTGGTGTTGGTCGGGGCATAGAACATCGCCTTGGCAAAAGCGGTCTGGGCCTCGGGGCTCAGTGCATAGTTGATGAAGGTTTCTGTTGCCTCCTGCTCGGAAGCATTCTTGATTGCGCTGATAACGTTGATCTGAGAGGCCGTGCCCTCGACTGGACCGACGGACTGCAATCTGCCTTCTGTGTGATCAAAGAAGAACTGCGACCTTGCATTGTAACCGATCGAGACCGTGGCAGTACCGTTGCCAACGAGCGTATATGCGTCTGGTTTCGGCTCCCAGGTCTGCACCCTTGGTGCAAGTTCAACCAGTTTGTCCACGCCGGGCTCGATTGTCTTCTTGTAATCGTCCTCGCCGGCAAGACGGTTTGCAATGATCGTTAGAAGGATTGCCTGGATGTCGCCGCCGCCCTGTGCCGGCAGAACAATCTTGCCGTCCTGCTTTTGGTCCCAAAGTGCCTCCCAGCTCGTGGGCGGATTGGGAAATGCGTCACGGTTATAAATCAGGGAGAGCGTATCATATGTGACGGGGATCGCCGCCCCACCAAGGTCCTTGCCGATTTCGGAGATGTCGGCGTAATTCGGGATCTTGTCGGTGTTGAGATCCGCGACGAGGCCCTCTTCCTGGGCGATCTTCGCCACCGAAAGATCATAGATGACGGCATTGACCTGCGGAGCGTCCCGCTGTGCACGCATGTTTCCGAGCGAGGTAGCTGCGTTCTGAACGCCGAAGTAGGTCACTTTTATGTCGGGGTGCCCCTTCATGAAGGGCTCGATGACACTCTTGACGTAATTTTCTTCAAATGGGCCGCGGTAGCCCATAACGGTAATATCGCTGGCATTGGCTGCATAACCTCCCGCCGTCATCGTAACCGCGAAAAGCGCCATCGAAAGAGTGCACTTGGAGATCTGATTCATTGATGTTCCCCTTTTTGCCTTGTGGCCTTGCTTGTTGAGGGAACGATATGAAAGGGCGCGAACGCGGTCCAACGACTAAATCTTACCGACCAATTAGAATTCCTTTTCAAAGCTTGTCGGACTGCTGCGGCGCATTGGTAGCGCCTTCGGAAGCACTCGACTTGCCCTGACGCCAACCTCGAACGACAGCCCCTCACAGAGAAGATCGTCCGACTACAGTGCCCGATTGCGGCAGCGCTGATTGCTAGGTTTGGCCTTGTCGTGGCACCTGGGGGCTTTGCGCGGGCGATGCCCACCCGACTTTTCGACCTTCAGCGAGAGGGGGCGGGGAGGTGCTGGTGTCGTTCTGTATCCCGAGCAGACGACAACCAACAGCCGGCGTCGCTTGAAACCGTGACAAGGGGCCCTCCAACCTTTTACGACGACGCTTCGGCGAATAGGCCTTCCAGGCGCGATATTCCCGCTCCAGCAATGTTGATGCGTGGGTGTCATTTGTCACGCCTGTCGCCAACCAAGAGGGGCACCGTCCACGTGGCATTTCTGCCACGTTGTAGACGTGGCCCCGGCTCGCGACGCTGCGCAAGTGTATCGACTGCGGCGCGAAGCCTCCTATTCAGAGAGACCGCAACACGTCGCCAAATGCATCCAACAGCATGTCCGCATTCTCGCGAGAAAAGACGAGAGGTGGCCGGATTTTCAGAACATTGGCATTGGGACCGGAGGCGCTGATGAGGATGCGGCGATCTCGCAGACCATTTACGATCCGGGTCGTTAGCGCGGCATCAGGGCTCTTGGCGGCAGGGTCGGCAACGATCTCGACGCCGATGAAGAGACCGGAACCGCGCACGTCCCCGAGAGCGTGGTATCGATCCGAAAGGCTCTTGAGGCCACCCATCAGGTAGGAGCCGACCTCCAGCGCATTTTGCTGCAGCCCCTCAATGCGGATCGTGTCGAGCACTGCCTTGCCGGCCGCGGCGGCGACCGGATTGCCGCCGAACGTGTTGAAATAGCGCGCCTTTGGGCCGAACTCAGCGATAACCTCGGGGTGCAGCACTATACCCGCCATCGGATAGCCGTTACCCATTGGTTTGCCGATCGTCACCATGTCGGGTGCAACGCCGTGGCGTTCGAAACCCCACATCGTTTCGCCCGTTCGACCGAAGCCGGGCTGCACCTCGTCGGCGATGAAGAGGCCGCCAGCCTCGTGGATCGCGTCCACCGCAGGCTTGAGAAAACCTCTCGGCCCTTCGAAGATGCCGTCGCTGGAAAAGATCGTATCGGTGATCAGCATGGCCGGCTTGATGCCGTGACGTTTGAGATCGGCGATTGCGGCGCGCACGTCGTGGCCGAATTTTACCGCCATCTGTTCGGGCGAGTGACGGTAGCTGTCCGGCGCGGGCACCGTGCGCACATGCGGGCCGAGCGTCACGGATTCGCCGAGCGAGGGCGAGAATTCGGCAACCGCGCTCGTCAGGCCGTGATAGGCGAGGTCCGTCGCGATGATGCCGGTGCCCCCAGTGACGAAGCGGGCGATGCGAACGGCGAGATCGTTCGCTTCACTGCCGGTGCAGGTGAACATGGCCTGGCTGAGCGCCTTGGGGAAGGTGGCCGTCAGCGCCTCGGCATAGGCGACGATACCTTCGTGCAGGTAGCGTGTGTGAGTGTTGAGCACGGCCGTCTGCTTCGTGATTGCCTCCACCACGCGCGGATGGCAATGGCCGAGCGAGGCGACGTTGTTGTAAGCGTCGAGATACCGCTCGCCGGCCGTGTCGTACAGAAAAACGCCTTCGCCGCGGACAAGATGCAGCGGTTTTTCGTAAAACAGGCGGTAGGCGGGACCGAGCACTTTTTCTCGGCGCGCGATAAGCGCCCTCTCGCTCTCGTCTAGTCGGTCGAAATCTGCACGCGAAAAAGCATTCACCATCGACATGATCAAGCCTCGGAAAGGTTGGGCGCGAGCCGTTTCAGCCCGGCCGGAGTGAGATCGACTATGTTCTGCAGGCCGCGGCATGCGGTCGCGTGGTTACGCATGATATAGGCCCGGTTCTCAGGAAAACGTGCGGAACGCCACTCCGCGATGATGATGGACATGGCGAGGCGGGAACGGGCGAGAAGCGGTAGCAGCTCGATTTCGGCCGGCTCCAGCGCGCGCGCCGACAGGAAGCCTTCGAGGAAGGCGCCGGTGCGGGCGGCCCAGTTGTCGGTCGCAAGGTGATAGGAGAGGGCGACGGCAAGGTCATTGATCAAGGGCGCATGCACCATGTCGCCGAAGTCGATGATACCAACAACTTTGGTCGGCTCTGCCGGATCAAGCAGGATGTTGTGCGGATTGAAATCGTTATGGATGATCTGCCGGCGCTTGATCGCGGCGATCGCCGGCATCGAGCGTTCGAACTCGGCGAGTATGGCCTCCACCTGCGCTCGGCGCTCGATGCCGACATGGTCGAGCAGGGCGACAAGGTCGAGTGTATGAGAAATGTCCCACATCAACTTTCCGGCGGGCGGGCGCCCTTTGTAGTCTTCGAGACCCAGCCCAAGTTGTGCGAGCGCCCGGCCGACGTTGCGGCTCTGCGTCTCTGAGGCCGAGGTGCGGTACTGCAGTTCGCCGCCGAGGAAGGTCAACAGGCGCATGACGCGGGGGCCATCGGAGGTGGAAAGCGTATGGCTCGGCGCTCCGGTTTTCGTGAGCATGAGCCTTGGCACCGGTACATTGGGGGCCGCAGCCTCCAGATGCATTAGCGCACCATCCTGGAACTCAAGCGAGGCCGGGTCTTCGGCGGGATTGGCAATCTTGAGGATGAAGTCCTTTCCGTCCGAGCGGGTAAAAAGAAAGGTCTCGTCCCTTTCGCTTGAGAGCCGCCTGATCGAGCCGCTCGCGCCATAGACCTGCTTCACCGCCGCCTCCGCATCGGAAAGCGATGTCGCGCTCCATGTTGCCGACATGGAATCGGCGTTCTTGGCGGTGGGCGATGGCTCCGTCATGCTTGCTCCGTTGGCGCGGTCGCCCGCATTTCCGTCAATCTCTGCCCGTCAGCTGACCACGACGACGACGACATTGTCGCGCCAAGCCGTTCGGTGAATGATGTCTGCGACACGCCATACTTGAAACACAGCGAAAAAGATGCATCAAGTATCTTGTTATTCCATTTTTCGGACGAATTCCATGCCTCAATTCACGTCACTGGATCATGAGAACCTCAACAGCGTCGTCTATGGTGCGTTGTGCGATGCGCTGATCCAGGGACGGTTCCAACCCGGCGATCGGCTGAAGATCCGGGATCTGGCAGAGCAATTCGGCACAAGCGTTACGCCGATCCGCGACGCAATCCTTCGGCTTGCCAATGACGAGGCGATTATCTTCCGCTCGCCGCGTGACATCCGCATCCCGGGCTTGAGCGAAAACCGCTACCGCGAGATCCGCGCAATACGGGTGCGCCTGGAGGGACTGGCCGCAGAGACTGCGGCCCAGGTGGCGACGAGCGCGGATATCGAAGCGTTGGAGCGGATCTTGCGCGAAAACGAACAAGCAATCGAGGCCGGCGACCGACTGAAGGGTACGCAACTCAACCAAGCCTTCCACTTCCTGCTGCCGCAGATCGCCGGTCTGCCGGTGCTGAACAGCATCCTGCGGCGGCTCTGGCTGCGGATGGGACCACATATTTCCGATGCTTACATAGAGGGCGGACGGGCGATGATTGACCACCACTACCCGGTCGTCGAAGCCCTGAAGCGGCACGATCCCGCCGCCGCTTCGATGGCAATCGTCGACGACATCCTGCTCGGCGGCAAGCCGATCCTCGAGCGTATCGAACGGGGCAGCGAGCCGGAGGCGCGCCGGGCTTGACGTCGCTTGGAATAGGAGACTTGCAATTCATGGGCAGCCTATTACGATGCATCAAACATCAAAAGGAAGCGCTCCGATGACCGATGATTGCCGGTACATGTTGCTGACGGGGGCGAGCCGCGGGATCGGGCACGCAACGGTCAAGCTCTTTCAGTCGAAGGGCTGGCGCATTCTCACCGTTTCTCGCCAGTCCTTTTCCGAGGAATGTGCCTGGCCGTCCGCACGCGAGAGCCATATCCAGGCCGACCTTGCCGATCTCACGCAGATTGACCGCCTGGCTGCGACCGTGCGCGAGCGCCTACCGAACGGGCGCCTGCATGCACTCGTGAACAATGCGGGCATTTCGCCGAAGGGACCGGGCAAGAGTCGCCTCGGTGTGCTGGATACCGATGCCGATGTCTGGACGCAGGTGCTCAACGTAAATCTTGTGTCGACCGCTTTGATCGCCCGCGCGCTTATGCCGGAACTGGAAGCGGCGAAGGGCTCGATCGTCAATGTTACGTCCATCGCAGGCTCTCGCGTCCACCCTTTTGCAGGCGTTGCCTATGCGGCGTCCAAAGCGGCGCTGGCCTCACTGACCCGCGAAATGGCGCACGAATTCGGCCAACGCGGCGTCAGGGCGAACGCTATCGCGCCGGGCGAGATCGAAACGTCTATCCTGTCGCCCGGAACCGATGAACTGGTGGCGGCGGAAGTGCCGATGCGAAGACTGGGCGAACCGCGCGAAGTCGCGGAGACCATCTACTTCCTTTGCACTGAGCCATCGTCCTACATCAACGGCGCGGAAATCCACATCAACGGAGGGCAGCACGTCTGACAACGGTCAAATCGGGAAAAACCCGTTGGCCTGCAATGACTAGAATGCATCCATCGGTTGAAACGTCCAAGGGAGAATGGGCGCAAAGACCGGTGAGGCCGCAGCCACCGCCGCAAACAGGACGGGGACAACGGTCTGCATGGGATCGTCATCGGAGCCGCAGCGGCTCTTTCACCAACGAAGAAAAGGGGAATGCCATGAAGACAATCTTTCAATCGGGTGTCCTGGCGGCGGCTGCCGTCGTTCTGTCGGCGGGCCTTGCTGTGCCGGTTTTCGCGCGAGATCTAACAGTCGTTTCATGGGGTGGAAACTATCAGGATGCCCAGCGCAACATCTACTTCAAACCGTTCTCCGAAAAGTCCGGCAAGCCAGTGCTCGACGAGGCCTGGGACGGCGGGATCGGCGTCATCCAGTCGAAGGTCAAGGCCGGCGCACCGAACTGGGATGCGGTGCAGGTGGAAGCCGAAGAGCTGGCGCTCGGTTGTGCCGACGGTCTTTATGAAAAGATCGACTGGGACAAGATGGGCGGTAAGGACAAATTCCTCGATTCTGCGGTCAATGACTGTGGTGTCGGCGCCATCGTCTGGTCGACGGCCATCGCCTATGACGGCGACAAGCTGAAGGAAGGCCCGACTTCCTGGGCGGACTTCTGGAACGTCGAAAAGTTCCCCGGCAAGCGCTCGCTGCGCAAGGGCCCCAAATACACGCTGGAATTCGCGCTGCTCGCCGATGGTGTCTCCAAGGATGAGATCTATGATGTTCTCGGTACAGAGGAGGGGGTCGCCCGCGCCTTCAAGAAACTCGACGAATTGAAGCCTAACATCGTCTGGTGGGAATCCGGCGCACAGCCGTTGCAGTTTCTCGCATCGGGCGAAGTCGCCATGACTTCGGCATACAACGGCCGCATCACCGGCATCAATCGGTCGGAAGGCAAGAACTTCAAGGTCGTCTTTCCCGGCAGCATTTATGCCGTCGATAGCTGGGTCGTGTTGAAGGATGCGGAGAACAAGGAGGCTGCGCAGGACTTCATCGCTTTTGCGAGCCTGCCGGAAAACCAGGCGAAACTGCCGGAATTCGTGGCATACGGTCTGCCGAACAAGGAGGCTGCGTCCAAAGTACCGGCGGAATTCTCCAAAGACCTGCCAACCGATCCTGCCAACATGACAGATGCCATCTCGCTCAATGTCGATTTCTGGATCGACAATGCCGAGACGCTGACGCAGCGCTTCAACGCCTGGCTCGCCCAGTAAGAACATCCGTGGTGAAGGGCGCTCCACCGGGAGCGCCCGTTCCTGGATGGCTGGGTGCGTTTCTTGAGGACGCATCCTTCGCCTTTAGCGATGGAGTCTTCCGTGGCCGAATACATTCGATTTGACCGCATTACGAAATTCTACGGCCCGCTTTGCGTGGTTGAACATCTCGATCTCGGCATCGGGAAGGGGGAGTTCGTCAGCCTGCTCGGCCCGTCCGGCTCGGGCAAAACGACGCTTCTTATGATGCTCGCTGGCTTCGAGCAGCCGACCGCGGGCGAGATACTTCTCGACGGAACTGCCATCAATAAGGTGCCCACCTACAAGCGGGACATGGGTGTTGTCTTCCAGAGCTACGCGCTCTTCCCGCATATGTCAGTCGGCGAAAACATCGCTTTTCCGCTCCAGATGCGGGGCATTGGCAAGGCGGGGATCGATGAGCGCGTCAAACGTGCACTCGACATGGTGCAGCTTTCAACCCTTTCCGACCGACGGCCCTCGCAGCTCTCGGGTGGCCAGCAGCAGCGCGTGGCGCTTGCCCGGGCGCTTGTCTTCGAACCGCGTGTCGTGCTGATGGACGAGCCACTCGGCGCGCTTGACAAGCAGTTGCGCGAGCAGATGCAACTCGACATCCGCGATCTGCACCGCCGCCTCGGCCTAACAATCGTTTTCGTTACGCATGACCAGTCCGAAGCGCTTACGATGTCGGATCGCGTCGCCGTCTTCAACAAGGGCAAGATCGAGCAGATCGGGACACCCCGCCAGGTCTACGACGAGCCGGCGACGCGCTTCGTCGCCGAATTCATCGGCGAGACCAATCTCGTCGAAGGTGTCGTGGAAACCGTGCAAGGCGCGGAAGCGACTGTGCGTCTTCGTTCGGGGGCACAAATTGTGTCGGCGGTTTCCGGCAGCGTCGCTTCCGGCCAATCCGTCTTTCTCTCCATCCGTCCGGAACGGGTAGATCTCAGCGAGACGCGCAGTGAGGGTCGAAACGTCTTGGAAACGGAAGTTACGGATTCCGTTTATCAGGGCGATCATTTGCGCGTGCAGTTGCAGAACGCCACTCACCCGCTGATCGCCAAACTCGGCAGAAGGTCGCGCGAGTTTCCGCCAGGCACCAAAGTCTTTGCGGCGTTTTCGGCCGGCGATTGTCGGGTCATTGCGCCATGAGTGGAGTCTCCTCCCGCACTGGACGATCGCTGCTTCTTCTGGCGCCACTGCTCTTTTTCCTCATCGGCTTCTTCGTTTGGCCGCTCTTCAGCATGATGGCGCAGTCCGTGTCGGATCCGGCCGTGTTGCGGCTGCTGCCACGCAGCGCGGAAGTTCTGGCCGATTGGGACCGTAAGTCTCCACCCACCACACCCATGCAGATGGCCCTGATGGAGGACCTGAAGTCCGTCGACGACGATCAGGCGCTTGGTGACATGGTGCGGCGTCTCAACAGCGCCCGCTCCGGTTTTCGCACGCTGATGGGGAAGACGACGAGTGCATTGAAAGATACGGCGAACCCACCCGCCGACCTCGTTTCCATCGACAAACGCTGGGAGAAGCCGGAGTTCTGGCTGGCGATCGCAGATGCGCTCTCGCCCTATACCGACCGCAACCTGCTTGCCGCCGTCGATCTTGGTCGCAATGCGGCTGGTGATATCGAGCATCTGCCGCCAGACCAGTCCGTCAACGCCGTGATCCTCATACGCACCTTCTGGATAGCCGCGCTCGTCACCTTCGCATGCGCCTGTATCGGCTTTCCGTACGCAATCATCGCCGCTTCGCTCGACGGTTGGAAGCGTGATCTGATGCTTGGCGCCGTGTTGTTGCCGCTGTGGACGTCGCTTCTGGTGCGCACCGCGGCCTGGTTCATCCTGTTGCAGGAGCAGGGTCTCATCAATGATCTCCTGCGCGCCATCGGCCTCATAGATGCGCCGCTGACGCTGATCTTCAACCGCACCGGCGTCATCATCGCCATGACCCATGTGTTGTTGCCGTTCATGGTGCTGCCGATCTATTCCGTGCTCATCACCATCCCGAAGAACTTGATGCCGGCCGCCGCCTCGCTCGGCGCGCGCCCGCTGCGCGCTTTCCTGCGAGTGCTGCTGCCGCTAAGCCTCAGGGGTGTGGCGTCCGGCGCTCTGCTAGTTTTCATCTCTGCGATTGGCTATTACATAACGCCGGCGCTGATTGGCGGACCGGGCGACCAGATGATCTCCTCGATCATCGCCTTTTACGCTACGGGATCGGCGAATTGGGGCATGGCCGGTGCGCTCGGGGTCGTACTCCTGGTCGCAACTCTGCTGCTCTACAGCGTCTACTCACGGCTCTCCAGCGACGAAGTTGGGGGGCGGTGACCATGCCGATGAAAATCGCCAAGGCCACCTTCGCCACGCTGACGATCCTCTTCCTCGTCGCGCCACTCATTGCCATCCTGCCGCTCGCCTTCACCTCGAGCGTGATCCTCACCTATCCGATCCCGTCGTGGTCTCTACGCTGGTTTGAGGAACTCTTCTTCGCGGACGCCTGGCGGCGGGCAATCGTCAACAGCCTGATCATCGGCACGGGCACGACCTTGCTCGCAACCGCGCTTGGTACGGCCGCGTCGCTCGGCCTGCGCAACCGCCTTCTTCTCTTTCGCGGTTCGATGCGCACACTTTTCCTGCTGCCCATGGTGGTGCCGGCCGTCGTGCTGGGGGTCGGCATGCAAGTGCTGCTGGCGGGTTTTGGCCTTACCAACAGTTACATGGGCGTGATCATCGCCCACACGGTCGTTGCGGTGCCCTTTGTGGTCGTGAGCGTCACCGGCGCGCTTGCCGGCATCGACCAGCGCGTCGAGCTTGCGGCCCAGAGCCTCGGTGCTTCGCCAACGACGGTGTTCCGCCGGGTCACCCTGCCGCTCGCCATGCCGGGCGTACTCTCTGGCGCGGTGCTCGCCTTTGCAACGTCGTTGGACGAAGTCGTCCTCACGCTCTTCGTCGCAGGCCCGAACCAGCGGACGTTGGCGCGGCAGATGTTTTCCAGCATCCGTGAAAACATCAGCCCTGCGATTGCTGCAGCGGCCTTTCTCTTCATAGCGGGGACGGTTTTGATCGGGCTCGTTGTGGTTGTGTCGCGGTCCTTGATTGCGAAGCGGCGCTAGGCGACGGGAAGCACAGCGCTCCCAGCATCTCACCGCAGACGGTGTCGAACTCTGCAGGATTGCGGTGCGGCGGCTTGCATTTCCCGGACGCAGTGCGAGACCTCCGCAGAGGTGTAGGTCTCAACTCGCAGGAGTTTGCCACGGCAGATCGTTGCGCTTCGCGTGACGCGAATTCCCACTTTCCCCCACAGGCGCTGCGCTATGCTGAACGCTCTGATGCGCTTCATCCCCAGCTCGTTTGCAATGCTGTCACAGCTATCGCGCGTCGCCGGGACGATGTCGCCTACTGCGTCCGCCAAGGTTGGTGGGCTACATGGCACAAGATAAAATGTAGCTTTCTTACATTCTCTTTGACAGATGTAGATTTCCTCACTATACCAACAATCACGCGCGGCGAGTGAGATCTGAGAGCCCGGAAAGGCTTTCACGGGAGGCCGAGCGTTCATTTGGAGGAAATCAAAATGTCACGCCGTTTCGCGCTGGCTTCAGCGCTCGCAGTCCTGTGCTCGCACATCTTTTCCGCCGGCAGCGCCAGTGCTGCGGCCATGACCGTCTACTGCCCGATGTCGGAAGACGACTGCGGTGCGGTGCTGAAAGCCTTCAAGGACGACACCGGGATCGAAGCGCAGTTCGTGCGCATCGGCGCCGGCGAGATCCTCGCCCGCATCAGGGCGGAAAAGAACAATCCGCAGGCGGGTCTCTGGCTTGCAGGAGCAGCCGACAATTTCATCCAGGCGGCCAGCGAAGGCTTGCTTGCTGCGCATAAGGCGGCGGGGGTCGAAAAAGTCGACCAGCGCTTCACCGACAAGGAAGGCCGCTGGACGCCGATCTCGCTGTCACCGATCGTTTTTGCCTACAGCCAACAGGTTCTCGATGAAATCGGGGCCAAGCCGCCGACCAGCTGGAAGTCGTTCGCGGACGCAGCCTTCCAGCAAAGTGTAGCGCTTGCCCACCCGGCATCGTCGGGAACGGCCTATGTCGCTCTTGCTTCGATGGTCCAGCTTCTCGGCGAGGAGCCGGCCTTCTCGTTGATGAAGGACATCGACAAGAACGTCGTGCAATACACCCGCTCGGGCGTGGCGCCATCACGCATGGTCGCCAACAACGAGATTGCGCTGGCCATGGCCTACACCCAGGACATCGAGGCAGCACTCGCCCAAGGCTATCCGGTCGGCTATTCATTTCCTGAAGAGGGTACGGGCTTCGAGGTGAATGCTGCGGCCGCGATCGCCAACGCGCCGGAAGAACAGGCAAAGAGTGCCGCGGCGTTTCTGGACTGGGTTCTGACGGACAAGGGTCAGGCGGCCATCGGTGCAACGTTCCGCGGCCCGATCGTGCCCGGCTACAAGAACCCGGAAGCGAAGATCGACCTCTCCAACGTGAAGATGATCGACTACGATTTTACCTGGGCCGGTGAGAACCGCGCGCGGCTCCTGCAGCGCTACGAAAGCGACGTGCGCCACAAGTCCGACGCCAAGTAACGCCGGCAAGGAGCCCCGACATGACCCTCGTCTCGCAAGCGACCCCGTCCGGCCGGACGGGGGCATCGCCGGCCTTCCTGCGAAAGATCACCGTCGACCCGTGGCTGTTCGGCCTCTTCGCCCTCGTCACGCTTTCGGTGCTGGTCTTCGCCGTCCTGCCCATCTTTACCGTCATGAAGCAGGCGGTCGTCACCGACCATGGCTTCGATTTCGCGGCGCTCGCCGATACGCTTTCCCAGTCGTTCGTCTGGGAATCACTGGTCAACACGCTGCTGCTCGGCGCCACCTCGGCGGTCATCGCCACCGCTGCCGGCTTCCTTCTCGCCTTTTCGGCGACGCGAACGACCATGCCCGGCAAGACCTTCATTCATGGCGTGGCGCTGCTTCCGATTATCTCGCCGCCGTTCGTGATGGCGCTGGCGGTCGTTATTCTTTTCGGTCGCTCGGGCCTCGTCACCCGCGAACTGCTCGGCATCCGCAATGCCAATGTCTATGGCTTCCATAGCCTGGTACTGATCCAGTCGCTCGCCTTCACACCGATCGCCTATCTCAACATTCGCGGCATGCTGCAGTCGATCGACAGCGCATTGGAGGACGCCTCGGCATCTCTGGGGGCTTCACGCTGGACGACCTTTTCGCGGGTGACGCTTCCGCTCGTCACGCCGGCGATCCTCAGTTCAACCCTGCTCGTCTTCGTCAAGTCGGTTGAAGACTTCGGCAATCCGATGCTGATCGGCGGCAACTTCAACACGCTTGCCGTCGAGGCCTATTCGCAGATGGTGGGCTACTTCAATCTGCAGGCGGGTGCGCTGCTTGCGAGCCTCATGCTGGTCCCGTCCATGACGGCCTTCCTCATCCATCGTTACTGGGTGAGCAAGCGCAGCTATGTGACCGTCACCGGCAAGCCGACAGCCCAGACGATCCGTATCTCCGGCGCCGTCGTGATCCCGCTGACGATCCTGTGTTACGCGGTCGCTTTCACCATTCTCACCTTCTATCTGACGGTGATCTACGTCTCGTTCACGAAACTGCCCGGCGTCGACAACACGCTGACGCTCGCCCACTACAAGACCGTCTTCACGGCGGGCTTCGAGACGCTCAGCAACTCGCTGCTGCTTGCGGGTGTTGCGACGCCGGTGACCGCGATTGCCGGCATGCTGATCGCCTATCTGCTCGTCCGCAAGGCTTTCCCGGGCAGCTTCCTGCTGCGTTGGGGGACGCTGTTGTCGTTCGCAGCACCGGGGACCATTCTCGGCATCGGCTATGTCAGCACCTTCAACGCGCCGCCCATGCTTCTGACCGGAACCGCCTTCATCGTCGTTGCGGCGATGGTGGTGAAGAACCTGCAGGTCGGGATCGAGGCCGGCTCTAACCAGCTTCGCCAGATCGACAAGTCGATCGAGGAGGCGTCCACCGTCCTCGGGGCGTCCAACACACGGACCTTCTTCGAGATCACGCTTCCGCTTCTGAAACCGGCGCTTTTCACGTCTCTGTCCTACGCCTTCACCCGCTCCTTGACGACGCTGTCGGCGGTGATCTTCCTCGTCTCGGCCAACTGGACGCTGATCACCGTCACCATTCTGTCGCAGGTTGAGACGCTGAAGCTCGGTGTCGCCGCCGCCTATTGCAGCATCCTTGTCTTCGTCGTGCTCGCCATTCTTGCGGTCATGCAGTTCCTCCTCACTTCGACCTCGAAGAGGTAAGCCCATGTCGAAAGTCATCTTCTCCAACATCACCAAGCGCTTCCCGGGTATCACCGGTGCGACGGCCGTCGACCGGCTGAACCTCACGATCGAGGAAGGCACGCTCGTCACGCTGCTCGGCCCCTCTGGCTGCGGTAAGACCACGACGCTCAGAATGCTTGCCGGCTTCGAGACGCCGAGCGACGGGACAATCACGATCGGCGGGCGTGACGTCACCAACGTTCCCGTCAATGCGCGCAATGTCGGCATGGTGTTCCAGAGCTATGCACTCTTCCCGCACATGAGCGTGCGCGAAAACGTCGAGTACGGGGTGCGCCTGCTCAACCTGCCGCGCGCCGAAATGAAGGACCGTGTCGCGTCCATTCTGGATACCATGGCGCTGGCGCAATATGCCGATCGCTCGCCTTCGCGGCTTTCCGGCGGCCAGCAGCAGCGTGTGGCGCTTGCCCGCGCCGTCGTCACGCAGCCGAAGGTGCTGCTGTTCGACGAACCGCTCTCCAACCTCGACGCACAGTTGCGCGAGCGCATGCGCGACGAGCTGCGCGCCATTCAGTTGCGTCTCGGCATTACGAGCCTTTATGTCACCCATGACCAGAGCGAGGCCATGGCGATCTCCGACCGCGTGGTGGTGATGCGCAACGGCGTCATCGAGCAGGGCGACACGCCGCTCAACGTCTACTCCCGTCCCGGAACCGGCTTTGTCGCCGAGTTCATGGGCAAGGCAAATATTCTGCGCGGCAAGGTCGAGACTGCAGACGCTGCGGTCGTTCGCGTGCGGATCACATCCACAATGACCTTTGATCTGTCGAGCGATGGTCGCGTCTTCAGACCCGGCCAGGAGGTGCGCTGCGTGGTGCGGCCGGAGCACATCCGGGTCGAACCCGAGGGCACGATGGCGGCAAAGGTGCGCCGCGTCGTCTTCCAGGGCGCCTATGTCGAATATCTGACCGACCTCGAAGGCCAGGAATGCGTCTTCCTCGATACCGAATACTACCGGACGGGCGTTGCCGAAGTCGGCCAGACGCTGCGCCTTTCCGTCGATAGCAGGCCTGTCTGGATCCTGCCGGAAAATGAAGCCGACGCCATGGGAAAAGCCGCATGACCCTTAACCAAGCCATCCGCCATGATCTGCACCGGGTAATCGTGGACGTCGCTCACGAAGCCGCGCTTGCTGCCGGCGCCGTTGCCCGCAAGGGCTTCCTCGAGGCTAGTCCGGAGACGCTGCAAACCCAGCAGAAGGCCGGGTTCTTCGACATCGTTACCGCCTCAGACAAGGCGGCGGAAGCTGCGGCCTGCGAGATCATCCGGTCGCGGCTACCGGCATCACGGATCCTCGGCGAAGAAGGTGGCCTGCAAGGCGAAGGCGATACGACCTTTATCATCGACCCGATCGACGGCACCAGCAATTTCGCCTCCGGCCTGCCCTTCTTCTGCGTCTCGATCGCGGCCTACCATGTCGGCGAGCCGATCTGCGGCATCGTGTATGATCCGATCCGCGAGGAGCTCTTCCTGGCCACCGGCGGGCAGCTGTCATTGAATGGGACTGAGGTAAAGCCTTTCCTGCGTGGGTGCACCGACCGTGAAGTCGAGCTTTTGAGCAACGCTCCCTATGAGGGTGAGCGCCCGTCGCGCGCGGCACAGGAGGCCCATGCCGATCTTGTCAATTCCTTCCGTGCCGTGCGCCGTCTCGGCTCCTGCGCGCTGCACCTCGCCTATGTCGCTTGCGGCCGGGTGGCGGTCGCCTACGAATCGAAGTTCAGCGCCTGGGACATTGCAGCCGGCATCCAGCTCGTCGCGGCGGCCGGAGGCCTCGTCATAGCTCAGGACGACGAAGGCCGGTCGCTTGCCACGCACGAAGAGGCGCTCGGATCGGTGAAGAGGCTCGTTGTGGCGCAGGCCGGTTTTGACTATCAATCGTCCTGCCTGTCGAAGCTCATGGCTGATGGGACATTGTGATCCTCATGTTCAACAATCCCTCCACGCCGGAACGAAGGGTTCCATGCTCGATCTGATCAGGCAGTCTCTCTCGCAGTTCACCCCCGCCGAGCGCAGGATCGCCGAGGCGATCCTCGACACTCCGAGCACGGCGATCACCTGGTCGATCACCGACGCGGCGCGCATCGCCAGTGTCAGCGAGCCCTCGATCATCCGATTCTGCCGGCGGCTCGATTGCGACGGCTTTCCCGATTTCCGTCTGAAACTTGCCCAGCAGCTCGCCGTGCGCCAGGCGCCGCCAAGTCCGGTGGAGGGCGACGGCGACCCGCTTACAGGCCTCGTCGACGATGTTTTCAACCGGGCCGCAGAATCCTTGCGCGAAGCCCGGCACGACCTCGACCTCGAGACGCTGCGCCGCGTCGTCGATCTGCTTGCCGGGGCCCGCCGCATCGACGTCTACGGTTATGGCGGTTCCGGCTTCCTCGCCGGCGAAACGCAGCACCGCCTCGCCTCGCTCGGTATCGCAAGCGTTGCCTATTCCGATCCAACCTTGCAGATGGTTTCGGCACCACGTCTCACGAGAGAAGACGTGCTCTTCGTGCTCTCCTTCTCGGGCCGCACGAGCTATCTTATTTCGAACATCGAGATTGCCAAGAAGGCCGGCGCACGTATAGTTTCCATCTCTCCCGGCGGCTCCGTCGTCGCCTCCCTCGCCGATGAAAACATCAATCTCAATGCCTACCGCGCCTCGACCCATCCCCTCATCGTGCCGACCGGCCGCGCCCCGATGTATGTGATGCTCGACGTGCTTTTTGCCCTGCTCGCGCGCAAGTGCGAGGCAGACACGCTATGAACCGGATGCAAGGACAATCGACATGGAAACGACCTTTTCGCCAGTGCTGACCGTTTGCGGGATCGACGAACTACCGGGCCAGAGCGACAGGAAGGTGACCCACGTCCTGTCGATCGTCGATCCGGAGCTGCCGGAACTTGAGGCGTTTGGCGGTTACGGCGCCCATCACCGCACGACCTTGCGCTTCCACGACATCATTGCAGCCGTACCTAACCGGGTGATGCCGCGCCCCGACCATGTCGAGGCGATCCTTCGCTTCGGCAACGACTTCCTGGAGCGCGCGGATAAGCAGGCGTCGAGCCACGTTCTGGTGCATTGCCATATGGGCGTGTCGCGATCGACCGCCGCGATGCTGACCCTGATGGCGCAGGCAAACCCGGACGAGCCGGGCGAGAGCCTGTTTGCCCGTCTTGTCGCCATCCGTCCGCAGGCCTGGCCGAACTCGCAGATGATCGGCTTTGCCGATGAACAGCTCGGCCGCGGAAGCGACCTCACCACGGCGCTGCGCCGCCATTACGGACGACAGATCAAAAGCCGCCCCGAGTTCACCGAATGGATGACCTCCCTCGGTCGCGAGGCGGAGTTGAAGATGGCCATGCTCGGCTGACGTCGACCGCTGGCTCGTAGACCTTTTGAAGGATCTTTCGCGGCTGTTCGATGATCATGCGATCCCCGAGCTTGAAGGCGGCCCCGCCCTCTGCGGCCGCGACCTCAGTTGCGTCGCGCACCGAGCGGGGCCTAGGCGTCTCGCTGACGCCGCCACATACCCAGGCATCGACTAGTCGCATGTTCTCGATCAGATCAGGCGAGCAATCGACGCTGACGAGAGGGCGCGTTTAGAAAGGGAAGGGGGCTCTTTTCGGGAGCCACCATTGGGTGGGGGAGCACGGCTCCCACATCATCAGCGCCGCCCACACTTTTCGCCCGCGTGTATAACGTCATGGTGAAGCGGGCGGCTTGCGGTTGGGATGGTCGCATCGTTTGATGCAGTTTATCGTCTCTGACGCGGTGACCGCTTCTTTTGCGCGACTCCTTAGCGAAATCGACCTTCTTCGGAACGTCGGTCGCCGTGCCATCAGCCCTTCGAGGCGAGATCGAGCAACTTCGCTCGCAGAAGATCATCACCTTCTCATGCCAGAACCTCGGCCTGTAGCGAGCCCATTTTCTCAGAGATGTTCGAGACGCATGTTATCGGCAACATCCACATCGGCCGCCTGCTGGAGAGGCAGGCAAATGGGAGGCGGCTCACCATCAGGATCAGTACCCCGTATTTGAGCGGAGCTGCTTGCCGGAGGCGTGGGCCCGGTTGCTGAATAATCGCCGCCGCTTGCCGAACCTCCTTGGTCGATCGATTTCCGCCCGTTTAACCGGGCGGAAAGTGGCTGCTGCTGCCTGTGGATAGAAATACCGTTTAAGTTCAATGTGTTGTGAGATTTATGTCGGGCCCATGAAAATCCCTGTTGACGTCTGTGAGGATGGGGGTCTATAAGCCCGATCACTGACGAGGGCGGCGGCGCTGCTGGCGACGACGACCTTCGCTCTAGAGTTTCCTGATTGGCTTGGTGCTGATTGAGGGGTTCGGGACGAGAGTTCTGGGCTTTGTGGGAACGGTTTGACGGACGGTGCGTTCGTCGGTTTTTTGACAATTGAATATAGAGAAAGAGAAACGTGGGCGGCGGAGCTCGTGAGGAACCTTTAGGGGTTCTTTCGGAAAGAGACTTTGGCGGTCACGTTTTAACAAGAGACTACACCTGTTTTCTCGATGGCGATCTTTGGATTGCTGTTGATTGAAGACAAGGTGTGAGTTCTCGTCGATTCAGAACGTGACGTAATGCCAATGATTGAATTCTCAACTTGAGAGTTTGATCCTGGCTCAGAACGAACGCTGGCGGCAGGCTTAACACATGCAAGTCGAGCGCCCCGCAAGGGGAGCGGCAGACGGGTGAGTAACGCGTGGGAATCTACCCTTTTCTACGGAATAACGCAGGGAAACTTGTGCTAATACCGTATACGCCCTTCGGGGGAAAGATTTATCGGGAAAGGATGAGCCCGCGTTGGATTAGCTAGTTGGTGGGGTAAAGGCCTACCAAGGCGACGATCCATAGCTGGTCTGAGAGGATGATCAGCCACATTGGGACTGAGACACGGCCCAAACTCCTACGGGAGGCAGCAGT
>Ga0102591_1001695_pt1 | contig 28310 bp, 24 predicted proteins | sample AraplaCol_mCL_r2_2_FD_76860 | JGI IMG/M metagenome (GOLD analysis project Ga0102591, IMG submission 76860) | Arabidopsis root microbial communities from North Carolina, USA - plate scrape MF_Col_mCL_r2 (SPADES assembly) (version 2) | ecosystem: Host-associated > Plants > Roots > Endosphere...
CGGTCGTGTTGTTCGCGTCACTGCCCTGTCTCCAGGCCGAACGCAGTTCTTCCGGCGCGCTGGCCCAGGAGGCGCCCCTCACCACCCTGGAACGGCAACCGGGGTTGATCCAGGCCTCGCCACCGCGTGGTGCGCGGCGGAACGTGTCGTGCCAGCAGTCGGCGACCCATTCGCTCACGTTGCCCGCCATGTCGTGCAGCCCCCACCGGTTGGGCTTGTAGCTCGCCACCGCTGCCGGTCCCCAGGCGCCGTCGCCGTAACCGGGGAACGCGTTCTGCCAGCGGCGGCCGCTGGGCGAGACGTCCAGCGCACCGGTGAAATTTCCCGTGCGCGTCGGCGGCAGACCGTCGCCCCATGGGTAGCGGCCGCGGCCGCCGGCCCGCAGCGCGTATTCGAACTCCGCCTCGCTGGGCAGCCGGTAGCGCTGGCCGGTCTGCGCCGACAGCCACTCCGCGTACGCCATCGCGTCCTTGGCGCTGACGTGGATCACGGGCATGTCGTCGCTTGCGGGCCGTCCCGTGTAATCCGATTCCCAGTCGACATTTCCGCGGCGCACGAGGTTGCCGCTGCGCTCGTCGTAGGCGGTCGAATAACCGCGGCGGCTGGCGCGATCGCGATGCCTGGTCGCCTGCATGAACTGGCGGAACTGCCCGACGGTGACCTCCGTGCGCGACATCGCCACGCCGCGCTCGAAACGGATGTTGCGCGCCGGCCGCTCGGACTCGTTGCCTTCGCCGTCTTCCGAACCCATGCGGAACGCGCCATGGGGAATGACGACCATCTGCGGCCCACGCGCACCGCTACGCATGCCATCGGTAAACACCTGCCCCGGACGGAACAGGCCGTAATGCGTCGCCAGGTCGATGCGTTCGCGCAGCTCGCGCGTCGCCGGATCGCCCGTCGGCGCGATGCGCAGCATCACGGCAAGATGACGCCGGGCTTCGTCGATGCCGCCCTGCCGCATCAGCGCCGCAAGCCCCGCGTCGCGCAACGCGTTGATGCGCACGATGCGCTGCATCACCAGCCGGCTGCGCGCATCCTCCACGCTCGTGGAGGGCGGACGCACCTTGGCGGCCACATCGAGCTCGCGTTCGGCCGTCGTGTAATCGTCGCCATCGGCGGCCGTCTCGGCGCGCCGGATCAGCGCGCTCTCGACCGCAGCGATGCCCTGGTTGGCGCGCATGTCGCCCGGACGCAGTTTCAGCGCTTCACGGAAATGCGTCAGCGCCTGGCCGGGTTCGCCGGCCACGCCGAGGCGTCCGGCGTTGAGTGCGTCCTCGCCCAGGCGATTGGCTTCCTGCGCCTCGTCGGCGCGGTCGAGGCGCGCGAGGTAATCGACGATGTCGACATTGCCCGGCGCCACGGCGCGCGCGACCGCGGCGATCTCGTGGGCGCGACGCAGCGACAGCGGATCGCGGTCGAGCTGCTTCAGGGCCTCGTCGCCGTTGGCGATGAGGCGTTTGAGCGAACGGTCGAATCCGGCGTTGGCCGCCGCGTCCTCCGGATCGAACCGGCGCAGCGCGTAATACAGCGGAATCGCGTCCTCGGCTCCGCCGAACAGCCGTCCGCGCGACAGCGCCTGCGAGGCTTTCTCCTTGAGTTCGGCGACATTGTCGTCCGTCACCTGCACCGCCGGGATGCGCCATGCCGGCACGGGCGATACCGCCTGGTCAGCGCTGATGGTGACGATCGGCGTGTGCGCCGCCGCGGCGTCGCGCTTGGGCGAGGACGCATCGCGTGAGCATCCTGCCGCCAGCGCCATCACGGCGATTCCGGCGGCCAAAAACACTGCGCGCAAACGTCCTCCTCGCCTCCGGGGCAGATTGTGCGGGGGCCCGGCCTTCACGGCCTGCGAATGCCGGGAGCCCCGAAAGTAGGCTATTGTCGCCCGCCCCGGCAACCGCCGACCACCCGCCCCGCATCGCAGACATGCCCGTCGCCTGGATCAACGACCCCGCCCAACTGCGGGACCGCTTCGCCGCAAAGCCCACGCGCATCGGCCTGGACACCGAATTCATCCGCGAACGCACCTACTGGCCGCAACTGGCGCTGGTGCAGATCGCGCTGGGCGACGCGGAGGACGAAGACATCCTGCTGATCGACCCGCTCGTCCCGGGCATGCTGGAAGCGTTGACGCCGATCCTCGCCGATGAATCGATCGTCAAGATCATGCACAGCCCGAGCGAGGACCTGGTCGCGTTCAAGCACGCCTGCAACGTCGTGCCCAAGCCGCTCTTCGACACGCAGCTGGCCGCGGCGCTGACCGGCGTCGGTGGCGGGCTGGGTTACCAGAAACTGGTGGAGCAGCTCACCGGCGTCGCGCTGGCCAAGGGCGAAACGCGTTCGGACTGGCTGCGCCGCCCGCTTTCGCCGTCGCAGCTGGAATATGCGGCCGACGACGTGCGCCATCTGTTCGAACTGCACGACCAGCTGGACCACCGGCTGGGCGAACTCGGCCGTCGCGAATGGCTCGCCGAGGATGCCGCGCGCACCATCCACAACGCCGAGAACGAAGGCCCCGAGCGCTGGCCGCACGCCTCGATGCGCAGCGCGCAGTTCCTCGACCGCGACGCGCAGCTGCGCCTGCTGCGACTGCTGCGCTGGCGCGACGTGTACGCGCGCGACAACGACCGCCCGCGCAGCTGGATCCTCGACAACGAACTGGCCGTCACCCTCGCCCGCACGCCGCCGATCGATCGCGCCGGCCTGCAGCGCACGCTCGATGCCGTACCCAAATCGCCGCGTCGCCTCACCGATGCGATCTGGTCCGCGCTGAACACACCGCTGTCCGACGAGGCCGACGCGCCCGACGCCGTGCAGTCCGAACAGCGCGACAAGCAGCGCCTTCGCAAGTTGCAGGACGCGGTGGCCGCGCGCAGCGCCGAACTCGGCCTGCCCGACGGCGTGCTCGCCTCACGCCGCTGGCTCGAAGTGCTGATGGACCAGGGCGAATGGCCCGACGCCCTCGCCGGCTGGCGCCGTCGGGCGCTGGAGCCCGGACTGGCGCCGCTGCTCGCGCAGGCCTCCTGAGCCCCTACACCGCGGCCATCTGCGCGAACCGGCGTGAGCGCTCGTTCGCCAGCAGTCCTTCACCATCCTCGTACACGCGCGACGCCGGTCCGACGATGAAGGGATCGGCCTCGCCGATCACGCCGCGTTCCTTCGCCGTGTAGTCGAACGAATCCAGCACCACGCGCATCGCGTTCACGCGCGCACGCTTCTTGTCGTCGGAGCGGATCACCGTCCAGGGCGCATCGGGCGTATCGGTGGAGACGAACATCGCCTCCTTCGCGCGCGTGTATTCGTCCCATTTGTCGAGCGATGCGAGGTCGACCGGCGAAAGCTTCCACTGCTTGAGCGGATCCTTCCTGCGCTGCGCGAAACGGCGATGCTGTTCGGCGCGGCTCACAGAGAACCAGAACTTGAACAGCCGCACGCCGCTGCGCACGAGCATGCGTTCGAAGTTCGGGCACTGGTGGATGAACTCCAGGTATTCGTCGGTCGAGCAGAAACCCATCACGCGCTCGACGCCCGCGCGGTTGTACCAGGAGCGGTCGAACAGCACGATCTCCCCCGCTGCGGGAAGGTGTTCCACGTAACGCTGGAAGTACCACTGCGAACGTTGCGTCTCGCTGGGTTTCTCTAGCGCGACCACGCGCGCGCCGCGCGGGTTCAGGTGCTCCATGAAACGCTTGATCGCCCCGCCCTTGCCCGCCGCGTCGCGACCTTCGAACAGGATGACCACGCGCTGTCCGCTCTCCTTCACCCACGCCTGCCACTTCAGCAGTTCGATCTGCAGCCGGCGTTTCTCGCGCTCGTATCGCGCCCGCGACATGCGCCCGCCGGGCGAGGCATCCGGCGCGCGCGCAACGGTTTCGCCGACGGGCGTCTGGTCGTTCTCCAGCTCGGCGGTTGCGCTGTGTTCCTGCATGGTCATGGCGATTCCTGGGAGGGTGGGAAGCCCCCACTCTCCCGCCCCGTCCGCGCAGCCCGCTTGAGCCGGATCAATCGCCAGCCGCCCCGTCGATAAGCCGTTGTCTCAAGCCATCGCGCCCATTGCCGCGCCGGGGGCTGGCGCGCCGCAGGATCGCCCGCTAGAATTTGCCCTTCGTGGGGCGGTAGCTCAGCTGGGAGAGCGTCGCGTTCGCAATGCGAAGGTCGGGAGTTCGATCCTCCTCCGCTCCACCACTCATCCAGCCAGAACAGCGCGTTACACCTTGCGGTGTGATGCGCTGTTTTGTTTTGGGGCGCCGTATTCGCCATATCGCGGGCCGCCAGCCGCGCCGGTGGTTCGAACATGCCGACGGAAACCAACGCGCATGTGGTCGACGGGTAACCTTCGCCTGGCGCTACTGCTCGAACGGCGCATCCATCAGCGCATCGACCATGGAAGGCGGCTGATAGCCGGGCACCAGGCGCACGCCGAAATCGCGCGCGAAGCTGTCATACGTCGTCTGCGGCCGCGTCGCGCACAGCACGCAGACGGCGTCGGTGAACTCGTGCTTCATCCCGAGGCGCGGGAACGCCTGGAGGATGCCGACCATCACGTCCCGCGGTATCCGCTCGATGCCCCACCCGCCCCAGTCCAGCCCGACGCCGAGCACGCCCAGCGCGGGCTCGGCTTCCTTGTGCAGACAGATCGATGGTGTCGAGTTGAGCGCCACGCCGTCCCACACCCGCTGGCAGCTGTGTTCGTCCAACCCCTGCTCGCGCGCGAACGTGCGTGCCGCGTTGGCGCCTTCCACCTCGAAACGCAAGTCGCCCTGGAACGACGCGGTAAGGCCCAGATCGTGCAGCAGCGTGATCACCCCAAGCACTTCGGGATCGTGCGCGATGTTGTCCAGGCGTGCGATCACGCAGGCGAACAACCACGACCGCATCACGTGATTGAACAGCCACGGGCTGGAATGCGCATGCGCGAATTCGATCGCACGCGTGACGAGCATGGTGTCCGGGACCTCGACGCCCGCGAGCATGCGCGTGGATGGACGGCTTGCAGCGATCGAAGGAGTATCCATGTGGCGGCTCGTTCCGTGGAGGTATGCCGGAGCGTGCGCACATCGCAGCGCCGCCGCTACGTCCTTTGCCGACACATCGTGTTGCCCGGCGCGCACGAATGGCACTGCCGCGGATTCGCCTTCACGCGATTGTTGCGGGGGCGGCAACACAAAATGGCCGCGGGCACGTCTTTAGACGGACCGGAACAATGCCTAACGTTGGAACTGCGCCGACCGCTCACGGTCGCCGATGCCCCCTCAACCGGAGATCCGAAATGAAGACCCTTCTGGTCGGAATTGCCCTCGCCGCCGCCCTCTTCGGCACGGATGCAGTCGCACAAACCGCGAAGCCGACGATCGTGCTGGTACACGGCGCTTTCGCGGATTCGACGAGCTGGAACGGCGTCATCGAGATCCTGAAGAAGGACGGATATCCCGTCGTCGCCGTCGCCAACCCGCTGCGCAGCGTCAGCGGCGATGGTGCGTATGTGTCCGACCTGATCGCCAGCATTCCCACGCCCGTCGTAGTCGTCGGCCACTCCTACGGCGGCAGCGTCATCACCGAAGGCGCGCGTGGACACGACAACGTGAAGGCGCTGGTGTACGTCGCCGCGTTCGCACCGGATGCCGGCGAAACCGCAGCCGCGTTGTCTGGCAAGTTCCCCGGCAGCACGCTCGGTCCGACTCTCGCACCGCCGGTGAAGCTTGCGGCGGGCGGCGCGGACCTCTACATCCAGCCGTCGAAGTTCCATGCGCAGTTCGCGGCGGATGTCGGCCCCGAAGACGCCGCACTGATGGCGGCCACGCAGCGCCCCATCACCGAAGCCGCGCTCAACGAAAAGTCCGGCGCACCGGCGTGGAAGAGCATCCCGTCGTGGTTCATCTACGGCGACCAGGACAGGAACATCCCGGCGAAGGCGCTGGGTTTCATGGCCGAACGTGCGAAGTCGAAGAACACCGTCGTGGTTCCCGGCGCATCGCACGTGGTGATGGTGTCGCACCCGGAACCGGTGGCGAAGTTGATCGAGCAGGCCAGCGGCGAAAGCAGCCGTTGATCCACGGGCGGGGGCGAAGCCTCGCCCCCGCTGCAAGCACGCGCTTGCAGGCGTCCAGTGAAACGTCTTGAAGGCAAGGTCGCTGGTTACCGGCGGAAACACTGGTATCGGCTGGCGGCGCGCAGGCGATCGTGATCGGGCGACGCCGGCAGCTCCGTCGCGCTTCTCATCAGCCACGTCTCAACCTGATTCCCGGATCCGCCTGGTCATGAAGTCGACGAAGGCCCGGATGCGTGCGGGTTGCTGCCGGCGGCTCAGGTAACAGATGTAATGGCTCCGGTTGTCCGGCGCCATCTGATCGAGGCAGACCACAAGCTTTCCGGCCGATACGGCGTCGCGACCGACGCATGCCGGCAGTTGCGCCAGGCCCATCCCGTCGAGTGCCGCCTGCAGCACCAGCGAGGTGTCGTTGAACACCAGTCGTGCATCCGGCGTGATCGCATGCATCCGCTCATGGCTTCTCAGGTGCCACTCCTGCAGGCGTCCATTTGGCAGGCGCAGATTGATGCACGCGTGCCGGGACAGTTCTTCCACTGATGCGGGCAAACCATGGCGGCATGCATAGTCGGCGGAGGCATGGATCCGCAGCTGCATGGGCGCCAGAAGCCTGGCGTGGATCCGGCTGTCTTCCAGATCGCCATCGAGGAAGGCGACGTCGATCCGGTCGGCGGCGAAATCGATCGTGCCTTCGCCCAGCAGCAGTTCCAGTGAAAGATCGGGGAACTGCGCCTGGAACTCGGCGAGCAATGGCGCCACCACCTGGCGACCGAAGCTTTGCGGGGCCGCGATCCGCATCTGCCCCCTGGGAGGTCCCGAGCGCAGCTCCTGCATTTCCTCCACGGCGAGCACGATTCTTTCGACGCCCGGCCAGCATGCGTCGTAGAACGTCTGGCCTTCCGATGTCAGCGACACGCAACGCGTCGTGCGGCGAAGCAGTCGCGCGCCGACGTGATCCTCCAGTTTCCGTACGCTGCGACTTACCGCCGAGCGCCCCACCCCCAGACGATCCGCAGCGCGGGCGAAACTTCCCTCCCTGACGACGGAAATGAACGCGATGACGTGGGTGAACCGGGTGGTGGGCAGGCAGGCGATCGACATCGTGGGCGCAGTTCGTGAGGTCCGCCGCGTCGGGAACCAGGGGCTGTATCCCCTCACGCTCCTTCGTCCCGACAGGACGCGGCCAATCGGTACTTGTCGGTACCGTTGAAACAAAAGGTACTGTCAAGTACCTTTTGTTGTCAACCGGCAGGAAAGCCCAGTGCCCTCCCCCAGCGATCCCTCCGCCCGGCGCACACGCCGCAGTCCCGACCACCTCCGGCAGCAGATCCTCGAAGCCGCGGGCGAGTTGTTCCTGCGCGACGGCTACGCCAATACCAGCCTCGATGCGGTCATCGAGCGCGTCGGCGGCTCCAAGCGCGCCATCTACAGCCACTTCGGCGGCAAGGACGACCTGCTCGCCGCGATGCTCACGGGCATCTCCGAAGAAGTGCTGCGCACGCTCCCGGATGGCGATGAAGCCACCGGCGACGACGTGCGGACATCGCTGATCCAGTTCGCGGGCGCGGTCATGCGCGCACTGATGGACCCTCGGACGGTGGCGCTTTATCGCCTTGTCGTGGCCGAAGGCGTGCGCATGCCGGAACTGGCCGGCATCTTCCTGCGGAGCGGGCCGCGCCGCGCCGTGACGGGTTTGGCGCGCCTCCTGTCGCGACACGCGAAGGCGGGTTCGTTGACCATCGACGATCCGACCGCGGCGGCTGAGCATTTCGTTGGCATGTTGCGCGACGACACCTGGCTCGAGGTGCTGCTCGGCGTTCGTCCGCCCTTGAGCGAACGCGCCTGGAAGCCACGGGTCACGCGGGCCGTCGACATCTTCCTGCAAGGTACCGCGACGCGCGTGCGCTGAGCCGCGCGTGCGATGTCGACGTGTTTACAGCGCGTCGGTGATGGGCACCGTACGCGCCTGCTGCGCGGCAATGGCGTGGTTGACGTCGCGATGACCCGCTTCGTCCTGCCGTACTGCGATGACGACTTCCCGCAGGCGTGCATCGGCCGGCAACTGCCAGTAGTCGATGGCGATCGCCGGCGCCGGGGGGTTGTCGATCCGCCCCGCGTCGATCTCTTCCAGATAGCGCGTGTAGCTCACCACCGCCTCCTCCTCGAAGTAGCCGACCAGTCTGTGCGCGGTACGCGAGGACAGCAGGTATAGCAGCAGGTAGAAGGTGAAGAACAACGCCTGGGCAATCAGCACCATCATGCGTTCGAACGCGCTCGGACGTGCGATCTCCATGAAGGTCATCAGGTGCATCCGTTCGTTGTCGGCTTCGTCCAGCAGCGTGCGGATCCAGCCGCGATCGTGGCGCATCCAGCGCAGGCAACGAAGGTGCAGCAGTGCGCCGCCAACCATGCCCGGCACGGCGGCCACGGTTTCCAGCACGATCGCGCGGTTGCCGTATCGCTTGGCGAAGAGCGTGTCGGCGAAGAACCGGAGCGCCCGGGTGATGCCATAGGCGACGCGGTCCGACACGGTGCGGACGGGATGGTGGAGTTCGACGAATCGGTTCGTGTCAGCGTTCATCCGTTTTCCTCGGCACGTGGGGTGGCGGGGTGCTGCTGGCCTGCTTCGCGCCGACCACGGCGCGATCTGCGAGGTACCACCGCAGGAACCAGTCCACCGCGAAGATGCACAACAGCATCGCCAGCACCGCGACGGCCACGGAGCTGAAGCGATAAAGCGATACGCCATAGAGGTCGCCGGTGGGCGACAGTTGCCCGATCAGCACCGCCAGTGCCGTCGCGCCGCTCAGCCCGACCGCGGGCCCGGCGTTCTCGCGCACATGCATCACCGCGAACAGCAGCATCCCGATCCCGTACAGCGCGATGATGAAAACCACCTGCGAAACGTGCGTGTAGAGGAAGATCTGGATCGCGAGCGCGTACACCGTGCCAAGCAGCGTCCCGGCCACGCGTGTCCACGCGGCGCTGCGACCTCCTGCCAGCGACATCGGAAACAGGATCAGCACGGTGGCGGCCTGTGCCGAAAGCGAATCGCCCAGGTCAAGGATCTGGAACGCCATGAACGACGCGCTGGCGCACACTGCGCCCAGCAGCATCTGGTGTCGCACCAGGGCAAGCGGCTTCTGCCCGCCCGGACGCGGGATGTTGCGGCGTTCGGGCAGCAACGCATGCACGAGCGCGGCGATGAAGACGGCCAGCAGGGTGGCAATGAACTGTGCCGCGAACAGGTCGCCCCTGGGTATCTGCGGGTAACTGGCCAGGTGCACGAGCACCGAGGTGGCGACCATCGACAGCGCGCCGAACAGGAACAGCGGCCCGTTCGCCATCAGGCGGAAGCACAGCAGCGAGAAGGCGAAGAACGCCGTCACCGCGAGGATCGGCGATGCATTGCCCAGCAACCCCAACAGGTTGACCATCGCGATGCTCACTACGCTGCTGGCGACAAACTGGATCGCGATGGGGAGCTTGAAGATGGGCACCAGTCCCAGCAGCAGCACCGGGTACAAGCCGAAGAACACGCCGAACGGCCAGTCCGCCAGTTTCACCACCGCAAAACCGGCCGTGCTGCCGATCGCGATGCGGCACGCCTGCCGCCATGCGTCCTCGCTCAATGCGGGGCGTGCAGGTACCGATGCGGGTAGGACATCAGTAGACATAATGAAGCAGGGTGATCAGGCGGATCTGCACGCCTCCCAGCCAATGACGCAGGCCGTCCGGACGCGGGTGCAGCTGGACCGTCGCCCGCGCACCCGTCATCAACGGGCGCGGCGGCGCTTCCAGCAGGCGCAGGTTCACGCGCACGCGTTCGGCATCGCGGACCCAGCGATCGTTCTGCATGGGCGCGGCCAGGCGGCCGTCCGGATCGATCTGGCCCTGCGCGACGCCTGCATCCAGCGACGTCACTTCCGCGTCGAACAGCCGGCCCGGCAAGGCGTCGAACGCGACCTGGGCGCGCGTGCCATGCGCGACGTTGATCAGCGCCTTCTCGCGGAAATCCGCCTGGAGGTTCGGCATTTCGCTGATCAGGACCAGCTTCGGCGCGCCCGCCTGTGCGTACGCGCCGACCTGCAGGCGCATGTTGCTGACGATTCCCGGCGCCAGCGCGACCACGTCCGTACGGCGCAGGTTGAGCTGCGCGTTGTCCAGCGCATTGCGCGCACGTCGCAGCCGCAGGCTTCGATCGCCATCGTTGCCGCGCTGGACCCGCACGGAATTGAGCGCCGCCCGGGCCGATTGCAGCGCGGCCTGCGAAACATCGCGACGCGCCTGCGCCTGGTCGAGCGCCGAACGCGAGACGTAACGTTCGCCGACCAGCTCGCGGAAGCGCTTGAGTTCGCGCTCGGCGTCGTCCACCTGCGCCTGCATGCGACGAACCTCCGCCGTGGCCGCAATGATGTTCGCATCCAGCTGGGAGTTGTCCTGCATGGCCTGTTCGACCAGCAGTTCGGCGTCGTGGACGGCGGTGCGATAGGAGTCCGGATCGATGCGGAAAAGCGGCTGGCCCGGCACGACCTGCTCGTTGTTGCGAACCAGTACGTCGACCACCCGCCCGCCGACGTCGGGCGCGACCTGCGTGACCTGGTACGTGAGCCGGGCTTCGGGCGACACGGGCATGTGCACGTCGGCGATGAGGAAGTAGACGAATGCGAGCCCGGTCAGGGCAAGTGAACCGGACATCCAGGCGCGAAAGCGTGCGTCGGGACTCATGCGAACTCTCCTGGGATCCCGCAGGGACCCTACGGTTCGGCTATCGATGCGGCGAAATCTAGGCGCGCGCGACCCGCGGCGGTAGCCATCCGGCGGCGCACAGCATGTTGCTCCGGAGGCACCAATTCGAAGCGGCGACCTCCGGTAGGCCGCCGACTGGTTCCCCGCGGTAAACGAACTGCGTCCTCCCGCATGGCTACTCGCGGCGGGTGACGGCTCCTAGAATCCCGCCGCTCCAGGCACCACGGAGCACCGCCATGTTCGACGTCGCATATGCCACGCAGGGAGGGTCGCGCGAATCGCTTCGCGGCGAGCTCGTCCGGAAGGTGGCCGATGTCCTCCACTCAAGGCACGCCGACAACCTCGGCGCCATCCTCCAGATGGCGGCGATACCGCGACGCGACGTCGACGCGGCCTTCGATCACGACGGCGCTCTGTTCATCGCCGTGGTGACCACGATCGCCGAGCGCATGCTCGCGCCGCTTGCCGAACGCCCGACGGGCGCCAGCTTCCACCCGCAGCTGGTCGCGTTCGCCCGCCAGGCGACGGAGGGATTTTCGGGGCTGCAACTGGGGAATCTGTATCGCATCGCGGTGGCGAACGAGTTCGGCACGCACGCGATCCGCGCGGAGTTCTACCGGCACGGTCCTGCGCGCGTGCGCGACGAGCTGGCGCGGTTCATGTCCTTCGCCACGTCGCATGGCTTCGGGCCCGGCATGGACTGCCGGCGCGCCGCGGTGCATTTCCTCTCGTTGCTGCGCACGTACTGGGATCTCGCGGACGTGTCCGTCGCGAATGCGCATTCCCACATCGACGACGACCTCGACTGGATGGTCGAGGTGTTCCTTTCTGGTATCGAATCACGGGCCGACGATGCTTCCCTCACTCACCACGCACTGGGTTGATCGTGCCGCAACGGCGTTCCGCGCCGCAGTCGACACATGGATCGCACCCGCACGGGAACCCTCGTCCATCGCGATCGACGCCAATGGCTCGCCCATCACCATCGAGGCGGCCACCTGGTTCGTCTGTTTCGTCCCGGGCCTGCGCCGTCAGTGGTGGCATGCATTCGCGGACGGCCGGCACAAGCACGTGTTCGCGCTTCGCCCGCTCGACGACGGCACCTGGCTGCTGATGGAACCCTGGTGGACACGGATGATGGTCAACGTGCTGACGCTGGAACAGGCCATCAAGTTCCTGCGCTGGGGCGGCATGGGCGACGTCCTCAAGGTGCGCGAGCGGATTCCTGGTCGCGGTAGCCAGATGCGCGGCTGGGCGAATTGCAGCGTGCTGGTGTCCTACATGCTGGGCCGCTCGTACTGGACGTGGACGCCCAACGGCCTGTACCGGCGACTGACGGATGAACCGGACGTCGAGCACGTCGATGTCGCGGGCTTCCTGCGTCGACACATGCTGTCGGAGTCGCAGCGCCATTCGCGCGCCGCGCTGGCGTGGATGCCGAAGCGACGCGATGCTTCGTTGCGGGACGTACTGCTGGAGCTCGGCACGGCCGTCGTCGCGGCGATGACGTCGCGATCCGGCATCGGGCTTCATCGTGCTGCCGTTACCGAGATCGCGCGCGATCCGGCCGTCGCGGGTGCGTATCGTGCCGCTGCGCCGGAACAGGCGGTCGAGAAGACGCGCAAGCTGCTGGCCGCGGCAAAGTGGCGCGGCGAGATCGACACGGACGATTGCGCGCTGTCCGCGCGACGGTTCATGGCGATGCTCAGGGGCCACCTGCACATGGAGATCGCGCTGGGGCTGCGGGAATCGCCGTCCTACAGCGAGATTCGCGATCACGTCACGAGCGTGGTCGATGTGTTCCTGCGCGGCGTGCATCACCCGCGCATGGCCCGCGTGCACCCGGCACCGGCGGAACCGCCCCACGCCGCCGAACTTCCGGCGCAGGGCCTGATACGCGAGATCGGCGAATCGGTGCGCGAACTCGCACGCGCCGACGACTGGGAAGCCGTCGCGGCGCTGGCCGAGGCGCTCTGGAGCGACTACGTGGGCTGCACCGGCCTCAGCTGGCAGCAGGCATCGGGGCGTATCCGCCGGGCCTGGGAAGCCAGCCCTGCCGCGATGGAGGCATTCCCGGGCGTTCGCATGCGCGACCCGCTGCCCTTTGGCGCATGCGGGGAAACAAGCTGTTGACGATCGCGCCGCTACTGCACGTTCCGGCGCGCGACTAGCATCGCCACGGTGCAGCGGCGCGCCGCGATTCGATATCGCGCAGCGCGTTCATCCGCCACGGCTGCGATACAGGAGGATCGTTCGATGAACCGGCTCGACAACCCCGCTGATGCGTCGCAGGCCCGATTGCCGGAGGCCGACGGCGACTTCTACGGATTCGCCGGGCTGTTGTCCGACGAGGAGAATGCGCTGCGCCGGCGGGTCCGGGCATTCATGGAGCGCGAAGTCCAACCGGTGATCTCCGAGTACTGGGAGCGCGATGAATTCCCCTTCCAGTTGCTGCCCGGACTGAAGGCGCTGGGCATCAGCGGGATCCCTTACCAGGGCTACGGCTGCCCGGGCGGCACCACGACGCTGCTCGGTTTCATCACGATGGAAATCGCGCGCGTGGATTCGTCCATCGCCACGTTCTTCGGCGTGCACGGCGGCCTGGCCATGGGCTCGATCTACCTTTGCGGTTCGCACGAGCAGAAGGAGCGCTGGCTGCCGTCCATGGCGAGGATGGAAACCATCGGCTCGTTCGGACTGACCGAGCCCGACGTCGGCTCCGGCGCGGCCGGCGGCCTCACCACGACGGCTCGGCGCGACGGCGATACCTGGATCCTCAACGGTCAGAAAAAGTGGATCGGCAACGCCACGTGGGGCGATATCACGATCGTGTGGGCCCGCGATGTCGACGACGGACAGGTCAAGGGATTCATCGTGGAAAACCGCTCGCCCGGTTTCCACGTCGAGAAGATCCTTCACAAGATGGCGCTGCGCGTCGTCCAGAACGGGCTGATCACCCTCCAGGACTGCCGCGTGCCCGAGTCCAACCGCCTGCAGGGCGCGACGTCGTTCAAGGACACCGCCCGCGTGCTGGCCGCGACGCGTGCCGGCGTGGCCTGGGAATCGGTGGGCTGTGCGCGCGGCGCTTATGAATACGCGCTTCGCTACGCGCAGCGCCGCATGCAGTTCGGCAAGCCCATCGCGAGTTTCCAGCTCGTGCAGGATCTCCTGTTCCGCATGTTGTGCAACATCACCTCGACGCAGGCGGTATGCGTGCGGCTGTCGCAGATGCAGGACCAGGGCCTGATGCGCGACGAACACGCCGCGCTGGCCAAAGGCGTGTGCACGGTGCGCATGCGCGAGACCGTGGGCTGGGCGCGCGAGTTGCTGGGCGGCAACGGGATCCTGCTGGACCAGCAGGTCGGCCGCTTCGTGGCCGACGCGGAGGCGCTCTACTCCTACGAGGGCACGCGCGAGATGAACGCATTGATCGTGGGTCGCGCGATCACGGGCTTCAGCGCGTTCGTCTAGGCCAAAGGCCGCGATCGCGTCGCGGCCATCGAGGTGGTGATGCGGCGTGTCGTTGCCTGGCTCGCGTTGAGCGCACTGGCCCTGCTCGTCGTGCTCGGCGGCGCCATGCTGCTCACCGGCCGCCCTGCCCCTCCACCGTCCGGCACGCACGAGTCCGCCATGCCACTGCAGCCAGCCCAGACGGAGATCGATCGCGAACTGGCGCCGCTGCTTGCCGCCCATCCGGGCAGGACGGGCGCGTTGTTCCTGACCGACGGGGTCGACGCATTCGCGGCGCGCGCGATTTCCGCACGCCGCGCCGGACGCAGCCTGGACCTGCAATATTTCATCTGGCACAACGATCTGACCGGGCGCCTGCTGGCCAGCGAAGTACTCGATGCGGCCGAACGCGGCGTCCGCGTGCGCATCCTGCTCGACGACATGAACGCCTACGGGCTCGATCCGCACCTGCTCGCGATGGACGCTCATCCGGACATCGAGTTGCGCGTCTACAACCCGTTCAACAATCGCACGGGCGTGACGCGGGCGCTGGAACTGGTGCGCCGGCTTGTGCGCATCAACCACCGCATGCACAACAAGGCGTGGATCGCCGATGGCCGCATCGCCATCGTCGGCGGCCGCAACATCGGCGACCGGTATTTCGAGGCGGGTGCGCAGACGAACTTCCGCGATCTGGACCTGCTGCTGTTCGGTCCCGCCGCGGAACAGGCCAGCGGCATCTTCGATCTCTACTGGAACAGCGATGCGGCCGTGCCCATCGGCTCGCTCGGCAAGCGGACACCCGAGGCGTCGCGCGCGGTGCTCGCACGCGTGCGCGACGACGCCAGGGGCCAGGAGGCAAGAAAGTACCTCGACCGCGTGGCCGTCTCGCAGGTGATCCGCGACTACTACCGCGATGCGATCACCCCGCACTGGACCTCGCATATCGAGGTCGTCGCCGATCCTCCGCTCAAATGGGGCGGCGATCGCCGCCAGTGGCTCGTGGAGCGCCTGGCACCGATGATCTCGGCCGCACACAGCAAGGCGCTGGTGATCTCGCCCTATTTCATTCCCGGCGAAGACGGCACCGCGCGCCTGTCCGAACTGACGCGGCGCGGCGTCCACGTCGGCGTGGTCACCAACTCGCTCGCCGCCACCGATGTCCATGCGGTCCATAGCGGCTATGCGAGATACCGGCCGCGCCTGCTCGAACACGGCGTGCTCCTGCACGAGCTCCGCCCCTACGCGACGGCCCAGTCGCGACCCGATGCCCGTCGCGAAGGCGCCAGCCTTCACACCAAGGCCTTCGTCCTGGACGACATGCGCGGTTTCGTCGGCTCGTTCAACGTCGACCCGCGATCGAAGGACCTGAACACGGAAATGGGCGTTGTGTTCGACGATGCGGTCCTCGCCGCGCAACTTCGCGATGAGTACCTGCGCCTGACGACGCCATCGCTCAGCTACCAGGTCTACCGGAACGAGGAGGGCGCGCTGCGCTGGGTCGACGGGACGCAAACGCCGCCGGTGGTCATGACGCACGAACCCGAGGTGGGGCCGTGGCCGCGCGCCGTCGTGCGGATGGTCGGCTGGCTGCCGATCGAACCCCACCTGTAGGCGGCTTTGCATGCCATGACGACGTCGCAGCGATCCGACGATCCGGGAAACGCGTCGACGCCGCCTTCGGGCCAAGCCCTCGATTCCGCACGCGAGTGGGAAGCCCGGGCGCAGGCGATGGATGCACCGCTGGCTGCGTGGATGCACTGCGCGATGGAGGCGTACCGCGTCCTTGCTTCCGACAACGAAGGCGTGGCCGGGAGCGCCGTCGAGCTGTCGAACCACGCCACGGCCCAGGCGATGTCCATGCTGTTGCGACAGCATCCGAACGGCTGGCGTTCCGGGCGAATGGCTGTCGAGGGAATCGAACTCCAGGTCGAGTTCCGGCCCGCGCCGTCGACGCTGCATCCACCGTTGCGCATGCGTCTGGCGCGGGACGTTTCGATGGACGCCTTCGACGGCCGGCGCTACGCGTGCCCCGGCTTCGGCGTCGCGCTGGCCGCCTTGTCTTCGCTGGATGCCGCCTCCCCTGCCTCGCGATTGCTGCCGCATTCGGGGGCGTTCCGGAACCTCACGGCCTGGTTGGAGCCGGATTCGCAATCGCCGGATGCATCACCGCGCCTGGTGCTGGCCGATCCGCGACAGTTGCACGAGGTCGCGATCGGACCGCGTCGGCTGCCACTCGCCCACGACAGCTCGGCCGCATACGCGTGGGCGATGGAAGTTTCCAGACTCGAGCGACGGGGACTGTGGGCACTGCTGGGTGGAAAGGAGATCGGACGGCGCGCCGGCCTGTACCTGCTAGAGGATTACGACCCGCGCAAATGCCCGCTGATCATGATCCATGGCCTTGCGAGCAATCCGCTGATCTGGTCGCGCGTATCCAACGCCGTCTGGGGCGAGCGGGATCTGCGCGACCGCTTCCAGGTCTGGCAGATCGTCTACCAGACCGATGTGCCGTTGCTGGTCGCGCGACTGCATGTTCAGGACTATCTCGACGACGCGTGGCGGCTGCTCGATCCCGATGGAGGCGCGAAGGCGCGTTCGTGCGCGGTGCTTGTCGGACACAGCCTTGGCGGGGTCGTGTCGCGCCTGCTGTGCGCACGCAGCGGCGAAGCGCTGTGGAACGCGGCATTCCTCGTCCCTCCACGGAAGCTCGATGCCGACGAGGACGACCTGCGACTCATCCACCGCATCTTCCATTTCGTTCCCTACGCGGGAATCGCGCGCGCCATCTTCCTCGCGGCGCCGCACCGCGGCAGTCCGAGCGCGGCGACGGTGCTGGGCCGGCTGACCGGCGACCTCGTCGGCCGACGTGCGAGCGAAGTGCACGCATTGCGCCGCATCGCGTTGCGCAATCCGCACGCGATCCGGCCCGAGCTGCTGCCGGTGTTCCTGGAAGGCTGGATCAACAGCATCACCACCCTGCAGGCGGGACAACCGGTGCGGCGCGCGGCCGAAGCGCTGATGCCGCCCGCGGGATTCCCGTACCACACGATCGCCGGCGTGCAGCCGGGAAGTCGCCCGCCGTCCGATGGCGTGGTGCCGCTGGAAAGCGCCCTGTTGCCTGGCGCTGCCTCATCGCTGGTCGTCGAATCCGGTCATCGCGTGCACGAGCGGCCGGCGGCAGTGGCCGAGATCGTGCGCATCCTGCGCGAGCACGCGCGGGAGAACCCGCTCAAAGTTCGATGATGCCCCGCTTCGCGGCCACCGTGACGGCGTGGGTGCGATCGGCCACGTCGAGCTTGGCGAAGATGCTCTTGAGATGGCCCTTCACCGTTTCCTCCGACAGGCGCAGCCGCGCGGCGATCTGCTTGTTGGCCTGGCCGACGGACACCAGCTGCAGGATCGCGATCTCGCGTTCGCTCAGGGGCTCGTCGGCGACATGCATCGCGATTTCGCCCGCCACGTCCCGATGCACGTGGCGCTGCCCACGATGTACGTCGTGGATCGCGTCGATCAGTTCGGTACGAAGGCTGCTCTTGAGCAGGTAGCCCGCCGCACCCGCGCGCAGGGCGCGCACGGCCTGCGCATCGCCGGCGTAAGTGGTCAGCACTATGATCCGCGCGTGCGGATTCTCGGCATGGATCGCGCCTATCGCCTCCACGCCGTTCATGCCGGGCATCTGCAGGTCCATCAACGTCACGTCCGGACGCAGCTCGATGTAGCGCTGGAGCGCTTCGCTGCCGTTGTTCGCTTCCCCTACCATCGCCATGTCGGTCTGGTTCGCCAGCAATGCGGCGACGCCGTCGCGCAGCATCGGATGGTCGTCGACGACCAGGACACGGATCTTGGGATCACTCATCAGCAGGCCTCATGCCGAACCGGCGCCACCAGGCGCGTGCGCGTTTGCGCGATGTATGCCGGGCGAACGCCAGCCGGGCAGGAAGCGTGAGTGTAACTTCCGATCCGCCATGGTGGATGCTCGCGACGGTGAGCTTCCCGCCGATCTTCTCCGCGCGTTCGCGCATGCCGAGCATGCCGTAGTGGCCCTCCTTGTGCCCGTTCATGACCACGTGCGCGGGGATGCCCACGCCGTCGTCGCGGACACGCACGGCCAGGTGGCGGCTGTCGTAGCCGATGCCGATTTCCACCGACGAGGCATGCGCATGATGGGACACGTTGAGCAGCGCCTCGCGCAGGATCTTGCTGACCTCCGCCACGACCAGCGGATGCACCGGAACCTGCCGGCCTTCGATGACGATGCGCACCGGGATGGGCGGATCGAATGGCGTGTCGTCGACAAGGTGCTCGATGACGCGCGACAGATCGCCGGCATCGCCCGCGCCGCGCAGGTCCCTGACCCGATTGCGTGCGTCGACCACCACTTCGTCCGCCGCTGCCAGCGCCGAATCGAGCTGCGCCTTCGAAGTGTCGTCCGGCGCGATGCGATCCGCGACGGCCTGGAAGCGCAGGATCAGGCCCTGCACGCCCTGCAGCAACGTGTCGTGCAGCTCGCGCGCGATGCGCTCGCGCTCTTCCGTGCGCTCCTCCAACCGGGCACGGATACGCGCGGCGACCTGCGCGATGCGTAGCCGGTACAAGGCCAGCAGCAGCGCCAGCGCCACGCCCGCGCACAGGATCGGGAACCAGATCGACTGCAGGAACGTGGGCGGAATCTCGAAGTCGAGCGACGCGCCGGTGCGGTTCCACACGCCGTCGTTGTTGGCCGCGATCACGCGGAACGTGTAGTGGCCCGGTGGCAGGTTCGTGTAGAACGCCTGACGCCTGAGGCCGGGATCGACCCAGTCCCGGTCGAAGCCCTCCAGCTTGTAGCGCGCCCGCACGCGCTGCTGGTCGGCGAAGCTGAGCACGGCGAAGTCGATCTGGATCTTCGACGCGCCGGTGTGCAGCCTGAGATTGCGCGGATCGCGATACGTGCGGCCGTCCACGTCGAGCGAACGGATCAGGATTCCCGGCGGCACACGGTTGGAAAGGATTCGCGCGGGGTCCATCGACAGCGTGCCGGTTTCGGTGGCCAGCCACAGCCGGCCGTCGCCGCCGAGCGCCAGCGACCGTTGCGAATGCGAATGCGCGCGGCTGCCGAGTCCATCGCCGGGGCCCAGCGAGAGCGTCTGGTCCGGCAGCCGGCCCGCTGCGAATGCCGCCTCCAGTTCGCGCGGTGTCAGCCTCATCAGCGAACGGGGAAATGCCAGCCAGGTATCGCCGGATGGCGTGCGCACGATGCCGTTGATGCGGCTGCGCGGCGATGTGTCGGTGGTCCTGGCCGTCACGACCTTGCCGTCGCGATGACGGGACAGGCCGAATGCGCCCGCGGTGTAGACATCGTTGCCGGCTGTGTACACCGTCAGCACCTTGATGTCGCCGCCGCCGAAATCGAGCGGCGTGTATGTCCTGCCCGGCTCTCCGAGCCATGCAAGCCGGTCGCCCACCTGCACCACCACGCCGCCGGACGGCGATCGTTCCATCGTGGTCGGATAGAAGTCGATGCGCGCGCCGGGCTCCAGCTGCGTCGTCCATTCGTCGTGCCGCAGGCGGTGCACGCCGCTGCCCGCCGCGGAAATCCAGAAGTCGCCACGCGCATCGAAGGCGCAGTCGTAGATGATGTTGTGCGCAGCCTGCCGGTCCGGGCGCTCGATTCGGCGCTGGACGCGTCCATTCGCCCAGACGAGGATGTGCGTCCGGGTTCCGATCCAGATGGCGCCATCGGGCGCTTCGCACAGACTTTCGGGCTCCGTCACATCGATGGGCAACGCCTCGGGCGCTTCGTGCGGCCGCGCGCGATACAACACCTGCGCCTGTCCGATGTAGACGCTGCCATCGGACGCGGCCAGCAGTTTGTCGCCGTACGCGGCCGGCGACGACAGGCCGGGTTCGGCCACCAGCGTCGCGGGGCGGAAGCGGTCCAGCCCGCCCTGGGTGCCGACCCACACGTTGCCTTCGCGATCCTCCACGATCTGGTTGGTGACGTCCGAGGACAAACCGTCGCGTGCGGTGAACGACTCCACCGCGACCTCACCCTGCGGCGAACCGTTCGGAAACGCGAGGCGTTGCACGCCGTCGTAGCGCGTGGCGATCCAGACGTTCCCGGCACGGTCGAACAGCGGCATGCCGCGTGCCGGATGGTCCTGCGTGTCGCGTGCGGTGCGCGAGGCCGGCGGCTCGCCGCGACCGCCCGGTCCCGTGATGGGGCGCATGCCATCCGCGTCGAAAAGCCAGATGCGACCGTCGGGGTCCTGCGCAAGCTTCGCACTCGATGCGGGACGGACCATCGCGAAGCGATCCGTGCCCGGCGCCAGGCGTGCGATACCCGTCGTGCATGCGACCCACAGCGCACCGTCGCGCGCGATGAGCATGTTGGCCGCATTGCTCTTCGGCAGGCCGTCGGCGGCGGCGTACGTCCGCCAGTTGCCATCGCGGTAACGCAGCACTTCCGCGTTGTAGTTCGCAGTCAGCGCCCAGATGGAGCCATCAACTCCCTCGACCATCTGCACGATGCGGCTCGGCGCCGGCGGGCCCGGGAGGATGCGCAGCGCGCCATCGCGGTAGACCGCGAACTGGCGGGAGCTCTCGAAACTGGTCCAGACCTCGCCCTTCGACGTGAGCAACAATGCGCTGGGCGATTCGTGCCTGCGGCCGTCGGGCTCGGGCTCGATGGGCTCGAAACGCAGGCCGTCGAAGCGGAACAGGCCATCGCCGGTCGCGAGCCACAGGAACCCGTAGTGCCCCTGCGCCATCGCGACGATGGGAACCGGGGTCTGGCTTCCCTCGCTCCAGCGTTGGTGTACGTAGCGTTCGAGCGGACGGGGCTCGCCCGCGGACGCCGCATGCGACGACGCCGCCAGAAGGGCAAACAGGACGATCCCGAATAACCGCATGGCCGTTCCCGTGTGGGGCATCGTCCATGCGTGCCGGCTTTGGCTTTCGATATTACCCCCGATCAGGGGATCGAAAAGGCCCCCGGTCGAGCCTAGCGTAGCGTCGGATCGGCGATACCGTCGGGAGCATGACGAATTACCTGTGCCGATTCCCCGATGGCGCCGCGGGACTTGGCCTGCTCGTGCTTCGCACCTGTCATGCAGCGCTCCCTTTCGGCATCGTCGCGTCGTTGCCATCCATGGCAGCCGGTACGACGGTTCTGCGTTTGATCGCAGGCGCCCTCGCGGTGCTGCTGGTCGGCGGCTTCGCCACGCGCGCGGCGGCGATCGTGCTTGGCATCGCGATCCTTGCCGCCCTTCCCTTTTCCGCCTCCCTCCAGGTGCCGTTGCTGGCCGCCAATCTCGGGGGTTGCGCCGCGATGGCGTTGCTGGGAGCCGGTGCGTATTCGCTGGATGCCCGACGCCATGGCCATCGCGTCATCCACGTGCAGACTCGCCCCCCGGATCGGGGGGGCGCGGATTGACCTGTCCGGGGATGTCGCAGGAACCGTGCGGCTGGCAGGCTCAAGGGTGAACCCGGTCAGAGGAAGCGCCATGTCGCACGTACCGCTGCACCACGCCTCACCCGACCACCGGGACTCCCTCGCGTCGAGCCTGTCGGCGAGCTACGCCGGCGTCGTCGCATTCCTCACCGTCGCCAACGAAGGCAGTTTCTCGCGGGCGGCCGAACGCCTGGGCATCGGACGATCGGCCGTGAGCCGCAGCGTCCAGAAGCTCGAAGCACACCTGGGCGCGCGCCTGCTTTCGCGCACCACGCGCAGTACGACCACCACGCTCGAAGGCGAGCAGTTCTACGAGAACTGCCGGCCCGGCGTCGAGAAGCTGCTGCAGGCATTGGAAGACATGCGCGACCTGCGCGACGGCCCGCCGCAGGGCATGCTGAAGATCAGCGCCTCGCTTGGCTTCGGCCGCAAGGTCGTGGCACCGCTGCTGGCGCAATTCCGCGAAGCCTACCCCGCGGTCGCGCTGGAGCTTTCGCTGGAGGATCGCGTGGTCGACCTGGCCGCCGAACGCGTCGACATCGCCTTCCGCGATGGCCGGCTCGAAGACAGCCAGGTCGTCGCCAAACGGCTGATCCCGATGCAGATGCTCGTGTGCGCGTCGCCGGACTATGCGCGTCGCCGCCGCCTGCCGACGTCGATCGACGAACTGGAGGCCCACGACTGCATCAACCAGCGCCTGCCGAACGGCCGCCTGCAGGCGTGGGAATTCAGGGTCGATGGACAGCGACACGTACTCACGCCCGACGGCGACATCGTCGTCAACGATCCATCGCTGGCGATGCTGGCCGTGCTCGACGGACAGGGAATCGCGCAGCTGGCGGCGTACCAGGTCTGCGAGGACCTGCATGCCGGCCGGCTGGTGACGTGCCTGAACACGCTGGCGCCCGACGATCGCGGCCATTACCTGTGCTACCTGAGCCGCCACCAGCTGCCCAAGCGCGTGCGGGTGTTCATCGACTTCATGAGCGAGCGTATCCGCGCGATGGACATCGATTGCACGATGGTGGGGCTGAAGGCCGGCGACGCTTACCTGCGTCCGACCGTCGTCGAGGCGCGCGCCGACGCCCTCGCCTGATCCCTCGCTCAGCCGTGCGAGGTCACGCGTTCCGGCACCGGTCGCGTGCGTTCCAGTCCGAAATACGTGTAGATCCAGAGGAAGGCGAAGAAGCCGAAGTAGACGACGACCATCGCGCGACCGATCCAGTTGTCGATGGCGTTGACGTTCCCGGCCGGGCCCACGACCTGCTCGATCAGCGACGAAGTCGAACCCATGCCGACGAAGCCCAGCACGATGAAGGCGATGGCGAACGCGAACAGCGCTACGCGATAGCCCAGACCGCGATAGCGGATCGACCGCACTTTCCCGCGATCCAGCCACGGCAGCAGGAACAGCACGCCGATCGCGGCGAACATGACGATCACGCCGCTGAGCTTGTGCGGTATCACGCGCAACATCGCGTAGAACGGGGTGAAGTACCAGACCGGGCGGATGTGCTCGGGCGTGACCAGCGGATCGGCTTCGACGAAGTTGTCGTGTTCGAGGAACAGTCCGCCCACCGTCGGCGTGAAGAAGACGAGGAACGCCGCCACAAGCAGGAAGGCCACCGTGCTCAGCGTGTCCTCCACCGTGTAGTACGGATGGAACGGGATGCCATCGACGGGATGCCCATCGGCCCCGGGATGATCGGAGATCTCGACACCGTCCGGATTGTTCGAACCCACTTCGTGCAGGGCGAGGATATGGATCGTCACCAGAAGCAGGAGCACCAGTGGCAGTGCGATGACGTGCAGCGCGAAGAAGCGGTTCAGCGTGGCATCGCCCGGCAGGTAATCGCCCATGATCCATTCGGTCAGGCCGTGGCCGACGAACGGGATCGCGCCGAACAGCGAGATGATCACCTTCGCGCCCCAGAACGACATCTGGCCCCACGGCAGCACGTAGCCCATGAAGGCTTCGGCCATCAGCGTGAGGTAGATCAGCATGCCCAATACCCAAACCAGTTCGCGCGGACGCTTGAACGACCCGTACAGGAGCGCGCGGAACATATGCAGGTAGATGACGACGAAGAACAGCGACGCGCCGGTGGAATGCATGTAGCGGATCAGCCAGCCCCACTCCACGTCGCGCATGATGTATTCGACCGACGAGAACGCCTCGGCCGATGAAGGCTTGAAATGCATCGCCAGGAAGATGCCGGTCACCAGCTGGTTGACCAGTACCACCGACGCCAGTACGCCGAAGTAGTACCAGACGTTGAAGTTCTTCGGCGCGTAGTACGTGACCGTGTGCGCGGACAGGAACGACATCACGGGCAGGCGATCCTCGATCCACGCCAACACGCGGTTCTTCGGATACACCCGGACGATCTTCAGTGCCATGAACGTGGTCCTCAGTCGCTGGCCGGCAGCAGTGCGGGATCAGGTGCGAGCGCGACGACGTGTTCGATGCCCTGCCGGAACATCTTCGCGTATGGGCAGATACGCTCCGTGTTGCGGATGAGTTCGGCGGCGAAGGCGCGTTCGATGCCCGGCAGGTGCACCTCGATTCGCGCCGACAGCACGAACAGGCCGTCGACCGGATCGCGAGAGAAGGTCACCGCCACGTCGAGCTGCGCATCGACCAGCGTCACTCCCGCACGCAACGCGAGCAACGTCATCGCACCGTGGAAGCACGATGCGTAGGCAGCGGCGAGCAGCTGCTCGGGATTGCTTCCGCCGCCATCGCCGCCCAGGGGCTCCGGCAGGCGCAGGTCGATCGCGAGCGAGCCATCGTCGGACCGTATGACGCCTGAAGCCCGGCCGTGCTGGGCTTCGCCGCCCGTCACGCGCACGCGTCCGGTGTACATCGCCTGTTCGTCGCGACCGTAATAGCGATCGAGCCATGCGGCCGAAGGAGGTTTCAGCGTGCCCATGACATCGCCTCCTTTCGTGGGTGTGCACGAGCGGCACGATGCTTCCTGTCCACCGTCTCGTCGTGTCGCTGATCGGACTTCGCGGAGACGCCGCGCCGACATGGGTTCGTCCCGTGCACGAACGGATGGAAAGTGCACGCCCCGTTACAGCATCCTCGACAAGCTGACATCCGTCATCTCCGTCACGGCGGACAGGAAGCATTCAACGCTGGTCCTTTGCGCATCGCACGAGGAGATCTGATCCATGGACCGGCGGCGTTCGATCAGGAAGCCGCCCGTTCCTCGTTGCCGGCACGATAGGAGCAGGCGCGAAGCATCGGAAGCCGTGCGCAGGGACACCTCGCGTTGCCCCTCGCGCAACAATGCGCAGGCATGCGCCGGGCGTCGCGACGGTCAACAGAGTGTTGCCGCTTGCGCCCTATCCGCTCCGGACACCTGCGCCTAGCATGCGCGGCATGAGCGATCGCTCATCCCCCGGAGTACATCCAGATGCGCAACTGCCTAGCACTCGCCCTGGCCGCCATGACGTGGTCGGGCAGCCTCTCCGCCCAGGACGCACATGCGCCCGCAACCAGGACGAAGGCGCCAACGCCTGTCGCGACCCCCGTCATGACCAGGGCCTTGCCGGAATATCCAGGCAAGGAAGCCCAGGTCGCGGTCATCGAATATCCACCCGGAGCGGTGGCGCAGCTGCATCACCGCGATGCGCACGTGTTCGTCTACGTGCTGGAAGGCTCGCTCGTGATGGGCCTCAAAGACAGCCCGGTGGTCAACCTGTCGCCTGGCCAGAGCTGGTACGAAGGCCCGCACGATGTCCACACCGTCGGGCGCAATGCGAGCCAGACGGAACCGGCGAAGTTCGTCGTGTTCTTCCTCAAGGACGCCGGCAAGCCGGCCGTGATTCCAGGCGAATGACGCTGGCGAACGCCTGAGACTGGACGACGCGCCCCGGGCCGTCGTACCTGTGCAGGAATGTGAAGGAACAACGGTGCACTCCAGGCATCATCTGGTGATTGCCTGGGCGACTTCCAGCCTCCGTCGCGCAGCGCCAACCTGCATGCGACCGACACGCGAACGCATGTGGCCTGCTTCGCCGGCATGCAACCACGGGACAAATCCGCCATGTCGAACGATCGCGATGCGGGCCAATGGCAGCCACCTGCGCTGGGATGGCCCGAGCTCCAGGTCCGGCTCGACGCGTTGCGCGGCAACGTGGAGCGCATGCTGAAGGAAGCACCCGGCAACACCGACATCTACGGAATGTTCGCCGGCATGGCCGGCGACATCGTGGCGCGCTCGCCGCCCGAACTCGTTGAATCGGTCAACAGTGAACTGGGCGCCATCCTTCGCGACCTGAAGCTGACCGCCGATCCGATGGACTAGCGGACCGGAACGAACTCGATGAACGATCTCACGCTGGTCGCCAGCCGACTCGATCCGGATCCGTACTACCGCGACCCGATCCCGGATTTCCCGCTTCCAGTGCCCGGTCCGGAATACGTCGAACTCTTCGACCAGGGCGGATACGACCTCAGCCCGCTGGAGAAGCTGTACGCAGCGGCGAACCGGCAGCGGTTCTGCGCGCATCGCGAGCATCGCCATGCGATCCGGTCGACATGGCTCTCATCGCCACCTGCAAAGAACGAAGGCGCCGTGCTCAACCATGCGTTGCTGTTCGAGCGAAAGGGTTTCGCAGGCGATGCGCTGGACCAGATCAGCCATTGGGCCCGCGCCAATCCGCTCCTGTACAAGCTGGTGAAGCTCAGGCCCAAGTGGGGCCTGGACTTCTCGATGGACTATGCGGATCGCGACGGCAACGTCTTCGAGATCCTGCACTTCGAGTACGACGCGTTCGTCTGCGGAGAGATCCAGGAACGCATCGACAGGTATACGCGGTTGTTCATGTCGGTCGACTGGGACGCCTGCGCGGCGGAAATACTGGCCCGCCGCGAGGAATGGATCGACCTCGACTTCGATGCGCAGAGCGCGTGGAAGTGCGATTTCTTCGGCATCGAACACGAACGCTTCAGGATGGTGGCCTGGGAGCGGTAATCCGCGATGCCGGTGCCGACGGCGGGCGGCACCGCGCTAATGCGTCGATGCCGCCGTTTGGCCAGGGTCAAAGCGCGATGTCGCTGGCCTGGCGCGATGGAGACGGCACATCGGCCTCGCCGAGCATTTCGCGCAAGTCGAACTCGATGTCCTGGCAGATGCGCGAGATCGGAACGTCGTTCGCACCGCCTTCGAACGGGTTTTCGCTGCTTTCCACCACCTGGTTGAGCGCCAGGTACATCCAGCCGATCAGGAGGCTGAGCGGCACGCTCAACCAGATCGTGTCGATCCCGCCCACGACCTTGAGCGTGGCGTCGAGCTGCTCGAACTCGCTGATCATCCCGAACGGCAGCAGCACGCACATGATCCACACGAACAACGAGTTGATGAACGCGTACTGGCGCGGGAACGGGAAGTTCTTGATCTGCTCGCTGCTGCATTGGAGCACCTGCAGCTCGCGCATCAGCTTCTGCATGTCGTTGAAGACCCCCATGGTGAGCCCGCCACCGGCGACCAGCGACGAGGTCGCCCTGCCCTGCAGCGACATCACCTGCAACGCGCGGTTGCCGGAGGCGAGCACCAGCGAGACCTCGCCGGGCGGCAGGTACTTGAGCAACTCGCGCTCCAGTCGCTCCTCGCGTTCTGGGATGTTGAAGTCCCGGCGATACTCGGCGTTGTAGGACTTGTCGGCCGTTTCCCACGGCATCGCACGCCGCATCTCGTAACGCAGTGCCGTCAGCCATGCCAGGTGCTGGTAGGCCAGCACCCTGCCCTGCTCGGGCGACGGGACCAGGTCGCGACACATCGCGCCCCAGATCCGGCTGCTGCTGGCGATCGATGCCCACACCTGCTGGGCCTGCTGCAAGCGGTTGTACGTCTGCACGTTCTTGAAGCCCGACGACAACGCCACCGTGGCGCCGAGAAGGAACACCACGCCCCACGGAATCGCGAGCCAGCGCCATCCGGCGACCTGGTAGAGCACGACGGGAACGGAACACAACAACAGCAGCACATAGATCGAACGCCGGGTCCAGGCGACGAACTCGGGTAGCCGATAGGATTTTCCGGTATGCATGGGGGCTCTCCGGCAGTGGCAGGGAGTGATTGCGCAGGCAGGTTCCGGCGACAGCGCGGCGACCTGCCCTCGCAGGCAGGCGCCACGCAGGCGCGCAACGCGCTAGGCGCGAGCGGACTGACGAGCCGCGGCGGCTTCCTTCAGCCAGCGATCCAGGCCGATATCGCCCTGCCAGGCCGCGCCTTCCGGCACGAGCGTTTCCTGCGCCAGTTCGACGCCGAAGTAGCGCGCGTGCACATCGCCGACGACCGGGCGCGCGTCGCCCGTCGCGCTCATGTAGCGCTGGGCGAAGGCTGCCATGGAGTCGCGCTCCGGGCCGGCGATGTCGACCACGGCGTTGGCGGGCGCACCGAGTGCGTGGCGCGCGACGGCCTGGGCGACGTTGTCGGCGGCAATCGGCTGCACGAGCGCGGTCGGAAGCCTCACCGTCTCGCCTTCGGTCGCGGACTGGATGATGCCAGGCAGGAATTCCAGGAACTGCGTGGAGTGGATGATGGTGTACGGAATGCCCGACTCACGGATCAGCTTTTCCTGCGCCGCCTTGCCGACGAAGTAGCCGCTCGCCGA
>Ga0102591_1001696_pt1 | contig 28307 bp, 25 predicted proteins | sample AraplaCol_mCL_r2_2_FD_76860 | JGI IMG/M metagenome (GOLD analysis project Ga0102591, IMG submission 76860) | Arabidopsis root microbial communities from North Carolina, USA - plate scrape MF_Col_mCL_r2 (SPADES assembly) (version 2) | ecosystem: Host-associated > Plants > Roots > Endosphere...
TCTGCACGACCTTCCAAGCGGCGCGATGGATCATCTCGACGGCTTTATCGACCGCGCCGAAAAGGCAGGCGCGCGATTCCGCCAGGACTTTCCGCCCGATTGCGTTCCGATCCGCTCCGGCGAGGTCGTGCGCCCTATCGAACCCTTTGTTTCCTCCATCGAAGAAAGTGCACGACAATGAAGATCGCGAGTTTCAAGGCAGGCCCGACGACAACCTATGGCCTGGTGACGAACACAGGCATCATCGACGCCGGCAAGCGGCTGAAGCAGTACCCGACCCTGAAGTCGCTGCTCACGAACGGATCGCTGGATACGCTGAAGGCGATGCAGGACGAGCGTCCCGACTACGCGCTGGCCGAAATCGAGTTGCTGCCGACCGTACCCGATCCGGACAAGATCTTCTGCATCGGCGTCAACTACGCCACGCATCTCGCCGAGAGCGGCCACCCTACCCCGCCGCATCCGATGATCTTCACCCGCTTTGCCAACAGCCAGGTCGGCGGCGGCCAGCCGATGATCCGGCCGCTGGAGTCCGAGCGGTTCGATTATGAGGGCGAGATGGCCGTCATCATCGGCAAGGCCGGCCGCCGCATCTCCCGCGAAGCCGCGCTGGCGCATGTCGCCGGCTACGCCTGCTACAATGACGGCAGCATCCGCGACTGGCAGCGCCACACCTCGCAATTCGCGCCGGGCAAGAACTTCGCCGGCACCGGCGGCTTCGGACCATGGATGGTCACCACCGACGAACTGACCGACGTCACCAAGCAGACGCTGATCACCCGGCTCAACGGCCAGGAGGTGCAGAAAGCGCCGATCTCCGATCTCGTCTTCGACGTGCCGGCCCTGATCGCCTATTGCTCGACCTTCACCGAGCTGGTGCCCGGCGACGTCATCGTCACGGGCACCACCGGCGGCGTGGGCGCCTATCGCACCCCGCCGCTGTGGATGAAGGGCGGCGACGTCGTCGAGATCGAGATCTCCGGCATCGGCATCCTGCGCAATCCCGTCAAGGACGAGAGTTCAGTCGCGGCAACGCGGGCGGCCTGAACGGCTGGGCTCAACAACAAGAAGAAGGAGACTCCCATGCCGATGCCAACGCACATCCTGCCGACCACCGTGGTCGGCAGCTACCCGCAGCCGGAATGGCTGGTGAATCGCGCCATGCTGTCGAAGGTGGTGCCGCGCACGCGACTGCACGACATGTGGCGGCTGCCGGCGGAGCATCTGGAGGAAGCCCAGGACGATGCCACCATCGTTGCGATCCGCGACATGGAGCGTGCCGGCATCGACATCGTCACCGACGGCGAGATCCGCCGCGAGAGCTACTCCAACCGCTTCGCCACCGCGCTCGACGGCATCGACGGCGACAATCCCGCGATGATCGTGGCGCGCACCGGCAACACGCAGACGCCGGTGCCGCGCGTCGTCGGGCCAGTGAAGCGCAAGGGTCCGGTCGAGCTGCACGACATGCAGTTCCTGCGCAGCAACACCGAACGCGCGGCGAAGATCACCCTGCCCGGTCCGTTCACGATGAGCCAGCAGGCCAAGAACGAATACTACAAGGACGAGGAAGAGCTGGCGATGGCGCTCGCCGAAGCCGTCAATGCCGAGGCGCTCGATCTGCAAAAGGCCGGTGCCGACGTGATCCAGCTCGACGAACCCTGGGTGCGCAATAATCCGGAGCTCGCCAAGCGCTATGCGGTCAAGGCGATCAACCGCGCCCTGCAAGGGATCACGGTGCCGACCGTGGTGCATCTCTGCTTCGGCTACGCGGCCGTCGTGCCCGGCTCGAACAAGCCGGCCGGCTATTCCTTCCTGGCCGAGCTCGACGACACCATCGCGGACCAGATCTCGATCGAGGCGGCGCAGCCGAAGCTCGATCTCGGCGTGCTCAAGGATCTGTCGTCGAAGAAGATCATGCTCGGCGTGCTAGATCTCGCGGACCCCGCGATCGAGAGCGTCGACACCGTCGCCGATCGCATTCGCAACGGTCTGAAATATGTCTCGCCGGATCGTTTGGTCCCTGCACCGGATTGCGGCATGAAATACATGCCGCGCGCGACCGCGTTCGGGAAGCTGAAAGCGATGTGCGACGCAGCGGCGAAGGTGCGGCGGGAGATCAGCTGACGTTTGGAAGACGGCTCGGCGGCGGCGTCACGCGCCCCGCTTCGGCCCGATCGCCTCGAACCCCGCCTTCTGCTCGTCGCTCAGATCCGCCTCGAAATCGTCGAGCGCATCTGCAACACCGTTGACCTCCTGCAGCACCGTCTGCAGCCGCGTCTTCACTTCGGTGAGGCGGGCCTGCGGCGTCTCGGCGGGCTTGGCGGGGCAGGCGCTTAGCGTCTGCATGGTGCGGAGCGTGGTGTCCTGGAGCACCTCGAGGCGGGCGCGTGCGGTATCGTCGAGGCGCAGCGTCGCGGCGATCTCGCCGGCCGGCCATTGCTGCTGCACCAGCTGCTCGTACTGACGCTGCAGCTTTTCGTCATAGCGGGGATCGCTGTCGGCATCGCAGGCTGATGCCGCCTGCGCATCCTTCTTCTGGCCCGCGGCCAGCGCGGCGCGGCGCTCCCTGGCCAGCCCGTCGAGCTTTGCCTTCTGGCCGTCGTCGAGGAGCCCCTCGAATTTCGCGAGCGCCGGCGCGAAATTGTCCATCGCATTGATCATGGCCGCAAGGCGCTCGCGCATCAGGCCGAGGCGCTCCGCCGCGCTCGCGGGCACCTCGGACGGGCAGGTGGCGCGGATGCTGTCGCGGGCGGCCTGCCAGGCGTTCACGAGCTCGTCGAGCGCGGCCCGCTGCAATTCGTTGGGCTGCACGGCGGCGGCAATGAGGTCGGCAGGGAAGCCGGCGGGATCGCTGACATCGCAGATGTTCTGCGCCGACGGGATCTTGCGCGCGCGCCTGCCCTGCGGCGCGGTGTAGGCGGCGAGCTCGGTGGCGACGTAGGGCGAGAAGATCGCGGCATAGATGTCGCCATAGCCATAGAGCGAGATGCTGGTGGTGTCGGCGAAGATGATCGCATTGGCGAGATCGTCATGCGCGAACGGCCAGAACACCGGGCCGGCCCAGCCATAGCTGCCGTCGGGATGGCGCCACCAGCCCTGCGGGCGACGGCCGCCGCGCCAGCCCGCCAGCGCAGCTTGCGCCGAGAGAGCCGCACGGATGATGTAGGGGTTGGAAGGCTGCCCGCGCTCGGCGCCGCGCGGATCCTGCGATCTCAGCGCCGCGGAGCGGTAGCGACCACCCCGCACCGCCATGCGGGAGTGGCGCAAGCGCGACATGCCGATCATGTGGCCGACGGCGAAACGCGCAACGCCGAGTGGGCCGCCGCGCATCCCGAACTGCGCCTCGGCTTTCACGGGCAGCAGCACCGCCGCAATCATGATTGTCGCGCCGGCGAGTGCCAGCCGCATGCGTCCCGACATGACCGCTGACCTGACCAATTCGGCCTCCTTCCAGCGCCAGACGCGCATCGCGCCGCATCGGGATGACGCGCGAGGGAACCAATTGTTCCCAGGCGGCACAGGGCAAAGCGTCGCGGGAGCTGGCGGGCGCCTCGAAGGATGGCCGCAGAGGAAAGCCCGCTCACTCCGCTTTCGGCGGCATCACAAAGGTCTGGCCGGGATAGATCAAGTTGGGGTTGTGGATCTTGTCGCGGTTGGCGTTGAAGATCACGGCGTAGCGTGCGCCGTCGCCATAGGCGAGGCGGCTGAGCGTCCACAGGCTGTCGCCGCGGGAGATCACGCGGTTGCCGCCGGCCTCAGCCGGTGCGGGTTGGAGCGCGTCCGCCGGCGAGGCCGATGCAACCGTCGTCGCCGCGGGCGCCCGCGCCATCATCTTCGGTTTCGGCGCGCCGGTCGGTTTCGGCCGGGACGCGGATTTGTCGGATGCCGAGGCCAGATGCGGCGCGCCCGACGGCAAGGACGCCACGACATCCGATCTGTCATCCGGCTTGTCCGCCTGCTTCGCGACCGGTGTGGGACGCGCGGGCGGCGGCGCCGCCTCGGCGACGGTCACCGGCATGGTGCGGCCGGACTGCGTGACCGTGCCATCCGGCGCCTTGGCCCGGAGCGTCAATTCATAGGACCCGGGGGGAAGCTGCGGCGGGGTCATCACGAACTGGCCCGAGGCGTCGGCGACCACGGTGTCGAGCGGCTTGCCGTCGCGCAGCAGCTCGACCTTGGCGCCCGGCGCGGCCTGCCCGGCGATTACCGCCGCCTCACCGTGATCGTCGACGCGGGCGACGTCGAAGCGGGGGCCGGTGTCGGCGACCGCCGGCGGCGGCTTGAGCGGCGCGAGATCCGGCAGCGCGGTGGCCTGCTTCGCCGTCTCGGCCAGCGCGGGAGCCTTCGCCTCGGATTTGGCCTCGGATTTGGGCTCGGATTTGGCCTCGGGCGCCGGGACCGCCGCTGGCACTGGCGGTGCAATGGCGGCGAGCTTTGGCTGCTCCGCTTTGGGCTCTTCCGGTTTCGGCGCGGGCTTGAGATCGGCCATGGCCTGGACCTTCGCCTCGACCTTGGCCTCAGGCTTGGCGGCGATCGCGGTCCCGGTCCCGTCCGGCAGCAGGCGGTGCAACTCGGTCGGGCCGATCACCAGCACCGTGCCGACCAGCGCGAGCAGACAGAAAGCAATGAAGGCCTTGGATGCGGTCATCATCGGAAAAGAACCTTGGGTGGCAAATCAACCGAGGCCGGCAAGGTGCGCCGATTTGGCCACGGCAGCAAGTCGGTCGAAGGGATGATCGCTTGGCCCCACGCGCCTGCGGATGAACCGGCGCGGCCCCCTCGGCGTCAAATCAGCAAGGCCGCACCGCGGCGATATTTTGGGATTTTCCCGTGCCTGCATTTTTCCGCACCGCGCCATGGCTGGCGCTTGCCCTGACGCTCTCCGCGGCTCCGGCGCTCGCGGCCTCCGGCCCGCCGCCGGGCTTCGTCCTCACCGACAACGCCGACCTCGCCTTCACCTCGCCCGACGGCGCCACCAGGCTCGAACAGTACATGAAGGACAGTGAAGACCTGTTCGAGGTCAAATGGCAGGTCTGGGCGCGACGCGGCGACCAGATGACGGAGCTGAAGCCGGAGCAGGGCTACGGCGCGGGCTTCCGCTTCACCAGCGACTCGCAATGGCTGGTGCGGATGCAGAAGACCGGTTCGGGCTCGCAGGACCTGTTTCTCTATCATGTCGAGAACGGCGCCTTCGTCAACGCGACGAAGAAATCGCTCAGCGACCTCGCCTGGGCCTATTTCCACAGCCGGCCCGACACCAAGAACATGAAGCTCGACTACCACATCTCCGCCAACCTGATGAAAGGCACGGAAGATGCATATCGCTGGCTCGGCGTCCACTGGCCCAACAACCGCTATCTCGTGATCTCGCTGTCGGGCGAGATGGACAAGCATCCGAAGAACGTCGCGGTGAAGGGACTGGCCGACTGGAAATGCCGTTACGATCTCACGACCGGCAAGTTCGACGTGCCCAAGATGTTCGCCAAGGGCAATGCGGAAGCGCTGAAGTGGGAGATCAAGCGGTAGGGTCGGCCTGTAGGATATGTTAGCTTCGCAAGCTGGGCAAAGCGGTAGCGCGCTTCAGCCTGGCAGTCGCTACTGGCTCTACGTCTTCTTGCCCTGTCGACTGGTCGCGAGCAGCACGAGGAGGAAGGAGGCCGCGGTCATCAGCGTCGATATCGCTGCAATTGTGGGATCGATCTCGTCCCGAAGCGCCGTGAACATGCGCTTGGTCAGCGGCTGGTATTGCCCGCCGGAGATGAACAGCGCGACGATGGTCTCATCCATCGCCGAGATGAAGGCGAAAATGCCGCCGGCGACCACGCTGGATTTGATCTGGGGCAGCGTCACCGCAAAAAAGCTGCGGAGGCGGTTCATGCCGAGGCTGCGCGCCACCATCTCCTGCGCGGGATCGAAGCTCTGCAGGCCGGCCAGGACGGAGATGAGGACATAGGGCAGGCCCAGCATCACGTTCGCGAGCACGAGTCCGGGCATTGTCGCGACCAGGCCGACCCTGGCGTACACGAAGAAGATGCCGACCGCAGTGATGATGATGGGCACCACCAGCGGCAACAGCAGCGTCATGTGTATCAGCCGCATCAACCGGAGCTTCGACTGGCTGATGGCATAGGCGGCGGCCACCCCGAGCGGCGTCGCGATCAAGACGGTCAGCAGCGCGACCGTCAGCGTCACCCGCGTCGCCTGCATCCAGGCCGGATTCGAGACATATTGCTGGTACCAGCGCAGCGAAAAGGACGGCGGCGGAAAGGTCAGAAAGCGCGCGCTGGAGAACGAGATCGGCGCGATGATCAGCACCGGCAGGATCAGATAGACCAGCACCAACGCGCTGACCACAAACAGGACAATCCGGGCGGGCGAGGCGCGCATCATTTCTGCCCCAGCACGCGGTCGAGAGAGATGAAGCGGCTGACGATGAAGAAGATCGCGAGCACGCTGAGCAGCAGCACCACCGCAACGGCGCTCGCGGCGCCGAACTGGTTGTAGAGCTCGACATTGCGGCTCACCAGCATCGACACCATCACGGTCCGCCCACCGCCAAGCAGCTCCGGCGTGATGTAGAATCCGAGGCAGAGCACGAACACCATGGTGCACCCGGCGAGCACGCCCGGCAGCGACAGGGGCAGGAACACGCGAAAGAAGGTGAGCGATGGGCTCGCGCCGAGGCTCGCGCCGGCCTGCATGAGATCGTCCGGAATCTTCTGCATGGTGGCATAGAGCGGCAGCACCATGAACGGCAGCAGGATATGCACGGTCGCGACCACCGTGCCGAAAGTATTATGGACCAGCGCGAGCGGCTCCGAGATCAGATCGAGATAGCGCAGGAACTGGTTGATGACGCCGGTGCGCTGCAGCAAGGCCAACCAGGCATAGGCGCGCACCAGGACGCTGGTCCAGAACGGCAGCAGGACCAGCGACAGGATGAGGATGCTCCACCCTTTCGGCAACGAATTGGCGAGGTAAGCCAAGGGATAGCCAAGCAATAGCGCGATCAGGGTGACCGCGAGGCTGATCTCGAAGGTCAGTGCAAAGCTGCGCCAGTAGACGTCCTCGGTGAAGACGCGGCGATAATTCTCCAGCGTGAAGCCGTCATGGTAGATCGACTGCCAGGCGAGCCAGCCGACCGGCAGCACGATCAGCGCCACGATCACCAGCAGCGCCGGCGACACCAATGCCAGCATCAGCGCATGCTCGCGGCGCTGATGCTTTTGGGAGGGATCTGGCACTGATGTCGTCAACACTGGCTCCGCCTACTTCTGCATGAACGACGCCCAGCGCTTCTCAGCCGCTTCGCCGGCGGGCGAGGACCACCAGGCATAGGACATCAGCGCCTGCTTGGCCGCATTCGTCGGCTCGCTCGGCAATTGCGCGGCACGCTCGGGCTTGATCACGCCAGTCTCGAACGCCTTGGGATTGCCCGGGCCGTAGTCGATCTGGAGTGGCAGATTGGCCTGGTGCACGGGATCGACGGCCTCGTTGAGGAATTTCACGGCTGTGTCGAGATTAGGCGCACCCTTGAGGATGCAGAGCGAGGTGCTCTGCAGGATGCCCTGGTTATAGGTGAACGACACCTTGGCGCCTTCCTTGGCGACCGCGCTGACGCGGCCGTTCCACGCCATCTCCATGTCGACCTCGCCGTCGTTGAGGAGCTGCGCCGACTGCGCGCCCGAGGTCCACCACACCGTGATGTGCGGCTTGATCTCCTCCAGCTTCTTGAAGGCGCGGTCGACGTCGAGCGGATAAAGCTTGTCGGGCGCGACGCCGTCGGCCATCAGCGCGGCCTCGAGCGTGGCGAACGGGTGGTTGCGCAGCGCGCGGCGGCCCGGGAATTTCTTCACGTCCCAGAAATCGGCCCAGCTGTTCGGGGCGCCCTTCGGAAAGGTCTTCTGGCTAAAGGCCAGCACGCTGGAATAGAACTCGTAGGACACCGAATAGGGACTGCGATAGGCTTCCGGCATCGCCGCACCGTTCGGAATCTTGGAGAAATCGAGCTTCTCGATCAGGCCCTGCTCGCCGCCACGCAGGCAATTGCCGGTCGGCGTGTCGACCACGTCCCAGATCGGCTTGCCGCTGCCGACCTGCGTCTTGATCGCGGGCCAGGCGTCGGGAATGGAGTCCTGGTTGATGGTGATGCCGAGCTTCTTGGCGGAGGGATCGAGGATCGCCACCGTCTGCGCCTGCTGATAGGCGCCGCCCTGCGAGACGAAGGTGATCTGCTCTGCGGCGTCAGCCGCGGTGCCGCCGAGCGCAAGCACGCCAAGCAGCGCGCAGCCAAGTTCGAAATTCCGTTTGGTGTTCATCATCGCCTCCTCCTTCGCCAAAATGAGCTTACCTGCCGATCGCATCGAGAAACTGGTACCAGCCGGCGACCACGCGCACGGCGGGCTCGCGCAGCGGATAGAACGGAATGGTTTTCATGCGCCTGACATCGAGCAGACCGACGTCAGGCGTCTCACCGCGCGCGAGAGCCGCGAGATAGCGCCCCATCAGGCTCGACATCGCAACGCCGGCGCCGTTGTAGCCCATCGAGACCAGCGTGCGATCGTCGAGCCGGCCGATATGCGGCACCGAGTCCAGCGTCATCGCGACGAGGCCGGACCATCTGTATTCGAGCGGAATGTCGGCGAGATCGGGGAAGATGCCGACCATCGCCTTGCGCAAGGCGTCGAAGGCGGCCTGCGAGTCCTGCTTGCCGAAGGCGCCGCGGCCACCGAAGATGACGCGGTTGTCGACCATGCGGAACCAGCGCATCATGCGCTTGGTTTCGGTATAGGTGCGCCCGGTCGGCATCAGTTTTCCCGCGAGATTGCGTGGCAGCTTTTCCGTCGCGACCATGGCGCTGCGGAACGGAATCAGCGTGCGTTGCATGTGCGCGGTGGCGGCGGTCAGATCCGAATAGCTGTTGGTCGCGATGATCGCCTGCTTGGCGCGCACCGCGCCTTGCGGCGTCTCGGCGACGATGCCGTCCTTGTCCCGGCGGAGCTTGACCACCGGCGATTCCTGGAAGATCGGCACCCCGCGGCCGGCCACGCCCTCGGCGAGACCACGCAGATAATTCAGCGGATGGATGCCGCCCGAGCCGGGATTGAGCACGCCGCCGACGAAGATGTCGGAGCCGGTCTCCTCGCGTACGCCCTCCTTGTCGAGGACGCGGACCGCTGCCGAGCCCATCTCACGCGTCATCCAGTTCGCTTCGTCGATCGCGGCCCGGAGCGTCGTCTCGCTATGCGCGGCCTTGACCTGGCCGGTGCGCGACAGGTTCGCGTTGGCGATGCCGAACTCCGACACCAGTTCCTCGACCATGTCGGTCGATTCATGCGCGATCTCGTACATGCGCCGCGCCATGGCGCGGCCATGCACGGCGTCAATCTCGCGGAACGAGAGACGGAATTTTGCGGTGATCACGCCGCCGTTGCGTCCGCTCGCGCCCCAGCCGGGGCGGTTCGCTTCCAACACGACGGGCGACAGGCCGCTCTTGGCGATGTGATGCGCCGCGGACAGACCGGTATAGCCCGCGCCGACGATCACCACATCCGCCTGCTGCTCGCCAGACAGCACGGGATAGGCGCGCGCCGGATTCGCCGTGGCTTCCCACAGCGAATTGACCGGTGGCAGCGCGCGCCAATCCCGTGTCATGGCCGCGCTCATCTAGGCCGCCGGCCCGATCGCGGCGTCGGCGAGCGCCTTCAGGGTCGGGTAATGGAAGTCCGGCTTGGTCAGCGTCTCCACCGCCGGCGTGCCGCCGAAGCCGGCGATGCCCTGACGTCGCTCGATCCAGCACACCTTGTAGCCGAGCTTCCGCGCGATCCCGATGTCGTGATACTGGCTCTGCGCCACGTGCAGGATGTCCGACTGCTTGTAGCCGAAGGCGGACTGACGCCCCTTGTTGTAGGCGAAGAATTCCGGATTCGGCTTGGCCACGCCGGTGTCGTCGGCGCAGACGGTGTCGTCGAAGGGATTGCCGAGCGCATGCGCGTAAGCCGACAGCGCGACGCGGTCGGCATTGGTCATCGCGACCAGGCGGAACCGGGTGCGCAGGCGCTTGAGCGCCTCGACCGAATCCGCGAACGGCCCCCAGCGCAGCACCGCGAGCTGGAAGGTATCGCAAGAGGCGTCGTCGGAAGGCAATCCGAGCTCCTTGGCGAGATGCCGGTAGACGTGGAACATCGCCTCGCTGGAACGCTCATAGTGCTTGTCGCGGCCACGCTTGTAGGGCTCGAAAATCTGATCGTCGCTGAGCTCGGCCGGCGTCTTGCCCGAGATCTTGCGCACTGCATCGATGACGCCGGTCTCGAAATCGATCAAGGTGCCGACGACGTCGAAGGTGAGAACCTTGAAATTGCTGAACGCGGCTTGGGTCGACATGTCAGTTTCTTCTTTCGGTTGGACAAGGATTTGGTTCAGTCCACCCTGGGCACGACGATGGTGTCCTCGGGGTGAAGGGTGACGGTGAGGCGGCCGCCGAGCGGCGAGATGCGGCTGTAGGCCTGGTGGTAGCTCGGCTGGCGCAGGCTGAGCGCGAGGCCGCCTTCGAGCGCCAGGAAGATGCGCAGGCTTTCGCCCTGATAGACGATGTCCGTGATCGTGCCGGTCAGCCGGTTGCAGGCGGCATCCTGCGCGCCGTCGTCGATCAGGAGCTTTTCACTGTGCACGGCGAGCATCAGGGCATCGCCGTCCGGAATGACGCGGGCGCTGCGCAAGAGAGCATTGCCGAGCGCGACGCTGGAGGCATCGACGCGGCGAACGGGAAGCATCGTCGCCTCGCCGATGAAGCTCGCGACGAAGGAATCGGCGGGATGGTCGTGCAGCCGCTCGGGCACGTCGATCTGGATCAGCCGGCCGTCCTTCATCACGGCAACGCGGTCGCTCATGGTCAACGCCTCGCGCTGGTCATGGGTGACGTAGATGATGGTGGCCTGGATGCGCTTGTGCAGCGCGCGCAGCTCGATCTGCATGGATTCGCGGAGCTGCTTGTCGAGCGCGGAGAGCGGCTCGTCCATCAGGATCAGGCGCGGCTCGAAGATCATGGCGCGTGCAAGCGCGACGCGCTGGCGTTGGCCGCCGGAGAGCTGCGCAATGCCGCGCTCCTCATAGCCGGCGAGGCCGACCATGCCGAGCGCCGCGCGCACCTTGTCCGGCCATGAGGATTTCGGCAGGCGCCGCGCGCGCAACGGAAAGGCGACGTTCTCGCCGACGCTCATATGCGGGAACAACGCGTAGTTCTGGAAGACCACACCGATGTCGCGCTTGTGCGGCGGCATATAGGTGACGTCGCGGCCGCCGAAGAGAATCGTGCCCGACGTTGGAAGGATGAATCCACCGAGAATACCGAGCAGCGTGGTCTTGCCCGAGCCGGAGGGGCCGAGCAGGGAGACGAATTCACCGGCGCCGACCGTGAGCGAAACATCATCGAGGGCGCGGACGGCGCCATAGGCCTTGCTGGCAGACCTGATCTCGACGCTTTCCGCTCGCTTGTCCAACGATCGACCTCGCCATGTCCCCAGCTGGCGTGCCTCGCTGCGCGCCATAAGCCTGCTTTATAGACAGAGTGCTCGCTGCAACCATGGCGGAAGCGTCCGCTGCACCACATCGTCGCTCTGAGCCGCTGTCTTTTGGCTGTCATGTCGATGACACCAGACTTGCGAAAACTCGGCAATTGCCAAATTCTCACCGTGCTCATAACATGACGTTATGCCCGAGCTCCGCCGCATGCTGCCATCCAGCAACGCCCTGTTCGTCTTTGACGCAGCGGCGCGCAACGGCAGCTTCACCGCAGCGGCGGCGGAATTGAACGTGACGCAGCCGGCGGTGAGCCGGATGCTCGGCCAGTTCGAGGAGCATCTCGGCGTGCGCCTGTTCGATCGCAAGGCAGGCCGCGCCGTGCTTACCGAGGAAGGCGAACTCCTGTATCGCCGCGTGCTCGACGGCTTCCGCAGCATCGAGAGCGGGCTTGTCGAAATCGAGCGGCGCCGCAAGGGCACCGAGACGGTGACTCTGTCGGTCTCCTCCGCCTTCACCACGCACTGGCTGATGCCGCGCATCGACAAGCTGCAGAAACAGTTTCCGCAAGTCGACCTGCGCTTCCAACTCATCTCCGGCGCGTTGCGCGGACCGGTCGAGAATGTCGATCTCGGCATGCGCTTCCGCGATCGCGACGAACCGTCGTCCGACGGCACACTTGTGATGAAGGAAGTGATGCTGCCGATGTGCAGCCCCGGCTATCTCGGGGAGACCGATCCTGCCGAGGGCAACACCATCATCCGTCTCGCCGAGACGCCGGGCGACTGGGCCGCGGATTACGCATCGCTTCTGACCGGGCGCCGCGGCGCAGCCAAGGGGCTGAGCTTCACCGATTATGCCGTTGTCGTGCAGGCCGCTCTGCTAGGTCAGGGCATCGCTCTCGGCTGGATGACGGTGACCTCGCATTGGCTACTGACCGGCGCACTGGTGCCGGCCTCCGATACACTGACCATCACACGCCGACTCTGCGAGTTTCTGCCACCCCGCAACCGGCCCATGCGGCCCATCGCCGTCGAAATCCGGGATTGGATCATCGCGCAGATGCGAAAAGAGATGACCGCGATCGACCGGCAGTATCCGCAACTTGGATTGATGTCGGCCTGCTATGGCGTGAGCCTTGCCTAATTGGCAAAAGGCAACAGGTTCGCTTCGCCTCGACGCCGAACGGCGCGATACTGGGCACGTCAATCGTTATTCGATCACCTCGTCGGCACAGACCTGCATCGCCGCCGCACGCCGATGCCGACCGCCTTGGCGATCTTGAGATTGCGGCTGACGTAGAGCCGGCCTGCTCCCGGCTGCTGTCGGTGTTTTTTCCGTAACTTGTCGGACCGGCGGCAGGACGTTCACATCGGCCGTCTGGCGGCCTGCACTTCGACGAACTCGGCGTCGGGATGGCTGACGATGGTGGCGACCCAGATGCCGCTGATGATCAGCGACCAAGCGGTGTCCCAATAAATCCAAAACACGTGCCAGCCTCCGTCTTCATCTCACGCGTCATCTCACGCGCCCGCAGAGCCGGGATAACGGCACCGCGGTGCCGCCGTTCCCGACGCGAGGCGCGGCACGACCGCGCGGCGAGGCGCTATTTGGATTTAGTCTGCGGCGATGCGCGGTCGGTTTGACCGGTGTGGCGCTTTGCCACGACGTCTTCATCGCGCTCGCCTTCCTGCGGGCGCGGCGGCGACTTGGGCTGGCCCTTCTGGCCGCCATGCTTGCCACCCATGTCGGGCTGGCCTTCGAGATCGTTTTCGCGGGACATGCGGGATCAATGCGCTGGCGCGGCATTGGTTCGCAACGCGCCTGCCGTTTTCGGCTGTGAACGAGTTCATAGGATTGCCGCGGTTTGCAGTGCACGATCCCGATGCCCGTGACATTCACGACACCGACGGATTCGGCCTGATGCGGAAGCGGCTCATCGCCTGGACCTTCCTGACCTCCGCCCTGGTCGCGGTGACCATCTGGACCGTGCTCGGACCGCCTGTCCCTCCGTCCGGCCCGCATCTGCCCTCCCGGACGGCTTCCGTGCGGTAGCCTCTGGGCGACCGATCCAATTTCGGCATCGATTGATCCCAATTGGAATTTGGTGCGGCGGCACGGTGCCCGCTATCCTCATGGGCAAAACGACAAGGAAGCGACCCGGCCTTCAGGAGGAGCCCATGTTGAGACTGACCCGACGCATCGCGTCCAAAGCGCCGCGCGCTGCGATCGCCACCACCCTGTTCGCAGCCCTCACCCTCATTTCTGGAGTCCACGCCGGCATGGCCGAGACCTTCGCCTATGTCGGCAACGCCGACAGCAACGATATCAGCGTGTTCAAGATGACCGCGGGCGGCGAGATGACGCCCGTGCAGACGGCCGCCTTCAAGGGCGTCGACAAGCCCGGCTCCTCGACGCCGCTTGCGATCACGCCCGACCACCGCGTGCTGATCGCCGGTCGGCGCTCGCAGCCCTTCCAGGCGGTGAGCTTCGCGATCGATCCCAAAACCGGCCAGCTCAGCCATATCGGCAACGGGCCGCTCGCCGACAGCATGGCCAATATCGCGATCGACCACAGCGGCAAATTCCTGTTCAGCGCCTCCTATGGCGGCAACAAGGTGGCGCTGAATGCGCTTGGCGCAAACGGCGTCGCCGGCGAGCCGAAGCAGGTGATCCCGACCGGGCTGAATGCGCACGCGTTCCTGCCCTCGCCAGACAACCGCTTCGCGTTCGCGACCAATCTCGGCTCCGACCAGGTGCTGGCCTTTGCGTTCGACGCCGCGACCGGCTCGCTGACGCCGAGCGATCCACCGGCCCACAAGGTGCCGGAGAAATCGGGGCCGCGGCACTTCGTATTCCACCCCAATGGGAAGTTCGTCTATCTCCTCCACGAGCTGAACGGCGACGTCGCCGCCTTCGCCTATGAGGCCAAGAGCGGCGCCTGGGACGAGATCCAGCGCACCACGGCGCTGCCGGAGGGCTTCAGCGGAAAACCATCTGATAAAAAGCCTTGGGCCGCCGACATCCACATCACCCCGGACGGCCGCTTCCTCTACGCTTCCGAGCGCACCACCCACACGCTCGCCGCCTACAAGGTCGATGCGGCCAGCGGCAAGCTGACCGCGATCGGCAGCGTGCCGACCGAGAAGCAGCCGCGCGGCTTCAACATCGATTCCTCCGGCCGCTACCTCGCGGCGGTCGGTGAGCTCTCCGACAGCATGACGGTCTATGCGATCGACCAGAGCAGCGGCGCGCTGGCCAAGCTGAAGTCCTATCCTACCGGCAAGAAGCCGAACTGGGTGGAGTTCCTGGACCTGCCGTGAGCAGGGTGACCCTGCAAATTTGGGCACTGTCGTCTCCAAATCGCCATGGCCGGGCTTGTCCCGGCCATCCACGTCTTTGCCCGCGGCCCTGAGAACATGGATGCCCGGGACAAGCCCGGGCATGACGACCTTTCGTGGAGGCGCAGGTGCGATCACGCCGCTGCCCAGGACAGGGGCAGGCCGACCTACGTAATCATCCGTAATTTCGGAGAGCGCGCCTTCTCGTCATATCAGGGTCATGGACCGTCAGATCGTCTTCAAATGCCCTCAGACCGGCATGAACGTGCAGCATCGGCTCGGCGACGAGTCGACCGGCCGTACGCATGAATCGGTGTCCTGTCCGGCCTGCGCGCGGCTGCATTTGATCGACCGGGCCAGCGGCAAGCTGCTGGGCGAGCGCCGCCGCTGACGGGCCGTTTACGGCCGCCCCCCGACCTGCCCGGTCACTTGCCCCGTGACGTCTTCGACGTGGTGCAGCAGATAGACCAGATGGCCGGTGGTGTCGTGGATCGGCGAGTTGATCGGCTGCCAATGGCGCTCGATGAAGGCGCCGTCGGGATCCCGGATGTCGTAGCGCTGGATCGCCATGGCATGCGCCTGCCCGGTTTCGCCGACGATCCTCAAGCTGCCGTAGAGATTGCTGACGCCATCGGCGAGCGGATCGTCGGGATTGTCAGGGAATATCTCGAACAGCGATCGACCGACGATGTCGGCGCGGCCGGTCAAGGTCGCGGCTGCATAGGCATCGTTGACGTCGACGATCAGCAGGCCCGGCCCGGGGTCCAACAGCATATAGGGATGCGGCGAGGCATCGAATTCGGGCTGGAATTGCCGCCGGATCGCGTCGGCGTCACCGTGCTGCCGCCGGCGCTGTTCGAGCGGCGTCGTATCGGCCCCTGATGCGGCCGAGTTCAGCAGCGCCAATTGGCGTTTCGCCGATGCCAGCAGTGCGCGCACGGTGTTCTGCACCGTCGGATCGGCCGTTTCATGGAGCAGGCGCTCGAAATGAACGATATTCTGCTCGCAAACGAACCGTTGCATCCCACCTCAACCACGAGCTGCGCGGCGGTCGTGCCGCGTCATCCTGATCATAGTCCCTTACAGGCGGCTCAGGCCGATGAGAAGACCGTGATGGCCGGCACCTTGGGAGTAGGGCCGGCAACGGCACTCGCTCATGAAAAGCGAACCTGTTGTTCAATCCCGCGACTAATCAAAGACTTGCCGCGACGGAGCAGCGGCGGCGTGGCATCCTCTTTTGGGACAACGCTGCCGTAGTCCGCGCCCCTGCCATCTGCTATCGATTGGAAGCATAGCTCCCGTGGAATTTCCGATGCGTCATTTGCCCCGTGCCGTTGTTCGAAGCCTGTGTCCCGTCGCCGTCGCCGGCGTGCTGGTCCTCGGTCAATATCCGGCCCGAGCTGCCGATGAGGACGCGCCCAAGGGGCCGGCCGTCACGGTGCTGAAAGTCGCAAAATCCTGCTTCTCCGACATCGTCGAGGCCACCGGCACGATCATCGCGCGGGAGGAAACCTCGGTGCGGCCCGAGCGTCCGGGCCTGAAGGTCACGGACGTGCTGGCGGAAGCCGGCGACACCGCTACCGCCGGCCAGGTGCTGGCGCGGCTGGCGCTGCCCGAGGGCGGCACGCTGCAGGTCACCGCACCGGTGGCGGGCGTGATCGCGACGTCGACCGCCCAGATCGGCAATTTCGCCTCGGCCAAGGGCGAGGCGCTGTTCACGATCGTGGCGCGCAGCGAATACGATCTCGTCGGCCTGGTGGCGACCACCGACATGCGCAAGCTCGCCGTCAATCAGCCGGCAACGGTCCGGATCGCCGGCGCCGGCGACATCGAGGGCAAGGTGCGCCGCATCGGTCCGACCGTCGAGCCGAACATCCAGCAGGGCATGGTCTATATCGGCATCTCCTCGCAGAAGCGGCTGCTGCTGAAGGCGAGCGGACGGGCGCTGATCAAGACCGGGCAGAGCTGCAACGTCGCGGTGCCGCTGACGTCAGTGCAATATTCCTCCGCCGGCACCGTGGTGCAGGTGATCCGCCGCAACCGGGTCGAGACCAAGCGTGTCGAGGTCGGATTGATGTCGGGCGGCAATATCGAAATCCGCGACGGCCTCAATGAAGGCGATGTCGTCGTCGCCCGCGCCGGCGCGCTGTTGCGTGAAGGCGATCCCGTGCGTCCGGTGATGGCCGCGGAAGCGGCGAAGTAGTCTCTCGACAACTCTCGTGTCCCGGACGCGCTGCAGCGTGTAACGCTGCTGCGCACGGGACCCATCTCGCCGCAAAAAAACACCCAAAATAATGGCCCCGGCTCAGCGTCGCATCATTACATGATGCGCCGCGTCCGGGGCACGGGACGTCGCGGGACTTACGAAAACCTAACCGCCGGCTTCGCCGAAATGGACGTCTTCGAGCAGCGAGGACGAGACGGTCGGGACCTGATCGCCTTCGCTGGCGCGGGAGATGGCAACGCGGGTCTTGTTGAAGACGCTCTCGGCGCTGCCCTTGGCGTTGAGGTTGTTGAGGAACTCGCTGACCAGCACGCTGTGCTCGCCCTTGCCGTCGTCGACGACCTTGCCGGGCGAGGCCGAGGTGAGGATCAGCGCATTGTCGGACGCGCTGATCGGCGCGAGGCCGTGGCTGTAGGAGCGGAAGCGGCGCTCGTAAGGATTACGGCGGGACGCGTCGACGACGACGAGCTTGGCCTTGGCGCCCTGCTCCTTCATCATGTCGAGCACGCTGTCGATGGAGACACCCTGGCGGCGAACGTCGCTTTCCTTCCAGATCGCGGCATCGACCGGCAGCATGTAGCTCTCGCGGCCGGCCTGCACGCCATAGCCGCCGAAGAACAGCATGACGACGGTGTCGCGCTTGATCCGGGACTTCAGGCGGCTGACGGCGCGGACCATGTCGTCCTTGGTCGCGTCTTCCACCATGTCGACGTCAAAGCCGTTCTTGCGCAGGGACGAGGACAGCGCGCGGGCGTCGTTGATCGACTGCGTCAGCGGCGCGCTGGCGTCGGGATAGTGTCCGTTGCCGATGACGAGGGCGAGGCGCGAGGACTGGCCGATCGAGCCGGTGATCTGGTCGGTCGAGACGGCCTTGGCGGCATCGATCGCACGCATGTTGAGAGCAGCATGGGCGCCGATCACCAGCGAGACCGTGCCGATGAGGGCCGCGGCCACCGCGATGGTGCGTCGGGAAAGGTCGAGCTGCTTTACATTCATCTCGGTTCGTTTCCTGTGCCAAAGACCAGCCAAGCACGCGCACACTGTTTGAGTAGCGCGATAGCGTCTTTAGGTTTGAGGGATTGGCCGGGGATGTGCCCCCGAATTGCGCGCAATTTGCGGCGCCGCACCAAACAAACCTTTAACCGGATATAGGAGCCCGGGCAATAGATTGCCCGGAATTTGATCTAAGACGCTGAAAATACTAAATAATCTCTCCGTCAAATTTCTGAGCTTCGGCGCTTTCCCCGTAGCCTTCCGGGGGTGATCTTGCAGTTCTCATGCCTGCTTTTCCGTGACGCCCATCACATTTGTTTTTCCTGCGAATCCGGGTAGCCTTTTCAACGACTTGCAAGGGGGTGGCGCGTGGGGAGCGCGCTGGCCGGCCCCCGGCCAAAACCCGCTAAAGTCCCCGCGACCAGGTATTTCATGAACTTTCATTATTTTGCCGGCGCCGCCTGCCGGGCGCTGCTGGCGCCAAAGGACGGCCCCTCGCTTTACGATGTCTGCGATCCCGTATTATCGGGCCCAGCCAGTGGCGATCCGCATCTGGCCAAGTTCTACAAGACCGCGCTCGGCAATCCCGCGCTGCGGGTGCTGCTGCGGCGGGCCGGGCTGCCCGAGCTGCGCGACGAGGCCCGCCTGACGGCGCTGCGGCAGGCGCTGGCTCACGCCCGCGACGAGGCCGAACCCGACTGGGCGGCGGTCGGCCAGCCGGTTGCCGATCTCGTCGACAGCATCGCGCTCGACCATCCCCGGCCCCCGCCGGCGATGTTCACCGGCTCGGCGCCGCCAGAGGCGCAGATCGACGGCGTGATCCGCGACTGCGCGCAGCATCTGCTCGGCTCCTACCGCAAGCACGGCTTCCTGCCGACCTATGCCGCCTTCAACCTGATCGGCGATCCTGACTTTCGCGGCCGCGAGCTGATCATGGCGCTGACCGGCCTCAACGCGCGCGGCTACAAGAATTCCTCGCTGCTGTTCAACCTCGCCCGCGTCTTCATCGCGCGCTCGAGGGCCGCCGGCGTGGTCAATCCGCCCTGGCGCGGGATTGCCGAGCCGATGTGGGAGCCGGTGCAGATCCGCCATCGCTCGGCCTATTACGATGCGTTCTTCATCGAGGCGCTGCTGAGCTATGGCGAGACCGGGCTCGCCTCGCCGGCCGACAAGATCGCGGCCGAGCGCGCCATCGCCGACATGGTGGATTTCTGCGTCAACATCAGCCGCGAGGAGGTCGAGGGCATCGACGGCGCGCGTTTCAACGTCGTCACCGCGCTGGCGCCGGCGCCGCATCCGCGCTTCTCGCGCTACTTCGCGCAGATCAAGCAGGATCTCGGCTTCGGCATCTACGTGCCGGATTGCGACACCACGGCCTGCTCGATCTCGGCGGCGACGCAGGCCGGCTGCCGCGATGCGATCATCGACCAGCCGCTGCTCGACTTCTATGCCGGCTATCAGGTGCATGCCGGCGTCAACGCGCCGCGCGTGACCGTGCCGCTCAACGACAATATCGACTACGAGGGCGGGGTCGCGACCTGGATCGACAACCTCGCGGGCGAGCGGCCCTACGGCAACGATCTCGATCCCACGCTCAATCTCGACATTCTCGAGGTCAGCTTTCGCAACCTCGCGCGCTGGAAGATTTTGGAGACGCCGTCGCGGCTCGCCACGGTGCATCGCATCATCGGCTTCCAGAAGCGGCTGGCCGCGAGCGGCGCCTTCGCCAATCCGCGCTCGCACATCTATTACCTGCCGGAGCTCTACAGCGCCTATTTCGGCCGTTGCTACGCCGCTTTCCTGGCGCTGCCGCTCAGCGCGCAGGCCGCGATCGATCCCGCCGGCGATTTCGACTTCATCAGGCATCGCGTGCTGTCCTACGTCAAGGGCGAGCTGATGGCCGCGGAGATGAACGTGTTCGACGCCGCGCTGGCGCTGATCGCGCTCGGCCATCTCGGCGCCGACCCGCGCGCCTTCGCGCCGGCGCTGAACGTGATCGTCGCAAACCTCGGCGAAGGCGGCCGCAAAGGCCCGTTCCGCGCCTATGAGTGGAATAAGATGAAGACGCCGACACGAATCCTGGTGGGCGGGCCGGAGGTGACGTCGGCCTTCGTGCTGATGGGGCTGGCGATAGCCAAGCGGGCGATGGCGCGGGGGTGAAGCACGGCTCTCGTGCCCCGGACGCAGCGCAGCGCTTCTTCAGCGGTGCGCTGCAGAGCCGGGGCCCATGCCGCCGCAAGATGCATCTATGGATTTCTGGGTCCCGGCTCTGCGGAGCGGCGTTACACGCCGCACCGCGTCCGGGACACGAGCAGAGAGGCCGTCGCAAGATGACGGGAAGTTGAAAGCTCAATCATCAGGCACAAGCTGGCCGAGCGGACAAAAGCCGACCACAATTGCGCGGCTTATCGAGATTTCCATCACAACGCGGACCGGCATGTTGCGAAAAGTCCTGATTGCGCTGTCTCTGCTCGGCTTGTCCTGGCTCGCTCTCCCCTCGCCGGCCGAGGCCGCCGACATCACCGGCACGGCAAAGGTCCGCGCGGGCGATGCCGTGGTGATCGGCAACACGCGGATCCGACTCGGCGGCATCGACGCGCCCGCGGTCGATCAGCTCTGCCTCAACACCAAGACCGAGCGCTGGACTTGCGGCGTCGCGGCACGCGACGAGCTCGCCAAATATGCCGAGGGCAAGAGCTGGGTCTGTCACACCCGCTCGATCGACCGGCGTGGCCGCACCGTGGCGCGCTGCGAGGTCGGCGGCGAGGACATCCAGAAATGGCTGGTGCGCAGCGGCTGGGCGCTGGCCTACACCCGTATGTCCCACGACTACGAAGCAGACGAAAAGGCTGCGCGCGAGGCAAAAGCCGGAATGTGGCAAGGCGCCTTCATCGCGCCCTGGGACTGGCGCGTCCGCAACAAAAAGACTCACATCCTGGGTGCGACCAAGCCACCCGACGGGGCGCATGCGGTGCTGCTCGCCTCGGCCTCGGGGCCGGTCGCGCCCTCCCCGGACTGCACCATCAAGGGCAACGTCAACAGCGCCGGCGAGTGCATCTTCCACCAGCCGACCAGCCGCTGGTACACCCAGATCAAGATGAAGATCAGCAAGGGCACCCGCTGGTTCTGCTCGGTGGAGGAGGCCGAAGCCGCCGGCTGCCGCGAAACGAAGCGATAGGCAGACCTGCATTTTACGTGCTTTTCTCGAGGCCGGGCCACGCGTAGAACGTGATTCAGCGACCCACCATCCTGTTCTCTGGCAACAAGGACCGATAGCAATGACCGTTCGCGCGGGCCGGGAGTTTCTGGCCATCCCCGGGCCCACCACGATGCCCGACGAGGTGCTGCGGGCAATGCATCGTCCGGCGATCGACATCTACTCCAAGGAGATGCTCGACCTGACCGAGAGCCTGCTCGGCGACATCTCCAAACTGTTCGCGACCAAGGGCAAGTCCTACATCTACATCGCCAACGGTCACGGCGCCTGGGAAGCGGCGCTCAGCAACGTGCTGTCGCGCGGCGACAAGGTGCTGGTGCTGGAGAGCGGCCGCTTTGCGATCGGCTGGGGCAATGCGGCGGCGTTGATGGGCGCCGAGGTCGAGGTGCTCAAGGGCGACTGGCGCCGCGCCGTGCGCCCGCACGAGGTCGAGGAGCGCCTGCGCCGCGACACCGAGCACAAGATCAAGGCCGTCGTCGTGGTCCAGGTCGACACCGCCTCCGGCGTGCAGAACGACATCGAGGCGATCGGCAAGGCGATCAAGGCCAGCGGCCATCCCGCGCTGTACATGGTCGACACCGTCGCCTCGCTCGGCTGCATGAAGTTCGAGATGGACAAATGGGGCATCGACGTCGCGATGTCCGGCTCGCAGAAGGGCCTGATGACGCCGCCCGGCCTCGGCTTCGTCGCCGCCAATGCGCGCGCGCTCGAGGTGCACAAGAAGGCCAACATGTCGACGCCCTATTGGAGCTGGAGCGAGCGCGAGGGCACCGAGAATTACCGCAAATATGCCGGCACCGCGCCGGTGCATCTGTTGTTCGCCTTGCGCAAGGCGATCGACATGCTGCACGAGGAGGGCCTGGAGAACGCCTTCCGCCGCCACAGCCTGCTCGGCGAAGCCGCGCGGCGCGCCGTTGCAGTATGGTCGGAAGGCCAGGTGCTCGGCTTCAACGTGTCCGAAGCCAGCGAGCGCTCCAACACCGTGACCACGGTGACCATGAGCAACGGCCACGACCCCGCCGTGCTGCAACGCTATTGCAAGGACAAATGCGGCGTCGTGCTCGGCACCGGCATCGGCGATCTCTCCGGCCAGGCCTTCCGCATCGCCCACATGGGCCACGTCAACGCACCGATGCTGCTGGGCACGCTCGGGGTGATCGAGATCGGGCTCAACGCGCTGAAGATCCCGCACGGCAAGGGCGGGCTGGAAGCGGCGGTGTCATATCTCGGGGACGAGGTGGCGGCGTAGTTACTGTCGTCCCTGCGAACGCAGGGACCCATACCGCGTGATCCATCGATGGGGCGCGGTCGCAATACTGCGCCCAAACCTTTTTCACTGCGAATCTTCGCCAAACTTCTTCCTGGGGTTATGGGTCCCTGCGTTCGCAGGGACGACAGCGGAGTGTTGAGTTAGGGCAGTGGCACCCAATACGCTTCCACCTGCTTCTTCAGCTCATCCAGCGAGGCCGTTGGCGCCTTCGGATCGACCCGATACTCCCCGCTCGCCAGCCATCTCAGCACCATCGCATCCACCACCGGCGAATGATGGATGACGTCGCCGTAATTGTTCAGATCGTGAGTCACCGCCTTGATCGCGCGAAAGTCGTGCAGGCGGACGTTGGGGAGCTGCGTCAGCCGCTGCGCAATCACCGCCGTCAGATCCATGACGATCTTCAGCGTCTCGGGCGAGGCATCGCGCATGGCGATGAATTGCAGGATCGAATAGGGCGGGAAGTAGATGTCGAAGGTCACCTCGGGGTGGCGCGCAATCAGGCCGACGGCGTCCTGCTCGAAATGCCGCACCATGGCCTCATAGCCGTAGCCTTCGCCGAGGAAACGGCTGCGCACCGGACTGGTGATGTAGGCGAAGGCGGCAAGCGCCTTCGCCGCATTGTAGTCACGCGCAATATCGAAATTTCGCGGCAACGCGTAGATGTCGTCCACGTCTTCCAGCGCGAATTTGATGGGCAGATAGGGCGCCGCTTTCTTTAGCGGCTCCTGCAGCGGCGGAACCGACCGCAGCAGCGCGAACAGGGATTCCTTCGCCATCGCGGCACTGAACAGATAGGACGCGATGCCCTTGGCCGTCCCGCGATAGAGATCGACGGAGAGATAAGGGTCGGCCTCGATGTCGGCGGCATCGACAAAGATAAAGTCGTCCATCGCCCAGATCACCCGCTTTGCGCCGCGCGCGATCGCCTGCTCCAGCACAAAACTCTGCTGGCGCGAATTGGAGCCGGTCATCGCCAGCTTGAGCGAGCGGACGCCGAGCGCGCGGTCGATGTCGCTCTGGCGGAAATGGATCGCGAGCGAAGTGCCCATGAAAACAGTGTCGAACGACTGACTGCGGATCAGTCCGGCATTCTGCACCCGCGTGTCCTCGGAATAGAACGCGCGCGGGGAAGGACGGAACAGCTGCAGGGGATCGACGACATAGGTGAGCAAGGCCGCGCCGAGCACGCATGCGATGCTCGCGAGCAGAAGTCGTCCCAGTTGTGCGAACGCCCCGCCCATCAGAACCTGAAATAGATGAACTCGCTGTGGCTGCCGATGCCGAGCAGCCCGAACGCGAGCACCAGCGACGCCGCGTAGAGAACCAGCGGTCGCATGCGGCCGGCCCGCAAGGCTTCGCCGACCCTGCGATTGGCATGGTCATATCCCAACAGCGATTGCGTATTCGGTGCCAGCCACACCAGCGCGGCGTAAAAGGCGATGAGGACGAGAGCTGCGATCTCCTCGCGGCCAAGCACGATAGTCGCGGGATCGACCATGGCGTGGAGCACGCGCAGCGCCCATTCCACGCTCGCGGCGCGGAAGAACACCCAGGCGACGACGACGGCGAGGAAGGTCAGCGCCGCGCCTGCGATGCGGGCCGGGCGTGCAAGCAGCGGCGGCACATCAGGCACCAGCGCGTTGAAGGCGTGGTTGACGCAGAGATAGGCGCCATGCAATGCGCCCCACACCACAAACGTCCAGGCCGCGCCGTGCCAGAGCCCGCCGAGCAGCATCGTGACCATCAGATTGACGTAACGCAGCACACGGCCGTGCCTGTTGCCCCCGAGCGGGATGTAGAGATAGTCGCGCAGGAATTGCGACAGCGTCATGTGCCAGCGGCGCCAGAACTCGACGATGCTGGTGGCCTTGTAAGGCGAGTTGAAATTCACGGGGAGGAAGATGCCGAACATCAGCGAGATCCCGATCGCCATGTCGGAATAGCCGGAGAAGTCGAAATAGAGCTGGAAGGTGTAGGCGAGCGCCCCACACCAGGCCTGGTCGAAGCTCGGCGAGCGCGCCTCGAAGGCGAGCGCGACCAGCGGCTGGATGCCGTCGGCCAGGCAGGTCTTCTTGAACAGGCCGATGGCGAAGATGATGACTCCGCACAGCATGAGATGGCCGTCCGGATGCTTCGTTTCCTCCCGCTCGAATTGCGGGATCATGTCCTTGTGGTGAAGGATCGGCCCCGCGATCAGATGTGGAAAATACGTCACGAACAACGCGTAATGCGGTAGCGCATAGGCCGCGACCTGGCCGCGATAGGCGTCCACCAGGAACGCGATCTGCGTGAAGGTGTAGAAGGAGATGCCGACCGGCAGCAGGATGTGGACCGCAAAATGTGAGCCGAACAGCGCGTTGATATTCTCGGTGACGAAGCCGGCATATTTGAAGATGCCGAGCACGAGCAGATCGCCGGCGACGCCCAGCGCGAGCGTCATCTTTCGTTGGGTCGGCGTGAGCTTCGCCACGATCAGGAGATGGCCGACGCCGTAATTGAAGGCGATCGAGAGCAGCAGCAGGGCCACGAACTGCCAGCTGCCGATGGCGTAGAAGACAATCGAGGCCAGCGCCAGCCAGATCACCGGCGCCAGATTGCTGCGCCGTCCCAGCCCGAAATAGCCGGCGAGCACGATCGGCAGGAACAGCAGGATGAACGGATAGGAATTGAACAGCATCAGGCTGGACCGGCGGCGGGGATTTTGGTCCGTAAAGCACACACGGCGGCGATCAACAACCCGGCGATCTCTATCGGACGCGCTGGCAATTCGTGGAATCAGGACGATATAAGACGGTGCCTCCTCCCCCTCGCCCCGCTTGCGGGGAGAGGGTCGGGGTGAGGGGGAGTCTCCGCAGGGACGGCGCCAGTTGGACTCGCGGAGAGTCCCCCTCACCCGGATTGCATCTTCGATGCAATCCGGCCTCTCCCCGCACGCGGGGAGAGGCGAAGGAACGCCCGCCCCATCTGAACGAGGACCGAGTGACCCAGGCCAAAACACCTTCGAAGCCCCCCGTCGCCCCGCGCCGGCCGCATTCCTTCACGCGGCACGGGATCACCGTGACCGACGACTATGCCTGGTTGAAGGACGACAAATGGCAGGAGGTGCTGCGCGATCCCGCGGTGCTCGACCCCGACATCCGCAAATATCTCGACGAAGAGAACGTCTACACCGACAGCCTGCTCGGCCACACCGCGCCCTTGCAGAAGACGCTGGTGCGCGAGATGCGGGGACGGATCAAGGAGGACGATTCCAGCGTGCCGTCGCCGGACGGGCCGTTCGCCTATTTCCGCAGGTTCCGCGAGGGCGGCCAGCACGAATTGTTCGGCCGCATGCCGCGCGACGGCGGCGAGGGCGAGATCGTGCTCGACGGCGACGCGCTCGCCAAGGGCCACAAATATTTCAAGTTCGGCGGCAGCCGGCACTCCTGGGATCACAAGCTGCAGGCCTGGAGCGCGGACACCAACGGCTCGGAGTATTTCTCCATCCGCGTCCGCGACTGGGCGAGCGGCAAGGACTTTGACGACCTCGTCGAGGAAACCGACGGCGGGGTGGTCTGGGCCGCGGATGCCAAGTCCTTCTTCTATGTGAAGCTCGACGACAACCACCGCCCGATGCAGGTGTGGCGTCACAGGCTCGGCACCAAGCAGGCCGACGATACGCTGGTCTACGAGGAGCAGGATGCCGGCTGGTTCACCCATCTGCACGAGAGCACCAGCGGCCGCTTCTGCGTGATTGCCGGCGGTGACCACGAGACCTCGGAGCAACGCCTGATCGATCTCGCCCATCCAGAAGCGCCACCGCGGCTGGTCGCGGCGCGCGAGGAAGGCGTGCAATATTCGCTGGCCGACCGCGGCGATCAGCTGTTCATCCTCACCAATGCCGATGATGCCATCGACTTCAAGATCGTCACCGCGCCGCTGGCTTCGCCGGAGCGAGCGAACTGGCGAGATCTGATCCCTTATCGTCCGGGCATCTACATCATCGACCTCGATCTCTATGCCGGCCATCTGGTGCGGCTGGAGCGCGCCAACGCGCTGCCGTCGATCGTGATCCGCGATCTCGCAACGAGCGAGGAACATGCCATCGCCTTCGACGAAGCCGCCTATTCGCTGGATACGATGGGCTCCTACGAATTCGACACCACGAATTTGCGCTTTGCCTATTCGTCGATGACGACGCCGTCGGAGGTCTATGACTACGACATGGTCAAGCGCACGCGCACCTTGCGCAAGCGGCAGGAAATTCCCTCGGGCCACAATGCGGCCGACTACGTCACCACACGCATCATGGCGAAATCGCATGACGGCGCCGAGGTGCCGGTGTCGATCCTTTATCGCCGCGGGCTGAAGCTCGACGGCTCGGCGCCGCTCTTGCTCTACGGCTACGGCTCCTACGGGATGGCGATGCCGGCCTCGTTCAGCACCAACCGCCTGTCGCTGGTCGACCGCGGCTTCGTCTACGCCATCGCCCATATCCGCGGCGGCGCCGACAAGGGCTGGGGCTGGTATCTCGACGGCAAGCGCGAGAAGAAGACCAATTCGTTCGACGATTTCTCAGCCAGCGCCCGCGCGTTGATCGATGCCAAATACACCAGCGCCAAGCGTATCATCGGCCATGGCGGCTCGGCCGGCGGCATGTTGATGGGCGCGGTGGCCAACCGCGCCGGCGAATTGTTCGCCGGCATCGTCGCCGAGGTGCCGTTCGTCGACGTGCTCAACACCATGCTCGACGACACCCTGCCGCTGACGCCGCCGGAATGGCCGGAATGGGGCAACCCGATCGAGAGCGAGAAGGATTTTCGCACCATCCTGTCCTACTCGCCCTACGACAATGTCGCGGCGAAAGAGTATCCGGCGATCCTGGCGATGGGCGGGCTGACTGATCCCCGGGTTACTTACTGGGAGCCCGCCAAATGGATCGCCCGCCTGCGCGCCACGATGAAAGGCGGCGGCCCGGTCCTGCTCCGCACCAACATGGGCGCCGGCCATGGCGGCGCCTCGGGCCGGTTCGACCGGCTCGACGAGGTCGCGATCGTCTATGCGTTCGCGCTGTGGGCGGCGGGAATGGCGGAGGCGTAATCTTGTAGCCCGGATGAAGCGCAGCGAAATCCGGGGTTCGCGCAACTGAAGACGGCTCCCGGATTACGCTTCGCTCCATCCGGGCTACGGCCTCTCCCCGCAAGCGGGGAGAGGCAAAAGGCTCACACCGCCCCGTGCGCCTCGACATACAGCGCATACACCGAGTGGCTGCTCGCCATGTACAGCCGGTTGTTCTTCGGCCCGCCGAAGCAGAGATTGGCGCAGCGTTCGGGCAGCTTGATGAAGGCGAGCGGCTTGCCGTCCGGATTGAACACCATGACGCCGTCGAGATCCTCGGGCCTCGCCTTGAGCTGAAACACCTTGCGGCCGCCGATGTCGCTCGGCTCGGATTGCAGCGCGCCGTTGGAGCCCCAGCCGCACCAGAGATTGCCGTCGCGGTCGACGCGAAATCCGTCGAGCGAGCCCTGGTCGGCGGCGTCGATCAGCTTGGTCTTGCCGCTGAGCGCGCCGTCGTCGCCGACATTGTAGCTCCAGATGCTGCGGTTCGGCGTCCCCTTCCACTCCACGACGTAGAGCTTCTTCTCGTCCGGCGAGAAGGCGAGGCCGTTGGGATTGACGAGGTCGGTGAGCACGGCGCTGATCTTGCCGTACTTGGCGATGCGGTAGACGTTGGTGGTGGCCTGCTCGGCCTTCTCCTTC
>Ga0102591_1001697_pt1 | contig 28250 bp, 20 predicted proteins | sample AraplaCol_mCL_r2_2_FD_76860 | JGI IMG/M metagenome (GOLD analysis project Ga0102591, IMG submission 76860) | Arabidopsis root microbial communities from North Carolina, USA - plate scrape MF_Col_mCL_r2 (SPADES assembly) (version 2) | ecosystem: Host-associated > Plants > Roots > Endosphere...
CAATGAATGCCATTTCCCATGACGTCGCCAAACCTGCCATCGCGCCGGGGGCCGAAGGCAGCAAGCTTGCCGCTCTGAATGCCTGGGTCGCCGAAGTCGCCGCGCTGACCAAGCCCGACGCGATCCACTGGTGCGACGGCAGCGATGCCGAGAACGCCGCGCTCATCGCGCAGATGCAGGCCGACGGCACGCTGGTCAAGCTCAACGAGAAGACGCATCCGAACAGCTACCTGCACCGCTCGCATCCGGACGACGTCGCGCGCGTGGAGCACCTGACCTTCGTGTGCACCACGAACCAGGACGACGCCGGCCCGAACAACCACTGGATGTCGCCGGCCGACGGCCACAAGAAGATGGACGCGCTCTTCGACGGCTGCATGAAGGGCCGCACGATGTACGTGATCCCGTACTGCATGGGCCCGATCGATTCGCCGCTGTCGCGTTGCGGCGTGGAAATCACCGACAGCCCGTACGTCGTGGCGAACATGCGCATCATGACGCGCATGGGCGCGCCGGCGCTGGCGCGCATCGAGCGTGAGGGCAAGTTCGTGCGCGGCCTGCACTCGATCGGCGAACTCGATCCGGAGCGCCGTTTCATCATGCATTTCCCGGAAGAACTGACCATCAAGTCGTTCGGTTCGGGCTACGGCGGCAACGCGCTGCTGGGCAAGAAGTGCCACGCGCTGCGCATCGCCTCGCACCAGGCTCGTTCGGAAGGCTGGCTCGCCGAGCACATGCTGATCCTCGGCCTGGAAAACCCGCAGGGCGAGACGCACTACGTCGCCGCGGCATTCCCGTCGGCCTGCGGCAAGACCAACCTGGCAATGCTGATCCCGCCGGAAGGCTATCGCGCCGACGGCTGGAAGGTGTGGACGGTCGGCGACGACATCTGCTGGATGCGCCCGGGCGCCGATGGCCGCCTGTACGCGATCAACCCCGAAGCCGGTTTCTTCGGCGTCGCGCCGGGCACTTCGACGAAGTCGAACCCGAACGCGCTGGCCTCGATCCAGAGCAACACCATCTTCACCAACGTCGGCGTCACCGCCGACAACCAGCCGTGGTGGGAAGGCCTCGACGACGGCCAGCAGCCGGTCACCGACTGGCGTGGCAACGCGTTCGATGCGGCCAAGGGTCCGGCCGCGCATCCGAACTCGCGCTTCACCGTGAGCGCGAAGCAGTGCCCGAGCTACTCCACGCAGGCCGAAAGCGCCGCCGGCGTGCCCATTAGTGCCATTGTTTTCGGCGGCCGTCGCCCGTCGCTGGTGCCGCTGGTGTTCGAAGCGCGCGACTGGACGCACGGCGTGCTCGTCGGCGCCGCGATGGGCTCGGAAACCACCGCCGCCGCAACCGGTGCCGTCGGCGTCATGCGCCGCGATCCGATGGCGATGAAGCCGTTCTGCGGCTACAACTTCGCCGACTACTTCACGCATTGGCTGTCGTTCGACCAGGCCGGCGCGAAGCTGCCGAAGGTCTTCCACGTCAACTGGTTCCGCAAGGGCGACGACGGTTCGTTCCTGTGGCCGGGCTTCGGCGAGAACCTGCGCGTGCTGGAGTGGATGATCCAGCGCGTGAAGGGCGAAGCCGGCTCGGTGGAAACGCCGATCGGCCACCTGCCGAAGAACGACGAAATCAACCTCGAAGGCGTCCAGCTGAGCGACGAAGCGCGCGCGAAGCTGTTCGGTTTCGAGCGCGAAGGCTGGCAGGCGGAATTCGCCAGCATCGGCGAGTATCTCGACGAGTACGGCCCGCGCATGCCGCAGGCGTTGAAGGACGAACAGCAACGCATCGCGAAGGCGTTGGAGAACTGAGGCCTGTATGACAACAGCGAACTCCACAGCGCTCGCGGCCAGTCGTGAATTCGAGATCGATGGCCGCCCGCTGCGGGTGTTCGATGGCCATCTGCCCAACGTCGCCGATTACGTGCGCGGCCTGGCCAAGGCCGCCTTCACGCGTACCGAGATCGCCCGGCCGGAAACGGCCGAGCACAAGCACTGGGCGACCGAGGTGAAACTCGAAGCCCTGGTGCCGCAGCCGATTTTCGACATCACCCGGCGCGCGGTGCTGGGCTTCACCACGCGCGAGTACGGCTACCGTCCGTATCGCGCGTACACCAACGTCGCCACGTTCGGCGACATGCTTTTCACCCACACCGACTGCCTGCCCGACCAGCACGACCTCACCGCGCTGTGGTATCTGTGCGAGCACTGGGACGTCGAGTGGGGCGGCGAGACGATGTTCTTCGACGCCGACAACGAAGTGGCCGCCGCGGTGCAGCCGCGCCCGGGCCGGCTGGTGATCTTCGACGGCGCGATCAAGCACGTCGGCCGCCCGCCGAACCGCATCTGCTACGCGCCGCGCTACACGTTCGCGATCAAGTTCGAGCGCCAGCGCGCTCCGGCCTGAGCGCAGTGACCGCGAGCCCCGACGCAACGCTGCCGGCTCGCGCGCTCGACGCGCGCTGGTTTCCGGTCGATCTGAACGTACCCGAGCGTCGCTTCGACATGGCGATGCTCGATGTCGAGGCGCTGGAGCGTTCGACGTTCCTCGACACGCGCCTGGATGCGAAGCTCGCTTCGGTCGAGCAGGCGCCGGTCGAAAGCCTCGCGACGTTGCCTGCATCGCAGCGTCCGCCCGCGTGGTTGTTCCACACCTCGTTCTGCGGCTCGACGCTGCTCGCGCGCGCGGTGCACCTGCCGCGGTACCAGGTCGCCTTGAAGGAGCCGCTCGTGCTTCGACGTCTCGGCGACGCACGTCATTCGGGATGGTCGATCGACGGCCTGTGCGACACGGCGGTGCGCCTGCTGTCGCGTCCGTGGACGCAGGACGGCGACGTGCTGGTGAAGGCCACGCACGCCGCGCTGAACATCGCGCCGGACCTGCTGCGCGCGACGCCGGAAAGTCGCGCGGTGCTGCTGACCTCGACGCTCGGCGACTTCCTGGTTTCCAACATCAAGAAAACGCCTGAAACGCAGGCGAAAGTGCCCGCGCTGGCCGAACGCGCGCTACGCGCCGGAACGCTGCATGCGCGCCTTCCGTCGCAGGCCTTGCAGCCGCCGGATCTGCTGTGTGCGGTCGCCTTGCAATGGGCGGCGCAACGCGACCTGCTGGCCGGTCTCGTGCGCGATTTCGGCGAACGCGTGCGCGTGCTGGATTTCGCGACGCTGGCGGAAGATCCGGAAAACACCGTCGCCGCATGCGCAGGCTGGTGGCGATTGCGGGCGCCGGAAGGCGCACTGCGCGAACGCACGCGCGAAGTCGCCCATCGCAACGCGAAGGCGATGTCGGTGGAGTACAGCGCGCAGCAGCGGGTGCAGGAAGCAGAACTGGTGACCGCACGTTTCGGCAGCGACATCGCGCGCGCACGCGAATGGGCGGAGCGCTTCGTCCTGCCCTGTCTGGGATCGCCGCTGGCGATGCAACCGCCTCGGGAATGGGCATGAACGTCGCGACGCTCTGGCAGCGGGCCGAAACCTACGCGAAGCAAGGCCAATGGGCGGCCGCGCTGGGCGCCTACGACGGCGTGCTCGAACACGATCCCGGCCACGTCATGGCGATGCTGCGCGCCTCGCGTATGGCCTTGTCGCTGGGGCGTTATCGCGATTCGCGGCAGTACGCGGTGCGCGCGCTGGCCACGCGGCCGCAGGGCGACGAGGCGGTGCTCAACCTCGCGCGCGCGCTGCGCCTGTTCAACGAGCCCGCTCTGTTGATGGAATGCCTCGCGCATTCGCGATGGCAGGAGCGAACGTCCGCCGCATGGCTGACGGAAGTGGCGATGCTGGTCAGCACCAGCGGCGAGAACGAGCTGGCGATGCAACTGCTCGACCTCGCCGTGCAGCGCGATGCGCGCCACGCACCGGCGCGCTATTTCCGCGGCGTCGTGCACATGTTCTTCGGTCAGATGGACGAGGCCGGGCAGGAACTGGAGCAGTGCATCGCGATCCTGCCGACCTACGCGCAGGCGCACTGGGTGCTGTCGCGCCTGCAGAAGCAGACGCCGGAACACAACCACGTCGACCGGATGAAGGCGCTGATCCCGCGCGTGCCGGCCGGTAGCGAAAGCCGCGTGTACCTCGCCTACGCGGTGCACAACGAAACGCACGACCTGGGCGCATACGAGGAATCGTGGCAGGCGCTGGATCACGCCTGCCGCACCAAGCGCCAGCTTTCGCCGCACGATCGCGCCGACGCGCGGCGCATGTACGAAGGTTTGATGACGCTGTGCGATGCGGGCTTCGTCGAGGCCGGCCTTGCGCATGCCGGTGAGCCCGCGCCGTACCGGCCGGTGTTCGTCGTCGGCATGCACCGCTCCGGCAGCACGCTGCTGGAGCAGTTGCTGGGCGGGCATCCGGATGTCACCGACGGCGGCGAGACGTACTCGTTCGCCGCGCAGATGCGTTACTTCGCCGACTACCGCAGCAAGGGCGTGCTCGACGCCGAACTCGTTCGCCGCGCCGACAAGGTCGACTACGCCGCCCTCGGGCGCCGTTTCCTCGAACACACCGCCGCGCGCGCGAAGGGCAGGGCGGTGCTGACCGAGAAACTGCCGTCGAACTTCCTCAACCTGGGCTTCATCGCCCGCGCGCTGCCGCACGCACGGATCCTGCACATGGTGCGCGACCCCGTCGACACGTGTTTCTCGAACCTGCGCACGATGTTCTCGGACGTGAATACGTTCTCCTACGACCAGCGCGAACTGGCCGAGTGGTACGGCCAGTACCGCCAGTTGATGGACCACTGGCACCAGGCCATGCCGGGCCGGATCCTCGACGTGCGCTACGACGCGCTGGTGGCCGATCCGGAAGGCGTGATGCGGCAGGTGCTGGACTTCTGCGGCCTGCCCTGGGACGCGGCGGCGACCACGCTCGACCGCCCCGGCGCCGTCGCCACGGCCAGCAGCCCGCAGATGCGCGGGGGCATCATCAGGAACCGGAAGGCGGCCTGGGCCCCGTATGCCGACAAGCTGGGCCCGCTGCTGGAAGGCCTGGCGCCCTGGCGTGAGCCGTCGTCAGCCTCTTAAACCCGCGGCCCGTCCGGCGCATCAATAAGGACATGCTGACCGTCGTGACCGAAAGCCTGATCGATGCCCCCGCCGTCCCCGACGACGGCAGCGAGGAACGCAGCCTGGTGGCGGCGGCCGCGCGTGGCGAAATGCGGGCCTTCGAGGCGCTGTATCGCCGCCATGCCGGTCGCGTCCACGGCGTGATCGCCCGGTTGGTCGGCGGCCACGGCGCCCGCGCCGAAGACCTGACGCAGGAAGCCTTCGTCCGCGCATGGCAGGCGCTGCCGGCGTTCCGGTTCGAGTCGGCGTTCTCGACCTGGCTCCATCGGCTGGCCGTGAACACCGCGCTGATGGAACTGCGCAGCCGCCGCAGCCGCCCGCAGGACGAGGGCGACTCGGACGAAGAAGTTTTCGACTTGATCGGCAGTGCCGATTCGGCCGGACATACCACCGCGCTGTCCATGGACCTGGAACGCGCCGTCGCCAGCCTGCCGCCGCGCGCCCGCGCGGTGCTGGTCCTGTACGACGTGGAAGGCTGGAAGCACGAGGAGATCGCCGCCGAACTCGGCATGGCGGTCGGTAGTTCGAAAGCGCAATTGCACCGCGCGCGCAACCTTCTGCGCGACCGGTTGGAGGCACACGCATGAACATCAAGCACAACGAAAACGACGGCCGCGACGACCTGCCCGATGCACTGCGCTGGCAGTTGCGGGCAATGCGTCGCGACGAAGCGCCCGAGCGCGATCTCTGGGCCGGCATCGCCGAACGCATCCAGGCGCAGCCGCGCCAGGTTGCGCCGCAGCGACCGCGCTGGCTCACGCCGGTGGCGATGGCCGCCACGCTCGTGCTGGCCGTCGGCATGGTTGGCCTGTGGCGCAGCGGCGCCGAAGTCCCGGGCAATCCCGGTACGCCGGCCGCCCAGTCCGAAACGCTGGTCCAGCTCGAAGCGCAGGGTATGCGGCGCCAGTACCAGGCCGCGATGATCGAAGTCGGTCCGGGCCGTCCGCCGGCGGAACTGCAGCCGGCGTTCGACGAACTGGACCGCAACGCCACGCTGATCCTCGATGCGCTGGCGCACGATCCCAACTCGCGGCTGCTGCTGGAACAGTTGCGCCGCACCTACGCGCGCCGTCTCGCACTGGCGCAGCGCGTCGCATATGCATGAGGTAGCCACTTCGATGCTGCGAACCGTCCACCGTAATTCCACCCACAACCACACCCAAGAACCGAAGACTGCTTCCCGGAGAACACCCATGACCCGCGCCCACATCCAAAGCCTCGCATTCGGCCTGGCCCTGCTGACGGCGCACGGCGCTTTCGCCGCCACGCCGATCAACGAGTCGCGTCCGCTCGACCCGCGCGGCCGGGTCGAGATCGAAAACGTCAAGGGCAGCGTCGAAGTGCGCGCCTGGGACAAGCCGGAAGTGAAGATCGAAGGCAGCCTCGGCGAGGGCGTGGAACGCCTGGAAATCGACGGCGACCGCGAGCACCTCAGCATCCGCGTGAAGTATCCCAACCGCAGCGGGATGGGCGTGTTTGGCAGCGACAAGAGCGAGCCGACCGACCTGCGCGTGATGGTGCCGATCCGCGCCGACCTCGACATCGATGTGGTCTCGGCCGACGTGAACGTCGAAGGCGTGGCGTCGAACGAGCTGTCGATCGACTCGGTCAGCGGCGAAGTCACCGTCGCCGCTGCCCCGCGCGAAGCGGATTTCGACAGCGTCAGCGGCGACCTGATGCTGACCATCAACTCGAGCCGCGTCAGCGCCGAAACGGTGAGCGGCGACCTCAACCTGCGCGGCCGCCTCGACGGCGAAGTGCGCGTCGAAACAGTGTCCGGACGCATCGACGTCACCACGCTCAACACGCGCGTGCAGAAGCTGTCGGGCTCCACGGTGTCGGGCGACATCCGCATCAACACCGCGCTGGCAAGCAACGGACGCGTCACGCTGGAAACCGTCAGCGGCGACCTCGACCTCACGATGCCGAAGAACCTGTCGGCGAACGTGCGCGGCGAAAGCTTCAGCGGCGACCTGACCGCCCCGGGTGCGCAGATCAACCGGCCCAAGCACGGCCCGGGTTCCAACTTCGACCACCGCTACGGCAGTGGCGATGGCGATGTGTCGATCGAGAGTTTCTCGGGCGATGCGACGCTGCGGCTGGAGTAACGTCGCTTCAACGAGGTGGCTTCAAAGAAGCGAAAAAAGCCGCCTTTTTGGCGGCTTTTTTCATTCCGGAATCTTTTCCGCGCCTACGCGTTCTTCATCCCGAACCAGCAGTTGAACGCGATCGTGATGCGCTCGTCGTCGCCGTAGAACGGCATCACTTCGTGCTGCAGCCACGATGGAAACAGCACCAGCTGCCCGGCCTGGAAGCGGATGTTCCAGGTGCCGTGGTGGTACGGCGCGCGAAGTCGCGCATTGCCCGCATCGAGGAACAGGTTGCTGTAGTGATGTGGGTTGTGGAAGCGCAGCACGCCAGACTCGGGGCGATCCTCCGGCGTGGTGCCCGGATCCACGCAGTAAACGCCAGACCATGACGCCATCGGATGCGTGTGGTTGATCGTGAAGCCGCCCTGTCGCGTCACATGGAACCAGGTGTGCGAGAAGATCTGCAGCTGCTTCATTTCCTCGGCGGTGTAGCCGTTGAGGTCGCGGATCGTGCGGCCCAGCGTCGCCCAGCAGAACTGGCGCAATTGCTGGATGCACGCGTCCTGCCAGGCGAACAGGTTGAAGTCGCTTTCGAACACGCCCGGCTGCTGCTTCAGCGACGGATTCGGATTGGCGTAGCGCATGCCTTCGGATTCGCGCGACAGGATCAACGCGCGCAGCTGCGGGTTGAGGGCGGCGGCGTCGGGCAGGAAATCCTGCGCGAAGGGGACCGAAAAGACGGGGCTGATCTCGAAGCTCATGCGGTCGCGGCCGGCGCGGCGGAAAGTGGATGTTGGCCGCTGAGTGTAGCCCGGAAAAAGCCGCGGCCCCTTGCGGGGCCGCGGCCGGTCGAGCATGGCGCGGGGGCTCAGAACTTCTGCGAATAGCGGAAGTAGAAGAACCGTCCCGGCAGGTCGTACTGCGGGTCGAACGAGTTCGCGAACGCGGTGTAGGCGATCGGCGGGTTCTTGTCGAAGATGTTGTTGATGCCAATGGTGATCTTCGCGTTCCACGGCGCATTCCAGTACGCGCTGGCGTCGTGGAAGGTCGAGGCACCGACGTGGTGCTCGTTGGCCGCGATCGTGGTGAAGTCGTCGCCACCGGCCGTGCCGTCCCAGATGCCGTTGCCGTTGGCATCGGTGGGCACGCTGCGGAAACGGTCCGTCGTCGTGCACAGCCAGCCGTAACCGTAGTCCTCGAAGGTCTGGCAGGGCTCGGTCTGGTCGGAGTAATAGCGCACGTTCCAGGTCGCGCCCCAGTCGCCCTTCTCCCAACGCGCCGCCAGGTTGGAGCGGATGCGCCAGTAGTTGAGCAGGTTCGGGCCGTCGTACTCGCCGACCAGGTTGCCGCCTTCGTTGGCCGCCATCGGCGCGCCGATGGCCGGTTCCCTGAAGATGTCTTCGCCGTAGACGCCGTCGCCGTCGTTGTCGTTGAGGAATTCCGACAGGTACGTCGTGTCCCAGGTGAAGCTGAACTTGCCCCACTCGGTTTCCGGCATGCGATAGCTGAACGTCATGTCCCAGCCCTCGACCTTCGTGCCGCCGATGTTCGTCGTGGTGTTGAGCAGGGTCAGGATTTCGCCACCGGGCTGGCGGCTGTACAGATCGCATGTCGCGCCCGTGCCGCCGGAGTCGATGCACTGCTGGATGATCGCGGTCGCGCCGACGGTGGTGATGGCGTCCTCGATCTTGATCTTCCACCAGTCCAGCGAAACGTCGAGGCCTTCCACGAAGCTCGGGCTGTAGACGAAGCCCGCGGTGGTCGATTCGGCCTTTTCAGGCAGCAGGTTCGGATTGCCGCCGACGGTGATGCGGATCTGCGTGTTGTTCTGCGCATAACCGCCGTTGGGCACGCCTTCGGCCTGGCAGCGGGCCTGTGCGGGCGGCGTCTGGTTGCCGAAGTTGGCCTGGTTGCAGGGATCGCTGACCTGCGGGAACGAGTCGGCCTGGCCGGCGAACAGCTCGGCGATGGACGGCGCGCGGAAGCCTTCGGACCAGTTGCCGCGGATCAGCAGGTCGTCGATCGGCTTCCAGCGGAAACCGAACTTGCTGTTGAGCGTGTCGCCGAAGTTGCTGTAGTCGGAGTAACGCGTGGCGACCGAGAAATCCAGCAGCTTCGCGCCGGTGACATCAGCCAGCACCGGGATCGCCAGTTCGAGGTAAGCCTCGTCGACCGTGTAACCGCCGTTGGTCGCGGTGCGCGCATTGCCGGTGGTGTTGCCGGAGTTGATGAGCGCGTCGGGCGAGTCGTAGCCGTCTTCGGAGCGGTGCTCCAGTCCGACCGAGAAGCCCAGCGGGCCACCCGGCAGATTGAACAGATCGCCGCCGATGTTGGCGTAGTAGGTCTTCTGCGTGTAGCTGTACTCGTCGTGCGCGACGAAGGTCGCGTAGTCGAGCATGTCCTGCGTCAGGCTGCCCACGCCGCCGAGCATGTTCATCGGCACGCAGCCGGCGATCGGCGCGGCAGGCGTACCGCAGGTCGGAACGCCTTCAGCGTCGATGAACGACGGCCCCAGCGCGTTGCCCAGCGAGATGACGTTGAACAGGCCGTTGGTGGTGTTGTTGGCCTTGTTGCGCCCGTAGAAGTAGCCCGCTTCCCAGTCGTAGTACTTGTCCGAGAAGTTCAGCGTGCCTTCGAAGCCGGCGTTCATCGCGAACGTGCGCACGTCCTGGCTGAACCTGCGGCCGCCGGTCTCAACGGCGCGACGCTGCACCCAGTCGATGTCCTCGCCGAACGGGTTGTAGATGCTGTCGGCGCTGATGACGACGTTGCCTGCATTGGTGCCCGCGACCGGCACGCCCAGGGTGATCGGCATCGCCGCGAGCAGCTGCTCGGACTGGCGTTCGTTGTAGGTCAGCGTGGTCTTGAAGCGCACGTTGTCGGTGATGTCCACCGAGGCGTTGCCGAACACCGAGCGGCGTTCCTGCGGGGTCAGCAGGTAATTGTCGGGTGCGAAGTTGTAGATGTCGTTGCCGGTGAAGTTGCGCCAGTTGGCCGCGCCCGCGCCCGGGTTGTAGGTGAAGCTGCCCGGCGTGCCGTCAGGCCGGCAGCGCGTGGCCGTATCCGGGTCGGTCGGATCGGTGAAGCACTCGCCGAAGCGGACCGAGAAGTTGCCGTTGGGTGTCGTCGAGCTGCCGCCCAGTGCCGCGCCGGTGGTGTAGATCGGCTCCTTCGAGATGTAGCGGTCGCCCGCCATCACCGGATCTTCCTTGACGTAGCCGAAGCCCAGCATCGCGGAGAAGCGGTCGGACGTTGCACCGATCGTGAAGTCGTACGACTGGCGGAAACCGTCGCCCTTGTCGTACTGGCCGATGTAGGCGTTGGCTTCGGCGCCTTCGAAGTTCTGGCGCAGGATCACGTTGACGACGCCGGCGATGGCGTCGGAACCGTAGATCGCCGAGGCGCCGTCCTTCAGCACTTCGATGCGTTCGACCGCGGCGGTCGGGATCGAGTTGAGGTCGACCTGTCCACCCAGGCCCGTGCCCGATGCGCCACCGACCCAACGACGGCCGTTGACCAGGACGAGGGTGCGGTTCGCACCGAGGTTGCGCAGGCTGACGCCGGTGTCGCCGTTGCCGCCGTTGTTGAAGGTGGTGTTAAGCGTGGAGCCGTTGGCCGTGATGTTCTGGATCACGTCGCCGACGGAGGTGAGGCCCTGCGCGGCGATGTCGTCGCGACTGAGCGAGAAAATCGGCTGCGAAGTCTCGATGTCGGCGCGCTTGATGCGGGAGCCGGTGACTTCAATGCGGTCGAGGGTTGTGGCTTCCTGATTGGAAGCGGGGGCGGGTTCCTGGGCTTGTGCTGCGCCCATGCCCGCCGCGGTGGTCGTGCCCAGGGCGAGCGTCACGCGAATTGCGTCCCGGAGCTTCGTCGTTTTCGGATTCATCGCTCTCTCCAAGTCGGTCTAATCGTTGTTCCCATGGGAACCCACCGGGCGGAGCAAACAACCGCGCCAAGTCCGGCAAGGTCGGGCCCGATGGTAGACCTGCAGAGCGAATACTTAAAGTGTTGTTAATCTTCAACAGTCTGAACGGCCAGTGTTTCATTTCTGAAACGCCCGCAAAAAACTACGGCCCCTTTCGGGGCCGTAGTGGTTACGCAAGTGCTGCAAGTACCGATCAGAACTTCTGCGAGTAGCGGAAGTAGTACATGCGACCCGGGATTTCATACTGCGGGTCGAAGCTGTTGGCGAACGCGTTGACGAAGGTCGGCGGATCCTGGTCGAGGATGTTGTTCACACCCACGGTGATGCGCGCATTCCACGGTGCATTCCAGTAGACGCTGGCGTCGTTGTAGACGCGGGCGCCGATGTGGTTCTGCGGACGCAGCTGCGGGGTGCCGCTTTCGTCGTTGTAGAAACGGTTCGGATCGCCCGAGCACACGAACGGACGCTGCACCGCCGGGATCGCCGAGCAGTCTTCTTCCTGTTCGGAATAGAAGCGTGCGTTCCAGGTTGCGCCGAAGTCGTTCAGGTCCCAGCGGATGGCCAGGTTCGAACGGATGCGCCAGTTGTTGCTGTTCTGGAAGTACTCGCCCACCTGGTTGCCGGCTTCGCCAGCGACCGGGTCGTCGGTGACCACGCCGTCGCCGTCCAGATCCTGCTCGAACTTGGACAGGTAGGTGGTATCCCACACGAACGAGAACTTGCCCCACGCCGTTTCCGGCAGGCGGTAGCTCAGCGTCAGGTCGTAGCCTTCGGTGTTGAACTCACCGATGTTCAGCGGACCGGCGATGAGGTCGGCGATGTCGCCGGCGGCGGTACGCGTGATCAGTGCGCACGAAGCGGAATCGCCCGCGCGGTAGCACTGGTCAAGCACGGTCTGGCCGCTGACGGTGATGATCGCGTCGTTCAGCTCGATCTTCCACCAGTCCAGCGACACGTCGAAGCCTTCCAGCCAATGCGGGCTGTAGACGAAACCGAAGGTCGTCGAGGTCGAGGTTTCCGGTCCGAGGTTCTGATTACCACCGACCGAGATGCGCACCTGCGCATTGGGCTGGTCGTAAGCCGGCACGCCACCGCACGAAGCGGGACGGCTCGGGTTCGGAGCGCCCTGGAAGGTGCCCGCGCAAGGATCGGCGATCGACGGGAACGAGTCGCCCAGGCCGGAGAACAGTTCCGAGATCGACGGAGCACGGAAGCCTTCGGACCAGTTACCACGCACCATCAGGTCGTCGATCGGCTTCCAGCGGAAACCGAACTTGCTGTTGAGCGTGTTGCCGAAGTTCGAGTAGTCCGAGTAACGCGTAGCGGCCGAGAAGTCGAGCAGCTTGGCGCCCGGGACGTCCGACAGGACCGGAATGGCCAGCTCGAGGTACGCCTCTTCCAGCGTGTACGCACCATTGGTGGCGGTACGCGCGTTGCCGGTGGTGTCGCCCGAGTTGATCAGCGCGTCCGGCGAGTCGTAGCCCGACTCGGCGCGGCGCTCGGCACCGAACGAGAAGGCCAGCGGGCCGGCCGGCAGGTCGAACAGTTCGCCGCTGAAGTTCGCGTAGTACGTCTTCTGCTTGTACTGGAACTCGTCGTGCGCGGTGAACGTCGCGTAGTCGAGCATGTCCTGCGTGACGGAACCCACGCCACCGAGGAAGTTCATCGGGACGCAGCCGTCGATCACGGCAGCGGCGGTGCCGCAACGCGCGACGCCGGCGGAGTCGATGAACGACGGACCCAGCGAGTTGCGCAGCGCCGGGACGCTGAACAGACCGAAGGTCGTGTTGTTCGCCTTGTTCAGGCCGTAGAAGTAGCCCGCTTCCCAGTCGTAGGCACGGTCGCCGAAGTTCAGCGTGCCTTCGAAGCTCGGGTTGAAGACGGTGGTGGTGACGTCCTGGTTGAACGAACGGCCGCCGGTCTCGGTGATACGACGCGTTGCGTAGTCGATGTTCTGACCCGTCGTGTTGTAGACGTTCGCGCTGCTGATGACGATGTTGCCGGCGTTGGTGCCCGGCGCGGCGCGACCCAGCGAAACCGGCATTGCGGCCAGCAGCTGTTCCGAACGACGGTTGTTGTACTGCGTGGTGAACTTGAAGCGCACGTCGTCGGTGATGTCGACCGAGGCGTTCGCGAACAGCGAGACGCGTTCCTGCGGCGTGATCAGGTAGTTGTCGGGCGCGAAGTTGTAGCTGTCCTGCGCGGCGACGTACGGACGGAAACCACCGGTGCCGTTCGGCGTGATGTTGGTCGGCGAGCCCTGGAAGCGGAAGACGCCGGCCGGGATGTTGCCGCTGTAGCGGAAGCGGTTGATCGCGCCGTAGAGCGGCACGGCCGAGATCTCGCGGTCGCCCGCGCGGACCGGCTCTTCTTCCACGTAGCCCACGCCCATCATGGCCGAGAAGCGATCGCTCGCCGTGCCGATGGTGACGTCGTACGACTCGCGGAAGCCGTCGCCCTTGTCGAACTGGCCGAGGTAAGCGTTGGCTTCGGCGCCTTCGAAGTTCTGGCGCAGGATCACGTTCACGACGCCGGCGATGGCATCCGAACCGTAGATCGTGGACGCGCCGTCCTTCAGCACTTCGATGCGCTCGACCGCTGCGGTCGGGATCGTGTTGAGGTCGACCGCGCCGCCAAGGCCGGTACCACCGACCCAACGACGGCCGTTGACCAGCACCAGCGTGCGGTTGGAGCCGAGGTTGCGCAGGTTGACGCGCGTTTCGCCGTTACCGCCGTTGTTGAACGTGCTGTTGAGCGTCGAACCGTTGGCGGTGATGTTCTGGATCACGTCGCCGACCGAGGTCAGGCCCTGCGCGGTGATGTCGTCGCGGCTCAGCGAGAAGATCGGCTGGGACGTTTCGATGTCGGTGCGCTTGATTCGCGAACCCGTCACTTCGATGCGATCGAGCGTGGTGGTCTGCGTGCCTTCCTGGGCAAAGGCGACGCCGGTGCCGGCCGCCGCGGTGGTGCCCACGGCGAGCGCGAAGGTGATCGCGTCGCGGAGCTGGGTGGTCTTCAAGGTCATCTCTCTCTCCGAAAAACAGGTGGTACTTCCCATGGGGCCCGCCGGCGGAGTCAAGAAAGACGCCAAATGCGGCAAGGCTTAACCGGATCCTAACCCCGCCATCAGAAAAGTGAAAGAGACGTTAACTACCGGTTATCGGATCGTGATGGCCGGGTGTTGCACTGCGGCAGAGCTCAATCGGCAAAGTTAGAGGCTCCTTCGAGGAGGCCTGGAAAGAGGTGCCGATTGACCGCGGGACGGAGCGGGGGCGGATGCGCGCGTGCCCCTGAAGGTGGCCGTGCCTGGCGACGAGACGGATCGCGAGGCAAAAAAAAGCGGCCCCTTTCGGGGCCGCTCGATTACGCAGTGCAACAAGGATCAGAAGCGCTGCTGGTACTTGAGGTAGATGAAGCGACCGATATCGAAGCCGCCGTAGTACGCGTAACCCGAGTTCGGGTTGCTGTACATCGGAGCGGAGTAGTGCTCGAACACGTTGTTCGCACCGATGGCGACGGTGGCGTTCCACGGTGCGTTCCAGCGGACCTGGACGTCGTGGAAGGTGTTCGAACCGACTTCGTTCTGCGGCGAGATCTGACCCTGGAACTCAGGCGCGCTGAACTCCGGCAGGCTGCAACGCTCGTCGAAGAAGCAGTCTTCGCGCAGCCCCGAGTAGTAACGCACGCCCCAGGTCGCGCCCCACGGGCCCTGATCCCAGTTGAGGCTCGCGTTCGAACGCAGGCGGAAGTTCGCACCGAAGTTCGTGGTGCCGTTGAGCTGCAGCGGCGGCGTATCCAGGTTGTCCTGCTTCAGCTCGTTCTTGCTGACGTAGGTGTTCAACCAGGACAGACCGAAGCGGCCCCAATCCGTCTGCAGCCCGTAGGTCAGGTCGAAGTCGAAGCCTTCGGTTTCCTGGAAGCCGGCGTTGCGACCGCCGAACGACAGGGCGATCACGTCGCCGGTGGCCGGATCACGCGTGAACGTGGTCGGACCTTCGCAACGCGACTGGATCCCGCGCAGGTAGCAGTCGTCAAGCATCGAGGTCGGATCGTCGGCGACGATCGTGTTCTCGATCTTGATGGTCCACCAGTCCAGCGACAGGTTCAGGCCTTCTGCGAACTCCGGGCTCCACACCACGCCCAGCGTCTTGGACTCGGAGGTTTCCGGGGTCAGTTCCGGGTTGGAACCGGACAGGAACGGAACCGGCGACTGCGTGCCCGGGCCCGGGGCGAGCTGACCGTTCTGCGCCTTCTGGCGGAAGCCGGCGGGCACGTCGGCCACGCAGGCCGCATTGCCGCGAGCGTCACCGAACTGCGTGTCGCAGGGATCGGTGTAGGACTCGAAGCTCTGCGAGACACCGCCGTACAGGTCGGCCACGGTCGGAGCGCGGAAGCCCTCCGCCCAGGTGCCGCGCACCAGCAGCTGGTCGAGCGGCTTCCACTTGAAGCCGAACTTGCTGTTGGTGGTGTCGCCGAAGGTGTCGTAGTCCGAGTAGCGCGTCGCGAGGCTGAAGCTCAGTTCCTTCGCGAACGGCATGTCGGCCAGCAGCGGGATGCTCAACTCGCCGTAGATTTCATCCAGCGAGTAGCCGCCACCGGTCGGGCCTGCGGCCAGGTCGGTCGAGATACCGGTCTGCGCAAGGCCGTCCGGCGAGAAGAAGCCCTCTTCCTTGCGATGCTCGACGCCGACCGCCACGCCCAGGTCGCCACCCTGCAGGGTGAACAGCGAACCGGAAATGTTGGCGTAGTAGACGTTGGTCTCGGTTTCCGACAGCGCCTGGCCCGGCAGGTACAGGAACGCCTGCACATTGGGATCGGCGAGGCTGTTGGGCGAGTTGTAGCCCTGCGGGACCAGCGGGTTCCACGGCGTGCACGCGCCCGGACCGAAGCCCAGCGGGATTGGATCGGCAGCCGTACCGCACTGCACGACGCCCTGGGCGTTGAGGAAGGACGGACCCGTCGCCAGGCCCACGGCCTGGGTGTTCAGGTTGCCGGTGCTGACCTGCACGCCCTTGTTCTGGTTGTACAGATAGCCCGCGTCCCAATCCCAGAAGCGGTTCTCACCCAGCTCGAACGAGCCGTTGAACGCGCCGCTGAAGCGCCACGTCGTCAGGCTGTTCTGCACTTCGCGCGGCACTTCCCAGCCACGACGCACGTACTGGATGGCTTGCGGTGCCACACCGGCCGGCAGCGCGCCGGTGGCCTGGTTGCCAAGCGGATTGAAGAAGCTGTCGACATCGAGGCCGCCCGAGGACAGGTCGAAGTTGGCGCTCTGGAACGGATAGCCGGCGTTCTGCGCGAACGATTCGCGATCGGTGTACAGCACGTCCGTTTCGAACGCGATGTTGTCGGTGATGTTGAAGATGCCGTTCAAGAACGCCGACTTGCGCTCCACGCCGCTGTAGACGGTCGAAGCGAGGTTCGGATTCGAGTTGTCGGTGGCGGCAACGAAGTTGCGATAGTTGGCGATGTTGGCCGGATCAAGGCCAGCCGTTTCGCGACGCAGCGTGACGTTGCGGGTCGTGCCGCCGGCGGTGTAGCGGAAGCTGCCGTACTGGCTCGTGCCCGACGTGCCGCCCGGACGCGGATCGCTCTTCTCACCGGTCGGGAAGCGGTTGCGCGAGAACCAGCGATCGCGCGCCCACACCGGATCTTCCTTCGAATACTCGACACCGGCGGTGACCGAACCACGGTCGCCAGTGAAGCCCATCAGGAAGTCGTAGACCTGGCGTGTGCCGTCGCCCTGGCCGTACTGGCCCATGTAGGCGTTGGCTTCGGCGCCTTCGAAGTTCTTGCGCGTGATGATGTTCACCACGCCCGCGATCGCGTCGGAGCCGTAGATCGTCGACGCGCCGTCCTTCAGCACTTCGATGCGTTCGACCATCGAGGCCGGGATGGACGCGATGTCCTGCAGGCCGTCGTTGGTGATGCCCAGGCGCTTGCCGTTGACGAGGATCAGCGTGCGGTTCGGACCCAGGTTGCGCAGGTCGATGTACTGGCCGCCGACCGCTTCACCCGAAGACAGCGGCGAAGTGCGGCTGATGGCGGGCGAACCCACCGCGGTGATGTTCTGCAGGATGTCCGCGACCGAGCTGAAACCTTGCTTCTCGATGTCGTCGCGGGTGATCTGCAGCACCGGTGCTGCAGTTTCGATGTCGACCTGGCGAATGCGCGAGCCGGTCACTTCGATGCGATCGAGGGTGGTGGCGCCCTGATCGGTGGTGCTCTCTTGGGCGGCGGCGGTGCCGACGCCCGCAAGTGCGGTGGTGCCCACGGCGAGCGCGAAGGTGATCGCGTCGCGGAGCGGGGTGGTCTTCAAAGTCATCTCTCTCTCCAAGAATCGGATTCGGTCGGTACCCATGGGGACTCCACCGGAGGCGACAAGAAGTGCGCCTAAAACGGCAAAGTCAGCCCGATCCTAACCAGACTTTTACAAGAGTGAAAGTGACGTTAACCACGCGTTTTCCCCGCGTGAAAACCATGCGCGGGCGTATTCACCCACGGGCGGGAGAATCACAAAAATGAATGGAAGTGGGCAATGCGCCCGGGGTACGGCAGTCAGAGATCCTGCTCGTAACGGACATAAGGCACGGTGCCTTCGTCCTTCTCGCCATTTTCCGGAGCGAACGGATTCTTGCCCCGGGTGACGACGTTTTCCGCGCCGACCGTGAGCTGGCCGCTCCACGGGGTGCGCCAGGTCAGGCCGACGCCCAGACCTTCCCACTGACCGGGCTCGCCCGGGGTATCGACCACGCGGCCGACGATGTTCGCGCTGAAATTGCCCATGCCCGCGCCGACGGTGACGCTGCGGGTATTCCAGCGATCGGCCAGAGCGGGCATCTCGCCGGCCGGGATCAGCTTGGCGCGTGCCCACGTACCGCCAATGGACACGGTGGCCTCGCGGCCGATGTTCTTCTGGCCGTACACGGTGAGCGTGTTCTGGTCGACCTTGCTGAACTTCGAGTTCGGACTCAGCCAGGCGGGCAGGGTGTCGCGACCGGTGCCCAGCGCCAGGCCGACCTTGCCGTTCGCGCGGCCCAGGCTGGCGCCGAGCGTGCCCTGGCGTGCGCCCGAGTGGTCGTCGTCGTCGTCCATCGAGGCGAGCGAGCAATGGTTGGCGAGGTTGCCGATGGCGCCGGCCAGGCCGGTCTTGCGATCACAGACCAGGCCAAGCGTGTCGCCTGCTTCCAGCCCGAATGCGGCGTCGAGCGTGTTGCTGCCCACGCGCCAGCGCGCACCGGCGACCGGGGTGCCGGTGGGTTCGAGCTGGAGGAGGTATTCGAGCTTGCCGCTGGTCTGGTTCCAGACCGGCAGGTAGGTGGTCTCCGCGGCCGTGGGCTTGGCCTGCGCGTGCACGCCCGACGCCACGCCAATGGCGAGCATCAGGGTCAACGGCAGTCGAAGCAGGCGCGTGTTCATGTCTTGGTTACGACCGGGTAAACCGGGCGGAGTTCCCCTCTCCTGAGGACCGCGACTATAGACTGTTTATGTTTATTTAACAATTCCCCGGGGCGTTCCGGCCGGTCATTGCACCCTGTCGGGGGCTGCCAGTTCCGTCGTTGCCACGGTGAACAAGCTAGCGATTTCCTCTGAGTCGAAACGGTAACTCTGTCCGCAAAACTCGCAACGGATCTGGGCGCTGCCACCGGCCGCCTCCACGGCCGCCTCCGCTTCGGCCTCGCCGAGGGAGACGAGCATCGACTCCACCCGCTCCCGGGAACAGGAGCAGGCGAAGGCAAGCGGCTTGTGCCCCAGCACCTGCACCCCGTCCTCGTGGAAAAGGCGCGTCAGCAGCTCTTCCGCCGAACATTCCAGCAGTTCGCGTGTAGTGAGCGTGTCGAACAGCGCGCCCACACGCGCCCAGCCGTCGTCATCCCCATCATCCCCCGGTAACTTCTGCAGCAGCAGCCCCGCAGCCTGCCGTTCGTCGGCGGCCAGCAGGAGTCTGGTCGGCAACTGCTCCGACTGGCGGAAGTAATCCTCGAACGCCCCGGCCAGCGAATCCGATTCCAGCGCGACCAGGCCCTGGTAGCGCATGGGGTCGCGGCCGTCGCGCGAGGGGTTCTCGATGGTGATGGCCAGCAGCGCATCGGAGCCGAGGTCGCGCAGGTCGCGCGATACGGTGCCGGCGTCCTCGTCGACCTGCGCGATGCCGCGCAACGTGCCGGCGGCGGTGCATTCGGCGAACAGCGTGCGCAGAGCGCCGTGGCCGCGCAGCTGCACCGACAGCCGGCCGTCGACCTTGGCGTGGCCGGTGAACGCAGCCGAGGCGGCGAGCGCCTCGCCGAGCAGTTCGGCGGCGGCCTGCGGATACTCGGCGCGCTCGCGGACCTGCGTCCACGTGTCGGCCAGGTGGACGCGCACGCCACGTACGCCGGCGGTCTCGATGAGGAAGCGGGTCAATTGATCGCGGTCGCCGACGGGCGCGGTATCGGTCTGGGTCATGCGGGAACTCGTGCGGTTGGCGCGCGTCGTCGGGATAATGCGCGCGGACGTGTGAAGAGGCGTGGAGCTTGAAGAGTAGAGACCACCATGGGGATGGAGCACCGCTCGTGCAAGAGTTGAATGTCGCCGCGCCGTCACTGGCAACACCGCCACGTCGCCGCCGCTGGCTGCGCTGGCTCATCGCGCTGCCCCTCGCCGCTTTGGTGCTCAGCGTGGTGCAGGTGGCGACGCTGCGCTTCGTCGATCCGCCCTTCAGCGCCTTCATGCTTTCGCGCCAAGTCGAGGCCTGGGCCGAAGGCGACTGGTCGTTCCGCATCGCGCACGACTGGCGCGACCTGGACGAGATTTCGCCTTACGTGCCGCTCGCGGTCATCGCCTCGGAAGACCAGAACTTCGCCGAGCATTTCGGCTTCGACATCAAGGCCATCGAGCGCGCGCGCAAGAACAACGAACGCGGCCGCAAAGTGCGCGGGGGCAGCACGATCAGCCAGCAGACGGCGAAGAACCTGTTCCTGTGGAGCGGCCGCAGCTGGGTGCGAAAGGGCATCGAGGCCTGGTACACGCTGCTCATCGAGACGATGTGGCCCAAGCACCGCATCGTCGAGGTGTACGTGAACGTGGCCGAGTTCGGCGATGGCGTGTACGGCGCGCAGGCCGCCGCGCGCACGTTCTTCGGAAAGGACGCCAGCAAGCTGTCCCCCGCAGAGGCCGCGCGGATGGCCGCCGTACTGCCGAGCCCGCGCCGCTACAGCATTGCGAAGCCCGGCCCGTACGTGCAGCGCCGCGCCCAGGCGATCCAGCGGCAGATGCGCTACATCGGCGGAACCGAATACCTGCAGCGCCTGAATTGACGCCCCGTCCTCCGGATACCATGACCCCATGGATCGCGAATACCTCACCGTAGTCATCGCCGCCTTCAACGAGGCCGAAAGCCTGCCGATGCTGCAGCCGCGCATCGGCGTCGTGCTCGACGCGCTCGCGGCCGACGGCATCGACGGTCGGGTCCTCTACGTGGACGACGGCAGTCGCGATGCGACGTGGGAGGTGATGCAGCATCTCGCCGCCGCGGACCGCCGCATCGCGTTGCTGCGCCTGTCGCGCAACTTCGGCAAGGAACTGGCGCTGACCGCAGGCCTGGATCGCGTCGAGGAAGGGGCCGCGCTGATCCTCGATGCAGACGGACAAGATGCGCCGGAGCTGATTCCGCAGTTCGTGGCGAAATGGCGCGAAGGCTACGACGACGTGCACGGCACGCGCCTGGAGCGCGAAGGCGAGGGCTGGCTCAAGCGCACCACCGCGCACGCGTTCTATCGAGTGATCGGAAAGCTTTCGAAGACGCCGATTCCCGCCGATACGGGCGACTTCCGCCTGCTGTCGCCGCGCGCGCTGCATGCGCTGCAGCAGCTTCGCGAGCGGCACCGCTTCATGAAGGGGTTGTTCGGCTGGGTGGGCTACAACCGCGTCGCCATCCCGTACCACCGCGATCCGCGAAGGGCAGGGCACAGCAAGTTCAATTTCTGGCGCCTGTGGAACCTGGCGCTGGAGGGCATCACCAGTTTTTCGACCGCGCCGCTCCGGCTGGCGACCTACCTCGGGCTGCTCACCGCGTTCGTGGCGTTCCTCTACGGCCTGGCGATCATCGTCAAGGCGTTGCTGTTCGGCGATCCCGTCGCCGGCTGGCCGACGATGATGTCGGTGATCCTCTTCCTCGGCGGCACTCAGCTGATCGCGCTGGGCGTGATCGGCGAATACCTGGGCCGTCTGTACGATGAAGCCAAGCAGCGTCCGCTGTATCTGGTGGACAGCTGGCTGCCGTCGCGGCCCGCGCACCCGAACCAGGCGCGTGGCGAGCAGCCGCTGGGCGAGATCGAACGCGTGCAGCGCCTGCGCGGTTCGGCGGTGGACTGACGCCGACTGCCTTCACGCTGGCCGCCTTCGCATGCGCTGACGTCGCCTTGGAGTATGCTCGGCCGCGAGCCCCTGGCGAAGGAGACGATCATGCGCACCGTGCGGCAGTTGCTCGAAGCCAAGGCACCGGAAGTGTTCGCGATCGGCCCCGACGCTCCCGTCATCGACGCGATACGTCTCATGGCCGAAAAGCGCATCGGCGCGGTGCTGGTGCTCGACGGCGGACGTCTGGTGGGCATTCTTTCCGAACGCGATTACGCGCGGAAAATCGTGCTGCAGGGCCGCTCTTCCGCCGATACGCCGGTGCGCACCATCATGACCGCCGAAGTCATCAGCATCGGACTGGACGACACCACCGATCGCTGCATGCAGATCGTCACCGACCGCCGCATCCGCCACTTGCCGGTGGTGCACAACGGGCAGGTGCTCGGCGTGGTGTCGATCGGCGACCTGGTGAAGGCGGTCATCGAAGACCAGCAACTCGAACTGGACCAGCTGCAGCGTTACATCGCCAGCTGACGATCGCTTCGCGGGCTTCTTTTCGCCGGCTTCACTTCGCGTACTTGCCGCCGCAACCGGAATCCTCGCCCGGTCCCAGTTCCAGCGTCGCGAGCAGCGCCGCCGGCGGCGTGATCGTTCCCAGCGTGAGCGCGATGGCGCCGCGCAGGCCAATCTTCGCCAGATCCGGATGCACGCCTGGCTTCTTGAAGGTGCCGTCCACGCGCAGCGGCGTGCGGAACGCGAGCAGACTGCGATCCTTCGGGCGCGGGCGAATCGTCAGGTCGAGCTTCTCGTCGCGCAGGTTCACCGTGCCCGAGCCGACCAGGATCGTGTCGGTCGTGTCGAAGGCCATCGTGCGAGTCGTCATCAGGCCGTCCTTCACGCCGAAATCGGCGAACGCGCAGCGCACGGGAATCTGCTTGTCGCCGCCGAGCTTGAACTTGATGATCTCGGCCAGGTCGATGCCGGCCATTTCCATCAGCAGGTTGCTGATGCGTCCCTGACCCATGCCGACGGCGATATTGCCGTCGCTGCTGCCCAGCATCGCGGCGATGGAATTGCCGGTGCCTTCGATGCCGACCTGGCCGCTGATCTTGCCTATCGCGTTCTGCGTGATCGCGACCTTCGGCAGCAGCTTGCCGAGATTGAGCCCGGCGATGTGCGCGTCGGCGCGCGTGCGGATCGTGTCGGTACGCGCATCCATGCGGATGCGCGAACGGATGTCGCCGTCGGCCACGCCGAAGTTCAGCGGATCCAGCTTGACCAGCCCGCCTTCGAGCAGCAGGTGCGCGTCCATGTCATCCAGCGGCAGGCTGGGCGCGTTGATGCGGACCGCACGCAATCGGACGTCCGCATCCATCGCGCGCAGCTTGGTGAGGTTGAATGGCGTCTGCGGGAGCAGGCGCGCGCTGGCGGCCTGCTGCGCCGCGTCGGCACTCTGTTTGGCGTTCGCCGTTTCGCCGCGGCCGGTTTGCGGCGTGCCGCCGACGAAGCCGGCGAGGTCGTCGAAGTCCAGCCGGCGCGAGGTCAGGTCCGCGCGCAGGTACGGCCGCTTGCCGCTCGTGTCGACGCTGGCGTCGCCGTGCATGTCGCTGTCGCCGATGCGGCCGTCGAACTTGCGGTAATGCCAGACCTCGCCTTCGCGAGTGAAACGGCCATCGAGCAAATAGGGCGGCGTGTGCGGAATCGCCAGGCCGAGCAGCGGGTACAGGTCGCCCAGGTCGCGCCCGGACAGCTTCATCTGCAGGTCGAAACCGCGCAGGCGCAGCGGATCCAGCAGCGTGCCGCGTGCGTGCGCGTGCGTCGCGCCGGCGGAGGCGCGTACGTTGATGCGGTAGGGTTCGTCGCGATTGCGCAACAACAGCGGCGACGCGGCGTTGCCCTGCAATACGAAGCGGTTGTTCTTCCACAGCCCGCCGCCGACGATCGACACCGGTGCGGACGCGTCCAGCGCATTCTTCGACTGGCTGCTCACGCCCACGCGGACGTCGGTACGGTTGGGCGCATCGAGGAACTGCACGAAGCCGCGCTGGATGTCGACGCGCCGGAACTGCACGTTCATCTCGCCATCCTTGTCGCCGAACACCCAGTTGCCGTCGCCGCCTTTCGGATTGGTTTCCAGCAGCAGGCGCGGATTGTCGAGGCGGATCAGCGGAAGCAGCACCTGCCGGCGCAACAGCGGCCGCAGCGCGATACCGATCTCGGCGCGATCGGCCGTTGCCATCTGCGCTGCGCGCGACCATTCGGCATTGCCGAAGCTCACCTTCTCGGCCGATACGACGGGCGTCCAGCCGAGATCGACATCGAGGTTGCCGCCGATATGGAATTCGCGGCCCGTTCGCGCCTTGACCTGCCGTTCGACCGGGCCCTTGAACCAGTTCCAGTCCCAGATCGCGACGAGGATGGCGATGAGCGCGGCGACGATCGCCAGCGCCGTCATCACCGGATGGCGATGCGGCCATGCGCGTCCACTCGCGTCGCCTTCGCCGCGCCAGCGCATGTCGTCATGCACGCGCGCCGTGGCGCACGCAGAGTCCGGGAATGAAGGGGCTGTCGAAACGAATCACTGCAAGCTTCCGCCGGGGTTCGACCCCACCTTCGGCGGCGTGCAGTCAAGCGAAAGTGAATGCGTTGTGCGCAGTTCAGGTGGGAAGCAGGCTTCCGGGTGAAACCACCTGCGCCATCACGGCGACGTAATGGCAGACGCTGCCGGCGACCACGAACAGGTGCCAGATCGCGTGCGAATACGGCAATGAGGGACGGTGATAGAACACCGTGCCCAGCGTGTAGAAGAGCCCGCCGCCGAACAGCCAGGCGATCGTCCACGCGTCGAGCGCGCCGATCAGGGGCTTGATCGCGACGACCACCAGCCAGCCCATCGCGATGTAGATGCCGGTCGACAGCAGCTTGAAGCGCCCGGTGAAGAACAGCTTGAACACGACGCCGGCCACCGCCAGCGTCCAGATCGCCGCGAACAGGCTCCAGCCCCACGGACCGCGCAGGCCGATCAACGTGAAGGGCGTGTAGGTGCCGGCGATCAGCAGGTAGATCGCGCAGTGGTCCACCACCTTCAGCCGCGCCTTCGCGACCGGATGCTGGATCGCGTGGTACAGCGTCGAGGCGAGGTAGAGCAGCAACAGGCAGATGCCGAACACGATCGCACCGGCGAGCTGCCAGCCATCGCCGTACAGCGCCGCGAGTGTGATCAGCACCGCACCGCCGGCGAGCGCGGCGGTCGCGCCGAGGCCGTGGGTCAGTGCGTTGAAGAACTCCTCGCGAATCGAATGCGGTTCGTTCAAGTGGAGTTCCTCCGGCGCGGAAGACCGCGCGGGAGACGCAACGGCCTTGGGGCCGTCATGGACGGTGCGGGCGGGGGACATGATGCGAGCATCCTAGCGCAGGCTGGAGTAAATGCTCTGACGCCGGTCATGCGGACCGGCCGGGCTGTGACGCGGCACCCGGAACGGAACAGCGGCCGCATGCGGCAACCTCTATGATGCGGCCAGAGCCAATCGCGTCCGGTGGTCGATGATCATCTCGCACCAGCACCGCTTCGTCTTCGCCGCCATACCCAAGACCGGCACGCATTCGGTGCGTCAGGCATTGCGCGAGCACCTGAGCGACGACGACCTCGAACAGGTCGGCCTGTTCGTCAACAAGCGGTTCCCGTTCGAGGAACTCGCCGCGATCAAGCACGGGCACATCTCGTTGCAGCAGATCCGTCCGTTCCTGGGCGACGAAGCATTCGGTTCGTATTTCAAGTTCGCCTTCGTGCGCAATCCCTTCGACCGCTTCATCTCGTACTGCGCGTTCATGACGCGTGCCGATGGCGCGTTCCTAAAGAACCCACAGCAGGTAATGCGCTACATCGTGCACGAGGCGCGCCCGGTGCAGCACGTGCTGTTCCAGCCGCAACACAGCTTCGTCACCGACGCCGATGGCACGCTGCTGGCCGACCACGTCGGGCGCGTGGAGGACATGCAGGGTTCGTACGACGCCATCTGCGAACGCCTGAACCTGCCCGGCGCCACCCTCGAACAGGTCAACAGTTCGCGTCGCGGCAGCTACCGGGACTACTATGACGATGCATTGATCGAAGACGTCGCGCAGCTGTACAGGCGCGATCTGGAACTGTTCGGATACGGGTTCTGACCATGGCGTCCACCGTTTTCTCGCCTGCCGACATCCAACCCAACCCGCGCAAGACGACGTCCGTGCGCCGGCTCGGCCACGTGGACATCGCCCGCCTGCGTGAAGCGGTGCTGGCTATTCCCGAAGCGACGTGGGACGCGGAGAACGCCGACAAGCCGAACCGCTTCGAGGCGCTCGATCGCACGCGCCACATCGTGTTCCGCTTCGTCAGCGATTTCCAGGACTGGCGCAAGCACTACGAACGGCCGCTGTGGTCGTCATGGCGCGCGCTGCTCGAGCCGGTGATGACGCAGGCCGTGGCGCCCTACGGTTATGCGAATGCGGAATTCCCGCGCGTGATGCTCGCGCGCATGGCGCCGGGCGGCGTGATCAAGCCGCACCGCGACGCGAACCCGGCGGCGAAATGGCCGCACAAGATCCACGTTCCGCTGCTGACCAGCGAGGCCGTGGTGTTCTTCATCGACGGCATCGGCTACCACTTCGTCGAGGGCGAAGCGGTGGAAGTGAGCAACATGGCCGTGCACGCCGTGGAGAACAACGGCGACACCGATCGCATCCACCTGATCTTCGAATACTTCGACGCGGACCAGCCGGTGCCCGACTGGGTGGGGAAGCTGCCGGCGCGGACGTGACGCGCGGGCGTCAGCGGGAGAAGTAGAGGAACCCGAGCAGCGCCGCCTGCACGATCACGATCGCCATCATCGACCGGCGGAACGACGCCTTCGCCGTCTTGTGCCGGAACAACCCCATCGCGAGCAGCGCGCCTGGCGACCCGCCGAACAGCGCCAGCGTGAGCAGCGTGCGCTCCGGCACGCGACGGCGCGTGCCGCCTGCGATGGCCTTGTCGTAGCCGTACACCAGCACGGTGGCGACGTTGAGCGCCAGCCACCATGCCAGCCACATCGGCATCAGCGTGCCTGCATCAATCGAACGCCGCCGCATGCGCGTGTTCGCGCGTGGCGAGGAACGTCACGTCCGGCGCGCGTTCCTGCGCCAGCTGCAGGTTCACGCGCGTCGGTGCGAGGTAGACCAGTTGACCGGCCGCGTCGACCGCGAGGTTCATCGCGTTCTTGTCGCGGAATTCCTCGAGCTTCTTCTCGTTGTCGCAGCGGATCCAGCGCGCCGTGGCGACGCCGACCTGTTCGAAGCTCGCGTCCACGCCGTACTCGTCCTTCAGGCGGTACGCGACCACGTCGAACTGCAGCACGCCGACGGCGCCGAGGATCAGGTCGTTGCTCATCAGCGGACGGAAGAACTGCGTCGCGCCTTCTTCCGACAGCTGCGCCAGCCCCTTCTGCAGCTGCTTGAGCTTCAGCGGATCGCGCAGGCGCGCGCGGCGGAACAGTTCGGGGGCGAAGTTCGGAATGCCGGTGAAACTCAGCGATTCGCCTTCGGTGAACGTGTCGCCGATGGAGATCGTGCCGTGGTTGTGGATGCCGATGACGTCGCCCGGGAACGCGCTTTCGGCGATCTCGCGATCGCTCGCCATGAAGGTCAGCGCGTTGGCAAGCTTCACTTCCTTGCCGGTGCGTACGTGGAAGGCCTTCATGCCGGCGCTGAACTTGCCCGAGCACACGCGCATGAACGCCACGCGGTCGCGGTGCTGCGGGTCCATGTTCGCCTGGATCTTGAACACGAAGCCGGTGAGCTTGGGTTCGTACGACGCCACTTCGCGCGACGTCGTGGCGCGCGGCTTCGGCGACGGCGCGTGTTCGACGAAGAAGTCCAGCAACAGCTGCACGCCGAAGTTGTTCACGGCCGAGCCAAAAAACACTGGCGTCTGCTCGCCGGCGAGGTACTTCGCCACATCGAACGGATGCGACGCGCCTTCGACCAGTTCGAGTTCCTCGCGCAGTTCCTGGAGCATCTGCGTGCCGATGCGTGCTTCCAGCGCGGGGTCGTCGATGGACGGGAAGATCGTCGAATCCTGGCGCGTGAAGTTGCGGCCCTGTTCGTACAGGTGCACTTCGCCGGTGACCAGGTGGACCACGCCCTTCAGGCGCTGGCCCATGCCGATCGGCCAGGTGATAGGCGCGCACTGGATCTTCAGCACGCTCTCGACTTCGTCCAGCAGGTCGATCGGGTTCTTGCCCTCGCGATCGAGCTTGTTGATGAAGGTCATGATCGGCGTGTCGCGCAGGCGGCACACGTCCATCAGCTTGATCGTGCGCTCCTCGACGCCCTTGGCGACGTCGATGACCATCAGCGCCGAGTCCACCGCGGTGAGCACGCGGTAGGTGTCCTCGCCGAAGTCGGCGTGGCCGGGGGTGTCGAGCAGGTTGACGATGCAGTCCTCGTACGGGAACTGCATCACCGAGCTGGTCACCGAGATGCCGCGCTCCTTCTCGAGCGCCATCCAGTCGGACGTCGCGTGGCGCGCGGCCTTGCGACCCTTGACCGAGCCGGCCATCTGGATCGCGCCGCCGAACAGCAGCAGCTTTTCGGTGAGCGTGGTCTTGCCGGCGTCGGGGTGCGAAATGATCGCAAACGTGCGGCGGCGGGCGGCTTCGAGGGAAACGTCGGACATGGACAGGGGGCGGACGGGCCGGACGGCGGTCCGCGAATCGATCGGCGGGAAGGCGGCGATTATACGCGCCGGCGGAGGGAGCCCCCGGAGAGGCTCGGGGCCGTCCCATCGGACGGGCGGGACGCCAGACGCCAGATGGTGCAA
>Ga0102591_1001703_pt1 | contig 28154 bp, 26 predicted proteins | sample AraplaCol_mCL_r2_2_FD_76860 | JGI IMG/M metagenome (GOLD analysis project Ga0102591, IMG submission 76860) | Arabidopsis root microbial communities from North Carolina, USA - plate scrape MF_Col_mCL_r2 (SPADES assembly) (version 2) | ecosystem: Host-associated > Plants > Roots > Endosphere...
GGTCGAGCTTGCGACCGAGTTGATCGAATTCCCGCGCCATCTCTCCCAGCATGTCGGCGGCTATGTGCTCACCCAGGACCGGCTCGACACCTATGTGCCGATCGGCAACGCCGCGATGGACGACCGCACCTTCATCGAATGGGACAAGGACGACGTCGATGCGCTGAGCATGATGAAGGTCGACGTGCTCGCGCTGGGCATGCTGACCTGCATCCGGAAGTGTTTTGACTTGATCGATCAGCACAAAGGCAAGCGCTACGCGCTGTCGGATATCAAGGGAGAAGATGACGACGAAGTCTATCAAATGCTGCAGCGGGGCGAATCGCTCGGGGTGTTCCAGGTCGAGAGCCGCGCCCAGATGAACATGCTGCCGCGTCTGAAGCCGCGGACGTTTTACGATCTTGTCATCGAAGTCGCGATCGTGCGGCCGGGGCCGATCCAGGGCGACATGGTGCACCCTTACTTAAGGCGTCGGAAAATGAAGCCGGAGGATATCGAGTATCCTTATCCGAAGGGTGGCAACAAGAACGAGCTCCGTGAGGTCCTGCACAAAACACTCGGTGTGCCCCTGTTCCAGGAGCAGGCCATGCGGATTGCGATCGTGGCCGCAGAGTTCACCTCGGAAGAGGCCAACGGATTGCGGCGTGCCATGGCAACGTTCCGCAACGTCGGGACCATCGGCAATTTCGAAGAGAAAATGATCGGCAATATGATCCGTCGAGGGTACGATCCTCAATTCGCGCGAAACTGCTTCGACCAGATCAAAGGCTTTGGTTCCTACGGCTTTCCCGAGAGTCATGCGGCGAGCTTCGCGCAGCTCGTCTACATCTCGTCATGGCTGAAATACCATCACCCTGACGCGTTCTGCTGCGGCCTGCTGAACTCGCAGCCCATGGGCTTTTACGCCCCGGCGCAGATCGTCGGCGATGCCCGCAAGAACGGCGTCGAGATTCGTGACATCGACGTATCCTATAGCTTTGCGCAAAACACGCTGGAGGAGGGGAACGGCAAATATTGCGCGGTGCGTCTCGGCTTCCGTCAGATCGACGGATTCCACTGGCTGGACGAGGATGAGGAGCGGCTGAAGCGCTCTCAGCTGTCATTCCGGGGCGCACCACGTGGCGCGAGCCCGGAATCCATCGGGCCGCATACGCCTGGAGGAATGGATTCTCAGATGCGCAATTGCGCATCAGAGCTCGACGCTGACGCGTCCCGGAATGACAGGAAGGAAGACTGGGCCGACCGCATCGTCGCCGCCCGCAAGCGCCGGCCCTTCACCTCGCTGGAAGACTTTGCCCGCGACACCGGTCTGCCCAAGCGCGCGCTGATCCTGCTGGCGGATGCCGACGCCTTCCGCTCGCTCGGGCTCGACCGCCGCGAAGCGCTGTGGCAGGTGCGGCGGCTGCCTGACGATATGCCGCTGCCGCTGTTCGAGGCGGCGACCGCCCGCGAGCAACCGGACGAGCATGCGAGGCCCTTGCCCGAGATGCCGCTCTCCGAGCAGGTCGTCGCGGACTACCAGACCATCCGCCTCTCGCTGAAGGGCCATCCGATGGAATTCTTGCGCGAGATGTTTTCGCGCGAGCGGATCGTCGCCTGCAGGGAGATCAGCCACGAGAACGAGCGGCGCCGCGTCCGCTGCGCCGGCGTGGTGCTGGTGCGGCAGCGGCCGGGCAGTGCCAGCGGGGTCGTGTTCATGACGCTGGAGGACGAAACCGGCATCGCCAATGTCGTGGTGTGGCCCAAGATCATGGAGCAGTACCGGAAGGAAGTGATGGGCGCGCGCCTCATCGAGGTCCAGGGCTATATCCAGAGCAGCCCCGAAAAGGTGACGCACCTGATCGCCCAGCGCATGATCGACCGCTCGCACGATCTGGTCGGCCTCGCCAACGACGCGCTAGGCGGCAAGCATCCGGTGCCGGCAGGTGCCACCGTGCTCGAGCCGCTCAACGAAGATTCCCGTGCCCTCGCGGACATGCCGGCGCAAAAAATCCGCCACCCCCGCAACGTCCGCATCCTGCCGCCGTCGCGGGATTTTCATTGAAGGATGGCGCGAGAATGACGAGTTTGTTGCGACGACGGTGCGCCACACTCTCGGTCGTCATGCCCGGGCTTGACCCGGGCATCCACGTCTTTCGGCGAGCACAGCAGCGCGTGGATGGCCGGGTCAAGCCCGGCCATGACGGAAGAGAGAGCCCGGCAAGCCGCATCCCTCAAAAATTCACCCGGTTCGAGATCGCGCCGTCCACGACGAGATTCGATCCCGTAGTGAACCCCGACACCGGGCTCGCCAGAAACACCGCCGCGCTCGCGATGTCTTGCGGCGTTGCCATGCGGCCGGTCGGATTGCGCTTCATCGCGTCGTTGTAGCGCTCGGGCATGTTCTTCTCGATCATCTCCCAGACACCGCCCTTGAAATAGACGGTGCCGGGCGACACCACGTTGACGCGGATCTTCTTCTTCGCATGCTGCCGCGCCAGGCCCTTGGCCATGTGGATCAGCGCCGCCTTGATCGGACCGTAGGAGCTGGCGCTGTCCGCCTGCGCCGCGGAGATCGACGAGATGATCACGAAGGCGGCATCGCCGCTGCTGGCGCCGCTCGCTTCGAGGAACGGCCGCGCGGCATCGAAGGCGTGCACGGCACCGAGCACGTCGAGCTGGAAATTCTGCTGCCAGGACGCCGCGTCGTGGCCCTGCGCCATCGCGCCGGCATTGGAGAACAGCATGTCGATGCCGCCGAACTCCTTTGCGGTATTCTCGATCCAGGCCCTCAGCGCCGCGCCGTCGGTGACGTCGACCGGGCTGCCGGCGGCGCGAACGCCGCTCGCCTTCAGCTCCGCGACGGTGGCCGCCACCTGATCGGCATTGCGCGCGCACACCGCGACATTGGCGCCTTCCCCGGCCAGCGTTGCCGCAATCGCCCGCCCGATGCCGCGCGTGCCGCCGAGCACGATGGCGTTCTTTCCTTTGAGACCGAGATCCATTGTTGGGCTCCTTTTTGTTGGCGTGGAGGTTGTAGCTCTTCCGAGAAAATTTAAGAAGCCTCCGCATCGTCATTGCGAGGAGCTCTTGCGACGAAGCAATCCAGGCTGCCGCTGCGGAAAGATTCTGGATCGCCTTCGCTGCGCTCGCAATGACGTGGAGAGAGACGGGCCTCACTCCGGCGCCGCCCCCACCGGCGGGCCGCCGGGCGGGCGGTGCAGGAAGGTCAGCGAGGCATAGGCGCCGGCCCAGGAGCCGATCGCCGCGAAGGCGACATAGAATGCGTTTTCGGTGTAGCTGATCACGGCGTAGGAGGAGAGCATGTACCAGACCGCGCTCCAGTTCGCCGCTGACATGCGCTTGCGCGCGATCACGGCCGAGGTGAACATCACATAGACCGCGTCGGTGGCCGCCGTTGCAACGAACACGGCGCCCGCGGTGAGGGGATCGATGGCGGCCATTGCAAACCTTTCTATGAACGTGACATGGTCGGGAAAACTAAAGGGAGAGAAGCGGCCATGCAAAGCCCCGCCGACATTCTCAAGGGCATCTGGACCTCTGCAGGCGGTGACGCGGCCGCCCTCGATCGCGTGCGGCTGACCGGCGAGGAGCCTCAAATCCCGTCCTCGTTTCGCGTCGCGGTCGCCGGGCAGACGTCGATAGCTGCCGCCGGCCTCGCTGCTGCTGAAATCTGGCGGCTGCGCAGCGGTGAGACGCAGGACGTTTCCGTCGACATGCGCCACGCCGTCGCCGAATGCCGCTCCGAGCGCTATCTCCGCCTCGACGACAAGCCGCCGCCGCCGGCCTGGGACGCCATCGCCGGCGTCTACAGGACCGGTGACAACCGCTTCGTTCGCTGCCACACCAACTTCCCGCATCATCGGGATGCCGTCTGCAAGGTGCTTGCTTGCGAGCCGGAGCGCGACAAGGTGCAGGCGGCGCTCATGCAGTGGACGGGAGAAGATTTCGAGACTGCGGCCTACGCCGCGGGCGGCGTCGTTGCCCTGATGCGCAGCTACGACGAATGGTCCGCGCTGCCGCAGGCGCGTGCGCTCGCGCAATTGCCGCTGATCTCGATCGAGAAGATCGGCGAAGCCGCGCCGAAGCCATGGCCAAAAGGCGATCGTCCGCTCGCGGGGCTTCGCGTGCTCGATCTCTCCCGTGTCATCGCAGGTCCCGTCGCCGGCCGCACGCTCGCCGCGCACGGCGCTGATGTGCTGCTGGTGTCGGGTCCGGAGCTGCCCGCCATCGACTGGCTCACCATCGACACCGGCCGCGGCAAGCTCACCACCTTCATCGAACTGAAGAGCGAGGCGGGCAGGGCACAGTTGCGCGAATTGCTGGCGGATGCCGACATCTTCTCGCAAGGCTATCGCCCGCATGCACTCGCCGCGATCGGCTTCGCGCCGGAGGATGCAGCGAAGATCAATCCCGGCATCGTCTATGTCACGCTGTCGGCCTATGGCCATGCCGGTCCCTGGGCTGAGCGCCGCGGCTTCGATTCGCTCGTGCAGACCACGACCGGATTCAACCACGCCGAAGGGCGCGCGGCAGGTCTCGACGGTCCCAAGGAATTGCCGGCGCAGATGCTCGATCACGCCACCGGCTATCTGATGGCGTTCGGCGCGATGATGGCGAGGGCGCGTCAAGCTCGTGAGGGCGGCAGCTGGCACGTGCGGGTGTCGCTGGCGCAGACCGGGCGTTGGCTTTGGAATCTCGGCCGGCTCGACGGCGGACTGAAGACCCCGGATCTTACGGGCGAGGCCGTACATGCCGCGTTCATCGAGAGCATGCCATCTGGATTCGGCATGTTGAAGGCGGTGCGCCATTCGGCGCTGCTGTCGACGACACCGGCGCGATGGTCTCGTCCGGCGATGCCGCTCGGCTCTCATCCGGCACAGTGGCCGGCGCGAAGCTGACGTGAAGCTGACACGTCGCAAAAATTTAACGCAAACCGAAAGGTGCGCAGCGTTTTTTAGGTTGTTTGAAATCCTAATTCGGCACTATTAGCGCAACCGATAAGGCAGGTACCTGCCGAGATCGTCGCAGACACGACCGGGCTCCATGGTAGTTGAAAATACCAAGCGATTGCAGGTGTTTACAAAACAACGGGTGATCACATCCGTAGTTCTACTAGCTCTTGCCGGCGCCGGTGCCTACGGCCTCATGTCTTTGGGCCCCAAGGAAAAGAAGCACTCCGAGATCTCCAGCCAGTCGCGCAGGAATGCACAGAACTTCACGCCGACGCCGTCCGAATGGGCGACGCTGACCATCGAGCCGGTCAAAGCCAAGAGCTTCCGGGCCGAGTATGTCACCGAGGGCAAGGTCGCCGTCGACGAGGATCGTTCAACACCGGTGTTCTCGCCCTATGCCGGCCGCGTCACCAAGCTGCTGGCAAAGCCCGGCGAGATGCTGAAGCAGGGTCAACCGCTGTTCACAATCGAGGCCGCCGACACGGTGCAGGCCCAGAATGATTTCATCGCGGCGATGACCTCGCAGAACAAGGCGACGTCGGCGCTCGAGCTGTCCGACATCCAGTTCAAGCGTGCCAAGGACCTCTATGAGGGCCACGCCATTCCGCTCAAGGATTATCAGCAGGCGGAAGCGACCCAGGTTCAGGCGAGGAACGACATGCGATCCTCGCAGACCGCACTCGAAGCCGCGCGCAACAAGCTGCGCATCCTCGGCTTCACCGACGAGACCATCAAGGCGTTCCAGGACAAGGGCGTCATCGACCGGGAGGTCACGATCTATTCGCCGATCGCAGGCACGGTCGTGCAGCGCAAGATCGGTCCCGGCCAGTACGTCAATTCCGGCGCCAGCGATCCGGTCTTCGTGATCGGCGACCTCTCCACCGTCTGGCTCACCGCCTTCGTGCGCGAGAGCGATGCGGCCGCAGTGTGCATCGGTCAGGACATCACCGTCAACGTGATGGCGCTGCCGGGCCGGCCGCTGACCGCCCGGATCAACTACGTCGCCGCCGCGATCGATCCCAGCACCCGCCGCCTGCTGGTCCGCGCCACCATCGACAACAAGGACGGCCTGCTGAAGCCGGAGATGTTCGCCAACGTCACGATCTATTCGGCGGGCGACCGCGCCGCGCCGGCGGTGCCGAAGCAGGCGTTGATCTATGAGGCCGACAAGGTCCGCATCTGGGTCGCGCGCGAGGACAAGTCGGTTGAGCTGCGACAGATCAAGACCGGCCTCATCAACGGCAATCTCGTCGAGGTCACCAGCAACCTGAACCCCGGCGAGCAGATCGTCACCAAGGGCAGCCTGTTCATCGACCGCGCGGCGTCCGGCAGCTGAGCGACGACCCAAGAAAATTGAAGACCTGAATGGATCGTCTCGTCGCCCTTGCCGTCAACCGGCGCTTCCTGATGGTCGGCATGTTCGTCGCTGTCTTGATCGGCGGCGTGATTGCGTTCAACCAGCTCAACATCGAGGCCTATCCCGATCCGACCCCGCCGATGGTCGACATCGTGACGCAGAGCCCGGGCCTGTCGGCCGAGGAGATCGAGCGCTACATCACGATCCCGATCGAGACCCAGGTCGCAGGCCTGAAGAACGTCACGACCATCCGCACTATCTCGCTCTACGGTCTCTCCGACGTCAAAATTCAGTTCTCCTTCGCCTACACCTATGACGAAGCGTTGCAGCAGGTGTTGAACCGCCTGGCGCAGCTCGCGCCGCTGCCAGGCAACGTGCAGCCGCAGATTTCGCCGCTGAGCCCGATCGGCGAGATTTTCCGCTACCGCCTCGTGGGCCCGCCGAACTACAGCGTGCTCGATCTCAAGACCATTCAGGACTGGATCCTGCAGCGCCGCTTCCGCGCGGTGCCAGGGGTGATCGACGTCACCGGGTGGGGCGGCAGAAGCAAGACTTATGAGATCCAGGTCGACTTCAACAAGCTGATCGCCAACGGGCTGACGCTGCCGCAATTGCTCCAGGCGGTCGGCAATTCCAACGTCAATGTCGGCGGCAACACCGTCAATATCGGTCAGCAATCGGCCGTCGTGCGCGGCGTCGGCCTGATCCGGTCGATCGACGATCTTGCCAATACGATGGTCTCGCAGACCGGCGGCAATCCGGTGCTGGTCAAGGACGTCGCCACCGTCACCGTCGGCCAGAAGCCGCGCCTCGGCATCGCCGGTATCGACGAGGCCGACGACATCGTGCAGGGCATCGTCCTGATGCGCCGCGGCGAGCAGAGCTCGCCGACCATCAAGCGGGTCCACCAGCTCGTCCAGCAGATCAACAATTCCAGCATCCTGCCGCCCGGCGTGCGCATCGAGCGCATTTACGATCGCGGCGACCTGATTGCGCTCACCACCCACACGGTGCTGCACAACATGGTGGTCGGCATTCTCTTGATCGTGTTGCTGCAATGGATCTTCCTCGGCGATTTGCGCAGCGCGCTGATCGTCGGCGCCACCATTCCGTTCGCGTTGTTCTTCGCCGTCATCATCCTGGTGCTGCGGGGCGAATCGGCCAATCTCCTGTCGGTCGGCGCGATCGATTTCGGCCTGATCGTCGATGCCACCGTCATCATGGTGGAGGCGATCTTCCGCCGCCTGACACAGACGACGCCGACGTCGGAAGCCGAGCACATGTCCAATGAGACGCTGTTCGGCATGAAGAGCCACGCCATCCTCAGCGCGGCGGCGGACGTCTCGCGCTCGATCTTCTTCGCCGCGGCGATCATCATCGCGGCCTTCCTGCCGCTGTTCACGCTGTCGGGCGTCGAAGGCAACATCTTCGGGCCGATGGCCCGCACCTATGCCTACGCACTGGCCGGCGGGCTGCTTGCGACATTCACCGTCACGCCGGCGTTGTCCGCGATCATCCTTCCCGCGCATGTCCATGAGACCGAAACCAAGGTGATGCTGATCCTGCACCGGCTCTACATGCCCGTGCTGAATTGGGCGGTGGCCAACCGCAACATCGTCCTCGGCGCCGCGGTCGGCCTGGTGTTGATGACGGTCGCGCTCAGCCGGCTGCTCGGCCTCGAATTCCTGCCGAAGCTGGAAGAGGGCAATCTCTGGATTCGCGCCACGCTGCCGCCGACCATCTCGCTCCAGGAAGGCAACAGCTACGTCAACGAGATGCGCAAGGTGATCCGCGCCCGGCCGGAGGTCGAGTCCGTCGTGTCGCAGCACGGCCGTCCCGATGACGGCACCGACGCCGCCGGCTTTTTCAACGCCGAGTTCTTCGCGCCGCTCAAGCCCGTGAGCCAGTGGCCCGGCACGCGTGACAAGGAAGAGCTGACCGCGGAGCTGCTGAAGCAGCTCGACGATCGTTTCCCCGGCGTCGAGTTCAACTTCTCGCAATATCTCCAGGACAACGTCTCCGAGGCCGTCTCCGGCGTGAAGGGCGAGAATTCGATCAAGCTGTTCGGCAGCGATCTGCAGGCGCTGACCGACACCGCCAACAAGATCAAGCAGGTGCTGTCGACCGTGCAGGGCGTCACCGACCTTGCGGTGTTCACCTCACTCGGGCAGCCGACCGTCCAGATCGACATCGACCGCGCCAAGGCCGCGCGCTATGGCCTTGCGCCGGGCGACATCAACGCCACGATCAAGGTCGCGATCGGCGGCGACACCGCCGGCGATCTCTATGAGCCGGGCAGCGACCGTCACTTCCCGATCATCGTCCGCCTCGCGCCGGAGTACCGCAGGAGCGCGGAGGCGATCCAGAACTTGCGGATCGGCGCGCCCGGGCCGAACGGCACGGTCACCCAGATTCCCCTCAGCGAAGTCGCCAACATCAGCCTCGTCTCCGGCGCGGCCTATATCTATCGCGAGCAGCAGGAACGCTATCTGCCGATCAAGTTCTCGGTGCGCGAGCGCGACCTCGGCAGTGCGATCCGCGAGGCGCAGCAGAAGATCGCCGACCAGGTGCAACTGCCGCCCGGCTCGCACATGGACTGGGTCGGCGAGTTCGGCAATCTCCAGGACGCGATCCGGCGGCTGTCGATCGTGGTGCCGATCTCGCTGGCGCTGATCGGCGTGCTGCTCTGGTTCAATTTCGGCTCGATGACCGACACGCTGCTGGCCATGAGCGTGATCCCGATGGCGATCTTCGGCGGCGTGCTTGGTCTGTTGATCACGGGCACCGCGTTCAGCGTCTCCGCGGCGATCGGCTTCATCGCGCTGTTCGGAATCGCCGTGATGGACGGCATCATCATCCTGTCGCAGTTCAACCAGCTCATCGAAGAGGGCATGGACCGCCTGAGTGCGGTGGTGCGTACCGGAGAGCTGCAGCTCCGCCCGGTGCTGATGACGTGCGTCGTCGCCGGCGTCGGGCTTCTGCCGGCGGCGCTGTCGGAGGGCATCGGCTCGCAGGTGCAGAAGCCGCTTGCGGTCGTCGTCGTCACCGGCATGATGCTGGCGCCGGTCGTGATCCTCGTGACCTTGCCGGTCCTCATTTCGTTCTTCTCGCGCCGCGCGCGCTGAGCGCCGTCGATCACAACATCCGTTGTGCGATCCGCAGCAACATCGTGGCGCCGAGGGCGAGCAGAATCAGGCTGGCGAGCCGGCTGCTCAACGACAGCATCCGAGGCGTCAGTCGCGACCGCGCGGTTGCAACGATCGTGCTGAGCATCATCCACCAGACCGCGGAGCCCACGAAGACGCCCGCGATCAACGGTGCCGCCGCGGCCTGGGTGGAGAACGCGTGCAGCGCCGCCAGGAACAGGATGACCGTCAGCGGATTGGTCAGTCCGAGCGCGATGGCGCTGAGATAGGCGCGCGCCAGACGCACTCTGTCGATCTCGCCGACATCCTGGAGCACGATCGAACATCGATGTGTCCGGACCGCGAACCACAGCAGCGTCAGCGCCGAGACGATTCCTAATCCAGCCGCATTGGCCTCGACCCAAGGCTGCGCAAGCGAGCCAAGTCCCAACACCGCGAAGGCGCCGTAGGTGAGGTGCACGGTCGCCGCACCGAAACCGGTGGCGAGCCCTGTTGCCATGCCCGATGCCAGGGTGCGCTGAATGCACAACATGCCCATTGGCCCGATGGGAGCGGCGACGGTGAAACCAATTCCAGCGCCGGACAAAAGCGCGGCGAGATAATGCGACAGGGACATACGACCGCACAAACAAATGAAATCTGTGCGTGCGTATCGGTGAAACTGAATCGCCGCCTCAACCGAAGGGTTGAAAATCCGGCGCGGGCACAAACACGTTCATGTGAATCGCGCGTGCCTGTGCCCTCGCGACAACGGTTCCACTGCGCAGACCGCAATTGCGCATGTTCCGTTGAACCTTATCGGGCTTGTCGCGACTCAGAAGCCGTAGAGTCGTGCGGGGTTGTCGACCAGGATCTTCTTGCGCACGCTCGCATCCGGCGCCCAAACCGGAAGCTGATTGAGCAGGCGGCCGTCGTCGATCTGGTAGAGCGGCGCGATGTCGGTGGCCTTGCGTCCCTCGACCCGGCTCGAATCCGGATGCGGCCAGTCGGTGCCCCAGACGATGCGATCCGCGTTGGCCGCGATCAGCGCCTGCGCATAGGGCACCATGTCTTGATAATCTGGCGCGAGCTTGGACGAGCGATAGGCGCCGGAGATCTTCACATAGGCCTTGCCGGACTTCACCAGCGCGACGAGATCGGAGAAGCCCGGCTGCTCCAGCCCGAGCGACGCCTCGAGCCCGCCGAAATGGTCGAACACGACGGGCACCGGCGCCGTCTCGACGAGGTCCTTGATCGCCGAGATCATGGCAAGCGTGGTGTAGAGCTGCACGTGCCAGCCGCGCGCCTTCATGCGCTCGACTGCGGCGGTGAAGCGCGGTCGTCCGACATTGGGATCGTTGACACCGCCGGTCGCAAGATTGAGGCGGATGCCGCGGAAGCCGTCCTGATGCATCGCATCGAGCTGTGACTCCGTCGTCTTGTCGTCGATCACCGCCACACCGCGCGCGGTCGCACCGCGTGCCTTCATGCCGAACAGGGTGGAGGAATTGTCGGTGCCGTAGACGCTCGGGGTGACGATCACCACGCGCTCGATATGCAGGGCTTTGTGCAGCGCGGCCATTTCTTCAGGGCTTGCCGGCTCCGGCGTGTAGACGCGCCCGGCGAAGAACGGAAACTTTTCGACATCGCCGTGGATATGGGTGTGGCAGTCGCAGGCGTGCGGCGGGACGTCGAAATTGACCGGCGTCGCAGGCTGCGCCGCCCGGGCGCGGGCTCTTTTGGTCATGGCTACTCCGGCGGCGAGGGAGGCAAGCAGGACGCTGCGTCGGTTGAGCACGGTTTCTCTCCCTGTTTTTGTTGTTTGGCAGTGCAGCCGGGACAGTATCACATCAGCCCGGCAGCCGCTGCGCCTCGTTGCATAGCTGCTCGACGAGGTCGGCAAGCGGGCGTGAGCCGTCAACGCGCACGACCGGGCAGGGCAGGCCCGAGAGCCAGGCCTCATCCTTTGGGAGACTGCGGCCGTCGCGATCGCCGGCTTCATAGTGTGAAGCCCATCCGACAAAGGATTCGGTCTCCTCATGGCGCCAGCCGCCCGGCACGACGGCATCCGCCCCGAAATGTGCAGCTTCGCGGGCACGTAGGCGCTGCATGCGAAGTTCGCGCGGTGTCGTCACGAAGACAACAAGATCGAACAACTGGATGAGCTCGTCGCCCCAGCCGGTGACGGTTCCGCTCAGCACCCAATCAAGACGCGGCAGGAACATCTCGCGCATCAGGCGCAGGCGGTCGGCCGGCGGGCGCGTCGTCTGGTAGGGCGGCACGGTCGGCAGCCAGAAATAGTCGTCGCTGTCGTGATGCGGCAGCGCAAGCCGTCCCGCGAGCGCGCGACCAATCGTGGTCACGCCGGCTCCCGCAGCTCCCATCAAATGAATGCGGCGGCTTTTCATGTTCACCTGACACTGCCTGAACCGATAGGGCGGCCGGTCACAGCAATCGCGACGTCCAGGCGCCTTGCGGCGCGCTCCCTCAGGCGGCGCGGCGGCGCTTTGTCGCTCGTCCGCTGGCCGCGGGTTGAGCCGACAATGTCAGGCCCAACGCCGCGACAATGCGCATGACCGTGCCAAACTCAGGATTCCCCGTCTCTCCGAGGGCCTTGTACAGACTTTCGCGGTTCAAACCGGCTTTCTTGGCGATCGTGCTCATGCCGCGCGCACGCGCAACGAGACCAAGCGCGTCGCGCACGAAATCGGCGTCGCCGGTTTCCAGCGCGGCGGCAATATAGGCGGCTTGGCGCTCTTCAGTGTTGAGATAGTCGGCTGCGTCGAAACGGGTCGTCTTGGATGCCGCTTTGACCGTCGTTCTTGCTGCTTTCGGCATCACAATGTCTCCGCTAGTTGCTGTGCTAGCTTGATGTCTTGTCGCTGCGTGCGTTTGTCGCCGCCACATAGCAGGATCACGAGCTGCGTTCCGCGATGCACATAATAGATCCGGTAGCCCGGACCGTGGTCGATGCGCATTTCCCGGATGTTGTGGCCGACGCTTTTGCTGTCGCCGGGATTGCCCATCTCCATGCGGCGAAGGCGGACGGTGATCCGAGCAACCGCGCTGGCATCCTTGAGGCGATCCAACCACTCCGAAAAAAGCTCAGTCTGCCTCACCTCGATCATAGGCCACAATTGTAGCCCATGGGCGACAAAATGTCAAAGAAGCAGGGTGGCGCGTTGAGAAGGCCGGCGGTGCAGGATGCTGCAAAGAGATGCTGCGCGGGCCTACTGCCCCGACGGCGTGCGCAGGCCGTGCCAGGCATCGCGGACCTGATGGTAGTGCACCTCGGGCAGGTAGTCCGGCGTGTTCAGGCTCAGTGTCTTGACGTCGAGATGGCCGGTGGCACTGAGCAGCGTGTACGAGGCAATGACACGGTCGCGCAGCGCGCCGATCAGGCGGGCCTTGGCCTGGATCAGATCGGCCTGCGAGTTCAGGACGTCTACCGTCGTGCGTTGTCCGCCGGCGGCCTCGCGCTGCACGCCTTGCAGCGCGACGGTTGCGGCTTTCACTTCGGACTCCGAGGCCGAGACCGTGATCTTGGCGCCCTCATTGGCGACCCATGCGCTGACCGCCGCCGTGCGCGCCTGGTTGCGCACCTGGTCGAGCACGAGCCGGCTCTGCGCCGTGATTTCCTTGGCCTGCCGGGTCTGCGCCGCGGCCTGGCCGCCGTCATAGATCGGCGCGGTGACGCTGGCGACGATCGAGGCCTGGTCCTCGGCGAAGGTGCCGAGCGTCGGGTCGTTGTTGCGGCTCTTGCTGGCGCTGCCCTGAATGGTGGCGCTCGGCAGCAGCGCGCCTTCGGCGATGCGGATGTTGGTGGAGGCGACATCGACGTCGAAGCTGGCGGCCATCACCGCAGGATGCTGGCGGATCGCCATCGTCATGGCGTCTTCGCGGCTCTTCGGCAGATAACGGTCGACGACCTCGGCGGGCCGTAGCTGCGACGGCGCGTTGCCGATCACTTGCGCATAGGTCGCCTGGCTGATGGCAAGGGCGACTTCGGCGGCGTTGAGATCGGCAAGGCCGCGATTGAGGCGCGCCTCGGCCTGCGCGCTGTCGGTCGGCGTGACATCGCCGGCGTTGAGGCGGCGCTGGGTGACCGCGAGCGTCTCGCGCAGGAAGGCGACGTTGGAACGCTGCGCCTCGACCAGCGACTGGTTGGCGAGCACATTGGTATAGGCGGTGACAGCGTCGAGCAGCACGCCTTGGCCGACATTACGCAGCGCCTCGCGGCCCGACTGCACCTGGAGTTCGGCGGCCCGCACGTTGTTGGCGGTGCGGAAGCCGTTGAACAGGGTCTGCGTCACCGTGACGCCGATGATCCACGGCTTGAGGTTGCCGGTCTGGATCGTGTTGTCGGGCAAGAGATTGCGCACCGTTTGCAGGCCGGCGCTGAGGCTCGCCACGATCTGTGGCCGGTAACCCGCGAGGGCCTGTGGCACGTTCTCGTCCGTGGCGCGTTGTCGCGCCCGTTCGGCATTGAGCTGCGGATTGGTCTGGTAGGCCTTGGCGAGCGCATCGGGCAGGGCTTCCGCCGACGCAGCGGAGGGCAGGGCGCAGCAGAGCGCCAGCGTGGTCCATGTCGCAAGCGCAGGACCCACGCCCGATCGATGCCGCGTCATCTCGCGACCAGCTCTGGCGGTACGCCCAATCATGTAATCCCGCTTAACCCCGGCTGTCCGCCCCCGCCGACGAGGCCTCTTAACTGTTTAACCAGCCGAGGTCCCGCAGGCAAACTGCCGCGGGGGAAACCCCCATGAAATCCGTGCTTGTTGCAGCTTCGTCACAGGATTTTGGGGGAACACGGCCGAGCCTTACACCAGCCTGACCGTGCGCCGAGATTACCGGTTCTTGTTCACCGGCTTGCGCTTCTCGATGAACGCCGCCATGCCCTCGGAGCGGTCCTCCAGCGCGAAGGTCGCGTGGAACAGGTTGCGCTCGACGCTCATGCCCTCGGCGAGCGTGGTCTCGAAGGCGCGGTTCACCGCTTCCTTGGCCATCGCGACAGCAGGGCGCGACATCGACGCGATCTTGTCGGCTGCCGCCATCACTTCGTCCATCAGCTTGTCAGCGGGTACGATGCGGCTGACGAGGCCCGAGCGCTCGGCTTCCGCCGCATCCATCATGCGGCCGGTGAGGCACAGGTCCATCGCCTTGGACTTGCCGATCGCGCGCGTCAGGCGCTGGGTACCGCCGATGCCGGGAATGGTGCCGAGCGTGATCTCGGGCTGGCCGAACTTGGCGGTGTCGGCGGCGATGATGACATCGCACATCATGGCGAGCTCGCAACCGCCGCCAAGCGCGTAGCCCGCGACCGCGGCAATGGTCGGCTTGCGGCAGCGCGCGAGGCGGTCGCCGCCGATCGCGGCAAAATCCTCGGAGAACATGTCGATGAAGCCCTTCGGCTGCATCTCCTTGATGTCGGCGCCGGCGGCAAAGGCCTTCTCGCTGCCGGTCACGACGATGCAGCCGATGGCGTCGTCGGCCTCGAGATCGTCGACGGCAGCCGCGATCTCGCGGAAGACGCCGAAGGAGAGCGCGTTGAGCATCTTCGGCCGGTTCAGCTTGATGATACCGACTGCGCCTTTGCTCTCGACGATGATGTGTTCGAACGTGCTCATGCTTCACCCACGCTTTTGATAGGGCGGGCAATGTGCCCGCTGGCGCGGATGCCTTCAAGGGGGCAGCGGACAAGGAGCAGCGACGCAGGACGCGCGAACCGCGCGTCCTGCCGGACCGGCAATCAGGCCATGAACATGCGTGCGGCCGAGGCCAGCGTCAGCAGCGTGCCGACGCCGATGAAGATCTTGCCGATCAGCGAGCTCTGGTCCCAAGCCGAACTCTGCTGGCTGCTCGCCATCACCGGTGCCGGCCGCGGCTGGGCCTCGGTTGCGGCAATCACCGCCTTTTGCGGCGGCGGGGTGTCCTGCTGCAGGGCGCGGTCGATGTCGTTGAGCTGATCGGGTGCGACGACCTGGCTCTCGGCGTTCGCGGCGCCGGTATTATCGGCCGCCGCCTGGACATTGTCGTTGGCGCGGTCGGTCATCGCGGTGGCCGCAGCCGCGGTCGGCGTATCGGCGGCGGCGAGCTGTGCATTGGCATTGGCGACCGCCGGCGGCATCTGGCCCGAGGCCGGCATCTCGTTCTCGGCCTTGTTGTCCGCCTTCGGCTCCCCGGCCTTTGCAGGGACGTCGTTCTTGTCGTCGGATTTCTGTGCCGCCTTGCCGCTGACGGTACGACGCGACTCGTGGCGCCGGTGCTTGCCCGGCTTGGCCGTGTCAGCCTGTTTGCCCGCGCCGTCCGATTTGCCGGTTGAACTCGGCGCCGCCTGCGCGACGCCTCCGAACAGCACGAAAAGGCCGGCAAAAAGGATCAACGCCGCGCGCCCGCTGGCTTTCATCATGTTGACGATCTCCCCAATTTCGCCCGTCCCGGGAGCGAACAGAGACCCTGGGGCGTGACGACAGCGGGGCAGAAAATGGGAATCTTCGCGCTCCTCCGGGCGAAAACGGGGCAAAGCGGTGCGATGCGGCCTGCCGCCGGGTGCGGGGCGTGCCGATCGGTGTTATGAGCCGTCGCAGACGTTTTGGTCGTATCGGTCGCGTGCTGCGGCCCATGATCACGAGTTCGTGATCGTGGGCCGCCCGCGTAACAAATTGAACGAACGGCCGAATTGCATGGTGAGGGCGCGCGTGCGCGGACGTGAGGACGAATGGACCGGCCTGATGCGGTCGGCCATGGCTGGCGATGATGCGGCGTATCATCGCCTGTTGAGGGCGGTCACGCCGGTGCTGCGCGCCGCCGCAAGGCGTGGCTTGGCGCGGGCCGGGCAACCTCCAGACCAGGCCGAGGATATCGTGCAGGAGATTCTGTTGGCGGTGCATTTGAAGCGGCACACTTGGGACAGCGAAGCCCCCTTCGCGCCCTGGCTGTTCGCGATCGCCCGCAACAAGCTGATCGATGCCTTGCGGCGACGCGGCAGGCGCATCTTCGTCAACATCGACGATTTCGCCGAGACCTTGCCGGGCGAGGCACCGCAGGAGACGGCCTCCGCGGGCGAGGTTGCAACCCAGCTCGGCACGCTGCCGCAGCGCCAGCGCGACGTGCTGCAGTCGATCGCGGTGGAGAGTGCCTCGATCAAGGACACGGCGGCGAAGCTTTCGATGAGCGAAGGCGCGGTGCGAGTCGCACTGCATCGCGGACTTGCAGCACTCACCGCCAAACTGCGGGACCATTAGTGATGGACACCGATCAACTCATTCGCTCGCTCGCAGCCGACAACGCCCATCGCATGCCGCGCGTCGGCGCCATGCTGACCATGGCGCTGCTGGTGGCTGCGCCCTTGTCGATCCTGATCTTCGCGACATTCCTTGGCGTGCGGCCGGACGTGATGACCGCCATGCACAACCCGTTCTTCGACATGAAGTTCGCGGTCACGCTGTCGCTCGCGATCCCTGCCATCATCGTCAGCCTGCATCTGTCGCGTCCGGAAGCCTTGATGCGCGGCTGGGGCTGGCTGTTGCTGCTTCCCGTAGGGCTGCTTGCGGTTGCGATCGGCAGCGAGGCGATGATGGCGCCGGCCATGCCGATGACGATGCGGCTGATGGGCAAGAACTCCAGGGTCTGCCTGGTCGCGATTCCCGCGATGTCGCTGCCGCTGCTCGCGGGCGCGCTGTTCGGCCTGCGCCATGGCGCGCCCTCGCATCCGGCGCTCGCCGGCGCGCTCGCCGGTCTGGTATCGGCCGGCCTTGCCGCGACGCTCTACGCCTCGCACTGCACCGACGACTCCCCCCTGTTCGTCGCGACCTGGTACACGCTCGCGGCGGCGCTCGTCGCGGCGATTGGGGCTGCGGTGGGGTCCAAAGTCCTGCGCTACTAGCAAGCCGGCGTCACGCCGCCGGAATCGTGCTCTGCTGCATACGGTGGAAGCGCAGCACCTGCTGCGCTGTCGAGCTGCGGAGCGCCTCGTAAGCGTCGCGCAGCGTCAGCATGTCGGTCTGCGAGCCGCCTGAGAGCTTCTCGCGCATGGCGATGATGGCGCGCACGCTCGGCCAGGACATGCCCGCGACCTTGGCGAGGATCATCACACCCTCGGTGCGGCTTTCGATCATCATGGTCTCGGCGGTGTCGACCGCGACGCCCGCGAGCGCCGCGAGCCCCGCATTGGTTTCGTCGAACTTGCCCTGCTCGGCGAAAGTGGTGACCTGGAATTCGTTGAGACGGCCGTCGGCGTGCAGCGACTTCACCAGCGCGCGGGCCATCTCGGTTTGCTTGGTCATCGCGGCGGCGCGGATCCGCTGGGCCACTTCCTGGACCACGCTCGACACCTCGTCGACGAGCTCCGGATGCGCGGCCTCGAGCTTCCTGCGCACGCTCGAGGACGCCTTGGCGACCAGTTTCAAATAGTGATGACGCGGCAGGTCCGTCCGCAGGCCGATGCAGGTGGCGAGGTCGTCGTCGCGTTCGGCGCGGGTGATGAGATCGGTGAGGCTTCCCTCGGAAAAGCGCGCGCCCGGATTGCTGACGGTCGACTGCACCACGTCCTCGTCGCCGCGGCTCACCAGCGCGTCGGTGAGCGCCTCCGACAGCACCCGTCGCAGCGAGATCGCCTTGAGATGCGCCTGGCCCCTCGTGTGCGCGATCTCGATCAAGGTTGTCTCGTCCAGCCGTTCCGATTTCGACAGCACGGGGCCGGAGACCTCGACGACCTCGTCGAACGCGAGCGTGCGGATGATGTTCGGCGGCGCGGCCGCGATCGGTGCGAGGCGGTCGGCGAGCAGCGCCCTGGCCGAAACCTCGATCTGCTCGATCAGGCACTGGAACACGTCGTCGAACACGCGGATGTGGTCGTCGGAATAATCCACCGCGTTGTTCACGAAGAGATCGGTCACGCGGCGTAGTGTCTCGACCCGGCGCGCGACGGTGCCGTGGGAGAGCGCAACCTGCAATTCCTCGAGCAGATTCTCGGATGATCTTGTGGATTTGGATCTCATTGCCCTGTCCTGGAGCGTTCGGTCCGGCGTCGGCTTCTGTCGCACCGGGACGAAATGGATTGGTCAACTCGTTGCAATGCGGTTGCGCCCTTGCGCCTTGGCGGAATAGAGCGCGCGGTCGGCGCGCGCGAGAAACGTGTCGGCAGTATCATTGTCGCGCAGCGTCACGACGCCCGCGGAAATGGTCACGTGCATGCCCGGAGAGAATGCGCTCCAGTCGAGATCGGCGACGATGCTGCGCAGGCGATCGAGCATGCGCTGGGCGGCGTCGCCCGAGGTGTCCGGCAAAATCAGCAGGAATTCCTCGCCGCCGTAGCGACCGAAGCAGTCGGCCGGGCGGATGTTGGCGAAAATCGTGATCGCGAAGGTGCGCAGCACCTCGTCGCCGACGGGATGGCCGTGGGCGTCGTTGATGCGCTTGAACCAGTCGAGATCGATCAGCGCGATCGCGCAAGGCGTCGACGCCTGACGCGACTTTTCGATCTCGGCATCGAGAAGCCGCATGATGCAGCGGCGGTTGTAGGAGCCGGTGAGCTCGTCGAGCTCGGCCAGTTCCTCGATGCGCTGATAGGCGGCCTTCAGCTCGATGCTGCGCCGGTACAGGATCTTGCGCAGGGTGGCGCCGAACAGGCCGAGGAAGGCGCACTGGCCGATCACCAGCACGAAGCAGAGCATCGAGGCGGTTCGCTCCAGGCGGGTCGTCACCGGCAGTCCGATCGGCAGGTCTGAGCCCAGGAAGACCCAGGCAAGCCCGAAGGTGGCAAGGCCCCAGGTGACCATTGCCTGGCTCGACGTCATCCGCAGCGTGCCAAACGCGAAGATCAGAAACAGCACGGCGAGGAACGCGACCCCGATCGTCGGCACCGCGAGCAGGAACACCAGTTGCAGCGCCATATGCGCCGAGATCTGGAAAACGGTGAGATAATGATCCTCGAACCGGTCGCCGAAGCCGGCTTCCGACAGCACGGTGAACGTGCCGATGATCAGCAGGCCGCCGAGCCAGAACAGCGAGGGGACGGCCATGGAGACCGCCCCGGCATAGGCGTAGAGCAGCAGGACCGAAGCGCCCAGCGAATAGCTCGCGACCTGGCCGATATACATCTGGCGGCGCTGGCGGGCCCGGCGCGCCAGAACCTCGGGGGCCGCCGCCTCGGGCGCGAGGACGATCTCCGCGACCTCAGCGGCATTCCTCTCGGGAAAGGACGTCGCGGCCGTGTTCATGGTCCCGCCGGTGATGGATGTCAGCGTAAAAATCTACGTGGCAAGCCTTTAGGTTTGGTATCCTTGGAAATCGAATCCGAACGGTGCAGCACGGAACAAGGTGTTAGGCCGGCGGAAGAAATTTCGCCGGTGACCAGTCATTCGTTTGCGGTGCGATCGAGCCAAAGTCAGGCTTGGCGAGACATATGTCGTGCAGGACTGCTATGGAACCGGATGTGGCCGGGCCGCCTGTGCCGGACAGGCATTCCGCAGGGAAGTATCTCAGTATTATGTTACCGATCTGGATTGTGGCGGCCGACGGCCGCGGGTGGGACGAGAAAACTGCGCGTATGTGGGGTGGATCACACAGGCGCCCGTATGACTGCGGTACCCTGAACAATTTTGCCCCCTCTGTCGAACCGTCCGCCGCGCCGACCCGACCAACTTTGCGAGACGGGCATTGAGCGTGACACAGGCGGCTTCGGACGAGGTCCTGATCGCCAGGATCGCTCAAGGTGACCGGCTCGCCATGCAGGTGCTGTACGGGCGGCACCATGTCAGGGTGTATCGTTTCGGGCTGAGGCTCGTGCGGGACGAGCAGGCGGCGGAAGACCTCATTAGCGAGGTGTTTCTCGACGTTTGGCGTCAAGCCGGCAAGTTCGAGGGCCGATCCGCCGTTTCTACCTGGCTGCTGGCAATTACCCGATTCAAGGCCCTGTCTGCGCTTCGGCGCCGGAAGGATTTTGAACTGGACGAAGACGCCGCGAACGCGATCGAGGATACGTCCGACGATCCGGAAACGGTGGTGCAGAAGAAGGATACCAGTGCTGCGTTGCGGGAGTGTCTGACGGGCCTCTCGCCGGACCACCGGGAAATCGTCGATCTCGTCTACTACCACGAGAAGTCCGTGGAAGAAGTGGCCGAAATCGTCGGAATACCGGAGAACACTGTGAAGACGCGCTTGTTCTATGCGCGCAAGAAATTGGCCGAACTGCTGAAGGCAGCCGGCATTGAGCGAGGCTGGCCATGATGGCTTTGAGCAAGAAGATGCTGGAGCAAGAGCCCAGTGAAATTGAACTGCTGCTGCCCTGGCACGCCGCCGGCACGCTGAACGCGCGCGATGCGCGCCGTGTCGAGGAAGCGCTGGCGCGCGATCCCGAGCTCGCCAAGCAATATGCCGCGATCCGCGGCGAGTACGAAGAGACCATCCATCTGAACGAGAGCTTAGGGGCTCCGTCGACGCGCGCGATGCAGAAGCTGTTCGCCGCGATCGAGGCCGAGCCGGCGCGGGCGAGCGGCTCGCTGCCGCTGTCGGCGCGTATCTCGAGCTTCTTCGCGAGCCTGTCGCCGCGCACGCTGGCCTGGTCGGCGAGCCTTGGCGCCGTGGCGCTCGTGCTGCAGGCCGGTGTCATCGGCGCCGTGCTGATGAAGAACCAGCCGGCGACGTTCCAGACCGCTTCGCTCTCGACCAGCGCGCCGATCACACGCGAGCTTGGCGGCACGGTTGCGCCGTCGCGCGCGCTGGTGCGCTTCACGCCCGAGGCGCGCATTGCCGACATCACCGGGCTGCTCGACAGCTATCAGGCCTCGATCATCGGCGATGCCAAGGGCGGCATGTTCCGCCTCCAGTTCGACAGGGCGATGAGCCAGGACGAGCTCGCTTCGCTGCTCGGCAGGATGCAGCGCGAGAAGTTCGTCAACCTCGCCGTCGCGGCGCCTTAAGGCGTCGCTGAACCGATGACGGGCAAGTCCGAGAGCAGGGTGCGCGCCGGGGTCACCGCTTCATCGGTCGGCGCCGCGCTCCTGATCGCCGCCTGTCTCGGCGTCGAGGTCGCGCAGGCGCAGGCGATCATGCGCACGCCGACGATCAGCGTGCCCTCGCGAACGCCGACCATCTCTCCGAGCATCACCCCACGCGTCAGCCCCAATATCGCCGTACGCGCGGTCAGCGTCGATCGCGGCCCGCGGACGATGGCGGCCATCCCGCACACCACCTCGCGCATCCGGCCGACGACGGTGCTGCTGCCCTATGCACGCTACTCGCCGAACCTCTATCCGACCTGCACCGCGCCCTACCGCGATGCTGCGGGCGAATGCCTGGCGCAGCCGAATGCGGGCGGCGGAGGCTCGGCCAAATCAGGCAAGAAGAGCGCCGGCAAGGGCCGCGGCGACGCCACGCCGGCCGCCGCCAATCTGCGCAGCTTCGCCAACGAATTCGTGGCGGAGATCGACGGCACGCTGTCGCCTGGCGATGCCGACGAGCTTGCCCGCCGGCACGGCTTGACGCGCGTCTCTTCGGAGAGCTTCCCGCTGATCGGGGCCACGTTCGGCCTGTTCCGCATCACGGATGGCCGGCCCACCGAGACGGTACGGCGCGAATTCGCCGCCGATGGCAGCGTGCGCTCGGTCCAGCCGAACTTCCGCTATGTGCTTCAGGACCAGAAATCGACGACGCCGAGCGAGGGCGATCCCGCGCAATATGCACTGGCAAAACTCCGCCTGCCGCAGGCGCACACGCTGGCGCACGGCGCCAACGTCACGGTTGCCGTGATCGACTCCGGCATCGATGCCGGCCATCCCGAGCTTGCCAATTCTGTCTCCGATAATTTCGATGCGCTCGGCAGCGCCGAGGGGCCGCACGTCCACGGCACCGGCATCGCCGGCGCGATCGTGGCCCATGCCAAGCTGATGGGCAGCGCGCCCGAGGCGCGCATCATCGCGATCCGCGCCTTCGGCGGCACCAACGGCGGCGCCGAGAGCTCGTCCTACATCATCCTGCGCTCGCTGAATTACGCCGCCGAGCACGGCGCGCAGATCGTGAATATGAGCTTTGCCGGTCCGAAGGACGCGGTGATCGAGCGCGCCATCGCGGCGACCGCCGCGCGCGGCCTCGTGCTGATCGCGGCCGCCGGCAATGCCGGTCCGAAATCGCCGCCGCTCTATCCCGCCGCCAATCCCAACGTGATTGCGGTCAGTGCGACCGACCAGCAGGACAGGCTGTTCACCGCGTCCAACCGCGGCAATTACATCGCCGTCGCGGCGCCCGGGGTCGACATCTTCCTGCCCGCGCCGGACGGCAAGTACCAGATGACGTCGGGAACCTCGTTCTCGGCCGCCTATGTCTCCGGCATCGCGGCGTTGCTGCTCGAGCGCAATTACGCCCTGAAGCCGGAGGCGCTGCGCATGACGCTGGCGAAGACCGCACGCGATCTCGGCTCCCCCGGGCGTGACGAGCTGTTCGGCGACGGCCAGATCGACGCATTCGCCGCGGTGATGGCAGTTCCCGCTGACGGAGCGACGCCGGTTGCGGCTGCATCCGGTACAACAAAACGTGAAGATGCCGGGACGCGTCGCGATGGGCCCAACAGCCGCGCGATCGAACAACCCTCGCTGTCGAGCGCGGACGATAAATCCACGATTTCTCAGGCGGATAGGCCGGCGCCCCGATAGCGGCTGCGACAAAGATGCGCGCGGACCGAAGCTCAAAAAAGCAAACGCCGCATTGAACGTTCAGCCAGCTGCCACGACCAAATTATGTGGGAGCGGTCATCCCTCCCCATCAGTCATATTAGGCGCGAGCGCCCATCCACCCCAAGCGCCCATATGGCTCGACCCGTCCGGTTGTCCCCCCGGACGGGTCTTTTCTTTTTGGGCGTCCGATTTTTTGAAACTCTGCATGCGTTCAGCTTTCGGTTGAAAGGTCGCGCCGGCATTCCGGCCGCCGCTCGAGCAACACGCCGCAAGCCCGCTATGCTTGTGCGAAGCTTGACTCGAAAACGCAGTAAATCTCCGCACGACTACGGAGTTTGGCGACGCGCGGGGTGTCGTTGCTGGACAAGTCAAAACTTTTCCACAAAATATTCATGTCGCTTCTAAATTGATTCGTGTGCGTTGCGTCCCCGCGTCCGTGTTCTCTCCTGACGGGCTGGTCTATGACACTTCGCCAAGAATCTAACGGCGCGTCTGTGCGTGCCGTAGCTGTTGGCCGCGACGTCGCGGCGCGCTGGTGCGCGCTCGCCGAGCAGCGGCTGCAGCATCTCTCTGAGATGTTCGAGACCGGCCGGTGGCGCCGTTATCATTCCGAGATCGCATTCCTCGAAAACATCCAGGAAGCCAAGCGTGCGGTCCAGACCTGGCGCGCGCTCGCGACCGGCGGGGACGTTGCCGAGGCGGCTGCGAGCGTGACGCCCGCATTCGGCTGGTCGCCGGCGACGATGCCCCGCGTGTTTTCGCGCGAGCAGGCGCAGATGATGCAGCCGAAAGCCGTCCACATCGCCCCCGAGACGGCCGTGCCGGTCAGGCTCGATCCAAAGCCCGACGTTCTGGCGGAGATCACCGAAGCCCCGATCGCGCCGTTCGCCGTACCGGCGCCTGCGGCGGTCGCGTCGTTCATCGCGCCTGCCGAGATGCCGCCACTGAAGGCTCCCGCTGCGCGAGCGCCATTCACAGCACCTGCCGTGAAGCCACCGCTGGCCCCTGCCGCAATGGCGCCGTTCACCGCGCCGGAAGTCAGGCCGCCGCTCGCAGCGGCTGCCCCGAAGCCGCCAAAGGCCGCGCCTGCCGCGATGGCAGCGCTGCTGCCGCAATTCGCCCCGCCGGCCGAGGAGATCGTCGCAGCCCCCGAACGCGTCGTCGAATTCACCTTCAGCCTCGACGGCCTGGAAGCCAAGTACCCGCTGCTGCGGAACGCGTTCTAGGGAACGTCCGGCAAGGGATTTTCATCCCGTCATCCTGAGGTGCGAGGCATGGGACGCGGCGCGTCCCATGCGGAGCCTCGAAGGATGTACGGCCCGGCTATTGGCCGCGCCTACCTTCGCACCGCATTTCCGCCGAGCACCACCTGGGCAAATCGTTGCGCGCCGTCGGCCGATAGATCCGACGTCACCGCGCGCGCGTGATCGAGGCCGACGATGGCGCCGCGCGGGGTTTCCGAGATCATGTTGTTGTTGACCAGCGCGATGCCGGCGCCGGGCACGACGGAGACGCCGACACCGGCCAGCGCCTTGCGGATCACGTTGCCCGTGATCGCGACGTCACGCAGATATTTGCCCCAGCCGGCGACGATGCCGTAGGACGGCGCGTTCTCGATCACATTGCCGGTCACCGAGGTGTCCGCCTCGATGTAGATGCCGACGCCGGCGTCGTCGTCCGGTGCGGTGCCGATCGGGCGCTTCGGGATCAGGTTGCGGATGATGTTGCCCTGAACCACCGCAATGCGGCCGCCTTCGTTGAAATTGCAGACGGAGACACCGACGGCCGCGCCGTCGACCGTATTGTTGGCGATCACCGCAGCCTCGAATGCGAACTCGGAATAGAGCGCGACTTCGCGTACCTCGCTGACGCTGTTGCCCGAGATGTGGATGTTCGAGGCGGAGTTGCCGCGCACCGCGGAGTAATCGCAGTTCCTGATGCGGTTGCCGCGCACGATCACGTTGCCGGCGCGGAAGGCGTTAATGGCGTTGCCGTACTGCCCGGAGCCGCCGGGGCCGGCCTTGATGTTCTCGATGCGGTTGTCGGCCACCAGCGTGCCGTCGTCGCCGATCGCGCTGCGCAGGATCTCGATTCCGTTGTCATTGGTGCCGAGAATCGTGTTGCGGGAGACGTTGAGCCCTTTGGCATCGAACGACACCACCGCGGTCACCGCGATGTCGGTGAAGATGTTGCCGGAGATCTCGCCGGACACCTGCTCGAGCCAGATGCCGCTGCCGCCCGAGTTCGTGATCTCGCAATCGGTGATGCGGACGTCGCGGCCGCCCAGAACATGGATCAGCCCGCGCCGCGTCGGCAGCGGGATGCCGGCGCCGTCGAAGGTGAGGCCGGTGAGGCCGATCGTATCAGAGCCGTCGCTCTGGATTGCCGAAGCTCCGCCGGTGAAAATGAGTTTCGTTGCGCCGCGCACCCCGATCAACTGTGCGCCGTTCGGCAGCCGCAGCAGCCCGCTGCGGTAAACGCCGGGCGGCAGCGCCAGCGGCATCTGCGCTCGCGCCGCCTCGTCGATCGCACGCTGCAGCGCGCGGGTCTGGTCTTCGCTGCTGCCGGGTCGCACGCCGTATTGCGTGGCATCGCGGCCGAGCAGGGACGTCAGCGGCGCCGCGCGCGCGGCGTCGGCCGGCATGGCCAGCGCACCGGCAATGCCGGCAGTGGAAGCTCCGATGAGGTGGCGGCGATTGAGGTCCATGACGCGTCCTCCGCGCGGATTAGGTAGCGCAGGGCGGACGCGGGCGCGGGGATTGTTCGCGGTAGGGTTAAACGTTTACCGCGGGGGAGGTGCCAGCGTGTTCCGTCGCTTCCTTGCCAACCCCACCATTTCCATCAGCATGGCCTCGCCGGCATCAACGAGTTCCTCCAGCGTGATCCGGGCTGCGCCCTTCCGTCGCACCGCGCCGCTGCGCCCAAGCAGGGGGATGTGGATGAACGCCGCAAGCTGCGGACCACCGGCCTTGACGTTCTCGATCGCGCGCCAGCTCAAATAGTTGCAGAGATAGGCGCCGGCATCGCGCGAGGGCCGTGCATCGATGCCGGTGAGGCGCGCGGCGCGCAGCAGTCTTGCCGTGTGCGGGCCGAAATTCATGGCGTCCGCGGTGCCGGTGATGCCGCGTTTGCGCGATCGGGTGTTGGCGGCGTCGGGCCAGAGCATGGTGACGGCGTTGCGCGCGCGGGTCTCGATGCGCAAATAAGGCGTGCGCGCGGCGAGGCCGAACATCAACAGCGCATCCGGCTTCTGCTTTGCCAGCACCTCGGGCAATTGGTGGTCGACCGCCGCATAGGTGACCGGGAAGATGTGGCTCGAGATCGCGACGTCATCCAATGCTGGCCGACGCAATTGCGCGAGCCGCGCCACCAGCGGCTGGGTCGGGTTATAGGGCGCGCCGGGGAACGGCCCGAAGCCGGTGAGGAGAATGCGGAGCTTCTCGCTCATTTCAGCAACTCCAATATCTGCTCGGCGGCGAGCGCCGGGGTGAGATGGCCGTCGGCGACTTCAGCCTCGATCTTCCGGACCTTGCTGCGAACCGAGGCCTCGCTGCGCAGCCGCGCCAGCATGCGCTGCTCCAGCATCGACCACATCCATTTCACCTGCTGCTCACGCCGCCGTGCGGCGAAGTCGCCCGATGCGTTCATCGCCTTGCGGTGATCCAGAACCTTCTGCCAGAGCTCGGCGATGCCGGTGCCGGCCAGCGCCGAATAGGTGACGACGGGCGGATGCCAATGCTCGGACCGCGGCGCCAAAATATGCAGCGCGCCGCGATAGTCGGCGGCGGTGATGTTGGCGCGCTTGAGATTGTCTCCGTCGGCCTTGTTGATGGCGATCATGTCGGCGAGCTCGACCAGGCCCTTCTTGATGCCCTGCAATTCGTCGCCGCCGCCCGGCAGCATCAGGGCGAGGAAGAAGTCGGTCATGTCGCAGACGGCGGTCTCGGACTGGCCGATGCCGACGGTCTCGACCAGCACGACGCCGAAGCCGGCAGCCTCGCAGAGCAGCATCGCCTCTCGCGTCTTGGCCGCAACGCCGCCAAGCGTGCCCGAGGATGGCGAGGGGCGGATGAACGCATCGTCCGAGGCGGACAGCCGCGCCATCCGCGTCTTGTCGCCGAGGATTGAGCCGCCGCTGCGCGCCGAGGACGGATCGACCGCTAGCACCGCGACCTTGTGACCCTGCTCGATGAGATAGGTGCCGAGCACATCGATGGTGGTGGACTTGCCGACGCCCGGCGAGCCGGTGATGCCGACACGGAACGCCTTGCCGGTGTGGGGCAGCAGCGTCTGCACCAGCTCTCGCGCCAGCGCCTGATGGTCGGCACGGCGGCTCTCCACGAGCGTGATGGCGCGGGCCAACGCCGCGCGGCTGCCGGCACGGAGATCACGGGCGAGGGATTTGATGTCCAGCGAGGCCTTCTTCTCAGTCATGCCCTGCTTTACAACGCCGAGGGCAGGCAAGCGAGGGCCGCCCGCCTCATATCACCTGCTTGTTGCCGCCGCCGTTTGCGGCGGTTTCACCTTGCGCCAGACCCACACCATCACCGGCCAGAGCAGCGCGCCGATCGCCATGGCGGCGAGGATGGCGGCGACCGGGCGCTCGAAGAACGGCAAAATGCTGCCGTCGGACTTGATCAGCGACGTGACGAAGGCCTGCTCGACCATGGTGCCCATGACGATGCCGAGCACCATGGCAGCGACGGGATAGCCGTTCGCCTCCATGACGTAGCCGATCACGCCGAAGGCGGCGACGGTGACGACGCCGAACATGTTGTTGCCGATCGCGAACGAACCGACCGCGCAGCACAGCATGATGATCGGCATGATTGCCGAGCGTGGTGCGAGCAGGATGTAGGCGGCGATCCGGATCATGGCGATGCCGAGCGGGATCATCAGGATGTTCGCGATGATGAACATCAAATAGATCGCGTACATGCTCGACGCTTTCTCGGTGAACAGCGTCGGGCCCGGATTGAGGCCCTTCATGTAGAGCACGCCGATCGCGATCGCGGCGATGGTGTCGCCGGGAATGCCGAACAGCAGC
>Ga0102591_1001704_pt1 | contig 28105 bp, 20 predicted proteins | sample AraplaCol_mCL_r2_2_FD_76860 | JGI IMG/M metagenome (GOLD analysis project Ga0102591, IMG submission 76860) | Arabidopsis root microbial communities from North Carolina, USA - plate scrape MF_Col_mCL_r2 (SPADES assembly) (version 2) | ecosystem: Host-associated > Plants > Roots > Endosphere...
ATGGCCACTCCCCTCACGCCGCCAGGCCGACGGGCGTCTTGTCGAACGCGACGAAGCCTGGCAGAGCCTCGATCCGCTGCAACCATGCAAGCACGTTGGCGTAACCGGAGGTATCGACATTGCCTTCCGGCGCGGCGGACACATAGCTATAAAGCGCGACGTCGGCGATGGTCGGGTGATCTCCCGCAAGCCACGGCGCATTGGCCAGCTCCGCGTTCATCACACCGAGCAGCGCGTGCGCCTTCTTGATGGCGAGCGGGGCATCCAGCGACGCGCCGAACACCGTCACGAGGCGTGCCGCGGCGGGTCCGTGTGCCAATTCACCGGCAGCGACCGAAAGCCAGCGCTGCACGCGCGCGGATCCTGCGGCGGATTCGGGCAGCCAGTCCTTGCGATCGAAACGCTTCGCGAGGTACACGAGAATCGCATTCGAGTCGCTGACCGCCGCGTCGCCGTCGACCAGCACGGGCACCTGGCCGAACGGGTTGATCTGGAGGAACGCCTCCGTCTTGTGCTCACCCTTCTTGAGGTCGACGAACGCCTGTTCGTAGTCCGCACCGAGAAGGCCGAGAAACAGCAGGGCACGATGCGAGTGGCCGGAAAGGTTGTGGTAGTAGAGTTTCATGGGATGTCCAGATGGCGTGGAAGGCGACGGATCGGTGTGGAAGCGAGTGTCCATAGGGGGGCGAGCCCGGTAAACGATGCGGAGCGCAATGAACTGTTTCGCGCCGCGGTTCAATCCACGCCGCGTGACGGTTGAAGCAAGGGATCGTCGCGCACCGCCTGGCTCGCCAGGTCGACGAACGCACGCACTTTCCGCGCCGCGTGCGAGTAACCCCTCTTCCCACCCGGGGGCCGTCACCGACTGGCACCCCGTGAAAACTTGCGGCAAGATGCCGGCTCCACAGGGGGAAAAACATGGAAGAACTGCGAGGTGTCGCCGCACCCGGTCGTACGGCCGTGGGCGTCTGGGGCAAGCCGTGCGCGATCGCGCTGGCCGTGGCAATGGCGCTCAGCCTGTCCGCCTGCGGCGGCGGTGGCGGTGGCGGTGGCGGTGGCGGTGGCGGCGGCAATGTCCGGCCCACGCCTCCACCTGCGACAGGTGGAAGTGGCGGCACGGGGGCGGGAGGCACGGGCGGAACGGGTGGCGCGACGGAGCCAACCGGTCGTTTCGATGTCGCAGCGAACACCTCGATCGTGGTGCCCGATATCCTTTCGGGTGCGATCGGCGTCACGAAGACCGGCGCAGGCACACTGACGCTGACCGGCGCCAATGCGTATGCGGGCCCGACGCAGGTCAACGCCGGATTCCTCTACATCGATGGCAACCAGTCGGCCGCGACGGGGGTGACCACGGTCGCGCCACTCGCGACGCTCGGCGGCAAGGGCGTGGTCGGCGGCAACCTGACGGTGGCCGATGGCGCGACGCTAGCGCCCGGTAGCCAGGGCGCGCTCGGCACGCTGACCATCAACGGCAACCTGCTCCTTTCGTCGGCATCCCGGCTCGCCATGAGCGCTGGCCCCACCGGCAGCGACCTGATCGACGTCAAAGGGAATCTCACCCTCGACGGCATTCTCGACCTCGATATCGCGTCGGGCACGAACGCGGGTCCCGGCGTACACCGGCTGCTGAGCTATGGCGGCGCACTTTCCGATTACGGCCTCATGCTGGATGGCGCCGCCACTTCTGGCTGGAGCATACAGACGGGTGTGGCACACCAGGTCAACCTGATCGACACACGCGGCATGGCTTTCAGCTTCTGGGACGGCGACGCGGGCCCGGCAAACGACGGCATCATCCATGGCGGCAACGGCACCTGGCAGAACGCCGGCGCCACGTCGAAGACGAACTGGACCGACGCGCGCGGCGCAACGAATACCGCATTCGGCGATGGCAGCTTCGCCGTCTTCCAGGGCACGCCCGGCACGGTGACCGTCGATGCTGCGCACGGCGATATCAACGTCGCCGGCATGCAGTTCGCGTCCGATGGGTACGTCGTGCAGGGCGATGCGATCCATCTCGCGGGCAGCGTCCGCGAGCCCGCGCAATCGACGATACGCGTGGGCGACGGTAGCGCGCAGGGCGCGAGCTATACCGCGACGGTGGACAGCGTGCTCACGGGATCCACCGGCCTGGTCAAGACCGACGCCGGCACCCTCGTACTCGGTGGCGACAACACGTATACGGGCGGCACCACGATCGTCGGCGGCACGTTGCAGGTGGGCAACGGCGGAACCACCGGCACGATCATGGGCGATGTGGTCGACAACGGCACGCTGACCTTCAGTCGCAGCGACACCTTCGGCTTCGCGGGTGACGTCAGCGGTTCCGGTGTACTGAAGAAGGCCGGGCGAGGCACCCTCGTGCTCACCGGAAACAACACCCATACCGGCGGTACGATCGTCAGCGATGGTGTGCTGCAGATCGGTGACGGCGGCACCGCGGGCTGGGTCGCGGGCGACATCGTCAATAACAGCTACCTCAGGTTCAATCGCAGCGACGACGTGGTCTTCGGCGGCAACATCTCGGGCGTCGGTACCCTGCTGAAGGATGGCGCGGGCAAGGTGACCCTCACAGGTAACGCCACCGACGACCGTCCAAGCCCGAGCGCGCCGTCCATCGCCATCAACAGCGGAACGCTGCAGGTCGGAAATGGCGGCACGACGGGCTCGATCAGCAGCGGTAGCGTGCTTAACAACGGTTCGCTGGTGTTCGACCGCAGCGATACCTACACCTACGCCGGTGTCGTAAGCGGCAACGGTTCGCTGATTCATGCAGGCACCGGGACGCTGATCTTCACCAACCGGATCTATTCCCCTATCGGCATCGTGATCGCGAAGGGAACGCTGCTCATGAAGGATGCCGGTATCGTGGCCGATACCGGGGGCAGCGTTCTCAACAACGGAACGCTGATACTCGACTACAGCGCGCCTGGCGGTTGGTATGCGAGCGCGCCGATAACGGGCAGTGGCAACCTGATCAAGCGCGGCCCCGGCCTGGCGATCCTCGAGGCCGACAACACCTACACCGGCGGCACGCTCGTCAGCGAGGGGACACTGCGTATCGGCTCGTCGTGGTCCACGGGCTGGGTGGAAGGCGACATCGTCAATCAGGGCACCGTTGAATTCGCCCGACAGGACAATGTCACGTTCAGCCGCGAGGTAACCGGCGCCGGCATGGTACGGCAGTCCGGCAGCGGCACACTGATCATAAGCGGCGACCTCCGGCATACCGGCGGCACCGTCATCGACCGCGGAACGTTGCAGGTCGGCACGGGCGGAGCGGCAGGATCGCTCGCCGGCAACGTCATCGTGAACGGGACCCTCGCCTTCGACCGAAGCGACGACATCCGGTTCGACGGCATCATCAGCGGCGATTACGGCACGTTGCGGAAGGCGGGCGCCGGTACGCTGACACTCGGCGGCCTGAACACGTTCGGCCGTTACAACATCTTCGGTCGGGGAACAACCGTGGAGGATGGGACGTTGCGCATCGCGAATGGTGCCTCGGTCGATAACATCGTCTCCGTCGGCGGCAGCGCTTTCCTGACGGTCGATCATGGTGGCAAAGCCACGGGAGCCGTGCTCGACGACGGCGCCACCGTGGACAACGCCGGCTTCATGGGATCGTCGCTTCAGGGCCCGGTCGTGAGCGGCAATACGGTGACGCTGATCAATCACGACGGCGGGATCATCGACGGCCCGGTGCCGGATGGCATCACGACGCCCGCCGTGTCGTTGCGAACCGGCAGCACGCTCACCAACGGCGTCGGCAGCATGATCCGCGGCTACACGGGCGTCGAATCGTGGGGTGTGGTGAACAATGCCGGCGGCACGATCGTCGGTGTCGTGCGCGATGGCATCGGTGGCAAGGCCACCCTGATCAACAACACGATGGGTGGCCAGATCGTCGCCGGCACCAGCCCGCCGCCGTTCGGCCCCGACGGTGCGGGCGTTTTCACGACGGGATTCGGCGTCACGATCAACAACCTCGGCAGCAGTGCCATCGTAGGTACGCGCGAAGGCGTCCGCGCCTATGACGGCGCGACGGTGACCAACGATGGGGGCAGCCTCATCTCGGGTGCCACGGGCATCAACCTGGCGGGCGCACAGGGTTACACGAATTTCATCGCGAACACCGGTGGAAGCACCATCACGGGAACACGTGCAGGTATCTACCTCAACGACGGCGGAGTGATCGTCAACGGCAGCGGTTCGACCATCGAAACAACGGCGATGTCGTCGGGCGACTGTGCCGTGACGCTGAGCTGCGCCATCTTCGTACCGGTTTACACCGGTGTCGGCAGTGTCGGCTTGCTCGGGAGGCTGAGCCTGTTCAACGCCGGCTACATCGGTGGCGACGTGCAGATGGACGCGGGCGTGGCCAACAACGTCACGCTGTTCGCCGGCGGCACCATCCAGGGTGCGTTGAAGATCGGCGGCAACGCGCAATCGGTACTGAGGCTCGACGGCGGCATCGGCACGGCGGCGGCGTATTCGACCGCGGTGTCCGGTGCGACGACGTTCGCCGGCACGATCGTGAAGACAGGTGCCGGTCTCTGGGTCGTCGATAACGATCAGCTGCAGAACGTCGTCGAAACGTCGATCGACGCGGGTTCGCTACGGGCCACGCGCGCGCTGGCGGGCAACGTCACCGTGAACCCGGAAGGCACGCTCGACGGCGTGCCCGGCGTGAACGGCAATCTCGTCAACGCCGGCATCGTCGCGGTGCGCGGCGGCCCCACCACCGTCGCGGGCACGTATGCGCAGGCCTCCACGGGTACGCTCGCCGTTAGCCTCGGCAGCACGCTCGATGTCGGCGGAGCGGCGACGCTCTCGGGTGGCACGCTACGCGTGACCGGCGCCGACGCAGGTTACGTGGCTAATGCGCATACCGACGTGCTGACGGCCGCGGGCGGCATCTCCGGTACGTTCGGACAGCTGGTCAAGGACACCGGCGTGATCTTCACGTCGAGCACCATCAACTACACGCCGAACAGCGTCTGGCTCGATACGCGCGGCCTCGACGTGACCACGGCGGCCGCGGGCCAGGGCGTGACCTACACGCCGCTGACGATGCGCAGCGCGCAGCGCGTACAGATCGCCTTCGACCAGCTGAACCGACAGTTCGCCACGAACGACGCCTCCGTCGCGGCGAGCGGATCGCCAGCCGCATCGGCCGACTTCATCCGCGCGGCCGGCGAGTTCCAGCAGGCGCCGACGCTGGAAGCGGCACAAGCGTCGCTGCAGAGCCTCTCCGGACAGCTGCACGCCGCGAGCGCGGCGATGACCTTCGAAGCCATCGACGCCTCCAACCGCGTGCTGTCGGACCATTTCGACGGCCTGCTCGGCAACGGCGCCGGGTATGGCATGTGGACGCAGAGCCTGAACGTCGGCGGCGACATGGGACGCAGCGGCTACGGCGGCGTCGGCTTCCAGTTGAACGGCTGGCTGGTCGGCAGCGACCGGCAAATCGGTGGCAACGGTGTGGCGGGCTTCGCGTTCGGGCAGAGCCAAGGGCGGCAGCAACTCGATCGCAGCGCCGATCGCAACCGCAGCCGCAGCACGGACGGCATGTTCTACGCCGGATGGCTCAATGGCCCTTGGTACACGCAGGGCCGTGTTGGCTTCGGGCGCTTTACACAGGACGTAGATCGCCAGCTGTTGCTGGGCCGAAGCGCGCAGGGCGTATCCACCCGCTACAGCGGCAACTACAACGTCGCCTATGGCGAGACCGGCCTGCGTCTCGATCTCGGGGGCAGCCGCGTCACGCCCTTCTTCAGCGCCGAATACGCGAGCATCGACCGTAACGGCTTCGCCGAGCGTGGCGCGGGTGGCTTCGGCCTGCGCAGCAAGGCGCAGACCGTGGATCGCTGGCAGGCCGGCATGGGCCTCCGCGCGACGCAGCGGTGGAACCTCGACGGCGGACGTGCCGTCGCGCTCAACGCCAGCGCACAGTTCCAGCGCACCCTCGCCTCGCACGGGGACGTGTTCGATGCCAGCTTCGTCGGCATGCAGCAGTGGCAGCCGTTGACCGGCATCGGCCTGTCGCGCTACCGCGCCGTGCTGAACGTGGGCGTGGACGCGACGCTGTCCGAGCGCACGTCGATGACCTTCGGCTACGACTACCAGAAGGGTCAGCGCGATCAGGCGCAGGGCGTGTCGGCGCGCGTGGTGATGGCCTTCTGACGCCGGGACGCCGGCACGTCACGCAACGCGTTGCGAGCGATCCGCCTTCGGCAGCCGAACCGTAAACCGGCTGCCCTTCCCCTGCTCCGACTCGACCTGCACCGTGGCCTGCAGCGAGGCGGCGATCTGGCCGACGATCCAGAGGCCGAGGCCCAGGCCTTCGGCTTCCGGATCCACCTGCCGGAACGCGTCGAAGATCGCGACCTGCCGATCGGCCGCGATGCCGACGCCGTTGTCGGCGACGGTGATGGCCACCTGGTCGGCGTCCTCTTTCGCCGTGACGTCCACCCTGCCACCGCCCGGTGTGTTCTTCATGGCGTTGGACAGCAGGTTGCCGAGCAGCGTCTCGATGAGGGCGTCCGGGCCGCGCACCTTGAGAAGCACCGGCGGCAACGACAGCGAGATGCCGCGCCGGCGCGCGTCGGCCGTCCACTGGCTGGACAGCACGAGGAACACGTCGCCCAGGTCCGTCGTCACCGTGGGATCGATCTGCGCGCCCGTGGATGCCACGGCCAGCAGCTGCGTCAGCTGGCGATCGACGGTGGCGAGCGCGCGGGTGCCCTTGGCGCAGAGGTCGACCGCGTCGGGGAACACGCGCTCGATGCGCTCCAGTGCGTAATTCGCGCTACGCAGCGGCGCCTTGACGTCGTGACCGGCGGCGGCGATCAGGCCGATGAGCCGGCCTTCGGTGCGCTGGGCATCGCGCACGATGCGGCGTAGTTCCAGCTGGTTCATCACCTGACGAGCCAGCCGGCGCAGGCCGTCGAGCTGGGCAGGCGTGAGCTCGCGCGGCCGGGTGTCGAGCACGCAGACGGTGCCCACCGGCATGCCGTCCGGGCTCTTCAAAAGCGCGCCGGCGTAGAAGCGCAACCCGGGCTCACCCGCCACCAGAGGGTTCTCGCGAAATCGCGGGTCACCCAGCGTATCGGGCACCACCAGGAGATCCTGCTCCAGGATCGCGTGCGCGCAGATGGAGGCTTCGAGCGGCGTCTCCCGCGTCCCCAGCCCGACCTCCGCCTTGAACCACTGCCGCCCCGCGTCGACCAGGCTCACGAGGGCGATCGGTGTCTCGCAAAAGAGGCTGGCCAGCTGGACGATGTCGTCGAACACGGCCTCTTGCGGCGTATCGAGGATGGCGTAATCCCTTAGCGCCCGGAGGCGCCGGGATTCGCGTGTGGGCGAAAGCCGGGGTGCTGGAGTGTGAGCCATGGCGGCATATTCTCACGTCGAAATGCCTCCGTCAGGTGATGGCTGCCGTGGGCGGGGCAGGACGCGCAAGTTGCCGGATTTGCGCTGTAACCACCGAAGCGACCTGCGCCCTGAGAGGGCGATCGAGACTCCGGGAAATGCGCTGGTTCGTTTACCGCGATGCCGGGGGCAGCCTCTTTTCCAGCACCGCTGCGCGCTTCGCAGTTTCCTCGACGGCACAGCCCGAGGCCTCGACAACCGCCAGCGTGCCGCCGTCGCGCGGGGGCTTGCAGCGGCGTGTCTTGTCGCCGACCCACTGGCGCTCTTCGGCACGGAGCGTGGTCTTCTCCGCCGTGGGCAGCGTGGACATCAGTGTCTTGTAGACGTCGTTGAGGCGCTTGTCCTGGAAAGCGTATTCGTCGTTGGCGCAGCCGACCATGTCGGCGGTGGTGTTCGCTTGCTGGAGGCATGCGTCGTAGGACGGGCGCGGGGTGCTGGCGCCACTCGTCGCCTTCGGTTCCGCCGGCGCCGCGATGCCCCGCACCGCTGCGACACCCTGCAGGATATTCGCCACGACGAACGCCGGATCCTCATGCGGTAGCCCGTGCCCAGCCGTGGCCGCGATGTTCTGATGCGCGTTGGTGGACAGCGAGAGGAACTGCTTCTGCAGGCGCTGCGTCTCGCCTTCGAGCTTGATCGACATCGGCTCCGACAGACCCGGCACCATGCGGAAGCGGGGGCTGTGCGTGGCGACGATGATGGGCTTCGCGCCCAGCGTGTGCAGTTGCCTCGCCTGCGCGGTGCTTTGCGTGATGTCGAGGCCTTCTTCGTTCTTCGCCGGGTTGGTCTGCACGGTGCCGATGAAGGTGCGGGCTTCGGTCGCGGCCTTCTCCTCGCCTGCCTTGGCCGGGCCAAGTGCCGCGAGCCACGCCTTCGACTGATCCGGGTGCGTGGACGAGACGAGGACCAGGCCGGCCGTGTCGTCGGGATAGAGGCTGGCGAAGACCTGGGCATGCAGACCGCCGATGGAATGGCCCACCAGAAGGTAAGGCCCGTCCACGTGCGCCGCTTTCAGTGCGGCGTGCAGGTCGGTCGCCGCATCCTTGCTCGTGCGCGGTCGCGATGGCGCGGGATCGCTACTGCCGAGGCCCGCACGGTCGTAAAGGCAGACCCGCGTGACGGGCGCGATCTTGCCGGCGATGCCGAGCCAACCCGGATCACCTGCCGGCGCCGTGCCCAGTCCCGCATCGATCACGACCACCGGGGCGCCCGTGCCTTCGCACTTCAGGTGGATGGACCGGCCGCCGACGTCGTAGCGTCCGTCGAGGTCATTGGTGGCGATAGCGGTGAGCGGCAGCGCGCCGAACGCAAGTGCGGCGAGGGTCGCCAGGGTCGGATGGATGCTCACTGCGCGGTCTCCGTGGTCATTCGATGGATATAGCACGGGGTGCCATGCCCAACGAAGATGACGAGAGACACATGCCGGCGCTGTCGTGGCGCACCTGGGTGCGACAGCTTTTCGACTCGGTGTGCGGCCTTGCTCGCCAGCTCGCAGGTTTGGCGAGGTGGCGCGCACGGGCGCACTCCTACACGCGTGTGTTGACCTTTAGCTGGGCTTCGAACGCGCGCTGGTAGGCCGGCCTTGCCTCGCCGCGGGCGACGTATGCCGCCAGCGTCGGGAATTCATCCAGCAACCCCGACGGTCGTGCGCGCAGCAACACCGAGACCATCATCAGGTCGCCCGCGCTGAAATCGCCATCGAGCCATTCGTCGTCGCCGAGGCAGGCCGCCAGCTGGCGGAAACGTGCGCGCACGCGATCCTTCACGAGCGCCAGGCGCTCTTCCGCCCACGGCTTGTCGCCCTCGAGCACCTTGGCCACGAAGACGTCGAGGATGGGCGGCTCCACGGTATTGAGCGCGGCGAACATCCACATGATGGCCCGCGCCTGATCCGTGTCTTCCTCGGGCAGCAGACCGCCATAGTGCTGTGCTATGTGGAGCACGATGGCGCCGGTTTCGAACAGCGCGAGGTTGTCTTCTTCGAAGGTGGGGATCTGTCCGAACGGGTGCACGCAAAGATGCTCGGGCTCTTTCATCGCCGTGAACGAGACGAGGCGCACCTCGTAAGGCAGGCCGGCCTCTTCCAGTGCCCAGCGCACACGCGTGTCGCGGGCCAGTCCCTTGCCGCCGTCGGGCGAGCGTTCGAAAGCGGTGATGACGATGGTCATGGCGTACGTCTCCGGCCTGAGTACGAAGTGCGTCGGCGCCATTCTTGATCCTGTGCACCCCGAGAGCAACTTGCGTTGCCGCATACCGAGCGATACCGGGGCACCCTCACCGTCATCCCGGTGCAAACCGGGATCCACGGCGATGCAGTCGGTTTTTGCCGAGCGCGGCATCGGATCTTTCGGTGCACCGTCGCGCACATCGATGCGGCGCTGTCGTCACGGCCGGTAACCGGGGCGGTGGGCCCCGGCGTGCGCCGGGGCGACGGTCCTCCCTTATCGCGCTGATTTAGCTGCGCCCACGCGCACCATCGTCATCGGTGGGCCACCTTCCACGAACGTCAGGCTCTGAAAATCCGGTGCGAACTCGACCGTAAGTCCCATCGATTGAACGCGGAATCGCGTGGGTGACAGGGCGATCAGGCGTTCCGGGGTGGGCGCGCCGGCGGTCGCGTACAACCCGTCCGGTCGCGCTTCGACGATGGCGTCGAACCCGCCGCCGACGAAGCGACCCGCTGCCTTCGAAAGCTGCGCGAGTGTCAGCGTCTTTTCTTCTGTCGCCGGTGGCGCCATATCGGGCCAGCCGTAATCGGTGGCGATGGCACGCACCACTTCATCCATCAACACACGGCCGTTGCCGCCGCTCGTGAGGATCGCGACCCCATCGCCCTTCCCCACGTACGCGATCATGAAGGACTGGTAGCCCACGTTGAGGCCATCGTGGCCGAACCGCGGCGAGCCCGTGTCGTACAGCATGGCGCCGAGACCCCAGTGGCTCTTGACCTGCGTGAGCATCTCGCGCGTCATGGCGGGCGACAGGCGGTGGCCTTTCCTGCCGGCAGCCGATGCCTGGATGTCCATGAGCAGACGGGCCAGATCGCCCGCGGTGGTCCACAGACCGGCCGGCGCGAGTTCCGGATCGATGAGGTAGTTGCCGGGCACGGGGCGGCCGTCGACATATGCGAAGGCAAGGTTGCTGCGGATCGCCGCCGATGGCGGCATCGCGAACGCGCTACGCGTCATGTGGAGTGGGCCCAGCACCTCGCGTTGCGCGAGATCCTCGAAGGGCGCGCCGCCCACGTCGGTGAGTGCGACCTGCGCAATCATATAGCCGCCGCCCGAGTACTCGAATTGCGCACCCGCCGGGAGTACGCTGCGAACCGCTTCGGTATTCGCCGGCGGTGTGCCATCGAGAATCTGCACGGCCGTGGGTAGCGGCGCGTCGGGCGCGTAGCCCTTGAACCCGTGCACGCCGATGCCAGCCGTGTGGCTCAGCAGCTGACGTAAGGTGACGCCATCGGGAGCCAGTTTCGCATCGACCGGTAGCTTCCACGAATGCAATGCATCGTTGATGTTCGCGTCGAGACCGATCTTGCCCTGCTCAACCATCCGTAACGCCAGCACCGCCGTGACGACCTTGCTGATGGATGCCGCCTGGAACGCGGTGTCCGGGGTCACCGGCTTGCAGCTCGCCGTATCGCGCACGCCCCAGCCGCGCGCCCAGGCGAGCTTGCCGTCGTGAATGACGGCGACGCTAAGTCCCGGAACGCCGTATTGCTTCATGCGCTCGGCGAGGGTGAAAGGCTTGTCGCCGGCCTTGATGACGGCGGGCTGCAGATGAGTCTCCACATAACGGGTATGGGCATTGATGACGCCCCCCGCGGCGGCGTCGGGTACCGCGCACGGCGCCGTCTGCGCGAACGCGGGAGCGGCAAGTACCGTTGCGGCCACGGCGTAGCCATGCAACACGATCTTCTGGATCATTCGCATCTTCGATGTCCCTTGCGATGTGGGGTGCGCGCTACTGGCGACGCATGACTGAGGTCACGAGCAGACCGTGGCTGTCGAGCTGGATGAAGACCTGCTGCGCACCGTTCTTGTGCTGCACGTCGTAGATGTCCCAGCCGTAATCCGTGACGCCTTCGAACCGGTACGATTCGACGGGCCCGAGGAAGGCGAGGTATTGGGCCGCCCCATCGCGCACGGGGGCGGAGAGCGGCGCCGCATACGGGCTCATGCCTTCGCCACCCGTCGTATTGGTGAGGATCCGCTGGAGGGCCTTTTCGCTGTCGGGAAACGGTGCCTGCGCCTTGACCCTCGCCGCCAGCCCGTCACGAATGCCCTGCGCGGCGGCATCGTCGATACGGCGTGGCTCGGCGACGACGGCCCCATGCTCGCGAACGATGATCGACGTCGCCCGAGCCTCCGCGCCTTTGACGAACTCGAGCGACACGTCGATGCTCGGTATGACGAACGTCGTCTCACTGACCGTGACGACGTCGATCGTGCCCTGCGCCAGAAACTGTCCAATGGGCGACACGGTGAGGCCGTCGCCCTTCCGGGCCACGGTGACCAGCGAGTAATCGCTCAGTTCGTACGAGCCCACGTAGGCATCGAGCAACGCAGGCGCGACGGTCGTCGTGGCGACGGATGGCGCGCTGGCAGCGACCGGCGGCATCACCTGCGTGGCGAACAGCGCCAGACCGAGCGAGACACTGATCAGGACGAAGGCGAGCGCGCCCGCCCACTTGCGTGGTGTCGACAACATGATCCGGATCCTCCGTTCGAGAAACGAGCGCGATTCCGACATCGCCGTGACCGCGCCGGTGAACTCCGACTGGTTCTGTCCTACCTGAATCAGCGTCTCGCAGTAATCCGCAAGATCGCCACCCGCACGCAGCACACGCGCATCGCAATCCACCTCGATCGCACAGCGAAGGCGGTGGAACTGCCACCAGAGCACCGGGCTCCACGGCATCGCCACCACCAGCAGCAGCGCGCAAGCGACGAGCAGCGGATCGCGTGCACCAAGATGCGACTGCTCGTGCGCCATGACATAGCGCTGCTGCTCGGCCGGCTCCCGCAACACCCAGGCCGGCACGACGATGCGCGATCGGATCAGGCCCACCACCGCCGGCCCCACGCGATCCGAAACGAGCACCGGCACCGCACACACGTCGGCCGACACCCAGCCGCGCTTACGCCGATGAAACAGCACGGTGCTCACGCCGAGAAACAGCAACAGCGTGAACGAACTGGCCAGCCAGATATCGCGAAGCACGGTATTGACCGGCACGGATGCCGTGTATGGCCGCGCACCACTCCAGTCGATGACGCTGGACGCGAGGGGAATCGACGCCGAATCGCGCAAGGTGATGGGCGCAGCGGTCGCCGCGTGCCGCGCGGTATCGGGCAAGCGGAGGGATGCCGTCGCCATGACGACGGGCAGGAGCAACGAGGCCACCATCGCAACAAGCCACGGCCAGCGCGTGGACAGGCGGCGTGCCTTAGCCGCCTTCTCGGCCAACAGCGCCGCCGCACCGAGTGCCACGGCCACGAGCAGGGCGTAGATCATCCAGGCGAGCATCAGGGCGCGCCTTTCGCAGGCGGCGGGCCTGCCGCCCCAACCTTGAGAACAAGCGTATCGAACGCCGCGGCGGTCTGTTCATCGGTGAAGTCGCAGTGTGTCTCGCCGACCGGATCGAGCACCGTGACCCATTGTCCGCGACCCGCGGCCTCGATCTGTCGTGGGTAGGCGCCATGGAAGCGATTCGGGATCGTGGGATCGAACGTGTTCCACTGCATGACGAGCGGAACGTCGATTCGACCGGTCAACGTGACGTTGTGACGGACGTACGCCTCGGCCCCCGGCGACGCGTCGTAGCGCCGTGCCTTGCGATTCACCGCCGCGTCGTCGCCAAAGCCCTCGTACACGGCCTTGCGATTGTCGACCGGCATGCCGCCCGCGCGCTTCTCGATCTCCCGCAACCCCATGTAGTACAGCGCAAGCGACGGGAGTGTCTCGGGTCGCTCTTCCAGACGCCGCGCAAGCGCGGCGGCCTGTTCCGGGTGCGCCTGCACCGCGGCGGCGATGGCGTCGGGCGAGATCGCCGGCGGTGAATCGGGCGCCGCCAGGTCGGGAATGACGCCGGGGATCAGCGCATCGAACGCCACCAGCGGCGTCACGATGCCCTGCGCAAGGAAATCCGTCGTGGACACCGTCAGACCGCAGGTGATCATCGCGCCGCTGTATGCATGCGGATAGCGCTCGAGGCTTGCGGCGGCGGCCAGTCCGCCCAGCGAGAAGCCGTAGAGATACGTATGCGCTGGCTGCACATAGGTTCGTACGAAAAACTGCCGGAGGCGCTCGGTGTCGGCGATGGCGTCGCTCACCGCCCAGCCCTGCGACGCGTATTGGCTCTGTGCGACCGCGAAGCCTTTCTTGAGGAACACGGACGTGGCATCCGCAGGCATCATGGGCGTGGCGACGGGCGCCCCGACTGGCTGGTAACCGTGCATCAGCATGACGAGGTCGCCGTTCCAGTTCGCGGGCACGTCGATGCGGTAAAGCGCACCCTGCAACGTGCCGGCATAAGTGCCCGCGGCTGGCTTCGCCGCCTGGGCCGGCGCACCGACGCCGCACAGAACGACGGCCGCGCAAAGTCCCACCATGAAACGCCACGCTCTGAAGGTCATCTGATCACTCCGGTGGACGAAAACACGCAAAAGGGTCACTCGGTGCCCTCGACGGGCTCGCGGGGTGCACGGACCGGGGGCAACCCCATCAGCTCGCCGGCGGCGACGCCGCGGACGAATAGCGCACCGCGGTCGCCAGCGTGCCGTCCGGGTCGACCACCAGCATGACGGTTTCCTCCCCGTTAGCCCGCTTGACCAGATAGGTGTCGGCACCGAAGGCGTTGACGCCGGTGAACGTCCAGGATCGGACCGCACCGATCCGTGCGAGGTACGTTTCGCGCTCCGCTTTCTGTCGCCGACGCTCGAAGGCGAGTTCGGGGCTCATGCCAGCACCGCCATCGGAATCGCTCAGGAAGAGGCGCAACGCCGCTTCGCTGCCGGGGAAGGGGCGTTGCGCCTCGATACGGGCAGCGAGCGAGCCGTCGATGCGCTGCGCTTCGGCCTCATCGATACGGGGCACATCGAGTATGACGCGACCCGCCTGCGTGGCGACCAGACGCGAGGCACGTCCGGCATCATCGGTGACGAAACGCAGCGCAAGCGCGTCGTTGCCACGCACGACGAACCGATCCGCGTCGGTCCGGACCACATGAAACGGCGCAGGTGCGGCCATCTGCCCCGTGATAGCGACGACAAGGCCACCGGGCTCGCGCGACACGCGGACGAGCGACATGGGGTTGACCCGATAAACACCGATATAGCCGTCCACCGAGCGCATGTCCGTGCTCGGCACAGTGGGCGGCGTGACCTGCGCCGCGACCACCGCCAGCGTGAACGAAAGACACAGACAGGCCGCCGTGGTCGTACGCACCCATTTGCCCGGTGCGCGCAGCATCCGGCGCATGCGAACCTCGAGGAACGACGCGGATTCGCTCATCGCCGGCAACAAGGGAATGTGCCGCGACTTCCGCTGACCGACGCTCAGCAGCACCTCGCAGTACGCGGCAACGTCGCATCCGCCCCGAAGCACCCGGGCGTCGCAGTCCATCTCGATGGCACGGCGCAGGCGATGGAGCTGCCACCATAGCGGCGCGTTCCATGGCATCGCGGTCAGCGCAACCAGTGCGATGGCGATGATCATGGGGTCGCGGGCGTCGAGGTGCGAGCGCTCGTGCACGAGTGCGTGTTCCTGCTGCGCCGCGTCCATCCGGAGCAACCATTCGGGCACGACGATGTCCGGCCGGATCACGCCGACCACCGCGGGCCCCGTGTCGAGCGAGATACGGACACGCTCGCCGCACAACGTGCCGCTGCGCCAGGTGCGCTTGCGTCGCGCGATCCAGACGGTGCCAAGCAAGAGCGTAAGCGCCATGAGCGTCGAGGCCGCGATCCACAAACCTGCCGCCACACTGTCGACGTGCAGCGACATGCCGTAAACCGGGACCGAGTCGAGGCGGAGCTGGGTCAAGGGCGTGCCGATCGACGTGGCATCGCGTAAGGCGAGCGTCGGAGAGGTATGGCTCCCGACGACGCCCTGAGGGACGCGTATGGAAGCTCCCGCCATGATCACAGGCACGACGACCGACGCCAGCATGGACGCGAACCAGGACCAGCGCGAGCGCGCGCCCCGACCTCTGGCGCCCCGCTCGGCCATGAACGCCGCCACGGACAGTACAGCGCTCACCAATACGGCGTAGATCATCCAGGCGAGCATCAGGGCTTACCCTTGCCGGAACGCTCCGCCAGCAAGGCTCGCAGCTTCGCGATCTGCTCGGGACTGAGCTTCTGGTCCGAGACCAGGTGCGTGAACAGCAGTTCCGTCGACCCTTTGAATAGCTTGTCCGTCAGGTGTTGCAGCGCATTCTTGCGCGCGGCCTGTTGCTTCACGCTGGCGAAATACCGGTGACCGCGGCCCTCTTCTTCGTAGCCGACGTATCCCTTGGCCTGCAGCGTGCGCAACACGGTCAGGACCGTGGTGTACGCGAGGTTGTCGCTCAGGTGCGCACGGACATCGGTGACCAGCGAAGGACCGTGCTCCCACAGCACCTGCATGACGTCCGCTTCGCGGTCGGTGAGGGAGATCTTCATGGGTGGCCCCTGAGCCCGATCTACTAGATGTGTAGTAGATATAGGACGGGTCCGGCAGGTTGTCAACTAGATCAATAGTAGAAAGAACGAAGATGCGGCACGCCGGTAAAAGCATCCGCCTGCCCCGGCCGCTAGAGTGGACGCCAGCCCACGTCCGGAACCGACCATGACATCCAGCCACACCGCTCTGATCACCGGGGCCTCGTCCGGCATCGGCGCCGTCTACGCCGAACGCCTCGCGAAACGGGGACACGCACTGGTACTGGTTGCCCGTCGCGCCGACCGACTCGAAGCGCTCGCGGCCTCGCTCAAACGGGACTACGCGGTTGAAGTGAGCACGTTGACGGCAGACCTGACGACGACTGAGGGATGCCATGCGGTCGAGGCGCGCATCGCGCAAGACGCGAGCATCACCTTCCTCGTCAACAATGCCGGCATCGGAACGATCGGCTCTCTCGCCACGACATCCGGGGAAGCGCTTTCCAATCTCATCAACATCAACGTGCTGGCACTGGCGCGCCTGACGCTCGCGGCCGTGCAGTCCTTCGCATCGCGGGGCGGCGGAACCATCGTCAACATCGCCTCCATCAGCGCATTCCGCGCGCTGAAGAATGGCGCGGCCTACAGCGCGTCGAAGGCGTTCGTGCTCAACTTCACGCGGTCGTTGCAGCTGGAAGCGGCTGGGACGAACCTGCGTGTGCAGTGCGTGCTGCCGGGGCCGGTGCGCACGGAATTTCTGACGGCAGCGGGTGCCGACGATTCGGTGTTTCCGGATGAGTCGTTCATTACGGCGGAGCAGCTTGTAGATGCGGCGCTGGTGGGGCTCGACAACGGTGAGGACGTGACGGTGCCGACGTTGCAGGATGTTGGGTCATATGAAAGGGCTACTGCGGCGTTTACCGAGCTTAGGGAGGAGGCTGGCAGGAAGGGTGTCATTGCGCCACGGTACAGATGAATTGGTCCCGCTCATTCAGTCCCGGCAAAGGATCGAAGTAGCGGAAAATCAGTTGCCAGCGCGGGTCGCCGCCTTGGAACCTGACGTACCGGTGAAGAACGTCTCGGTGTTACTTTCGACCGTGTATGTCGGGACTGATTCCGACTCGCTGGCCTCGTTGAAAGAAGGCAACCGATCCATCAGAAGCAACGATGTACGCACCGACACCGGAGAAGCCGTTGGAAGTTCGTACTCCATGCCGAGGTCGACCACCGCACGGATCTCCTGCCCCTCGGCCAGGCGAGTGTATGAGTCGGCGTCTTCACCGCGCGTCAGCACCCAGCGGCCGCGATAGGGGGCCTCGTTGCCGAACGCGTCCTTGATGGTGAACCAGCGACCTGTCGACCTGCCGTCCGGCAAAGCGAAGGCCGACGTATACGTAAAGAAGAAGGCCTCGCCCGGGCCCCAGTTGAGTGCCGTAATCTCCACGCTGTTGGTACCGGAAGGCGCTGCACCGACGTGACGAACCCGCAACTCGACGTCCGCCGCAGACGCCGCACGCGAAGATGCAAATAGCGCTAACAGCAGCAGGATCACCCGTCGCTTCACCTCAATTCTCCTCGTTCGCCGGACAATTCCGGCGAGCAAGGCTATGGAAGCGGTGAACCTGAAGATATGGAAGAAAATCGCAATTTTCGCTGTCGCACAGGAAATCGCGACGACGATCACGGGTCACGGATCGATAGACCACTCGCCGCGATAGATGCGCTCGGCCGTAACCTGGAGGCGCTTATTCACGGCGCAGCGGTCAACGGGTGCAATGACGGAGCGTCGCCCCGACCTCCGGCTCTCCGGCACGTATCGTCCCAGACGGCCCGAGCGACGGACTCCTGAAGGAATCGGTCTTTCATCAACGAGATGGGGCCGCTCGACGTCATGGCAGCGCAGCGGTCACCCTGGCAATCCATGGGAATCGCCTCAACGACCGCATCACTGGGATAGGTTCGAATGGCGACTATCGGGACGTCGACCAGTCCGTCGCGGAGCTGGCGATAGCGATCCTCGTAGCGAGCCAGCGCACTAAGCCCCTGCTCGGTCCCTCTTTCGCCAACGGCGGCCCAGGGAAGCAATACGGCGAGGGCGGCCGTGCCCAACAGGAATACGATGGAAGTCGAAGGCTGTATGACCTTGTCGGCGTGATCGATGAAATGATCGACCACGTCGAATCTCGCCGATGCCTTCGACGGTTCGTAGCCGTCACGCAGTCGACGGGTGAGGGCTTTGCGCCGCAGCCAGTTCAGAGCCCGGCTCTCCGCCCGACGGAATGCGAATGTCGCAAAACCGAACAGCAGCGCTGCACCGACGATCCACGACCAGATGCTATAGATCTTCAGAACCTGTGCAAAGGCGAATATAAGTCCGAGAAGGCCTTCGCGGAGCATCTCAGCGAACGGACGATCGCTCGCCATCAGCGGCAAGCCGATCGCCCGCCAGTAGGACAGGCGAAACTCCACCCCCGCGCAATACGCGAAGCCCGTGAGCATCGTAATCAACGGTAGCTTCGCCAGCACCGCCCGCGTCATCTTCCACATGCCGTCACTGTCCCTGGAAACGCCCCGCCGAAGCGTAGTCCTCGCCGCTGGTGCGGACGAGCCCAGACGCGCTTATCGGCCGGCGGGGCGATTTCCTTAGCCGCCGGAGCAGACCAGAACGATACCCTCTTGCCGCGGGGACAGCGAGGTGCGCGGGACCAAGGCCCCGCCCCCTCGCCCTCCCCTCGATTGAACTAGTGCAAACGGAAGAATCTGAGTGTCATGCAGCGTGTCCTCAGGACGCGCATTCTCCTCGACGTGTCACGACGACAGCCTTCCCTCAAGCACAGCAGCCCTTTTGGCCGTCTCCTTCATGACAGCTTCGCTGCACACAAAATGTGGCTCGACCGCCGCATTCGGCGAAGGCCGGCAAATCCGCTCCGACTCCTTGATCCACTGACGCTCCTCAATCCGAAGCTTCGCCCGCTCAGTCAGATCGAGTGATCCCATCAGCTTCTTGTAGACCGCGTTGAGCCTTCGATCCTGATAGGCGAACTCGTCGCCAACGCACTTCGCGACCTTGCCCGTAGTGCCACCTGATACGCCGAGGCAACGCATGTATGAGCGCCGGACACCGTCGGGGTCGTCCGCTCTACGAGCAAGCGCGTACTTGGCGTTCATCGAGTCGGCGCGGACGACACCTTCGTCCTCTGCGGCCGGTTGCGCCCCGGAGCCGTTCTGTCGTGTCGTTACTGTTTCGAGCTCCGTGAATCGCTTTGCCGCCTCCATGGCCCGACAGTTGGTTGCCTGAAGAATGACGCGGGGGTCCGCACTTCCTGGCCGGCACCTCTCGTCACGGAACTTCAGCCACGCGCGCTGTTCATCCTCGATATCCTCCCTGGCGTTGCCTTGGGTCATGCCGACCAGCCTCGCATACGACTTGTTCACCCGCCGGTGCTGGAACAACGATTCCTCATTCGCGCATTTCTGTAGCGCGGGAATATCGTCTTCCTTCAAACCACCTGCGCAAAGCTCGTACCCGGGCAGATGATCCGTTCCCAGCCGATGCGGCCCGTGATCATCCGCCAATGCGGCAACAGGGCTAATAGCGAACGCATACAAAAACCCAGTCGTCAGGCCCTTCCGGCTAACTCGTGGAACGACAACAGCTATTGTTTTGTACCTATCCATCAGATTGCATCTCCAGACCTTCTTAAAAATCAGACAGCACACGCACCGTCACGCCGCCCGAGTGGTCTGACCTAACGCCGCCATGGCGTTTTGCGACGTGGCCCCCACGGGCGCGGACTCCTTCGCTGGCTTCGCGGTTACCCGAACCGCTTCGACTCTCACCGGCTGCAGTGCCGCCCTCTTCTTGAACATCTTGTCCTTGAAGAACCAATTCTTCTTCGCACGGATCGGACGGCAGCCCTCATAGAAGATCAGCTCGTCGTCGGCCGGCAGTTCCTTGACCTCCTGCGGCAGCAGCAGGGCCCGGCGCTCTTCCACGTAGCTCGTCGACACCTGCTGACCGCCACCGCCACGACTGGTGCTCTGTTGGCGCTTGCGAACCGTTCTGTAGCCGAGCATTTCGCTGTACTCGTTCGCATCGGCCTGTTCACGCGGGGCGAAGGCAATCTGGGCGCCGTGGTTCGTGATGAAGTTCTGGGCGTCGTTCTCGCCGTAGGCCGACTTCAGCTGTGCCCGGCTCTGGACGATGCAGAGATCGCGCACGCCGTAGCTCGCGGAGATCGAGATGCGCTTGGCCCACACATCGACGCGCCCCATGGCCGTGAACTCGTCCATCAGCATCAGCAGCTGGTACTTCAGCGCGGGATCATCACCCAGCTGCTTGTCGAGGTTCTTGCCGATGACCGTGCTGAAGAAGATGTTCAGCAGCTTCGCGCTTTCATCGAGCTTGTTCGTCGGGATGATGACGTAGAGAGTGCTGAGAATTTTCCGGAAGTCCTCCACCTTGAAGTCGGTGGCATTGGTGGCCGCGGCGAGGATGGGGCTGAGGAACTGCTGCAACGGCGCCTGCATGCTGGCGATGACCGAAGAGAACGTTTCGTCGGGCAGACCGATCAGGTTGCGGAAGACCATCTTCGTCTGGGGACTGACGAAGGCGTAAGTGTGATCCTGAACGATGGTGGTCAGGAGCTCCTTCACGCCCATGTCGTCCGTGCCACTCGAAAGACGAAGCACCCGCTCGAAGCTCGGGAATTCCTCAGAGACGTTGGGATCGGGTAGATCGGCAGAGGGGTCGTTTGCCGTGAGCCACTTCACCTTGGCATCCCAGCGCTCGAACATGTACGACGTGAACGCGGTGAAGGCCGCCCGGCTCTGCGAAATCCAGAATGGATCGCCGCCGGGCTGGTCCGGGTAGAGAATGGCGGCAATGGTCTGGATCTCACCGATGCGCTTACCCGGGTCCATGCCTACGAAGGTCGTCATCGGATTGAAGCGATGCGTCTTACCTTCGTCGTCGTAAGGGGCCCAGACCCAGATCTTCTGACCCTGCGCCGCTCGCCACCCGCTGGTTTCCTTATGGAGCTCGCCCTTGATGTCGAGGACGATCATCGACATCAGGTAGGAGAGAAGCACCGGGATCGCGATGGTCGTCGTCTTGCCCGAGCGCGTCGGGCTGATCGTGATGACGTGCTGCGCGCCGCTCAGCCAGAGGTAGTAGCGCTTGTACTTACCGATGAGAACGGCATCCGGGCTCGGCTTCAGCAGTCCGGCCTTCTTGAGGTCGGACAGGTTCGCGAACCGCGCGTCGCCATGGGTCGACTCAGGCCGTGTCTGTAGCAGCTTGAAACTGATGACGAGCCAGAGAACGGTGGGCAGGACGAAGCCGATGGCCCCGCTCAGCTTCATCTTGAAGACGAACGGCGCGAACGAGGGGACGTCCACCGCGCGGATGTAAGTCCAGTAGGTCAGAAGCCCCGGTTCGATCTGCCACTTCGTCAGCCAGACCAGCAGGTAGCCAGAGGCGTACTCGCCGGCGACTAGCGAGGCCGCCAGGAGGACGAGGATGGTGGTAGTTCGTTTCGCGTCAATCATAGAGTTGCTTTCCTTCGCAAGAGTGCTTATCCGGGCCGGGCTCACGCCCGGCCGGAATGTGTGTCGGATGGAGTGTCCCCTCGTGGTGCAGCGGGGGACGAACGGGCAAGGTAGCCACGCGTGGATTCGCACGAGGGTGTTCAGACGGGGGGGGGGGAGTTACCCGAGCGGCTTCGGGAGGCCCGGCTCATCTGCTGTTGCTGCGCCAGGTACTCGGACCGCACCAATGCTTTAGTCGAGCAGTTGCACGTTCAGACCATTCTCGTAGTCCCAGCCGACAATGGACAAGCCATATTCGCCCGGATGCTCCAGATCTTTGGCGTCGCCGTAGAGCGTAACGCCCAACGATACCCCAGCCTTTCGGTACTTCATGAGCATGTAGCCGTCGGAGGTACGCCGGAAAAGTTCTGGCGTGAGCGTGCAAAGCCGACAGCTGAGCGTGGTGGGATTCTTACTACAGTACTCGTCGTAGTAGCCCCCCATGACTGCGTCGTGGCAGTCGGGGTTCTTCTCCGGAACCCATCCGTCGGCGAGCAGCTTCGCCCGGAACTCTTGAAACAGCTCGATCTTCTTATAGTCGGGACCAAGTCTTGCGGGCGTCGACGCATCATCGCTCCGCGACGGCTCCGCGATAGCTGGCATACACATTCCTAAGGTGAGGGCTAGAAGAGCAGCAATGCCTTTCCTATTCAGATTCATATCAATCCTCGTTTCGTGTTGGACGTGACCTTGAACGAACGCGAACATGATGCGGAGTGAATCTCGCCGCGATAACTTCGCGACCGTCGCTCGATCCATCGCCGCTGCCATGTGCGGAAGGCCTCGATATGACTTCCGCGCCACGTGTCGACGCGAGGTGTGTCAAGCCTCGTTGTCGTGCCGGTGTGTTGCACGGCAACTTCGACCATCACTAAAACGCAAATGTTGGTTGCAGTACATAGGACAATTCTGAAAATTCGGACTAATCGCCCCGCGCCCCCTCCCACGTCATTCGTGCATGCGCTTGCGCAGTGCACTGCGCATCGATCTGAACAAGCGAAGCGATCGCGTCGAGCGACAGCGCCATCCGCTCGCACTGCACGGTGTCGGACTCGTGGATCAGGTCGGCGCGGAATTCGCCAACGGTGCGCGCGTAACCGAGCCACTCGCACGGGGTAGCCACGCGCGCATTCGCACTAGGTAATGGATGCCAGCGAGTTGGCCGCGTGCCTTCGGCAGACCTACCCCGCGGCAGTGGATTACTCCAAAATCCTGTTCGTTTCGGCCGAGTCGTTGGTCAGGAGTGACGATCTTGCGGGCGCGTACGTAATTGAAAGACTTTTTCTCAATCGACCGCAACTTGTGCTGCAACGAAGGTTCCTGGCCACTATCGCGGAGATCAGCGAGACGCTTAATCTCATCCAAGGCCTAATCGCTGCTGGAGCGGAGATCGAGGACAAGCTGAAGGCCGAAGGATTTGCCCTCGCAGCCAGAGCCTTTGCCCTCATGTCTAAAACTCCGCTGCTGATACCTTACAATCCCGCGGATGTATCTCGTTCAAAATAGACATGATGACGACACCTGGCTCGACGTTGGGGTGCATCCAACGCCCGACGGGCTTGTTGCATTGTTCGCAGCCTTCGTAGCATCGCGTGCGCATGTAGCCCGTGGCCGGGCAACGCCTATGCGTATCCTCGATGCGTTCGCGGGTGACGGCCGTCTCGGGCACGCCGTCGCGGCAGAACTGGTGCGGATGGGAGTCAAGGTTGAGTTGGTGGCGATCGAAGTCGATAAATCACGCGTACTCACTAGGCAGGCTGTTAAGGGGTACGCCTCCAGGGTGGTAGTCGACGACGTTTTCACTACCGACGAAGGCAACTTTGATCTGCTCGTCAGCAATCCGCCATACCTATCAGTGAACAGGGCGACAGCCGAGAATTTTGGCTTTAGCTGGCCGGATGTCTCGACTATGGGGGCGAACTTGTATGGACTCGCAATGCGGAGGTGCCTCGATTTACTGGTCCCATCGGGTCAAGCATTTTTTCTTGCTCCGTATGGCTGGATCAACAATCAACGCTACTCCGGCCTTCGAGCGCGTTTGGCTAAAGTCACAGAGGCGATTGAAGTCGTGGCGTTCAATGATCGAAACCTCTTCCCGAACGTAAGCCAAGATATTGCCTTTCAGGCCGCCAAGAAGGCCGAAAAGGTCTTCACACGCAGGACGATTCCTCGCGTCCTTTTCGCTTACTCGGGAGGGGCAGCGCGCGAAGTTAGGACGCCGCCGAGGCGCGAAAAGTCTTCCGAGATACGGGCGCGCGTTGGCCCACTCGTCTGGAATCGTTCGCGCGATCTCCTGCAGAGTAGTAAGCGCGGAGGGTGCCTTCTAATCAACGGCGGCAACATCACCAAAGGCGGCACACTTGAGCTATCGCTGGAGAAATACTCCGCTAGGCAATATGTAGCCCGAAACTTAGTTCCTGCGAGCTTCTTTTCTCGGGGACCTATGATGTTGATCAAGCGAACCATGCGGGGCGCGCCTGGAACATGGTTGATCGATTACGCCGTGATTACGAACCCGAGCTTCGAGTGCGTCGCCGAGAATCACGTCATCGTGGTCGACTTAGGTGCGACACCGAATCCCGTGTCGTACTGCGCTCGGCTAGCTAAGCGAATCCAACAACAACATCGCCGCCATGGGCACCCCAATGTCTCAGCGCAGATAGTACGGCAAGCAATCGAGGCGCTTCACCATGTGAATCGTGACCGCGATTCGTAGTGGAGCAGACAGAACAGCGCCTCTCCAGAACAGCCGGACTCAATCACCCGCACTTCGAATACCCACAATTCAAACAAGTCTGGCACCCATCCATCAGCACCAGAGCCTGCGTGTTGCACTTCGCGCAGAGGGTGGCGCCGGCGGGGAAGCCTGAGGCGTTGGTGTGGCTATCGGCGGACGGGCTATCGCCAGAAGGGCTGGCTGCCACCGGGGTAGCGGCCGGCGCGGCGGCCTGGGCTGCCGGCTTCGACTGCTTTTCGTAGGCCGCGCGCTTTTCGGCGATGAGCTGGCGCGTGGCGTCGCTCATTTCCGGGTCGTGGATCAGGCCGATCGACTTCATGTGCTGTTCGATCACACCGCCGATCTCCGCGACGATGCTGGGCATGTACACGCCGCCGGCCTTGAAGTAGCCGCCGCGGGGGTCGAAGACGGCCTTGAGCTCTTCGACGATGAACGTCACGTCGCCACCCTTGCGGAAGACGGCGGACAGGATTCGGGTGAGCGCCACGATCCACTGGAAGTGGTCCATGTTCTTCGAGTTGATGAAGAGCTCGAAGGGGCGGCGCTGTTCGTGCTGGGTGCCGGCGTTCAGGACGATGTCGTTGATGGTCACGTACAGCGCGTGCTCGAAGAGCGGCGACTTGATCTTGTACGTGTTGCCGACGAGGGTTTCCGGACGCTCGAGGCTCTCGTGCATCTGGATGACTTCGGCGACGGGCGCGACGTCCTTCACCGCGACGGGTGCGGGAGCCGGTGCGGCCTTGTCCTCGGGCTTAACGACGTTGTAGCCCTTGATCTTCTTTTCGATCTTGATCGCCATGGTCTTCTCTCTTGGATATCCGGCCCGGCGCGTACGCCGGGCCGGATGGGTGCTACTTACTTACGACGGCCACGACCCGGGCTCTTGCGAGCGGACGTGCGGCCGGTCTTGCTGGCAGTGGACCTCTTCGTCGCCTTGGCGACTTTCTTACCGACAGCCTTGCGGGCGGTCGTCTTGCCGGCGGCCTTGCGGACCGTCTTCTTTACCGCGGCGCGGCCGGTGCTCTTGCGAGCGACCTTGCCGGCGGCCTTCTTCGTCGACTTGCGGGCCGGTGCGGCCTTCTTCGCGACGCGACCGGCGGCCTTGCGCGCTACCTTCTTGACGGCTGCCTTGCGGCCGGCCGACTTCTTGACCGCGCCCTTCTTCGCTGCCGACTTCTTCGCCGGTGCCTTCTTGACGGCGGCCTTCTTGACGGCCGTCTTCTTCACGGCCTTCTTCGCGGCCGTCTTCTTCACGGCAGCCTTCTTGACGGCCTTCTTCGCAGCGGCCTTCTTCGGTGCCGCCTTCTTGGCGGCTGCCTTCTTCGGCGCAGCCTTCTTGGCAGCGGCCTTCTTGCCAGCGGCCTTCTTCGGCGCGGCCTTCTTCGCGGCAGCCTTCTTAGCGGCAGCCTTCTTGCCAGCCGCCTTCTTCGGCGCGGCTTCGGCCACGGCGGCCTTCTTCGCCGGTGCGCGCTTGGCAGCCTTCTTCGCTGCCGGGGCGGCGACGGCCGTGGTCTCGGTGGACTCGGCGGAGCCAGCGCTCTTCGCGGCCTTCTTCACCGGGGCCTTGCGAGCGGGCTTGGCCTTGGCTTCCGGGCCGGACACGAAGTCGGGCTCGAGGTCGTTGGTGTCGTAGTCCGCTGCCGTGTCGCTGGTCGGTGCCGGCGTGGTGTCGATCACCTTGCGGGCAACCGGCTTACGCTTGACGACCTTCTTCGCGACGACCGGCGCCGGCGTTTCCGCGGCGACTTCCGTCTCCGCTACCGGGGTGGTGTCGCTGTCTTTGGCGTCGTCCAAGGGCAGCTCACCCTCGACGACCTGGTTTTCGATCGACATACTTTTTTCCCTCTCCGCGGGGTCAGAACTTGCCGTAGTAGCCTTCCTTCAGGGCATCGAAAAGGTTCGCGGCGGTGTGCATTTCACCGTCGTATTCCACTTCTTCGTTACCCTTCAGTTCGACAACGCTACCGTCTTCCAATTCGAAGCGATAGAGGGTGTTCTCGAGATCCGTTTCCTTGACCAGCACACCCTGGAACGCGGCGGGGTTGAAACGGAACGTGGTGCATCCCTTCAGACCCTGCTTGTACGCGTAGAAGTAGATGTCCTTGAAGTCTTCGTACGGGTAGTCGGTGGGGACGTTGGCCGTCTTGGAGATGGAGCTGTCGATCCACTTCTGCGATGCCGCCTGGATGTCGACGTGCTCCTTGGGGCTGATGTCGTCGGCCGCCACGAAGTAATCCGGCAGGCGGGCCTTCGGGTCGTCGGAGTACGGCATGGCCTCGCCGTTGATCAGGGCGCGGTAGGCCAGCAGCTCGTAGCTGTAGACCTCGACCTTTTCCTTCGACTTCTTGCCTTCGCGGATGACGTTGCGCGAGTAATGGTGCGCGAAGCTCGGCTCGATGCCGTTGGAGGCATTGTTGGCGAGGCTCAAGGAGATGGTGCCGGTGGGCGCGATCGACGAGTGGTGCGTGAAGCGCGCGCCGGTTTCGGCCAGCTGCGCGACCAGCTCGGGAGCGACCTCGGCCACGCGCTGCATGTAGCGCGAGTACTTCGCGTGCAGCATGCTGCCCTTGATGGTCTGGCCGATCTTCCAGCCGTCCTTCACCATCTCCGGGCGCTTGCGCAGCATGTCGCCGGTCACTTCGTAGTCGCGTGCCAGGACGGGCGCCGGGCCCTTTTCCTTGGCGAGTTCCAGGGCCACTTCCCAGCCGGCCACCGCCATCTCGCGGGAGACTTCTTCGGTGAAGCCCACGGCGTCGGACGAGCCGTAGCGCATCTTCAGCATGGTGAGCGTGGAGCCCAGGCCGAGGAAGCCCATGCCGTGGCGGCGCTTGGAGAGGATCTCTTCGCGCTGCTGCGGCAGCGGCAGGCCGTTGATCTCGACCACGTTATCGAGCATGCGGGTGAACACGCGCACGACCTCGCGGTATTCCTCCCAGTCGAAACGGGCCTTCGGGCCGAACGGGTCGCGCACGAAGGTGGTGAGGTTCACCGAGCCCAGCAGGCACGAGCCGTACGGCGGCAGCGGCTGCTCGCCGCAGGGGTTGGTGGCGCGGATGTGCTCGCACCACCAGTTGTTGTTCATCTCGTTGACGCGGTCGATGAGGATGAAACCCGGCTCGGCGTAGTCGTACGTCGAGACCATGATCATGTCCCACAGATGGCGGGCGCGGATGTGGCCGTAGATCTTGCAGGCGACCAGGCCGTCGTCGCGGGTGACGTAGTTTTCGCGGGTGGGCCACTCGCGCCACACGACCTTGCTGGTGTCGTTGAGGTCGATCTCGCCCTGCTCTTTCACGTGCACGGGGAAGACGGTGGGCCAGTCCTGGTCGTTTTCCACGGCGTCCATGAAGCCGTCGGTGATCAGCAGCGACAGGTTGAACTGGCGCAGGCGACCGTCTTCGCGCTTGGCGCGGATGAATTCCTTGGCATCGGGGTGGCTGATGTCGAACGTGCCCATCTGCGCGCCGCGACGGCCGCCGGCCGACGAGACGGTGAAGCACATCTTGTCGTAGATATCCATGAACGACAGCGGGCCCGAGGTGTGGGCACCGGCGCCGGACACGTACGCGCCGCGCGGACGCAGCGTGGAGAATTCATAGCCGATGCCGCAACCGGCCTTCAGCGTGAGGCCCGCCTCGTGCACCTTCTCGAGGATGTCGTCCATCGAGTCGTGGATGGTGCCCGACACGGTGCA
>Ga0102591_1001709_pt1 | contig 28063 bp, 28 predicted proteins | sample AraplaCol_mCL_r2_2_FD_76860 | JGI IMG/M metagenome (GOLD analysis project Ga0102591, IMG submission 76860) | Arabidopsis root microbial communities from North Carolina, USA - plate scrape MF_Col_mCL_r2 (SPADES assembly) (version 2) | ecosystem: Host-associated > Plants > Roots > Endosphere...
CTGTGAGTTATCTTCACAAAAGTCGAAAAGATGGTCGATTCGAACCGCGGCGACTTTCTGGGGGATAAGGGTGAATGGCTTTCCGGGAGGATCTCCATCGGGATGGATCCGGGCCACGCTTTGGTGGCCATCGGGTACTCCTGGTTGAAGATTCCCGGATGTTTTCCGCGGTGCTGTGCCATCGGCTTCATGCGGAACTTGGATTGAACGTCAAGCCGTGTTCCTCTCTCAAGATGTTGAAGGAGACCATCGCCCAGTCGCCGAACGACTACACGATGGCGATCGTCGACCTCAATCTGCCGGATGCGCCCTATGGCGAGGCGCTCGACTGCACCATCGAGGCAGGTGTGCCAACCATCGTCTTCACCGCCACCTTCGATCTTGATACGCGCAACCGCATCATGGAGCGCCGTGTTGTCGACTATGTACTGAAGGACAACGAGTTCGCGCTCGACAACGTGGTCGCCAGCGCCAGACGTGTATTGTCGAACAGGAAGACACGGATCCTCGTGGTCGATGATGTGGCTTCCGCACGCCAGATCCTTGTCGGATTGCTGGAAGCACAGCAATACATGGTTATCGAAGCGGTTTCCGGGCTCGAGGCTTTCGCCGCGCTGGAGGCCTACGACGACATCGAGGTCGTCATCACCGATCACCATATGCCCGATATGAGCGGTTACGAGTTGACCCGGCGGATACGTCGGCACTATGGCTCAGACAGGTTGCGGATCATTGGTGTTTCATCCTCGAGCGACCGCATGCTTTCTGCGAGTTTCTTGAAGGCCGGCGCATCCGATTTTCTCTACAGGCCGTTCGTGGCCGAAGAACTGCAGTGCCGTATCGCTAACAACGTCGAGACCTTGGCGCAGCTGAAGCAACTTCGGGCGGCCGCGGCCTGCGACTATCTCACGGGCCTCTATAACAGACGCTATTTCTACGACCTCGGACCGAAGCTGGTGAATGATTGCCTGCGTCACAAGGCTGCGGCCGCGGTGGCGATTCTCGATATCGATCATTTCAAGCGGCTGAACGACACCTATGGACATGAGATCGGAGACGAGGTGCTGAAGGCGGTCGCGGATCGACTGGCGACAATCTTCGAGGGAAGCGACAACCTTCTTTCACGCCTTGGCGGCGAGGAGTTTGCGATCCTGTTTCCGATGATGGATTCGAGCGCCGCGAGCAAACTGTGTGACGAGATCCGGTCGGATATCTCACGCCTGAAGGTGATGGCGGACGACGAGGAACTTTCCGTCACCGTGTCGATCGGCGTTGCCGAAGTTTCCGACTACGAAACCTTCGATAACTATCTCAACGCCGCCGACCAGTTTCTGTATATGGCCAAGCACAAAGGGCGCAATCAGGTCTATTCCGACGCGCGGATGACGGAGGAGGCGGCTCAATAGCCGCCCAGGCGTTATTTAGGCTGCTATGGCTTGGCGTGCCGTTGCCATCGTCATCTTGCGCTCTGCGCGCTCCTGCTGCGGCGAACGATGGTAGAGTTCGCGATAACACTTGGAGAAGTGCGAGGCCGAGACGAAGCCGCAGGCGACGGCGACCTCGACGACGGGCATCGAGGACTGCACCAGGAGGTGGCGCGCACGGTCGAGGCGGATTTCCAGATAGTAGCGGGCCGGCGAGCGGCCCATCTCCTGGCGGAACAGCCGTTCGATCTGGCGGCGGGAGAGGCCGGCGCCGTCGGCGATCTCGATCAGCGACAGCGGCTCGGCGAGATTGCCTTCCATCAACTCGATGATCGACAGCACCTTGGCGTTCTGCACGCCGAGGCGGGCGCGCAGCGGCAGACGCTGGCGGTCGTGCGGGTTGCGCACGCGATCGGTCAGGTGCTGCTCGCAGATGCGGTTGACAAGGCTTTCGCCGAAATCCTCGCCGACGAGGTTCAGCATCATGTCGAGCGAGGCGGTGCCGCCGGCGCAGGTATAGAGATTGCCGTCGATCTCGTAGAGATCGGCATAGACCTCCGCCTGCGGGAAGGCTTCCGAAAAGCCCGGGAGGTTTTCCCAGTGGATGGCGCAGCGCTTGCCGTTCAGGAGGCCGGCCTGAGCAAGCACGTGCGCGCCCGTACAGAGGCTGCCGACGGCAACGCCGCGATTGTAGCATTCACGCAGCCAGGCATTGACCGATTTGTTGTTGAACTGCTCGACATCGATGCCGGAACAGACGAGCACCATGCCCGGCCGGTTTTCGCCGCCGAGATGGCGGCGCTCCTCGGCAAGCGAGGAATTGGCCTCGACGCCGATGCCGCAGGAGGAATAGACTTTTTCCCCATCGACGGAGGTCAGTCGCCAGGTATAGGCCTGATAACCGAGCATGCGATTGGCGATGCGCAAGGTGTCCACGGCCGCCGAAAAGGGCAGCATGGTGAATTGCGGTACCATAAAGAAGACCAGCGAACGCTTCTTGATCTGCATCCTGTTCATAGCGAAATCCATGCTCGAGGGACGATGACACATTCGTTGCGCGGAATGCGTCGCGCCGATGTCCTGAAAGCGACACTGGCATGGAAAAATGCGGCCGGGAAGAGCAAATATGCGACATCGGCCACGATTTGGCCGATCAAACTGCCGGAATGGCTGCGGATAGGGCTGATGACGGGCTGATAGGCGACTGAAATTCAAGACTGAAAAGGGCTTGGGAATGGACGGTCAGGCCACGAAAAAGGCGGCGTTGCGCAAAGCAGACGCCGCCCTTATCTTGGGTGGAATGTCGCATTCATTACATGGTCCGGTGTTTGCTGTCGTCCGTGCTCGGCCAGCCGATGTCCTTGCGGATGTCGAAGGGCATGGCTTCGATTTCACGAGCCGTCTGCCAGCGTGTCCAGGCGAGGGTGAGCTTGCGGGCATAATGTGCCAGATCGAAGCGGCCTTGGCCGGAGGTGAGGGACTTACCACCACCGCGATAGGTGAGCGTGGTCATTTTCCGGTTCCTTTCTAGGGTCAGGGGCATGGTCGTCAATGGGAGGTTCGTCCATGTCCATGATCGTAATATGGGCCTTGGGAACTCATCATTCAAACGAATAGAACTTATGGATAACATCAGAGATATTGAATGATGGCGGTCCGCCCGTCAGCCCGTCGGAGGCCACTATAGGGTCGGTCATCCTCGTGGATCTCCTGGCTTTCCGTGCAGGGAGATCTGCTGAGTGGAGCATAATACCGAAAGGAGTGTGCTGTTTTCGGACGACGTCATGCTCTGTTTGATTTAGTGGGCGGCGGATCAGACCGGTGACGAGTATCGCGCTGGCGATCGAGACGACTTTGCCGGAGGCGATGATAGTGGCCGTGATGCCGACTCGCGAGCCTTCTGCGAGCCACTCAGCGCGGGCATACGTCCCAGAAGCCCGTCGTCTTGTCGGGTGAGGTGTAGTACCAGCACTGACCGGACTGAGGCGGCGTACCTGCCAATGAAACGGCGGCAGCTCCGGCGACGAAGCCGATGGCGGCGCCTGCGGCGATGGCGGTACCCGGACGCCAGTAGCGGCGAGGGGTCACCACCACGACGCCGCGCCGGACGGGCGGCCGAACGGCAGGACTGGTGCGTCCGACCGCAGCGCATCCGCGCGGTCCGCAAGCCGCAGCGCCGCAGCCCCTCGGGCCGCAGGCCGCAGCGCCGCGACGGGCTTCGGCCGTCGCCGGTACGAGGAGGGGCGCGCAGACCGTCATCAGCACGGCAAGTGTCGCAAGCACATGCGATAGGTTGACCGGGAACTTCATTTCATTTCCTCCCATTGCTTTCGTGTCTTGTTTAAGGGCCTGAAGAATGCCGCGCTCAGGCCGGGTTCGTGGCGCTCGCCGCACTATGCGCCGCGAGCGTCTGCTGGGCAGCGGCTGCAACAGCGTCGTCCTTTCCGCCCGAGACCTGGACGGTTGGCACGGCGAGCTTGATGCCGTTTTCGTTGAACGCCTGATGGATCATCCGCAGGGCGCGCCGCTTCAACGTGAACTGCTGGCCCGGAAGCGTCATGACCTTCATCCGCAGGAGCAGGCCGGAGTCACCCAGGCTGTCGATCCCCTGCATTTTCAGCGGCTCGATCGTCGTCGGTTTGAATTCCGGATCCTCGAACAGTTCCAGGCCGATTTTCTTGATGATCTTGCGGGCCTTCTCGATGTCGGAATCGTAGGTGATGGTGATAGTCATCTTCTCGATCACCCAGTCGCGGCTCATGTTCTGGACTGCTCCGAGCTCGCTGAAGGGGACGATGTAGACGGCGCCGCGGTGGTGCCGGAGCTTGATGGATCGCAAACTGAAGGACTCGACGGTGCCCTTGTAGCTGCCGCTCTGAATATATTCGCCCACCCTGAAGGCGTCGTCGAGCAGGTAGAACATCCCGCTGATCACGTCCTTGACCACGGTCTGCGCACCAAAGCCGATGGCGACGCCAACTACGCCGGCACCGGCGATCAATGGGCCGATTTCCACACCGAGCGATGACAGCGCCATCATGATCGCGATGGCGACGAAGAGGATCATGAGGAAATTGCGAAGGATCGGCAGCAGGGTCCTGAGACGCGTGCGCCGCCGCTCCCGTTCGCTGCCGACTTCAAGGACGGCCTCGGTGTCGCCCAGCTTGCGATCGATCAGCACTTTCACCACATTCCAGGCGAGATCGACAACCAGGAGAATGATCCCGGCGCTGAAGAGACCGCGCACGAGGCGGAGAAGCGGCGAATCCTGCATCGTCATCTGCGTCAGTCTGACGTCCAAGGCGTCCGCAAGCAGAACGATCGCACCGACGATCAGCGCCGCCCTTATGCCGCGCTCGATAATCACCGAAGCGACGGTGCTTCTTTGCTGGCCGTCCTCCTCGTCCGCGGAAGAGTGCAGGATATTGTTAACCGACGCCTTGGTGAGGGCGATGGCGCCGGGCAATGCCGCGCAGACCACCGCGATCCAGAACAGCTTCATGGCTCCCACCACCCACAGCAGCCAGACGCCAGCGAAATAGACCGTCCAGAGCCAGTTCCGGGCGCGTAGTCCGATCCGGCTGGCTTGGCCGGCAGACAATCCGGACGGGCGTCTCCAAACGGCTTCGATGCCGATGACGAGCAGCACGAGGCCAAGCGAATAGGCCACGAGTTGCCGGGCCGGGTCGGAAAAGCCGAGAGTGCCGAGCAGGCGGATGGTCACCCAGCCAAAGGCATACCAGCCGACGAGATAGCCCAGGCGTTTCGCCCAGTGGCGGGCGGCATCCTTCGTGATCGGGACGACACGGAATCGACCCTCTTCCTCTGCCCGGGGCGCGAGAAGCACGTCGAAAAGCGCGCTCGCCAGGCGGAAGACGACGATCGCGAAGAGATAGCCGACGACGATCTCCCGGATAACAGGCGGCCATTGGAACAGCAGGAAGAAGCCGATGCTGCCAAGCCCGAAGGAGAGGACGTAACATGCCGCCCACAGAAGCCTCGCGGCCAGTGCCACCACCCTCTCGCGGACCGTGGCAAAGGGCGCGCGCGCCATCCATGCGCGCCAGCCGGCGCTGATCCACCAGAACAGCCATTGCGCGGCCAGACCGACAGCGACGAAGGCCGCGACCAGGAAGATCGGCCTCGTCCCGCCATTCGCCTGGACGTCCTGGTTGAGTATGCCCGCACCACGCATCGTCTCCGAAGGAAAAGACTTGATAGCCCCGAGAAGGCCGGAAACGTGGACACGGAACCGCATCGCGAATTCCGAGAATGAAGGGTCGGCGTTCGGGGTTTCCAAGGGCGGTTTCGCCGCAGCCTGGGCTGCTTGGGACTGCTGTTGCAGGAAGCGCTGGACGTCAGGATCCGAGAACATCCCAATGAAGCGTTGAACGCTTTCAGGCTGCGCGTTCGCAGGCGTCACGCTCTGAGCCACGGCAATGGAGGCACAAAGGAGAACGGCCGCCAGGGCGGCCGCCGTGAGAAGCGATCTAACCATGCGGATCTTGGAAACTCGTGGCATTGTCTATCCTGATCTTTGTGAACTGTCAGTTGCCAATTCCTGAACCGTTATTGCCTGCACGACTCCTTCGATCGGCCTCCGGCAGTGCAGTCGGGCGCCCGCTGCTGTTTGCCCATAGGACCCGTGAGGCCGCTGACCTGGCCGGCATAATTATCTCTGGTGTCGGCATCGACGACTGCGACCGGGGCGGCAAGGATCAGGCCGGCTGCGCTGCCCGCTGCGGCGGCCGTGCTCGTTGTTGCGGCAAGGATCTTGTCCCCGAGCCCGACCTTGCTGTCAGTCAGCGTCTGGCCGTCGGAAATCCGCGCTCCGATCAGCTGAACAACCTCGGGCGATTCTGCAAATTTCCCGTGGTTCAGTCTGTCGCCCGCTTTGACTTTGGTGAGGTCGATCACCGTGATCTGGCTGTCGGCCAGTTCCTTCTTGAAGGGAGCCTGCTCGGGATCGATGGCGCCGAGTCTCGCGACGTCACCCCATACCCTGCGGGATACTGCGAGCGCGCGGTCATCTCGCGAGACGAACAAGGTGAACTGCGGATGCTGCTTGCCCATGTCGACGATCTGCTGGCGGAAGACATCGACATCCACGTCGGGCGAGGCCAGCATCACATTCTCGAACTTGGCAGGGAGGCGGCCGTTGCGGATCGCCATCTGGCGAAGCGCTTCCAGCGCCAGCCAGTTCCCCATGGAATGCGCGAGGATGGACACCTCCTTCACTTCAGGATCCCTGGCGAGATATTGGAAGAGCATCTCCAATGCGTTGCGCGTGTAGTTCGTGCTCTCCCTGTCATATCCGTATGCAAGCAGACTGCCGCGCGACGGCCATGTCACGAGCACGGGAGCACTATGGACGCCGGAATCCTTGACGATCTGAGCGAAGCGATAAACGGAGTCTTCGAAGCGGTTGTTGAAGCCGTGAATGAACACCAGCACGCTGCGGTCGTGGCTCTTCCTGACCGAGGCGCTCAGCCATTTCTTGGCGTCGTCGCGCGTGATCTCGTCGGCTTTCAAGGTTGCGAAATCGGTTGCGGGATTGGATGGAAGCCTCTTCGGCCAGGCGACTTCGCCGACCTTTCGGACGTTTGCAGGAGGGATGGATACGGTGATGTCGGCAAAGGCCGGGGCGAGTGCGCGCTCGCCTGTAAACATTTCGCCCCGTATCGTGGAGCGGCTGCGCGTCGTGGTCACTAGCATGTCGACCTTGGTGGAATTCGGCGCGCTGTCGGCAACGGGGATGAGCACATTCTTCGGGTGGCCGCCACATCCGACCAATACGCAGAGCAGCAGGAGAGCCAAGATCCATTCCAGACCTGGGTAAAGTCTCGGTTGAATTCGGCCATCATGACATCTTGCTGTGCTCACTGCGGCTGCTCCTCATAACTCTGCCGAGTTCAAGCAGGCCTCGACGCCGCACGCCGCGGCGGTCGAAGTCTGCACAAGGCCAGACTACGCGAAGATCGGAGACGTTACCCGTATAATCGGGGTATGTTACGCAGAGACAGTGTCAGCGGGGTTGCAGATCCGAGACGGTGGGAGCAGCCGACGCCGATTTATCGGGCACCGCCGCTCCCGCCTCGCGAACTGGCATCCGGACCTTCAACCCGGACGACAATTGGGACGTGACTGCTGATTGAACACGGTCGCGCGTGTTGGGAACCAAGTCTGCTCCACCTCGTTGCCGCTTCGTACCTGACAATGATGCAAAGGAGGAAACGATGATTTCCGCAGAGCAGATCCGTGAACATATGGAAGTGCGGGCTGCCGACGGCACCCATGTCGGCACAGTCGATCATCTCGACGGCCCCACGCGCATCAAGCTGACGAAGCTCGATTCGGAGGACGGCAAGCACCACTTGATCCCGATCGATTGGGTCGATCACGTGGATGCTCACGTCCATCTGTCGAAGAACGCCAGGGATGTTCGAAGCCAGTGGGCCACCATCAACTGACAGCCGGTCGGCTGCGGCTTGCGGGCCGCAGCCTCCTTAGAACAGGATAGTTAGAGCATGATGACTTTGACGCCGGCCACCGCCCGTTCAAGCGATAGGAGATCGATATGCCAGCCAAGTCCAAGGCCCAGCAGAAGGCCGCAGGCGCCGCCCTCTCGGCCAAGCGCGGCGAGACACCCAAGAGTGAACTCAAAGGCGCCTCGAAACAAATGGTCGAATCCATGAGCGAAAAGCAGCTCGCAGAGTTCGCCTCAACCAAGAGGAAGGGCAAACCCCAGCACGTTTCGAAATGAGGGTGCCGAGCACCGCCATGTGTTGCGGAACGTTTCCGCCGCTTAACAGCTACGGGGCGGTGACCTTGAAAGCGGGCTGCCTCTGCCGCCGGCGCCGGCCGCCTATCAACCGAGATTGGCGGTTCGTCCGCGGTCGGTGTATGGTTCCGACAATCGTTTCGCGGCAATTGCCCATCAGCTAGAAGAGCGCATCGCGCTAAAACGGAGTCCGAGATTGGCCGTCGCTTTTACCAAGGAAGAGAGTTTCGAAACCGCTTCGGAAACCCTGCTGCCCGATCGTCCGATTTCGGCGCATCCGAACCTTGTTACGGAAGCAGGACTGAAGGCTCTCGAGCTGCGCTTCAAAGAGGCTCGCGAGGCCTATGATGGCGCGAGCACCATCGACGACGTGAACGAACGACGGCGGCAGACAGCCAATCCCTTGCGTGATCTTCGTTACTTAGCCGCAAGACTTCGCACCGCCCAGCTCGTGCCTGACCCTACGTCAATCGACACCGTCGCCTTCGGCAGCACGGTGACTTTCCGCCGTGACGACGGGCGCGTGCAGACCTATCGTATCGTCGGAGAGGACGAAGCCGATCCCAAGGCCGGATCGATTTCCTACGTTTCCCCGGTGGCGCGGTTGCTGATGGGCAAGGCTGTCGGCGATGTGGTGGAGACAGGTGGCCAGGAACTGGAAATCATCGCCATCGCATAGGAGCGCGCTATTTGCGTAGCCATCCCCGTTATTTTGGTACTGTCCGGTACTTTATTTATCGAACCTTTACCATCCGTGGCTAGAACGATGACATTCCACCATCGAAAGTCATGCTCATGGTCAGCGCAATTTCCAGTTCTGCATCCACCATTTTGAGTTCAGCCGCTACAACCTCGTCTTCCAGTTCGTCGGATCAGCTTGCCTCTCTCGAGGCACAGCTTGCCGAAAAGAAGGCAGCCCTGTCGGAAACGCAGGACGAGCAAGAGAAGGCCACGATCGAAAAATCCATCGATACGCTGGAAGCGAAGATTGCCAAGCTCGAAGCGAGCGAGAGCAGCCAAACTCAGGCGTCTGCTGCATCGAAGCCTGCCGGTGACGCTCCGAAAGAATTTTCCGGCGAAAGCGAGCGTATCGGCACGACGAATTTTGACGAGACCAGTGAGTTCGGCAGCCGCACGGCTTACGTTTGATAAAAGGGACCCGGTTCTGCTGCATTCTTGAGTGACGCGTCAAAGACGGCGCTTGGCCACTGTGACGACTTCGCGCGTCAGATCCGCCAGGCGATCGGCGGCGAGGCGGTTTATCTGCCAGTAGAGCGGGACATCGAGCGGTGTGTCGGGCACCAGCTCGACCAGCCGTCCGGACGCGAGATGCTCGCGGGTCAGCTGGGTCGGGTTCATCCCCCAACCCATGCCCGAGAGGCTGGCTTCGACGAAACTTTGCGGCGACGGCAGCCAATGGGTAGGATAGTCGAGATCGCGTCCGAACATCCGCCGCACCCAACTGCTTTGTAACCTGTCCTTCTGATTGAAGGTCAGCGCCGGGGCGTTGCGGATTGCCTCTGATGTCACGCCATGCGGAAAGTGCCGTGCGACGAAATCGGGCGTTGCAGTTGCGTGGTAATGCAGAATGCCGAGTGCAAAACGTCGGCATCCGCGGACCGGCTTTTCCAGGCTGGTGACAGCGGCGATCACCCGCCCGCGCTGTAGCCATTCGGCGGTGTGGTCCTGGTCGTCGACGGCGACGTTCAGCAGATAGGAAGAGCTCCTGGCGAAACTCGACATGGCCTCGACGAACCATGTCCCGAGGCTGTCGGCGTTCGTCGCGATTTGAAGCGTGACCCTTTGGCGAGGTTCGTCGGGATCGATGAGGGCCGGCAGCTGCCCGAAGAGTTCTGCTTCGAGCATGCCGACATTCTCCATATGGCGGCAGAGCCATTCTCCCTTTTCCGTCGCCGTGCACGGCGTGCCTCTGACGATGAGGACGACGCCGAGACGCTCTTCGAGCTGCTTCACGCGCTGCGAAATGGCCGACGGGGTCACGCTCAGGACGGTCGCGGCTCTCTCGAAGCTGCCTGTCTGGACAATGGTTGCGACGGCACGAAGTGCGGGATAGTCGAGCATGGATTAGTTTCACTTAATCTAGGTAAGTCAGATTAACTAGCCTAATTCTCCCAATCGCGATAGCGCAACCTTACCGAAATGAGGGGCGTTGGCCGAAGAGATGAATTTTTCGATCTATATAACCGGCTTGATGATGGGCCTCAGCCTGATTGTCGCCATTGGCGCGCAGAACGCCTTCATCCTCCGCCAAGGCTTGCGAAACGAACATATCTTTGCCGTCTGCCTCGCATGCGCGGTATCGGATGCCGCGCTGATCGTACTTGGTGTGACCAGCCTCCAGCAGATCGCCAGGTTCATGCCCTGGCTCGACCCGGTCATGCGCTATGGCGGAGCCGCATTTCTGGTCTGGTACGGGGCAAGAAGCCTCTATTCCGCCTTGCGGTCGTCCGCTGCTCTGACGACCGGGGAAGCAAAGTCGTCGAGTTTTCGGCAGACGCTGGCGACCTGCCTCGCACTCACCTGGCTCAATCCCCACGTCTATCTCGACACGGTCGTGCTGCTCGGCACGATATCGACGCGATATCCGGGAGAGCAGGCTTCCTTTGCGGCAGGGGCGGTGACGGGTTCCTTCCTGTTCTTCTTTTCGCTCGGATATGGCGCAAAGCGGCTGAGGCCGATCTTCTCGAAACCCTCATCCTGGCGCATGCTGGAAACGCTCGTTGCTTTCACGATGTGGATCATAGCGTTCAAACTGCTGGGCGGGATGTGATCGGCGTTCGACCGTCGATCATCCGCTGCGTCGCAAGTCGAGTAAGACGTTGCGAGTTGACCGGCATCGATGTGCCCAGATCCTGAGCGGATTCAAAGGGATGAAGCGTCTCTACCGCGTCCCATCGCACGCGCGGCGCTCCGGGACGGTCAACTCTAGCTCGCGCTGGCAATCTGCCAGCAGATGTGGCGGAAAGCGCCTTAGCTCTCGGAGCGCATGCTCATGGTTCGCATCCCTGCGCCTCTGCGACTTGAATGCGGAAAGGGCCTGTACGATATTCCAGATGTTTGTTTGAGGCATGTCGGGCCTCCTTTGCTGCATTTAGCTGCCGACGCCCGAAATATGAGGGTCAATTGACATTCAATCAAACAAAATGATATGGGGTTATGAATCAGAAAAATTGAAAGATGCGACGATGAGCATTCCCTTTCGCCGTCCCATTCCGCTGCTTGATAACGAGGTGCTGCGTACCTTCGTGGCTATCGCAGAGACAGGCAATTTTTCCACCGCCGCAGAGGCGGTCTTCCGCACGCCATCGGCGGTGTCGATGCAGATCAAGAAACTTGAAGAACAACTGGGGGCAACACTGTTTCTGCGCGACGCCCGCTCGGTATCGCTGACGCGCCACGGCGAGATGTTGCTGTCCTACGCGCGCAACATCCTGGCGCTGTCGAACGAGGCGGTGTCGCGCTTCATCATGCCGGAGCTTAGCGGCGTCGTGCGGCTCGGCGCGCCTGAGGATATCGGCGAACGGCTGCTGCCGAGCATCCTGAAGAGTTTCGCCGAGAGCTATCCCGGCATCATGGTCGATGTGACGATCGACATGAGCATCGGACTGAAGAAGCGCATGGAGGAGCAGCGGCTCGACCTCGCGTTGATCAACTGTGCGACACGGCCGTTCCCGACGGGCGGCGAGGTCGTGTTCCGCGAGCGGCTGGTCTGGGCTGGCGCCAGGTGCGGTTCGGCGCATCGCCGAGATCCCCTGCCGATCTCGATCTGGGAGGATGGCTGCATCTGGCGCCAGGAGGCGCTCTCCCAACTCGAACGCAACAAGCGGCATTATCGCGTCGCCTATCTCAGCGGCCACACGATGGCGCAGCGCGCCGCCGTGCTTTCCGATCTCGCCATCGCGCCACTGCCGCTGTCCTATGTCAACGAGGACATGGCGATCCTGGGGCCTCAGGAAGGGCTGCCGGAACTCGGCGCCTTCGATATCCGGCTACTAACCGCCTCGCAGGTGTCGGGGCCGATCGAGACGGTGGCCGACAGCATTCGCGGCGCCTTTGCCGAGAGAGCAAAGGCGGTCGCCGCCTAATCCCCGAAAATCCCATTCGATTTTCGCAAAGGATTATGCGCGGATAGTGTGACAGGTATCCTTCTAGCCGGTGAACCTTTTGGTTTGTCGTGCGTTATTGGCGCGGACGGCAATTGTCGCCGTTCGGGGTTGATTTCAAACAAGGATATCCGAGATGACGACAACGGCCAAAATTGCCGCAGCCTTGATGGTTCTTCTTGCCCTTTCCTCCTGCGGAAACACGATCCGCGGCATAGGAAAGGATACAGCAAATACCGTGAACGCCACGCAGGATGCCGGCCGCTCAGTCGACCGCGCCGCGAAGAAGTAACGACCGTTCACATCGCTGCCAGAATCGCCGGATCAGGTGCTGACCGGAGTCGGATCATCCTAACGGATGACCGGGGCCGGACCATCCTAACGGATGACCGGGGGATAAACCTTTTCCAGCCCGCCGGGGGGATAAACCTTTTCCAGCCCGCCGGATCGGTCGAGACCGGTCCGGAAGGCTTGGTAGGCGGGATGTTGGCTGGAGCGGGCGGTTTCCATCAGTCGGATCTGTAACCGGTCCGGCGCCTGGGTTCCGAGCCAAATTCCCAGATTTTCGAGCTTCAGCGAGTTCAGGAAACGCGATCCGGCGGCAAGATCGAGATGGCGGCGCAGGCCGTCGAGCAGGTTGTCGTCCTGGGCGGCGTTTTCCATCAGTAGCGCCAAATACGACTTGTCGGTCTCCGACAGCGCGGCAAGCTTTTCCGCAACGGTATCGCGGTCGGGAAAGGGAACATTGCCTGTCATCGAATCGTCCATGCTTGCTCGTGTCTTGTCGTTATAAGCTCGCCTTGACCTTCTCGGCTACATCGACAGGCACCCATTTCGTCCACAGGCCCTCGTAATTGCGAAGGAAATAGATCGCGGCATCCTCGTTGCTTTCGCGGTTTTCGTCCTGCCAGGCGAGCACCTGGTTGATCGTCTCATTGTCCCATTTGCGGGTCTTGAGATAGGTCGTGACAGGTCCGGCACGGCTGGCGAAAGACCGGGTCATCAGTGTGAAGGCGCGCGAGACCGGATAGGAATTCAACTGCGGCCTGGCGCAGCCAGCAACTGCGGTACAGCGGTCCCATTCGTTCTTGTTGTGGCCGACGCCGAAGCTCAGGCGCGTCATGTCATATTTGCCGAGGATGGCGGTCGGCGCCCAGTAATAACCGAGCCAGCCGACCTTGTTTTCGAAAGCGCGGGCAATCGAGGCATCCAACTGTTCGGGACTGCCGGTTTCGACAAGCTCGAAGCTTTTCTTGTCGGCAGCAAGCGCCTTGAACAGGTTGGTGGTTGATATCTGGCAGCTCCAGTCGGCGGGACAGTTGTAGACTGCGCCCTTCGATGGGTCGTCCTCGGCGGGGAAGAGCTCGGGATGTCTCAGCGCGTCTTCGACCGAGCGGATGTCGGGGTGGGCGTCGGCGATGAATTTCGGGATCCACCAACCCTCGACGGCGCCGTCAGCCAGGATTTCGGCCCCCTGCACCAGCCGGCCGCTGTTGACGGCTTGATCGAGCAGGGCCCTGACGGAATTGATCCAGTATTCCGAGGCGATGTCAGGGGTGCCTTTCTCATTCATCGAGGCAAAGGTCGGCAGGGTGTCGCCATCGACAATGGTGACGGAACAGCCGTAGCCCTTTTCCAGGATGATCTTGTCGAAGCTCGCCGCAATTCCTGCCGAGGCCCATTTCATTACGGCGATCGAAACGGTGCCGCATTCGGCTGCTTCAGCCGGCGCAACGGTAGAAAGAGCCGCGGCAAAGACGGCCGGAATCAGAAACGTCTTCATCGTCATTCCCCGAATTCTTCTTAGGCGGACGCGCAGGCTCTGAAATCAACCGACATATATCTCTGGCACCTGAGGGGAAAACGCCTGCCGGGCGATACAGCAACAGGCTTTCCGGTTCATGGCACCGTCCGTCCTTGCGGCTCCGGCAACTCGTCGCAGGCCATGTTCAACAATGGCGCATTATGACGGAGCCTACGCGTTCGCTCGCAGAAATCAACCATCTTCTGCTCATGGTTGCGTGACTAAATGATTGAATTCGAAGAATTTATGTGAAGATCCCGAAAATGGCGCCCCTGGGCGAAATGCACGCTCTTCGCGATCGGCGGCGGATCTTCGGCAGAAATTTCGACGAGAATGTCAAAAAAGATCAAAATTAACATTTGCGTAAGCCTTCAATAACCCTCCGGTAAGAATGTGCCGTTATCAGTTGGGTCGTGGCAGCAATGACCGCCGCTTCTCTGGTTCAGGTAGTGCGTACCGGAGAAAGCGAGCTTCGCCGTGTAGGGGCGAAGACGCCTGAGTTTTCGGCAAACCGCGCAGAGCCAAGGCCATGCGCGGTTTTCGCGTTTGCGGCACGGAACTTTGGGGCAAGTCTTGACCCGGGATTACCGCCTATTGTAGGCCTCGCCTGAACGAGAGGCGGATGCGGGCCACCATGGCAAGAGCGATCATGCTGCAGGGAACCGGCTCCGATGTCGGCAAGACGGTTCTGGTTGCAGGCCTCTGCCGGCTGGCGGCCAATCGCGGGCTGACGGTCCGGCCGTTCAAGCCCCAGAATATGTCGAACAATGCGGCGGTCGCCGATGACGGCGGCGAGATCGGCCGGGCGCAGTGGCTGCAATCGCTGGCCGCGCGCACGCCATCCTCGGTGCACATGAATCCGGTGCTGCTTAAGCCGCAATCGGAGAATGGCAGCCAGATCATCGTGCAGGGCAGGGTGTTCGGCCAGGCGAAGGGGCGCGACTACCAGCGGCTGAAGCCACAGTTGCTCGGCGCCGTGCTCGAGAGCTTCGAAAAAGTGGCTGCGGGCGCCGACCTCGTTATCGTCGAGGGTGCCGGATCGCCGGCAGAGATCAATCTCAGGGCCGGCGATATCGCCAATATGGGCTTTGCGACGCAGGCGGGCGTGCCTGTCGTGCTCGTCGGCGATATCGACCGCGGCGGCGTCATCGCCTCGCTGGTCGGCACGCATGCAATCCTCGACGATGGCGACCGGGCGATGATTGCGGGTTATATCATCAACAAGTTCCGCGGCGACGTCTCGCTGTTTGACGACGGCATCCGCGCCATCGAGGGCTTTACCGGCTGGCCGTGCTTCGGCGTCGTGCCGTGGCTGCCGGGTGCGGGACGCCTGCCGGCCGAAGATTCTGTCGTGCTCGAACGGCTGGCGAGGGGCGGGACGGGCGCGCTGAAGATCGCCGTGCCGGTGCTGCCGCGCATCGCCAATTTCGACGATCTCGATCCGCTGAGGACCGAGCAGGATGTCGAGCTGGTGTTCGTGCGATCAGGCGAGCGGATACCTGCCGATGCGAGCCTCGTTGTGCTTCCCGGCTCGAAATCGACGATATCGGATCTCGCCGACTTCAGGGCTGAGGGCTGGGACCGCGATCTCAAGGCGCATGTCAGGCGCGGCGGCCGGGTGATCGGCATCTGCGGCGGCTACCAGATGCTCGGCCGGACAGTGGGCGATCCGCTCGGCATCGAGGGCGGGACGCTCGAGACGCCGGGGCTTGGGCTGCTCGACATCGAGACCGAGATGGCGCCGGAGAAGACCGTGCGCAACAGCCAGGCTCGCTCGACCGAATATGACGCGCCGCTTGCCGGCTACCAGATCCATCTCGGCATCACCCGCGGCCCGGATTGCGATCGGCCCTCGGCGATCATTGACGGCGCGCCCGACGGCGCGCTGTCGGCCGACGGTCGGATCATGGGCACCTATCTGCACGGGCTCTTCGGCAGCGACGCCTATCGCGACCGGCTGCTTCAAAGCTTCGGCCTATCAGGTGGGCGGAGGAATTACCGCGAGAGCGTCGAGCAGGCGCTCGACGACGTCGCCGGGGAATTGGAACGCCACCTCGATTCGCGCTGGTTGGCCGGGCTGCTCGGTTAGGCCGGATGTGTACCGGACGGGCTGCCTCACCGTCATCCGGTCTCGTCGTTCGGCTATTGCCAAATTAGTTGACTGAGTCCATTAATTGTCGCGACGGACCCGGTTGAGAGCGACGAAAACCATGAGCATATTGGATAGATTTTCACTGGCAGGTCAGGTGGCGCTCGTGACCGGCGGCGGCCGTGGTCTGGGCTTCGAGATGGCGCGCGCCCTTGCCGAGGCCGGCGCGCATGTCATCGTCAACGGACGCAGGGCGGCGACGCTGGAAGGCGCCGTCAGGACCATCCGTGCCGCTGGCGGCACGGCGGAGGCCGCCGCATTCGATGTCGCCGACCGCGAGGCACAGCGTGCTGCGATGGCCGATATCGACAAGATCCATGGTCGTCTCGATATTTTGATCAACAATGTCGGCGCCCGCGACAGGCGGCCGCTGGCCGAATTCGACGATGATGCGATCATCGAGCTGCTGCGCACCGACCTTGCGGCGGCGATGACGCTTTCGCGCGACGCTGCCGTGTTGATGAAGCGACGCAATCACGGCCGCCTGATCGCGGTGACCTCGATCAGCGGCCATGTCGTAATGCCCGGCGACTGCGTCTATCCGGCAGCCAAGCAGGGACTGACCGGACTGATGCGCGGCATGGCGGTCGAATTCGGCCCGCACGGCATCACCAGCAACGCAATTGCGCCCGGCTGGTTTGCCACCGAGACGAACGCGGCGATGGCTGCGAACGAGGAATTGATGCCCTTCGTGCGCCAGCGCATCCCGGTTCAACGCTGGGGACGGCCGGACGAGATCGCCGGCGCCGCGCTCTTTCTGGCAAGCGCCGCCGCTTCCTTTGTCAACGGCCACGTACTGACGGTCGACGGCGGCATGACGGTCAGGATGTGAGCGGAGTCCGCAGCTGCCGTGGCGCCGGCGTGCTTTTTCGCGTCTGCTGCCAGTCGGCCGAAGTTTAATGTCGACTTCTTAGGCGCGCCTGACAGGTGGGCTAAGTTCGCGGACGAGCTGCTGCAGGCTGCGCTGGTCTTCCGCTCCCGTCTTGTCGTAGATGGCGGCCAGTTGCGATTTGACGGTACCGTCGGCAACGCCCTGTGCATTTGCGATCTCGGATCGCGTCATGCCTTCGGACACGTAGCCGACCACGCGCCGTTCGGCAGGCGTGAGAGCAAAAAGGGCAGCAACGGCTTCGACGGCCGACTGGATCACCGTTCCAGCCGCGGCGAGAAAGATCGCCGCCGCCGCCCGGCTTTCGAAGCGTCCCCTTTCGGTGCGCCGCTGCAACGGCAGAACGTGAGCGACGGCGGGGCGCTCGGCCGAGGCAAGGGGAACATCGATCCCAGCGGCTGCGAGACTGATTTCGTCACGCGCGCCAAGCATCACGGCGTTGGAAAGGGCGGCGCCTGCATAACTGTAGCGAGCGGCCAGCCGACCTGAAAGCGAGTGGACCACCTGCTGCTCGCGCAGCCGTGCTTCGGCGGCATCATTGGCGAAGAGGATCGTCATGTCTTCGGCGACGATGAAGACCGCATGGTCGAGAGCGTCGATGACCTCCCTGAGGACGGCGGCTTCGGCGCGCTCCATCTCGAACATATCGTGGATCGTCACGGCACGGCGGATATGCGGGCCGAGCAGCCCGACGATGTCGAAGACGCGTCGTTCGTTCGGTTCGTATTGCACCGAAATGTTGATCGTCCCGACACGGGTCGGGCGCTTCAGTACGGCCATGTCGATCGAGTTTAGAACCCCATACCTGGCATGAAAGTTCTGGTATAGCGCACCGCTCTTCCAGACGGCTTCGCCATCGGGTCCATAGAGGGAAAACATCCGCTCCAGCGTATCCGGCTGATCGATCTCCATTCGGTGAAGGAGGTGGAAGAACGGGACGTCCTTCGCATGCGCGACGAGGGTGCGGATGGCCTCTCCGTCGTCGCAGGCGATCTGGGCCAGACGTGCGGAACGCGTGGTCGTGTCGAAGACGGCAAGCGTGGTTAGAAAACCATTGACCTGGCCATTGATCAGACGAAGAGCGTTTGGCCAGGCATCCTCCCGGGCCACGCAATCATAAATAGCGCCAATAATTTCCGACAGCTGCTGTTCCATGATCACAATCCTGCATCAGCCCGGCCAGCGCGGTCAATTGTCGCCGGCCATGGCGCCTTCATTTCCGGGATTTGCGGAAGATTTCATCCCCCACGCGGGAGATGTTTCATCGCGCGGATTTTTTACAACGCAATGCCGGCCGGAATCCAATCGGCTTGGACAACCAGAAATTGGAGGGCAATCTTCATGAAAGTGACAAAAGCGCTAATCGCGGCGCTTCTCATTATGGCAGTTCTTCCGGCTGCAGCGCTCGGCGGCGGCGGCCTGCCGGAACTGGTTCGGGAGGCCAATGCGCGCCTCCGGGACGTCAACCAGGCCGTCAAGGAAGGCTATTCGCCGATCCCATGCACCAGCGGCATAGATGGAGGTGCGATGGGTATCCACTATGTCAGTGCCGACCTCATCAAGGATGAGGCCATTGATCTCTCCAAGCCGGAGGCTGTGATGTACGAGCCTGACGAACACGGCAAGATGAAACTCGTCGCTGTCGAATACATCACGACAAAAGGTCCCGCCAATCTCGGCGGCCAGCTGTTCAGTTTCACGAACGCACCGAACCGCTACGGCCTTCCGGCTTTCTACGAGCTGCACGTCTGGGCATGGAAGAACAATCCGAAGGGACCGTTCGCCGACATGAACCCGGACGTCAGCTGCCGGCATGCGCACGGTTGATGAAGCGCTGCGTCACTCAAAACATCATGGAAGGATAAAACAATGCCGCAATTCGTTGTCGAACGAAACATTCCAGGTCTCGGGGACATGGACAAGGAAACCCTGCGAGAGATCTCGGCGAAATCCAACGCCGTCGTGGCCTCCCTCGGCGAACCCTATACCTGGATCACCAGCTATGTGACCGGGGACAAGATGTACTGCGTTCATGAGGCCGAGAGCGCCGATGCGGTCTATCGGCACGCGGAAAAGGGTGGCTTTCCGGCGGACCGCGTGACGGAGATCACCACGCTCATCGGCCCTCATTCGGCCGCGCGTTAAGACCGCGTTCGATAGGGCGCGCCAACCACGCTCTGTCGCTTTTCAATCCACGCATAACCCTTTCACCAAACCGATCTCGATTCCGAGGTCTGCGCTGGGCGCGGGAGCCGGCCGGCGGACGAGGCGCCGACCGGCTCGCAGGGCGCACCGATCTTTGTGATCGGCGCACGATTCCATGGGGACGATCATGAACGAGAAGCTCTTGTCAGGCGGGTTCGAACTGCGACTGCGCAAAGCGGTGCTGCTGCTGTTTTCTCCGGCTCGTAGCCTCATGCTGTGGCGACGACGGCGATCGGTGGAAAATCGGCTTGGGGCGTTGTCGGACCACATGCTGAAGGACATTGCGGTGTCGAGAGGCGAGATCCCGTTCGTCGCCTCGCGGGACGGAGACTGGAACAGATTCCGCTAACCGAGCAGCCCTTTACATATCGAAGTGAAGCCGAACGGTTGAGGAAAAGCGCCGGCGCTCCTTGTTGTCATCATTGGATTCCCTATCACTTCCATTCGCCCAGGAGTGGTATAGCGACGTGAAGCAGGCTAATGAATGAGATGCGTGATATCGCTCTTTCAGCGCGTATCTGCGGTTCGTGTTGCCGGGCTTTGGTGGCGAAAACGGTCATTCCCGGTTCCCGGTCCCATGCGGAGGTTCGAAAATTAACGATCATATTCAGTGGCTTATAGAGCAGGGACTCACCAGCGAGCATATTGGCGATCTCGTCGCCGGCCTGTGCGACCGGCTGATCGCAGATGGCATTCCGATCTGGCGGGCCAGCATTACCATGCCATCCCTTCATCCCATGTATCGCGGCGTCTCGGCCAATTTCGTGCGGGGCGGTGCAACCGTTCTCGAAAATGCAGCGCATGGCAGCGTAGAAGAGCGCAACTTCGAGAAAACACCGATATTTTACCTGCTGAACCGCGGCGAGAGAACAGGGCGCTGGTTATTGGCCAGGGGTGAGGGGCTTGACTATCCGCAGCTCGCGGAATTTGCGCTTGCCGGCGGCACGGACCATCTGGTCAGCCTTTGCGAATTTCCGAAGGAGGTCGCGTTGCGCGGGCTTGGTTTCTCCCTGACCAGCGATGCGCCGGGCGGATTTTCCGATGATCAGCTGGCGATCGTCAAAGCGCTTGTCCCGGCGCTGGGTCTGGCGGCTTACCGTGTGGCGGCATCGAAAACCGCCACCGACATCCTCGCGGTCTATACCGGCGCCAGGACGAGCGCGCGCATTCTGGCCGGGGAGACCCAGAGGGGAACCGGCGGCTCCATCAATGCGGCGATCCTGATTGCGGACCTCAGAAATTTCACGGCCTTGACCGAGGTCTATCAACCCAGCGAGATCGTCGGGTTTCTGAACGAACATTTCGAGCTGATCGACCGGCATGTCGAGGAAAATTCCGGCGAGATCCTCAAGTTCATGGGCGACAGCGTGCTTGCGATCTTTCCGACCGACGCCGAGGATCCGCAGAAGGCCTGCATGGCCGCGCTGGCTTCTACGAAGAATCTGCTGAAAGCAAACGAGGCGCTGAACCGTGAGCGGACGAAAAACGGCGGCCCCGATATCGGCGTCGATGTCGTCCTGCATCTCGGCGAGGTTTTCTACGGGAACGTCGGCGCCCGTGGCAGGCTCGATTTCACGGTGATCGGCAGGGCCGTCAACGAGGCCTCGCGGCTCGAAAAGCTCTGCGGCACGCTTGAACAACACCTGCTGATGTCGGAGAGCTTCGCGGCCACCTGCGCCGTGGCCTGCGAGTATCTAGGATCGTTCGAGCTGCGCGGTGTTTCGAAGCGGGCCGACGTGTTCAAGCTCGCCGACGCCGTATCCTGAAGCGTCGATCCGATCGGCGCGACGACGCTCAGATCTCGCCTGAGACCTCGCGGCGGCGGCGGTCGAGTTCTTCGCTGTAGCGGCGCAGCGTATAGCTTTCGCTGAGCTGGCCGATCACCTTGCGTTCGATCAGGTTGTTGACGACGGCGAGTGCTTCGCTTTCGCTCTTGTCGAAGATCGCCGCCGCTTGCCTGGCATTCATCTGCGGCTGCAGGAAATCGTTGCGGTAGTGGATGAAATCGGCAAGCGTCTTGCCCTCGTCCTGGGCGTCGGTCGGGTTGGCGTAGATCTCCGGCACCAGCACGAGGCCCGCATATTTGTCGCTCTCCTCGACGAGGATGACGCGCTGGGTCGAGCCGATCGGGAAGGCCTGCTTGAATTCCTCCAGAGAGATGCCCGCCCTTGCCGTCTTGACATCGGCGCGCATCAGCTTGTCGACCGTCAGATTGCGGATCCAGCCGACATCATGGGCGCTGCGGATGCTTTCGCCGCGAAGATGAAAGCGCCATGTGGCGAAGGAGTAACCGAAGGTCGAGCGGACGACGAGCGAGGAGGTGATGACGGCGGCGAGCACCAGCGCCGTAATCGGGAAATCGCCGGTGATTTCGAGCGCCAGGAACGTCATGGTCAGCGGCCCGCCGATGACGGCGACGGCGAGCGAACTCATGCCGACCACGGCATAGATGACGGGCGTCAGCGTCGCATCGGCGAAATAGGGGCCGCAATAGGCGAAGAGCTTGCCGAGCAGGGCGCCCATGAACAGCGAGGCGAAGAACAGCCCACCCCTGAAGCCGGAGCCGATCGAGATCGCCGAGGCGAAGGATTTCAAGAGGAAGAGGCCGATCAGCGTCGGGATCGCCACCTCACGGGAAAGGTTGAGATGCAACGCGCCGTGGCCGGCCGAGAGCACCTGCGGTGAGATCATCGCCAACAGCCCGACGATGATGCCGCCGAGTGCCGGGCGGAAGGGTGGGGCGATCGAGCTCTTGCGCGCCAGCTCTTCGACAAAGGCGACGCCCTGCATGATCAGGATGCCGACACCGGCGCAGAAAGCACCGAGCAGCAGTGCCGGGATATAATCGGCTGGCACGACCGAGCCGAAGCTGCCGATATCGATGGTGAAATCGCTGCCGGCAAGCAGCCTTGCGATCAGGGTGGAGACAAGGGCGGAGACGACGACAGGCGTCAGCGACACGATCGTATAGGTGCCGATGATCAGCTCGAAGGCATAGAAAGCGCCGGTCAGCGGCGCGTTGAAGGCGGCGGCGATGGCGCCCGCCGCGCCGCAGCCAACGAGGGTGCGCAGGTCCGAGCGGCGAAGCTGCAGCTTCAGGCCGAATTTGGACGCGAGGCCGGCGGCAAGCTGGGTATAGCCGGCCTCCAGGCCGACGGAGGCGCCGAAACCGTTGGAGATCAGGTTCTGCACGGCAACGATGATGCTGTCGGTCAAGGACAGGCGGCCGCCATGCAGCGCATTGGCCTCGATCGGGTCGACCATCGGCTTCTTGCGTCGTTTCGCCAGCACTAGGAGCAACAGGCCGAGCAGGGCGCCGCCAATGACGGGGGCAGTGAGCAGCAGCATCTTGTTCTCGATCTCGGACGAGCTCAGTCGCTCGCTGTCTGATATGCCGAAGACCAGCTGATGCAGCTCGTTGGAGACGTAACTCATGCCGGTGACGGCGAGACCCGAGATGATGCCGACGACGGCGCCCGCCAGCGACAGGCCAACCTCGCTACGGCGGGTCAGCGCCCGCAGGCGTCCCGGATCGAAGAAAACACGCAGCGCACGAAAACGGCGCCGATCCAATTTCATAAGCATGGCTAGACAACTAGGCGGGGAGAGGCCCGGTCAAGGGCAGAGATGGTCGCGCAGTCCGCTTGCGACGCAATTGCGGCGAAAAGCCGGCGGCGGGGACAAATTTTTATGACGTAAGTCTATGATAAATGACGATATTTTAGGTAGAGTAAGTCGTGTTGGCGGAGTTGCTTCCTCTGGCCGGCCATTGCCCGGTCGCCAAGGCCGGTTGACTTCACCTCTGAGCTTGCCTAACCATCCCTCAACGGATGGTCGCCCGACCATCCTGACATAACGGATGGTTCCGGATCGGTATTACGCCCTTCCGGATGAAAAGGGAATGTGACGGGGCGGACCCAAGCCGGGCGCCTTCATCACAGCCGACCCCGCGACTGTAGAGCGGTCAGGGTCGTCCATCCGGCGTGAAGCCTTTTCTGCCGACAGCCTGCAATCCTGCAGGCGGGCGGGACGGACGACATGCCGGAAAAGCCACTGGATATGCATGGTGATCAACCGGGGTCGGACGCCTCTCAAGTCTACGAATCGTCCACCTTTTCACTGATGCAGCCGGGAAGGCGAGGATGATCCGCTGGCACGATCAGGGCGACCGGTTTCCGGTCTGCCCCGATCGCGGCCGATAACCGCGAGCCAGGAGACCTGCCATGCGTGCCGGGCGCGAAGCCCACACCTGGGCACTATGCCCGTTGCCAGCACGGAGGTTGTCTTGGCTGAACGATTGAATTCAGCGCAGCCTGGTGCGGCGCGAAGGGGCATGACGGCTGCCCCCTCAAACACTGTCTTCATCCTCGGCGGCGCACGTTCCGGCAAGTCCCGGTTCGCCGAAGGCCTCGTCACGGCAACCAGCCTCGATCGCCATTACCTCGCCACCGGCCGCGCCTGGGACGAGGAGATGCAGGCGCGCATCGCGCAACACAAGGCCGATCGTGGTCCGTCCTGGACGACGCATGAGGAGCCGCTCGATCTTGTCGGCAAGCTTACCGACATCGATGGCGAAGGGCGCATCGTGCTGATCGATTGCCTGACGCTGTGGGTCACCAATCTGATGATGGAGAAGCGTGAGATGGCGGCGGAATTTGCCGCACTTGCCGATTTCCTGCCCGCCGCGAAGGCGCGGCTCGTTTTCGTTTCCAACGAGGTCGGTCTCGGCATCGTGCCGGATAATCGCATGGCGCGGGATTTTCGCGATCATGCCGGCCGGCTGCACCAATCGATCGCGGCGAGGGCCGCCGAAGTTTATTTCATCGCGGCAGGCCTGCCGCTGAAAATGAAGGGTTAAGTCCATGAACCAGCAGAAGATTCCCGCAACCGTCATCACCGGCTTCCTCGGTGCCGGCAAAACGACGATGATCCGCAACCTGCTGACCAATGCCGGCGGCAAGAAGATTGCGCTGATTATCAACGAATTCGGCGATCTCGGCGTCGACGGCGACGTGCTGAAGGGCTGCGGTGCAGACAATTGCACCGAGGACGACATTATCGAGCTCACCAATGGCTGCATCTGCTGCACGGTCGCGGACGACTTCATCCCGACGATGACGAAGCTGCTCGAACGCGAACAGCGGCCCGACCATATCGTCATCGAAACCTCGGGTCTTGCTTTGCCGCAGCCGCTGGTCGCCGCCTTCAACTGGCCCGACATTCGCACCCAGGTGACCGTCGACGGTGTCATCACGGTGGTCGATAGTGCTGCCGTTGCCGCCGGCCGTTTCGCCGACGACCATGATGCCGTCGATGCGCGCCGTGCCGAGGATGAATCGCTCGATCACGAAAGCCCGATCGAGGAGCTGTTCGAGGACCAGCTCACCTGCGCCGACCTCATCGTGCTCAACAAGACCGACCTAATCGACGCTGTGGGCCTTATCAGGGTGCGCGACGAGGTCGCCTCCCGCACGGTGCGCAAGCCCGTGATGATCGAGGCGAGAAATGGCGAGGTGTCAGCCGGCATCTTGCTCGGCCTTGGCATCGGCACGGAGGACGATGTCGCCAATCGCAAGTCGCATCACGAGCTGGAGCATGAGGATGGCGCGCCGCACGATCACGACGAATTCGACAGCTTTGTCGTCGATCTCGGAGCCATTGCCGATCCCGCCGGTTTCGTCGAAGCGCTGAAGGACATCATATCAGCCCATGACGTGCTGCGTCTCAAGGGTTTCGTCGACGTTTCAGGCAAGCCGATGCGTTTGCAGCTCCAGGCCGTCGGCAGCCGCATCGACCATTATTTCGATCGCGCCTGGGCCGCCGGAGAAAAGCGTGGCACGCGCCTCGTTGTCATTGGTCTGCACGAAATGGACCAGGGCGCGGTGAGGGCGGCGATCGAAGCGCTGGCATAGACCGATGCATCTGCTTCTGGCCCAGCAGGGAACGATCAGCGACGGCGAGGAGGCAATCGACCTTGGGCAGACGCCGGGCGATATCCTCTTCCTGTCGGCGGCCGACACCGAGCTTGCCGCGATCGCAGCCGCCCATCGCGATCGCCGGGCAGCACCTTCGCTGAGGCTCGCCAGTCTGATGAGCCTCAAGCATCCGATGTCGGTCGATACCTATGTCGAGCGCACCGCGCGGCATGCGAAGCTGATCATCGTGCGTGCGCTCGGCGGCGCCAGCTATTTCCACTATGCGCTGGAAGCCCTGCATGCGGTTGCGGCCCGCGCCGGAGCACTGATTGCGGTCTTGCCGGGCGATGCCAGGCCAGATGCGGGGCTGGTTCCTTTCTCCAATGTTGATCTCAACGATCTCAACGCGCTCTGGGCCTATCTGATCGAGGGCGGCGATGCTAATGCGCGGGCGTTTCTCGATTATGCCGGGGCGATGCTGTCGGGCACAGAGAAGCCGGCACCAGCTGTGCCTTTGATGAAGGCAGGTATTTGGTGGCCGGGGCGGGGGTTGATCGGGGTCGAGGAGTGGCGGCGGGTCGTTTTAGAGATGTCTTCGGGTGCGGGGATGGTCGCGGAGGAGGGATTTGACCCCCCTACAGTCGCCATCAGCTTCTACCGTGCCCTGGTGCAGAGCGGCGAGACCGGGCCGATCGAAGCGCTTGTCGGGGCGCTGGCCGCACTCGGCCTCCGGCCGCTGCCGGTCTTTGCCTATAGCCTCAAGGATCCCATCTCCACGGGCATTCTCGAAAGCGTGTTTTCGGCGCTGAAACCCGACGTTGTCATAAACACGACGGGCTTTGCGGTCTCGGCACCGGGTACGGACCGGCAGCCGACGGTGCTGGAGGCGAATGAGGCGATCGTGCTGCAGGCGATCTTGTCGGCCTCGTCGAAGGAGGCATGGGCGGCTTCCCCGCAGGGCTTGTCGGCGCGCGATCTCGGCATGAACGTGGCACTGCCTGAAGTCGATGGCCGGGTGCTGGCGCGGGCGGTCTCCTTCAAGACGGCGGCGCGCTACGATGCGCTGGTCGAGACGAACATCGTGGCCAGCCAGGCCGATGCCGGCCGGGTGCGCTATACGGCGGAGCTTGCCGCCAATTGGGCGCGGCTGCGGAAGACTTCCGCCGGCGACCGGCGCATCGCGCTCGTCATGGCGAACTATCCGAATCGCGACGGCCGGCTCGGCAACGGCGTCGGCTTGGATACGCCGGCCGGCACCGTCGAGGTGCTGAAGGCTATGCGGGCGGCGGGGTATCCGGTCGCCGAGATTCCGGCCGACGGCGATGCGCTGATCCGCCACCTGATGGAAGGGCCGACCAACTCCGGTTCCGACGGAAAGATCATCCGCGAGACGCTTTCTCTGAGTCGCTACAACAGCTTCCTGGAATCTCTTCCCAATAAGATTCAGGATGAGGTGAGAGCCCGCTGGGGCAATCCCGAAGACGATCCGTATTTTCGCGAGGGCGTCTTCGCCCTATCTTTTGCGCGCTTCGGCGAGGTGCTCGTCGGCATCCAGCCGGCGCGCGGCTATAATATCGATCCGAAAGAAAGTTATCATTCGCCGGATCTGGTGCCGCCGCACGGTTATCTCGCCTTCTACGCTTTGCTGCGCCGCGAGTTCGGCGCCCATGCGATCATCCACATGGGCAAACACGGCAATCTTGAATGGCTGCCGGGCAAGGCGCTGGCGCTGTCGGAGACATGTTATCCGGAAGCGATTCTCGGGCCGCTGCCGCATCTCTATCCCTTCATCGTCAACGATCCGGGCGAGGGCACGCAAGCCAAGCGCCGAAGTGCGGCCGTCATTATCGATCATCTGACGCCGCCGTTGACGCGGGCAGAAAGCTACGGGCCGCTGAAGGATCTGGAGGCGCTGGTCGACGAATATTACGAGGCGTCGGGCGGTGATCCCCGCCGCATTCGTCTGCTCAGCCGCCAGATCCTCGAGCTCGTTGCCGATATCGGCCTCGACCGTGATGCCGGTATCGCGAGCGGCGAAAGCGAGGGCGAGGCGCTGAAGAAGCTCGACGCCTATCTCTGCGACCTCAAGGAGATGCAGATCCGCGATGGACTGCATGTGTTCGGGGTCTCGCCTGAAGGACGGCTCTTGACTGACCTGACCGTGGCGCTGGCGCGGGTGCCGCGCGGGCTTGGCGAGGGCGGTGATGCGAGTTTGCAGCGGGCGATCGCGGCGGATGCGGGATTGGGCGGCGGCGTGCGGGGTGCCTCCTCCTTCGACCCTCTCGACACCGACATGGCTGCCGTTTGGGCCGGTCCGCGTCCTGATATCCTCGCAGATGTTCTCGATGCCCCATGGCGAACCAACGGCGACGCCGTCGAGCGCATCGAACTGCTGGCAGCGAAGTTCGTTTCCGGCGAAATGGAGTGCCCAGCGGACTGGAAGGCTACGCAGGCTGTACTCTTGGAGATCGAAACCCGCCTCAAACCCTCTATCCTCGCCTGCGGCCCCGCTGAGATCGCAGGTCTGCTCGCTGGCCTCGACGGTCGCTTCGTCGCACCCGGACCCTCCGGTGCACCAACACGCGGGCGGCCCGATGTGCTGCCCACCGGCCGCAATTTCTATTCGGTCGACAGCCGCGCCGTGCCGACGCCGGCCGCCTACGAGCTCGGCAAAAAATCGGCGGAACTGCTGGTGCGCCGCTATGTGCAGGATCATGGCGAGTGGCCTCTCTCCTTCGGGTTGACGGCCTGGGGTACGTCAAACATGCGCAC
>Ga0102591_1001711_pt1 | contig 28057 bp, 16 predicted proteins | sample AraplaCol_mCL_r2_2_FD_76860 | JGI IMG/M metagenome (GOLD analysis project Ga0102591, IMG submission 76860) | Arabidopsis root microbial communities from North Carolina, USA - plate scrape MF_Col_mCL_r2 (SPADES assembly) (version 2) | ecosystem: Host-associated > Plants > Roots > Endosphere...
TTTAGGGGACGTCTTTGTAAAGCTCGTTTACCGAAGAGATATCGGTAGGAGAGAGACCGAACACTTTGAACCCGATCTGCCCAGGTTGGATAGCCAACTCCTCAGCGCGTTTACGCCCTTTCTCAGTTAAATCCATACATGCGAGCTCGTAATCGTCCGGCTTGAGTTCTCTCTTAAGGCATGCTTCGAAATCTTTATTGAGGTGGTAGTGCATGATCGATTTAAGGTCATGCTCGCCGATGTCGCGACCGTAGTTGTAATGACGGAAGAATATATCCGACTGAAACTCGCACTTTTCCTCCTGGTGCCTGCCACAAATACGGCCGGATTGACCAATTGCTTCATTCGCGGTGCTTCCTGGAAACTTGACCTTCAGGAGTTCATCGCGGTCGGCACGCTGCTGTTCGTGATATAGGCCCACAGCGTGTCCAGTTTCGTGCAGAACGGTCATGCCAAGGCGAGACCCCTGGTTTTCCACGCATACATCACCGATGACGATAGGGTGGGGGCTATTGGATCCAGTAAACCCGGCCTCAGTGAAACACCATCTAGGCCATTTTCCTGTCTCTAAGTTGCTGTCGTCCTCTTGCGCCAAGTAAAGCAAATATGGCTTCTTTCCGGACTTGTCTCTCGGCACCAGTTTCACCGTCATCGCCGACGCGTTCCACTCCGAGATTGCCTTCAGGACGACATCAGGTTTTGCAAGGCATTGCACCTTGGTGCAAACATCCGGCACCCCATTGCGGCAATCGCAAACCGCATAGGGTATCTGTTTAGAGGGCCATAATTTGTCAGCTTCGACGCCGGCGCCTGCACGCGCTTGCGCATTCAGCATGGCAGCGATGAACAAGGTGCTCAATATACCTACTACAAACTCGCGTGCCACGATCTTCATTTCAGTACCTCGCATCCAGAAAGGTCTAAGTTGGCCGTCTCGGCCCTCAGGCTAGTTCGACGGAATGGATAAAGGTCATTCTCCTCGTGGCGGGAACGCCGTTATGCTTAAAGCCCTCATCGGGCCGTACCTCGGTATTTTGTTCTAACAGGTAGATTTCGTACTCGACGATTGTCAGTCGCCATTTTCCGTCCCGCTCCGGAATTTCACCATTCCAAGTCATGAGTTCTGCGCCCTCGCGCTTCGCGGTAAGTGCAATCGTGTCACCCGTCGCCTGCCACAGGACAGCTTCTGCAGAGGGAGCATCCTTCAATGGTACTTCGGAAAACACTTCGACAACGCTCGTCACCCCAGACGAACCTCTCTCGACATAGCTGAAGCCAGATACAGTTACGGCTCTTTTGCCATCCTTTATGCCGCCCACGTACACGGTACGGGTCGGCGAAATCTGGACGAAGTCGGACGTCACGATCTTCGAAAGCGTTGCGCCGGCAATCGATTTTGGCTGATAGCGCGCGACGGCATACCTTATAAATGGGAAGTAAGCTCTGCCCGGATCCACCTGAACATCACACCAAACGACGTTCCGTTCAGCGTCGATCTCCACGTCGTAAGCAGCCAACGATATACGGCCAACGGGGATTAGGGAACTGTCGGCGATGTCGACCTGGTAGACCGGGACGTCAATCAACTTTTCACTGGCATTGACGAAATCATCGAGCGTGGGCCATCTTGATGTCGGGGCACCCAGTTTTCGCGGGTTGAACGCCCAGGATGATACCGCGTTGTTCAGTTCAGGCGGCGTATTCGAGAGCTCCGTTTCGCGAACAGAGAAAGCGGCCATCTCACCGGGGCCAGACGATAGCCAGGGACGTTCGAACAGGAAGCGATGTCCAGTGACATGGACATGTGATCGGCCGTCCTCGGTCGTCTCTTTCTTAAAGATTGGGAGGATCGCCCTTATTTCCGGCGCGTCCGGTGGTGCGCTGTTCAGAACCTCGACAGTTGCCGATCCAAATTGGGACAAAGCGTCCGGGTCTTTCAGAATCTCTTCCGGCATGAAGGAGCGAAAGCGCGAAGTTGCGCGCGCGCGATACGTGACAGTGCGATACCTTGTGTCCGGAAAGGCATGGACCGTTGGTCCTTGGCGGTTTGCAGTCTGCGCTTCGCGCTCCTTTGCAACCGGTCCATCGTTGCTCGCGCTATTTCGCCAAAAGCTCGCAGGGTGTCCCGCGACACCAAGCAAGGGTTCATCCGACTCTGTTAAGTTAAACCCAAAGGGCGGAAGGGTTGCCGGTACCTCCCGGTATACCTTCGACCACGGTTCATCAACAATGTCCGTCCACGACGCATGGAATTCGACCCGCCCGGTGCTGGGAACATGAACCGAGAATGCTTCGTCTACGAGTTTCACAGCGAGTGAATTGAGGATGCCTTTTTCTGCGCGGAACCGGTCTCCAAAGTGAGGTGTTCTGATTGGCCGTTGCGTGGCATGCACGAACATTACCTCCATTGGAGGAGTAACGAGATATTCCGAACCCGCAAGCACCTCGCCCCTCATGGAGGCTGTCAGTTCGGATTGATGCTCGGCGGCAAACGCTGCAATTGTCTCCGGTTTTTGAAAACTGAGAAGTGTTTCGAGGGAACTGGAAACCCAAAGGTTGCGATAGTCTTCTCCGCCAAGCGCCGACGACATCAACGCCCTGACAGTCTCGCCTGGAGGAACAGAGACTGTGATGCTGCCCGCGGCACTCGCAATTGAAGGCTTGCTGTCTGGGGCTCCCGGTCTGACGGATAGATTGACTGATCGCAGAAGGAGACGCTTCTTAGCCTCGTCGATACCGGGCTGTGATGGAAATGTGACTGGTCCAGAGTCGAGATCCCCCGACGAAGACCTTATGACAACGCCACGGCACATCGGGTCGGGAAGAAACGGCACATCCATTGTACCAGTGCCCGGGCCGGCAAGCTCTCCGGCTGTTTTGACGATGACATCATACGACTGGTCATCGCTCATCGCGTCAAATGATCCGTGCTCGTCCACCAGCCATAGATCAGCATCCGATGGCACGATCTGAACCGTGCTATCCGCAGCCGGACGACCGTCCAGTGCTCGGATGGCGACGGTTGTCCCTTTTTCACCTTGCTCGCGACCACTTTCAAATATCGACGGTGACCGTATCGGCTGGAGTCTCTGATTTTCGATGGTTGCCGTGCGAACGCCGAGGGTTGCGTCAGCGAGTATTGAAGATGCTTCCTTCAAAGACCACGCCTCTCCGGCAAGATCGACCGGTACAACGCAGAACTCATAGGTTTCACCATAGCGCTTGGTCTGAAGTGTGTCATCAACGACCACGCATTTAACGGCGAAATTTCTGAAGACCTCATCAACGATCTCCTGCGCACGACCGTCCTCGTCTACAGGGTTGTCGGTGCGCGGAGCCACAACGCTCCAGCCGTCCCAGTTGAACAAGAAAGGCGAGGTTGCGCTCTGGCCTGCCTGATCCGCCAGTACCTTCGTTATCTCCCCTTCATCCGGCCCCGGTGACCACGTAACCTCCCTCAGAGGACCACCGTTGAAGGAGTAAGTAAGTTTCCTGGAGCAAAGACTTCGCCAGACGCCCTCTGAAATGCTGCGGATGTAGACACGATATCCCCGGATCAGGCCGTCATCGGAGAAGATCAATTGACCGGGTTCAGGCTGCTGGGCGCTGACCCGGCGTGCCTGCTGTGTGTCGAGTGCAAGCAATCTCGTATTGTTGGATTTGAATTCGGTGACCAGGGGCAAGTCTTGACCGGCCCCTGGATTTTCGTTCGGCAGGTCAATTAGTGAGATGCCGCTCTGACGGAGGGCAGCAAGGGCTTTCGGAAAGGGTGGAGCAGAATGATAATCAAGCGGGACGACATCCGCTGCGACTGTCTGTCGAGCAGACTCTGCCAACTGTAGCGCCAACCAGTCAATTTCAAGATTCGTGAGCCTTCCCGTACTAGCTTCAAGTGATCGGAACCCTGCCCAGTCGGGTTGCTTGGAACCGTCCGATCGGCGTGGGTGAAACACTCCAAAATCGGTTGTGCCGATCTGCTGCTGGACATCACAGACAGTCCAAGGAGCCGAGACGAGCGTCTCATTCAACGACAATCGTACGTCAATCTTGACCCGTGCGATTGCGCCCAGGCCACCGACGACACTCTCGGGTATTGGAACATCGAAGCGAAGGACCAAACCGAGTTTCTGCGCCAGGCCGTTATGATCCTGAAGTGCCGAGACGATTTCGTGGAACTCCATTTCTGGCTGGATGGCCAGCGCGGTCGCTGGCGCGACCGTCTGGTTGACCGTGTGAAATGCAGAAAACTCTTCGAATGTCTTGATGATCTGAGCGGCGTCGCCGTTGGACAGCGCCCGAAACTTTGCGTCAGGCTCGGCACCTGTCAACGCCTGTATGACAGGATTTGCGCGTAAATCCGTCGAAGCGATTGAGAATGCTCGCTTGACAGTATTCAGTTCGGCAAAATACCCAAGTGACAGGATATTTGCGAGTGATCGGGCGTCGTATGATTTGACGTTCAGGGCCTGTGGCGCAGACGGTCCGAATGGCCGCACAACGGTATTGCCGGGGAAAACCGTTTCCCAGAACTTGGTATCTAACTCCAGTCCAGGCATTGGAAGAAAATTAAGTTCCGGGCTGAACGAGGCTTCAGTTCCCGCGCCGTCGGCCAGTTTCAGGGTGAAAGTGGCGGTATTGAGGGTGTTCGGCCACTTGACGAAGTCATGATATTCCGCGTCGGACAGAAGACCCTGATCGGTCCGGTCCATTCCTAGTTTGATTGAAGGCACGAGGCCAATCCGCAGGATCAGATTGCCATCATCCCCTCTTCGCAAACCGGATGGAACCGTCGTCCATGCAAGGTAATTTGGCACCTCAGTTCCCCCCCGCAAAAGCACGACGATATTGTGTCCATTGCGACTTCGTCAGCATTTCCCGCTTGGCGCGGCTGGACGGATCCGAAGACGCAATCATTGCCGAGCCGGCTCCAGAGCCATTGAAGCGGCGGCGGAAGGTCAATTTGAATGACTTTTTGAAGAACCCGTTTTTAACCGAGTAGGAGACCTCGACAAGGCCCTCGCTATAAGATGGCGTTCCCGTCGCTATTTTCAGCGCGAGATAGAAATCCACGCCGACCGTGATGAACCCAAGTGCGGTGACCGAGCCATAGGCGCGAACGTAGAACAGATACTCGATATTGGTGGTGGGGACGCCGCCAACATCCGCCTTTTGCAGCCAGTATGAAAGGCCACCCAGCAAAGCGGCACTTCCCGAAGCGATCCCGAGATCAAGCCGCGCAAAGGCGCCGAACCCGAAAGACGCTGAAAAGGAGCGAATTTCGCGGGTATCAACAATGAAAGCAAACGAGCCCGCACCGCCATAGATCCCGACAGCGACAGTGAAGGGATTATCGGGTGTAGAGAAGTTGAACTTGTAACTGGTGGGCTGTGACCGGAACGAAATTTCGACCGAACTGGCGATGTTCAGATTCTGGAGCAGGAAAGCCCCAAAACTCAAGCTTGGAAAGTTAAAGGACGGCAGTTGGATTTCAACGCCGCTCGGCAAAAGATTGATGGAAATTCCGATGTCGCCGAGAATATCTTTCAACAACTCTTGAAGAGCTTGGATGAACGCCATGATTGCGCCCTTCAGCTCGACAGAATCGATGTCCGGCCTGAAAGTGGTCGTTCCCGCTGCATCGATCACGAACACGAATGAGCGGAAGCGGATTAGGACGCCATTGCCCGCGAAGAGAAGTTGGAGCGAGAAGTTGCTCAGCCGGGCCGACACCGTGGCCTTTGGTCTTAGAGTTGAATCAAGACTGATGCTCGCCTCAGCGCTCAACGTGAAGCGCGTCGGACTTCCGCGTTCAACAACCAGGTCCGGTGAATTCTGCTGTACAGCAAAAATCGGCGTGCTCGGGTCCGGCCAGCTTTGGAACTGTTCCGTCATCCAATCGATGCTCTGGCGCATTTCGGCAGGGATATCCGGATAGGCCCTTATACGCTGGATGACCTTTGGCATCTGTGCTTCGGCGACCGAGAGGCCCGCTTGCAGCACATCCTTGATCTTGATCCCGCCGAAAAGAACCGTATCGTCGCCAAAGTAGTCGAGTGGATTGAAAGTTTGCGGTCCCCCAGATGTGAGGGTTGTCGTCGTATTTTGCTGTCCGGTCGCGCCATAAACACGTGAAACGCCACCCACCGTCATATCTAGCGAGAAAAACCCACCCGATTTTTCGCTTTGACCTGAACAGCCCAGCCGGATGCGCTTTTCATCGCCGGCGATAATTCCCGGTGCAGCCTGGAGAAACGTCTCCATTTCGTTACGGTCAGGGTCCTGTATCGAAAACCAGCCAATGTTTTCGCTCTCACTCACCGTGGCCCGCAACATTGGCAGGCGCGCCTGAATCTGGGGAGCGGCCAGATCGAAGAGCGAATTGATCACGGGGCAAACCGATTGAAGCCCGGTCACCGCATCGAACTGGACTTTCATCAACTCGACGCTTGTATCAAGAGGTGTCCGCGGAACTGCGACGGCAACTGATGCATCGTAGACGCCCGTCACACCTCGGCCGCTATTCCTATATTCGGCCTGCACGTGTTGCAGCCGCTGCCAATATGCATCGGTTTCTGCGACAGGGGCGGCATCGACCGAAGTGGCGTCGAATTCAATGAAAATGACCGGGACGGACAGCCTGATCAATTTCCCTGACCAGTCTTCTGCCAAACCCGAGAACATGACGGGCTTGCCACCCGCGCTTGGCCAAAATGCCTTTTCGGCCCATAAACTACCGTCAGGCTTCGCTATCGAAACTGATGCGGAAACCGGCTCATCTAAAGGCGGGCTGAGATCGTCTTCGAAACGTATTGATCGAAACGGCAAGGTAACGGCGCTTGCCATTTCCGCGTAGGACCGCTCCTGTTGCTTGAACTGAATGAAAAGCCTCGTGCGGAGATAGTCGCCCTCAACCGGTAAAGCACCGGCAACGGGAAAAACCTCGGCCGGTTCTCGGGTCGTCGCCCAGACAGCTTCTACTTCATGGCCAAACGGATAGAGGAACCCGCGACGGGAAGTGACGACATCATTGTCTTGTCCATAAGACGAGCGTTGCGAGACGTGAGTGAGCGAAATTGCACTCGTGCAATCATAGGGGAAGTCAGCTCGAAGGTTGAGAAAGGCACCCTGTCCCGTCAGCATCAACCCGTGGGCTGTGATCGGCGTCGCATTTACATTGGCACCATGTGTCAGCTTGACAATATCTTCGCGAGTCCGGTCATCGATCGGCGCTCGCCCAAGTGAAGGATCATGCTTGCGGGACCACACGGCAACAACTTTTGCGCTTTCGAAACCTGTACGCAGGTCGGCATTCGGAATGCCCACGAGCGACGCGTGCCAAATCTCGCGAAAGCCACTCTTGCCAATTGCTCTATTCGCCTGGCGCCATGAGTGATCATCATGAGGAGCGACGTAGAGCCCGTAGGGGGCCTCGATTGCTGTTTCGGAGGAGGGTGGCTTGAGGAATGCATTTTGAGGAACTGGAGACGTCGGCACCCTGAACTTGAACCGTTCCCAGTCGAGGAGTGTGTCGATGGAAAATGGCAATGGGCCATCTCCCTGATACTCGAAGACAAGCCGGGCAGGGTCCCCTAGCCGAACCTGCAACGGCGGAAGCAAGATAGGGTCGCCTCCACCCGAAGAATCGAAGAAACTGGGCTCGAAAACATGCTGTCCTGACAAGTAGACCGTTATGCGTCCTGGGTTGTCCGAGGCGATCCGTTTGAATCGCGCCGAGCCATCTTCCGCATATTCGACGCGCAGGTTTTCCAGATCGAAGACGAGATCGAGTTGATCATCTGCTCGCAGAACGCGAATACGCGGATCGTTTATCCCCGAAATCCCGCTCGCACCTTTTTCCAAGAAGCCGAATGTCTGAACAGTCGGTTCCAATAGTACGGTTCCCTCAGATTGGGTGATTATTAAAGACGAACCTCCGCCTACAGGAGGAGCAACGCGAAGCCTTTTCGCAGATCCGCTAGTCTCGGCGAGACTGAGCTTCGGAAACATTAAGCCTGATGTAGTCGAAACGGCGAAAGCTGTGCCGGATAGAAGAAATAATCTTCTAGACAAGCGAAAATCGTCATCGGCAATGCGATAGTATTGCCGCCCTGCAGCGGTTTCCCGGTCTGAAATTTTGGTAGCCATGCTCGTCCCCCAGCACTCTGGCGAGCAAACCTTAGCAATGCTCCGTTGAGTTGTCGATAATCTAGGCCACTCGTCGCAAAATATTTTCTATATATAATTGTATTGACGGCCGTCAACTTTAGCAGCAGCGAGCGAGACGTGATTAGTTCTTTGCCAGATGGCCATCTCCTCACGACCGACTCATGTTGAAAGATCGTGCGTAATCGCTAGTTGCGGTCTTTCTCCGAAGTGAGGTTTGAATTTGGACTCGTGCTCTGGCCGCATCTCGTCTAAATGCGCCTAGCGGATGGGCTCAGCCGCAACACTATCGGCGCTTTGCGCTGTGCAGGTTTTATCGGCTCCGGCCCACGCAGCCCAACGCCGGAGGCGCCGTACACCTATGTGACCACGCCGCGTTTCCTTTCGGCTTCGGATTGGAGACATTGCGACTTCCGAACATCGAGGCGCTTGAGGACGCCGGTCTGTTGAGCCGATATTCGGTTCCAATCGAAATCGCTGCCCGACGGGCGGCGAAAGCGAGACGGATGAGGACCCATCTTGTTTTGAGTGACGCATCCCCGGAGAACACTCAAGGGATGTCGTGACTGGGGTATTTAGCGAACAAGCCGTAGCGGAGGCTGGATTGTCGGCGGCGTGTCTTTCGTGACGCTTCGTTCGAGGCCCAACTGACGGGCCAAGCTCGCGATCTGTGCATCGTAGTTCGGGATTCCCAGACGGTGAACTGGGCATTGTCGCCGGCCGCCTCGCGGATCTGAGCCCGAACAGTTTCATCCCCGCTAATATCGTCGATGCCAATGGCTCCCCGCATATGGGGCTGTTTGAGCTTCAGGAAGTGCGGAGATTTTCGATATCAAGCGATGTCGACGTCGCTCCCGTCGGTATGACCAGGTAACCGTGCCGCTCTGGGCACGTTGACTTCCTTTGCTGCATTGATGACCGCACTTGCATCATCTACCTTCCCGGAGCTCGGTTTCGGCGCGCAGGTCTCATCCGATCGCTTCAATCAATTCGGCGGTGTCGAAGCTCAGAAGAAACTGGGCATAAGATGATGTGAAGAGATCAGAGACGTAGTCGGCGATTTCGACATCCACCATGTCCGCGTCCTCTTCACCACGCTTTACCGTATACTTGCGCGATTTCGTCGTCGCGAAGAGGAAAAGCGTATGGAAATAGACGGTGCTTACATAGCGCCGCTCCGCGAGTTCGATCGCATCGGCAGACCGGTTGCCGCTCTTAAAGTCTCGCAGTACGCCGCTGTCGAGATTGATGTAGATGCGCGAAAGTTTGTCGTCATCGACAAAGGGGTAGACGACAACATCGAAATTCATATCCACGCCGGCCAAGGCGATCTCGTCCCAGGATTTGGTGCTGTTCGCGCCATCTCGAGAGCAAAGAACTAGGTCCGGAATTCCAAGGAGGGGGGAAGGTTCGGGTTGCGGCTCTACGACCTTCCGCTCGGGATCAGTGAGCTGGACCAGAACCGTTTCGACGAGATCGCCCGCCGGACTGGAAAGGCTGGCACGGACCTCGATCGTATCTCCCACATTCATTTGGGTTGATGCCTTCATTCCGATCTTGATCGTACCATCAGCTGGGTTCGATCGGCGCAGATCCAGGAAATCGCCTTGCTGCGACGGCGGCGCGAGAGGCCCGCCCGCTCCGGCGCTTTTGCCCTGCTGCAGGACCGACAATTTGAGATCGCCGGGATCGTCACTACGATCAAAATATTCGTTCTCGACATCCGTTGCAAAGGAGATCGTCCGCGTGCCGCCCATTGGCAGTTTGAACAGCTTGATGTCTCCCTGCTTGCCATCGCCTCCTCTGACCTGGAATGTCGAGGGATAACGCTTGGGATCGAACTGTGTCGTCTCGCGCGGTTCGCGTTTCGGCCGGTCGTCGTCTTGGCGCTCCTTTTTAGGCGCGTCGCCTGGCTTTTGGACCGAGAGCTGAAAAGTCTGTTGCAGGATCTTTGTCAGCGCGTCATTCATCGGCAGGTTTCGGGTCAGGTCGCGCAGCATCTGACCTGCATCGTCGCTACCGACCGTCAGGCTCGCCTTGCGACGCTTGGCGATATCTTTCAATTCACCGGTCGACAATAGCTCGCGAAGGTGCCGCCGCAGCGCGTCTGCCGTATCGCTAGCTTTGAGCCGATCTCGAGATGCCATAAAAAGCTCGTTGCGCACCTCGAGATGGAGATTTGTGCAATCTACATGAACAAGAAGATAATCCTTTAAAAGCGGCATCTTCAAACTTCGGGTGACGAATTCCGACGTGTAGTGCCCTTGAACCTGACCGTTCAGGGAAAAAAGGACGGTCATGTTGTTCTTGAAATACTCGCGCTGGATATATTGTTTTGTTTCTTTGACGGTGTCGCGCGACAATGCTTTGAATACATAGGTGGTGACATTCATCTCGCCGAATTCGGCTGTGGACGATGTTTCAGAGAATTTGGCCTCAATGGTCTCTTTGTCAGCCTCAAGACGCCGTTTCAGGCCATAGACCGCCGTTACGGGCGCGCGGTTGTCCGGATATCGCTCATTGTTATCGACCGTGAGAAATGGCAGAGCGGGTTCAAAGAGATATTCATTCAAGCTGACATTGAGGTCGCGCGAAATGATCGATCTGGCACCTTCCGGCAATCGGTACGAATAGAGCTTCAACAACGAGCCATGGCGGAATTTCCGGCCCTCAAGCCCAACATCCAGCTCGTCGACATCGACAGTCGCGACACCGTCACCGAAGACCAGGTATTCGTACCAGGTGTTCTTCTTGCCCGCTGCTTCGGCAAGTTTCGGCGGGTGGCGGCGCAACAGCGTAAAGCCGAGCGGACTCGCGCCGTCGAAACGCTTGCTTGCCACAAGCTGGTAACGTAGGTCACCACAAAAGGCGATCGCACCGGCGCCGCCCATATTGTATTTTCCCTGCACGAAATGCACGTCATTCTTATTGCCGCGCAAAAGGGACAGGAAAGTCTTTGGGAAGTTCTCCGGCGTTTGCCCTATGCCATTGTCGTAAATCAACAATGAGGTATCGCGGCGCGGCCCGGAGGCAACAATCTGCAGATCACGGGCCTGCTGGCGCCGGAAGTCGCCCAAGTCCCAATTCCGATGATTGGGGAAATATCGATCGAGCGCCTCTTTAACGCTTTTTGGCGCGCGGTCCGACCGCACGTCGATTCCGTCTTCGACGACCTTCTTTTCGAGAATGGCGTCGATTCCGTTCATGATCTTTTCGACCAGCGCTGGGACCGGATGGGCCTGCTGGTTTTCAACGACGCCGTAAAAGGCTTCGTTGTCACCGTAAGGACGCCAGCGCTCGCTATTGCCGGAAAGCCCTTCCGCGTCCAGAACCGCCATGACGTCTGTCTCTGTACCGGCCGATAAAAGTCGTTCGAAAAGTTTCCGCATTAGTTTCCATCCAAAGCAACGCGAACGTGGCAGATTCGAACGAAAAAGTATATCGCAAGTTGCGAAATGGCTTATTGGGCAATGGAAATTAAGCTACCAACGCCTGACCAGGGATCAGTGCGTGTAGATAGCTGTCTTGCCGACAATTGTTGACGACATAAGCCCACGCGGATAGTTCCTTCCGCACTAGGTTTAGTTCAACTTTGCCACAAGCTTAGACTGAACATGCCCTCTACCGACGTAGCCGGTGCCTGCGTCTTCGACGTTAGCAATTCGACCTGCATATAGGTCTGGATCGAGTGTGCTGCCGCAGTGCGGTTTTCCAGCATTTTAAAAACAACGTTCATTCGTTGCAAAATTCCGTTTGCCTTTTCTCTTGATGCCGGGAGCCGTGTGCCGTCTTGCGAAATGTCTGTTACGAGTGCCATGAACTCCTGGATGAACTCCCCGGAGAAGATCAGTGGCTGCGTCGCCAGAGGCTTCGTCTTCTCCGCCATCAGGAATGCGAACCGGTCGCTCCCTTTGAACGGCTTTCGCACGTCGACGTGAATGCCGTTTTCGCGCACCCGAATTGCGCCGGAGAGATTTTCGAAGATCATCGGCGCCTTGATCAAGCCGATGCGACCGAGATCGGACAAGAAGTCAGCCTGTACGGCCAAAAAGTGGTCGGACTTTAAACGGCCGATCCAGGTGAGCTCCTTGGCGACGATCTTGCGGCGCAAATCTGCAACCGTTAGCGCCTGTGGATATTTCTTGTCCCATGCGACCTCATAGAACCTGTCTCCCACGACCATAATCTGGGGGTCGCGGTCATGTTTCAGGGTCGACGGCTGGAGCGCGCCGCTCAAGAGCAGAACGGATTTCGCCGATGGTCCGTCACCCCTCCGATCGATCAGATCGCATGCGGGGCTCATCACGGCGACCAGTGACTTGCCGGTAAGACTACCTTTGCGTTGGGGCATGGCGCCGACAAGGTAAATATCGCCGCTCATCACATCGTAACCGGTCGGACCGCGATAGCCCCGGTCGCTTGACATGCGATTGGCACTGTAAAGTTCCGCGAACGCATTCGACGGCGGTTCAAAGTAGCCGAAGCTTTTACCGAAGGGATCGATGCGTTTCTTTGCAGGCACGTAGTTCGAGAACCCAACAACAATTCGTTCGGCGAGCGCACCTGCCACGAGTTCGCGAACATAGTCCTCGAACGGTTGTCCCTCGGTGTTTAGCCTCATGTGGTGAAGGCGGCCGAAATCTGAAATGTCGAGATTGAGCAGGCGCTCGTTGAGCCATCCGTGCGCGTCGTCGAGAACGCGTTTCCAAGCTTTCTGGATGGGTTCGACGATCGCACAGGCCGCAGCGGTTCGGAAGATGTCCCCGATGGAAAGGATCGCTTCGGCATCCGGCTTCTGCAGCGACAGTTTGGAGACGAACCTGAAACGCGACGCCATCTGACCGGCGCGCTGCCTGAAGGACGAAGCCTTTTGTTGCGAGCCGAGCGACGAGATCAGGATGAAAGCCGGTGCGACCTTCTCAAGATTGTCCTCGGTCACGGCTCTGACTTGACCAACATAGGAGATCGCCCGCTCCCGCGCTCTGTCCAGCACGGATTTGGGGATCATGTTGTTGTCATCGATGGATGGTACATCGCTGGACAGATAGAGGTCCAGGAAGACGACGTCCGCCGCCGCGACCAGGCTCGGATCGGCGTCCGATCCGAATTTGACCAGCGGAGCGACGCCTTCAAGCAGGTCTTCCAGCGGCTTCAGCTGCGTCAGCTTGCTGATGCGATCAACCATCACGTCGGAAAACAAAGATGTCAGAGCCGCGCGCATCGCCTCGCTCTTGTCCAGTTGCATGGTCCCAACATGCAGCTTCCACAACCGTTGGACGACGGCTTCTTCGTGAACGAACTCCTCCCAGTCCTCTAGGTGGTTGTCATCCAGGCCCGTTTGGGCGGCCTTGAGCGCCGCAAGCAACTCACCGTCGTTCTCTGCAGCCTGCACAAACATGTTATAGGCATTTTCCGAGATCTCGGAGCCTGCGGGTGGATCGTAGGCATCATCGACAATCGCCAGCAGCTTGATTCCGCCCGTGGTGGCAGCCTCCGACAGAAATTCCCTCATGCCTTACTCCCGGGCGTCAGATCCAAGACGAATGTGTTTAGCTGCTGTGATGGCTTGGACCCCGGAGCGAGATAGAGCTGCCAGTTGTGATATTCGGCCAGCTCGCGGCCGATATAAAGCCCCAGGCCGCTTCCGTGACCGGGCGGTTTGGCGCTGACGAATGGCTTGAATACCTCTTCTGCCTCTTCAGCGGGAATACCCGGCCCATTGTCGGTCACCGAGATGGTCTGCCCGCCGGCGTCGATAGAAATTTCAATGCGCGGCTTGAATTTTGCGTCGATGACCATCTGCTGCTTGAGCCAATAGAACGAGTTGGACAGCAGATTTTCGAGGATTTGGATCAGCATCCCCTTGACCGCTCGTATGCGCCACGGCTGTTTGAGGTCGGATGATATGAGCACAGCGACGCTGTGGCGCTGCGCCTGCGCCGACCGAGCGTCAACGATCTGCTGAACGATCTCCTGTACGACAAACGGCTCTTTCGTCTGACGGCGTGCCGTACTTAGGGGATCGAGCGTCTGTATCCGTTTCTGCAACGTTTTGAGCTGCGTTTCCAGGGTGGTGAACACGGCCGGCAGTTTTCCCGGCAGTATTGCCGCATCCACGCCTTCGAGGGTGCTTAAGGTGTTGCCACTGGCTCGACCCAGCTCATGAAGAATCAGCTCCACCATCAGACCCAGGCCGGCCAGATGAACGAATTTCCGGCGCTCATCCTTGTAGTCGTCAATGATCTCATCGACACCGTCGATTTGGGCGGCGAGCTGCTTCACCAAGCGCTCCACCTCATTCAAGGCTCCTGCTTGGCTGGGAGCGTCAACGGCGATCTGCCGGATCCGCTTTTGTAGATCTGTCTTTGCGGATGCAACGCGGTTCTTCAGGACATCCAGGGAGGTCAGGTCCTCTTTCTTGAGGTCGTCGTCAACCTGCTGGCTGAAGGTCTTGAAGTCCTCCAGGATTCTTTGAAGAACGGCGACAAGGGCTTCCTTGTGCTCGTTGTCAACAAGGCCCTGCCGGTTGGTCTGCTCAACGAGGTGACGGTTGCGCCAGGAAAGATTGACCCTTCCTATGACCTGTTGACGGTTCAACTTATAGCCGCGTCGTCCAAACGCGCGCTTGTCCAGCTGTAGCCAGTCGTCATCCGGCCCGCCATAAGGATTGATTCGAAAGCCGTCCCTGAACACCATCAGGCCACCAGACCACTGTCGCACCAGGTCGAGGACGTCGTTTTTGGTCCCGAGCCCCTCAAGCGCAGTGAGATGAATTCTGTTGAACCACAGAAACTCGACCCTGAATGCACCCAGCGATCGAAGGACCTTTGAGGATTTCGTTGCCGCCAGGCTGACGAGCTGGACTTCGTTGAGGTTTATTGTCTTTTTCTTGTGGGTATGAAGCCGGTAGTCCATTTCGCCGGTGAGCTTTGCCGCGCCGTCATCGGTATAGGCGAAATCACAGACGACAACCGCGTGGGCGAGATCGAAAAGCCGTTTGGCAATCACCGGAAGCGTCACTTGCTCGCCGTTATATGTGATCCGGAATAGGCGATTCCCCCTCCGACGGTCGAAAGGATCAACCATCCTGCTGAAATCGCTCTTTAGCAGGTCGCCAAATTTTTGCCTGTCCCAGTCAGATCGAAGCCGCGATATTCTGATGGTTGTGCCACTGACCTTCGGGTCCGCCTTGACCTGTCCGACGTTAGGCTCGACATCGACCTCGTGCAGCAGGGCATCGGAATCGTGGTTGAAGAGGCCCCAGTTGATATTGAGTTCATTCCAGCGGCGTTCTCCCGCCGTTGACGTCACGACTTCAAGCCGATCCCCCAGCCGCATTACCGAAAGCCGGCCAACGCCCTTGTCACCGAGAAGCGGGCGGGGGGGCGTCGTCCCGTCTCTGGTCCATTCCGCTTTTTTCTTTCGGCGCGATCGCGTGCCAATCGTCAAGAAGATCTCATCGAGATCGCGGAGAGACATTCCATCGCCATCATCGGCGACCTGGATATAATTGCCGGCCTCATAGGCGGAAATAATGGCTTGGCGAAAGGACGACGTATTACTTGCGGCGTCGAGAGACGCCAGGAACCGTCGTTTTGCTGCGACCGGTGCGTCTGCGGCAAGCCATCTTTCGACATTTTGTCGAAGGTCGGCGACCGGCACGCTGGCTTCGTCCAGGATCTCGAGCGCTTGAATGTAACGCGAATAGGGAAGAATGCACTGAACGTCTACGCGAACCACGTCTGAATCGGCGTCGACAGAATTCTTGACCAGTTCGTAGATAGCGACCGAATCCGAGCTGATCAGCTCTGCGCCTAATTCTAGCAGCGTCCGGGCCGTTATCTTAAACGCCATTATCGTCTCAGTTCAGCTTAAATAGGGTTCATATGATCGGAGCGACCAGAGTGGTGTAATACATGCAAAAGTAGAAAATTCACTAAATAGAGCAAACCAGGCATCCGTCGCGCAGATGGCTTTCATCCTCCGCCTCCAGCCCCCCCAGCGTTTCAACCAAGGCCAGATTTTTTCGCTTCGATCGTTTTCGCGCTTGGGAAATGTCCCAGTCGGACTTGATCTTGGCAACACGCTCGGGAAGGGCCAGCTCTCGCAGCGATTCACTTTGGCACCAATAGAACTGGTCGCCAAACTGCACCGATTTTTCCTCATATTCCATAGCTAGCGAAAACAGCTCGGGATGGGTTTCCAGGAGACGCACCCATTCGATCTTCTGCTGGTAAAAGCAGAAGTAGCACCCCGATCTTGACCGGCCCCAATCCATGTAGGGTGGAAGACCCAGGCCGGAATCCTCGAGAATCTGAATGATGTCTGCCCGAACGAGGCCGTCATCTTGGAAAGGGTAAACAGCCAAAATATTCGACTTCGTGCTGATGTAACCGGTACGGTTCTCGTCAGCTCTCAACCCGACATAGTTGATGACGGGACCGTCGCCGACATATGCTTCGAAGGGTTTGAGCTTCAGCATTTTCGTGCACCACCGGCGATGGTTCGATGGCAGCATGCCACGGTAGACGGAAAGCCAGTGATCGAAGCTGTCAACCGGGGTCGTGCGGACAATCGGCTTGCCAAGGATCGCTTCGAGCCTCGCGATATAGTCGTATGTCTCCGGCAGCTCCTTATCCGTGTCGTGGAAAATATACTCGATCTCGGGCACGCGATCGCGCAGGTAGATCGCGAGCGCCGCGCTGTCCTTTCCCCCGCTAAGGCTGAGGATGTGGCGAGGCGTCTTGCCACCGAACGTTGATGCGATGTCGGAATCATAAAGCTTCATTTTTTGAACTTACCTGCAAGATCCGCGCGGTCAGATGGTGCTGCAGCGGCATTCGGTTGGGTCTTTTCCAGTTCCAGCCAAAGCAAATTGGTCAGGAACTGGATCCGCTTCGCGTCCCCTTGGGGAAGGCTGGCAGCCAGTGCATCGAGCAAGGGCTGATCTTTGACAGAAAGTTTGATGTTCTGGAGCACCCGGACCAGATCCTGTCCGTCCCCCCGCGTCAAGTTCAGCCGGATAGCGTCGACGGCTGGCCGATCATCACTACCGCTGAAAGCGGCCGCTTCCACTTTTGCGAAGAGTTCCGCCAAAGCGCCGATCTCTTCTCCGAAGCGAACCTCATCGCCGGGCATCCAGCGGCTTGGGGGGCGAGCAACAACGAAGCTTGCAAGCGCCTCCGCCCAGGCGTCGTCAGACAGTCCAGGGTCTCGCAGTCGCAGCGCAAATGCACGCAGCCGCGGTTCGCGAGCAGCCAATGACACCCTGGAAGCGCGTCCGGCTAGATCAGCCCGATGGAATGCTCCGCCTTCCAGGCCGGACGCTTCGGCGACCCTCAGCACAATGCGCTCCAGCAGTTGAGTGTACGCGCCTTGGAGATCGTTGACCGCTGAATTCAGGTTGATGACGAACCTTTCGGCATCGGCGTACTCGCCACCACCGTCGGCGTCGAAGGGCTCCAGGCCACAAGCCTTGGGAAGATCCTGAAACAGCAGGGTTGCCGGCTCGCGCGCTGCCATCAAGGCTTCGCGAACGGCGAGCGCCATCGGCGACAGGGTTTTTGATTTGCGCGTGTATTCCGGTAGTTTCGCCGCGAACTGGCACAGTTCCTGGACAACATCCAGAAGAACCGGCCGGCGATCCTGAATGCCCTTGGCAAATGCCTCGGCAAGCCTCGAAAAGACCTCGGAGCGCACGCCTTCCACGCTGCAGTACTGAATCTCAAAGGAGGCCGCTGCCTTTGAAAGGCGCAGGAATTCATGCGCGCCAAAACGGGCTAGGAATGTGCCCTCTTCATAGACTGCGAGCTCGTGGCTGTGGATTTTCAGGACAAGGGCCAGGAGCAAGGGAGCCAGCCCGTCTCGAACGCCGTAGGGCTCATTCTTTAGTTCGTGGAAAATTGACGGAACGGAAATGCGGTGCCCCTTGCCGCCTTTGATCAATGCAATGATCTTTGACAAGGCGGGCTTCAGGATCAGCGGATCGTGGTCCGTATCCGGCTCGACAAGGTCGAAACGACCGCCCTTTTCGACATGGATGCCACCGGCTTGCAGGACTGAAAGATACATCGATTTTTCAGGCGGCGCCTTATCCGTCTCAATTCCCAGCAGTGGTTTGTCACTGGCACCAAAGATGCCTTCTATCAACCGCATCCGCGCAGAGGCGGCTGCGCTGCTGAGTATATTCCGGTTGATCAGTTCGTTGGCAATTCTGGGCGCCAGCGGGAACATCCCGTCGCATAGCTTGGAAAGGGCGTTGGAGAGCGTCCCTTCGATCTTTACGACCTCGCCGCGGTTCCACCATTCGACCCTACCGGCGCCACGCCGTGACAGCCCTGACATCGCAACAAATTGTGACGATAGCAGTCTCTTGGCCTCGTGCAACTGGCGCGAAACCTCGGCCGCAGCAAACTCATCGTGCAACAATTCCGGCGTATGATCTTCGATCCACTGCCATCGCTTTACCTCGGCGAGTTCCTGTCCCAGGCTCGCCAAGGGTTGAAGAACGCCAACGATAATGTTGCCTTCCATCTTCGATGGGTCGGATTGAAGGCTATCCAAAGCAACCTGCCGGTGATCATCGGTATCGGCAAGGACCAAGAGGACGAGCCCGTCCGCATTCGTCGCTTTCAGAAGGGATTTTTCGACGGCCTCGGCCTGCACGTGGCGAACTTCGAAAAACCGCATCGTGCCCGATTCAATGTAGTGTCTGCGCGCCAGAATGGGCGACGTATCGAGGAACTGCGCGATCTGCCCACTGACATTGTCTACCTCCAGAACTGCACGTTTGGCATTTTGCATGGCGGCATGAAGATTGACGCTCGAGTTGGGCCACAGGCGATAACCACCCCGTTCCCCTCGTTTGAAAAGCAGGCCGCGCGATGTCAGGTCCTTCAATGCGTCATTCACGGCAGACGCGGCTTGGTTTGAGAAGCAGGCCTTGAGCGACCGTTCGTTGGCAACCAGATCGTCAGCGTCAAGGAGATTGAGGATGCCAACAGCCTTCAGCACCTTGACCTGCAGAGCGTCGATTTCCGCGGCTGTGTCGATGGTCGAGACGATCCGGAGCCAATGGCTCTGGTAGCTGGCGCCGGAGAGCCGGTGCCCAAACGAAGCGCGGACATAGTCATAGAAATCGGCAAGATCGTACCATCCGTCGCCGATGGCGGTCTGTTCGGCAAAGGCTTGCAGTCCAAACGGCTCAGATGAGAGCAAGAAACCGAACAGTGACCGTTCGTGCTGCCCGAACCGTGCGAAAAATCTCACGAGCGGGGGCAGGAGAGTAGGGTGGAGTGGGTAGAGTTGCGCCGCGTCAAGATTTGCAATGCCGCTCGTCGCACCACCCAGCCAGCCCATAGAGCCGGCGGCGTTGGCGGCTTCCCTTGCCTCGGCCGCAATCCTTGGTGGGAACAAAGTCGACGCGCTTCCAAGGGCGCCAGCTATCAGGGCCGCCGTATGGGCTAGGGGCTGGTCGAAAACAATTTCTTCGAATCGTCCCGCCACTTTGTCCCACTCGTGGCGAACGGCAGCGGGCAGGCGCTCGGCATAGGCCTGAAAACCCTGATGCAGAATCCCGAGCAGCAGGAATGGCTGATCGTTGCTTCTCGACGCCAGTTCCGCCAGCCGTTGCAAGGCGAAAACATCTTGTCCGTCTGGGTTTTGCGCCGCGTATTCGAGAAGTTTCCCAAGCTCGTCAACGATAAGGACGATGCCCGTTCCATCGTTGAGCGCCTTTGTGCGAAGGGCCTCCAAAAGGCGCTCCAACGATCGAGCCGTGGAGGCTTTCCGGCAGTCTTCCAGCGCCTTGTCGATGGCCTCCCATCCGGCCGGGTTGGTTCCCCGCCTGAACTCGACGTTTTCGCGGATACCGCGTGCGATGGCGTCGACAATCCCCTCGCGGCTGCCGGTGATCAAGATCGGCCAAAGCGGCCGCCGGCTGGATTGCTCCTCCGTCCATCCGATCGAGTCGGCAATCCTTGCCGTATCGTTGCCTGCAGAGTGCGCAAGCAAATGGGCGAGCACGAGTGCGAAGGATGACTTCCCGACACCATAGTCGCCGGTGACGCGCCAGGCTCGTCGGCTTGACCCATCGCACAGCCCATCGGTGATCCGAAGCAATGCCGCCGCCATCGCCGGGGTGACGATGTAATTTTCCAATGCCCGGGTGTCGTGAAAATCCTTCTCCAGCTGCGCTGAGCGAAGAAAGCGCGCCGGGACGTTCAGGAACTCGGAGATTGTCCGTCGCGCCTTAAGCATGGAAAAGGTCCTCTTCATAAATGTCGGCGAGGGTGGGTCGTATTCCCACTTGTCGCGTCAGCAGACCTTGAACTGCCGATGGCTGATAGTTGAAACCACGATTGCCCGCCTGCGAGATATCCTCAAGCCGGCTGCGTACTTCCTCCTCCGCGAGTTTGAACACTTGTCCGGGTGAACAGGGAGCGGAGGCGACCGATCGTAACACCAACGTCTTTTCGTCCGGACTGACCCGATCCCAGTAATCCAGTACGCAATATTCGAACATGCGCGAGGTGATTTCAGGTTTTGCTTCACGTCGGAAGGAATAGACGGTTTCCCAGCGACCGGCTTCGCCCTTGCGTTCGCCCGTTGGAATGAGAAGGTTGAGATCCACAAGTGGCCCGTCCAGGGAATCCTCAACCCCGATTTTCCCGCTCTTGTTCGTATAGTAGGTGTGAACGAAGACATCGAGATGCTGGGCAAGCGTCACTTCGGAGTGCTTGTGACCGAGTTTCGTCGACTGACGCTTGAACGCCTCCAGCGCTTCTGACCGCGTGAACTCGGGATATGGCCATTGCCCGACCATGTAGTGCCACGCGAACAAGGCCGAGCTGGTCCTGGAGGAGACGTTCCAATGCAACAGCCAGAGTGTGCGCTCATCCTCCAGGAATGGATCAAACCCCTCGGGCCCAAGGACCGAATGCCCAAATTCCGTCAAGGCGTGGCACTTCAACCCGTCTGGCGACGCAATCCCCATGACGTCGACCCAGAAGCGCAGCGACCGTACCATATTCTTGCCGATGCCAAGTTCGACCATCGCAAGATCTTCATCAAAGAAAATCGCGGGATTTGCAGCAATGGCGCGATATGCCTTTGGAAGCCAAGCATATCGGCACGCAAAGGATTCATGGCCCGAAAAGCGAAATGCGATTGCCGTCGGGGTGAGGGCTACAGCGTCATTCATAGTCTTGTCCTGCCATGGCATTTCGGACATCGTTCACGGCCGCGACAATTTCAAGGGCGGCGTTTTCAATGTCACTTTCAGATGTAAAACGTCCCAACCCGATGCGTAGAGCACCGTCCTGCAACCCATCCGCCAACCCCATCGCACGCAGAACATGGGAAGGGCTCTGGGCGCCAGACATGCAGGCCGCTCCCGTCGAAATCGCCACTTTCTTTCGGAGGCGACTTAGGATCAGATCGTTGGGTGTGCCGGGGACCGACACGTGCAGATTGTGAGCCAAACGGTTTTGCTTGTCGCCATTCACAACCAGATCCGGAATTTGTCGGAGAAGCTCTGCCTGCAACCGGTCACGCATATCGGCGATCCTGTGCGTTTCGATCGCGCCTTCAGATTGCATGATCCGGCAGGCTTCGCCCATTCCTGCGATTCCGGGCACGTTGGGTGTCGCATCATGGGTCGCACCCAATCCGTAAACCCGACCAGCGTCATAGACACCGGAGACCAGCGCGCCCACCCCTTTCGGCCCGTAAATCTTGTGGCCGCTGAATATGAGGTAGTCGATGTCGGCGCCGATACCACCCAAACCGATACGTCCTGCGGCCTGTGTGGCGTCTACAAGGATTGCGGCATCATGGCTGTGGACGAGGGAGATTATCTCTTCGAGAGGGTAGATCGTTCCGACCTCGTTGTTTGCAGCCATCACACAGACAAGATCGGCTCCACTTTGCAAGGCAGCGAGAAGGCTCCCGGAACTTATACGCGCCTGCTGATCGACGTCGATCCAGGTGACGACGGCAATACCGAGCCGTTCAGCAAGCCTCACTGTGTCGATCAGGGCCTGATGTTCGACACGGGTGAGGGCGATGTGCAACGGTGAAGCACGAGCCGGACCGATGGCATGGGATATTGCGAGCCTGATGGCCTCCGTTGAGCCCGAGGTGAAAAATACATTGGCTGGGTCCGAGCCGACTAGCTCTGCAACATTGCTCTTTGCGTTTTCCACGATCGTCGCCGCGGCCTCGCCAAAGGTATGATCGATGCTATTGGCGTTGCCAAAGGTGGATACCATCATATTGAATACGATTTCAGCGACACGAATATCGACGGGGGTTGTCGCATGATGATCGAGATAAATCGGCGTCTTTACGGCCGACGCCGTTGCGAAAGATAGGCGGGATTCAGTCATGAATCACCGCCCGCACGTCTCCTGCTTTCGAGCCCGGAGCCCGGTTGACGTGGACTTCTATGTCGCAGCCAAGCGCTGTAAGCCAGCAAAAGAGCTTGTCGACTGTGACTCCGACATTGCGGCCTTTCAGAACCTTCGAGAGCGTCGGCTGATCCGTCGCGCAAATTCGCGCCGCATCGATCTGACTGAGCTTGCGGGAGGAAAGCGTATCGGCCAACGCCACGGCAAGGGTCGATCGGAGCGCCCGCCCGGATTTGTTCGGTGAATGGGGCGGCGGCTTGCCAAAGCTGGTATCTTGACTATCCGTCACGCGTTGCCCGTATGGTCTGATTCGATGAAGCCATCTTATGGCAAAAAAACCATAGGTATAGAGCTCACGTTTGGGTTGCGGATGTTTTGAACCGAATTCTGGTCGGTTCGACCTGGGAGCAGATCGATGCCGGCGGCACAGGGACGAAGACGCAATGACCGACAATAATACGCTTCGCTTCTACGAAGAAAACGCCGTCGATTACGCGCGATCTACGTCGGGCCGTTCAATGGACGATGCTCTCGTGCGTTTCTCAAAGCTGGTCGTTCCCGGCGGCTCGGTGATTGATCTTGGCTGCGGTAGTGGTCGTGATTTGTCAGCGATGCTGGGGCTCGGTTTCAGACCGGTGGGCCTCGACCTTTCGCGACAGCTTGCAGTGATTGCGGCGAAAGCCTCCGCATGTCCGGTGGTCGTTGGCGACATGACCCAAGCTCCTTTTGCGGGCTGTTCGTTCGAGGCTGCATGGGCCTCGGCCTCCTTGCTCCATTTACGGCCTGACGAGTTGCCTTTGGCGCTGGCCGAAGTGGCACGCATTCTCAGACCGCCCGGTGTCTTCTTTAGCTCTGTAAAAGCAGGTCAGGGCAGTCATCGGGATACGGACGGTCGGCTCTTTTCCTATTACGAGGAAGATGAGTGGCGGGATCGGATCGAAAGCGCAGGATTCGCCGTGTTGGAGCTGCGCACCGGGCGGCGCGATAAGACCCGCCTCGGAAACGACGGGTGGATTAGCTGCATTGCGAAGCGCAAAGGGTTTTCAAAAGAGAAGCGGAAATGAAAATAATCGCTTTCACCGCGGGATTCCTTTGTCTTCCAGGGGCAATGTTCGCTCAAACCGGCGAGACACCAACTGGTAATGCTCCGGTCGCGACGCCTGTGCAAGCGCAAGCGGTCGAGAAAACCGTACAGGATGCCGGCATGCCGTCACCAGCGCCGGTCGGATCAAAGGAGCCCGTTGATCAGCCGGCCGCCGCGCAAATCGAAAGGACAGCCAGCGCTCCATGGTGGGATAAACTGCTTCAGCCGGGGGTAGCAGCGCTCGCGGGTCTGGGTGGGGCATTAATTGGAGCGCTGGTTGGCCGTTGGAACAACGTTGCTGCGATCAACCAGAAAGCCAATGAGCAGGAGATCAGGGAAATCCAGGTGAGGCTGAACGACTTCTATGGGCGATTCCAGCAGGTGGCTGAAGAAAACCAGCTGATTGCACGGGAATTCAAGGCCCATCACAGCGACCCTAGCATGCGAACTCTGTTGAAACTCGTGGACCCTGCGTGGCGCGCCTCGCTGTCTCCGTCCGACAAGGCGATCGTCAAAGGCCTCGTCGACAACGGAAACATGTTGCGCACTCTCATCCGCGAGAAATCTGGTTTGGTCGATCCCGCTATCTTACCCTATCTCTCGCGCGCAGCCCTACATTTTTCGATGCTGGATCTTGCCCATTCGGGGCAATTGGAGAATGAGCCCGATCGCTTCGAAAAATTCGTCTACCCACGCGCATTGGACGATGTGCTCGCCCTTGAAATGAGCCGGCTGAAGAGCCGAATACGCGAACTTGTTCAAGACAGCAGTAGGGCACATGCTCCGTTAAAAGCGTTGTACATCCCGGCAAATCTCGCGCTTGCAGAGTGGATTTAGCGTTGCCGGTTTGCCGCCGCGGCGGCGCTTGCCATTGTTCCAGATTGTTCCAGATGCAGTATTGACGCCGTGGCGCCCGCAATGTAGCGTTTGGGAACAATCTGGAACAATGAAATGCTCGACACTTTTACAGCTTCCAAGACCAGAGCCAAAGACGGCGCCGTTTGGGTTCTTGCCTTTCGTCATCCGTTGAAACCTGACCCCAGGGGCAAGCTCGGGCGCAAGATGCGCCGCAGCACCGGCACAGCGGATGAAGCCCGCGCTCAGATCCTTGTCGAGCAAATGAATGCACTCCTGAGCGATGAGGGCTGGTTCGACACCTCACGCCAGAGCGAAGCTTCCAAGACTTTTGACGAAGTCGTCGTGCGGGCCTTTTACGATGATCTGACGACGCCAACGGACCGTTCGTTCGACATCCGTGAATCGCGCTTGCCGCTGCCGACGAAATCCCAAGGCTATGCGAGGGTCCTCCTTGTTGGATCGACAGGCGCCGGCAAGACGTCGCTTTTACGCCAACTTATCGGATCCGACCCCAAAACTGATCGGTTCCCGTCCACCTCCGCATCACGCACGACCATTTCCGATATCGAGGTCGTCACCGGTTCGGAGGACGCCGGTTACTCCTGTGTTGCGACGTTCTTCAGCGAATGGACGGTTCAAACGTTGGTGCATGAATGCGTGGCGGACGCCTGCGCCAGCCTTTGGGATACTGTATCCAACGAGAAGATTGCGGAGCGGCTGCTCCAGCACCGGGATATGCGTTTTCGCCTGAGTTACATCCTTGGCGGATGGGGACGTCTTGAAACTGAAGGCGCAGACGAGCTTGATGGCTTCGACGACGATGGTCCCGATTTTGATTCCGCCGGCGAACTCACGCCCACAGACGTCGAGGTCGATGCAATGCAGGCCGTACTGCGCGGCTATGTTGAGCGGATCAGGGCACTTTCAGATGAGGCGAAAGCGACAATCCTTGCCAGTTCGGATTTCGACGGCAGGGAAGCGCGTGAGGATGCGCAGGATCGCTTCGAGGAAGCCGTCCAGATGCTACCCGACTTCGATGAGCTCGTTGGTGATATCATGGACGAGATCCGCAAGCGGTTCGACACGATCACCGAGGGCTTATCTCGGCGACCTGGGGGCTGGCCGGAAGCCTGGACGTTCCTGTCGAGCAAGCGTGACGAGTTCATTCCCACCATCAGGCGCCTGTCCAGCAACTATGCCCCCTCTTACGGCACGCTCCTGACTCCGCTAGTTGACGGCATTCGCGTCAAGGGACCCTTTCAGGCACCGGTCCGATCAAGCAGCCGGAAATTTGTGCTGTTCGACGGGGAGGGGGTTGGCCATACAAAAGATTCGGCGGCTGGGATATCGTCCCACGTTACGGGTCGTTTTGAAGACGTCGACGTGATCTTGCTTGTCGATAGCGCCAAGGCGCCCATGCTTGAGGGGCCGACCTCGCTATTGAGGGCAGTCGCTGCAAGCGGGTACCACCAAAAGCTGGCGATCGCCTTCAGCCATTTCGACGGCCTGAAACGTCAGGCGAACCTGCCGACCGCTGCCGCGAGGCAAGCGCACATCATGGCATCCGTGACACAAGCGTTGGGAAGTCTCCGTGACGTCGTCGGAGCGCCACTTGTTCGTGCTCTTGAGCGCGATATTGACGATCGGTGCTTCATGCTCAGCTACCTCGATCGAAGCATTAGTGACGCGAACCCGGCGCCGGCAAAAGAGCTTCGCCGCTTGATAGAATTCCTTGCATCGAAAGGTGCGGAGCAGGCGACACCAACAAAGGCAGAGCCGGCCTATAATTTGGCGCGCCTGCACTTTTCAATTCAGGGTGCTGTCAACGAGTTTCATGGTCGTTGGGACGCCATTCTCGGGTTCGGTGGCACGCCCGGGGTCAGACGAGCCCACTGGGGAGAAATCAAAGCGCTCAACCGCCGCGTTGTCCTTCGGCAGGAAAACTGCGAGTACAAAGCCGCGAACCTTATGCCTGCCGCAGACCTGGTCGCCCGTCTCGCGGAGAAGATCACCCGCTACCTCGACACGCCGCACAAATGGAACGGTCCCGCTCCGAGTGACGAAGATGCGGTGGCAATTCTGTCTCGAATTCAGCGCGAGGTTTACGCCAAGCTCAAGCTGCTCGCGGCACGTCGTTTAATCGACGATCGACACGAGCGTTGGGTTGCTGCCTTTCATCTAAGGGGGCGTGGCTCGACGTTTGAGCGAGCCCGGGCGATCCAAGGAATTTTCTTGGAAGGCTCGCCCCTGCTGGGGCCAGACCTTAGCTCGACGTCGGCGGAATTTTTGGAAGAGGTCCAGACCGTTGTCCATGATGCCGTTCGCAATTCCGGCGGCACGCTGACCAGTGGCATTATCTGATCGAGCTCAGGCTGGGCGAAGGGAATCCAACATGGCAAAGACAGCGTTAGACGCCAGCGTTGATAAAGGCGGCCTCATGCGCAATACGGACATCCAAGGGGAACTTCATGGTTTGCCTCCGGATGTGTGTCACGATATCCTTGCGACCATCCGCCATGAGCGGCAATGTCAGTCCACGGCAAGGATTGTGTTGATCGTCGCTATGTTGCTACTCGTGAGTTGCGTATTACTCTTCCTGACAGTCGCGTCGTTGCTGACGTGTTTCCTGTCGGTTCTTGTCCTTCTGGCCCTTTCGCATTTTGTCTTGGCGTCCCTACACGGCAAAGAGGCATCGACAAACTGGACCAATATCATCGGCCAGATCCGATGGTTTCGGAGCTCAGACACCGATTAAACGCCCCAATAGTGCGCCAAGATACTGACCGTCTTGAAGTAGCAGCGGTGGGGCTAAGTACCTGCTCTACCTACATAGTCTGCTCGAAAGCGAACAAAAAACTTGCTGGTCGCCGATCCGAATCCCATCAAGGCGATCACGTTGCGTGGGTCGCTTGCGTGCGCTTCGGATCCTTTCCACTTGGTTCAAGGTGGCCAACATCATAGCGCTCGACCTCTGCCGTCAGCGCAAGGTCGTCTTGCCAAACTCCATTTCGTAACCCGCGCGCGCCTGAGATTCGGCGTTACTCTTTGACGCGATTCCGGTCGCGACACTCGCCCCGCGCGGATGCGGATCTACAAATCTCAATGTTCAAAGCCATGGCCGAGCAGTAAGCATACGGTGAAGGCCGCTGGTCACGCCGCTTGAGCGTCGATGGTCGGCGGTGTCCAGTTCCATGGAAGCAGTTGCTCCAACCTGGTGATCGGAGTGTCGGCTATGCGGGCGAGGATGTCGGCAAGCCACGCCTGCGGATCAATGTCGTTGAGCTTTGCCGTCATGATCAGCGTAGCCATGAAGGCGGCACGGTCAGCGCCACGATCCGATCCGGCGAATAGCCATGATTTCCTGCCAAGTGCGAAGCCTCTGAGCGCGCGCTCGGCGGCATTGTTGGTCAGGCAAATCCTGCCGTCGTCCAGGAATGACGTGAAGCCATCCCAACGCTTGAGCATGTAGTCGATCGCCTCTGCGACCGGAGAACTGCGCGACAGTTTTGCACGCTCGGTTTGAAGCCAAGCCTGGAGATCGTCG
>Ga0102591_1001716_pt1 | contig 28016 bp, 39 predicted proteins | sample AraplaCol_mCL_r2_2_FD_76860 | JGI IMG/M metagenome (GOLD analysis project Ga0102591, IMG submission 76860) | Arabidopsis root microbial communities from North Carolina, USA - plate scrape MF_Col_mCL_r2 (SPADES assembly) (version 2) | ecosystem: Host-associated > Plants > Roots > Endosphere...
CGCTGCTGCCGCTGTCGATGTTGCGGTACAGGGCGCCGCTGGCGTAGATAGTGCCATTGCTCATGGTTGCAGTGGTCGGATCGTGGCTGATCTCCAGCGCGTAAGGATCGGTCAGCAGCTTATTAGGGTTGAAGCGGTTGCCATTGGCGTCGACGTCGGTGATGAAGCCGGTCGAGGAACCCTTGGTCCAGGCCGCGTTGTACGGCCAGTTCGGCCCCCAGGCGCGATAGCCGTAATAGACCGTGCCAGTGATGCCGTAGCTGGCCAACTGGCTGCTGGTAACGTTCAGGCTCCAGATGCCCCCAATGCCAAGGGTCATCGGCAGGCTGACTTTTTCCTGCTGGCCGGTGGCGGAGCTGTACAGGTACAGGTCGATGCGGGTCGCGCGGCTGGAGTAAATCTTGAAGTTGATGCTGGATTTGGTGGCGTCGTAGGCAGCGCCGAGATTGTTGGCGTTGATTGCGGCTTGGACGACGACCGGGCTGCCAAACAAGGCGCAACCCAGCATCGCCAGCCCGAGGGCACGGCGAACTTTCATATAGTCTCCCTATTTTCTATTTATGTACTTTTGCTACTTAGTACCGAATCGATTGTGCGCCATACCCATGGTTTACTCAACCAAACCGGGAGCCACGCGACGTAATTTAACTACAGAATATTTTCAGGCGGACCGTTACTGCGGTCATCATCATCCCCCGCGAGAAAACGCTTTTCGCCCGAATTTGGGAGGTTCTATGCGCGCAAATTCCAAAAACCTGGGGTCTGACATTGCATAAATCGCCGATAGGCGGCATCATGAAATTTTACAAAACGTCAATATGACGTCCACTTTACGTTGGGGTAGCAGCGTTTGAGACAAACTATGGAACGAATCGTCTACGATGGAAGTTTGAAGACGAAAATGCGCATCTTTGACGAATACGGAAATGGTCAGCTGAAGGTGGTCTGCCCTAAATGTAACGATGATCTTTTGATTGTCCTCACTCCGGCTGACGTCGCCAAGCACGGCAAAGCGCCCGGAATCTACTGCCCTAATGGTCACTTTTGGACCCAATTCAATCTTCGATGACGTTTTTCCTTTATATGCCCAACAATTCCGTCAACCGGACGGCTTCCGCGCTATGCGCTACAGCCGCCGGTTACGTCCAACGTTAAGCGGCAAATGCTTCGACTAATTTCCATTGATACTTCTGGTGAAGTCCCATGCCCCATCGGGGAGAACCCGATGATTCACAAGCTTAAGGGGGTGAAGACACTTGGTGGTTACAATCTTACGGGCCATTTCCCTCACCTCACGCTAACTTTGAAGGATGACGTCGAGGCTCCTGCCGGCCTCGTCGACTTCTTTCGAGTAGGGTTGTTGAACGTGGTGTCCTCCACGCTAAAAAAAGTATTCGAATCCGTTGACGGCGAATTCGAATACTTTCCAGTCACTGTTCTTTACAATCAGGCTCCGACGAAAGTGCAATATTTTGTCGCGAACCCATTGAACCGCTTCAATGCCATTGATCGCCGCCGCTCAGACGTTGAAATCGATGAAGAACTTGGGGACGCATTGGCGGTTCGGAAGTTGGTCTTGGATGAAACTAGGTTCGAGGGGTGCCGGGTCGCCGTAATTGACGAAATTCAGTATATTGGTGTCGTGCCTGAGGTTGCTGCAGCAATCCTCGCTTCAGGTTGCACCGGAATTGTGCTGCTTGATCCAATGAACATTCGCTACTAACAGAATGATGCAAAAGCGGCTTAACCATTTGGTCGAGCGGACGCTGCGCGATAAGGCCGCGCAGCGCCGCTCACCGCAACGTTGTACCTCGCTTTGATTTGTTTATGACGCTTGCCTCCACCACTTCGTTCAACCTCTGGGCCGCCGCCAAATCTGGCCGTGCGGCTTGCGGTGGCGCTTGGGCCGCTGGCAGCGCCGCGTCCAATGGCAATAGCAAGCAGGCACGGTTTGCTGCTGTTCGTGTGGGCGCTGGCGCGGACGCATTGCAGGCAACGCCCTCGTGGCAAGTTCAAGCGCGTCGCACAACCCTCCATTCGAGCGGACGCGCTAAAGCGCGCCGCTCAATTCCACTATAAGGGCTTCCCAATTTTTCAAGGCGAAGTAGCTCCTCGATCAGGTCGTTGTCGCTGCTGAAACGGTTCGGCCTGCGAAACTATAAACGGTCTTGTTGGGCACTTTTAACGAGCCCGGACCCTGATGCAAGACGCGGCGGGGATCCTCAATCGTTGGTCGGGATGTACTGCAATCCCCTGGAAATAACCAGGTCATTCCCCACTCGGTCTAAACCGAAACTTCATCAACGTGTGCAGACTCGATTGACGTTGCTACTTGCTGCTAATCCTCACGCAGGCTCAAATGCCTCGCCTTTGGCTAAGAGCGCCCAGGCAATGCGTGCATTCTTCGCCGCGATTGCGACCAAGGCTTTGCCATAGCCGGCTCTAGCCTGCAAAGCGACCGCCCAGCGGCTAATTCGATCATTTTTGCGCACCGCATTCGCCAGCATCGCTCGCGCCCCAAGAATAAGCAAAGTGCGCAAGTATCGGTCGCCAGCTTTGGTTATGTGTCCGAGCTTAACCTTTCCACCGGAGCTGTATTGGCCTGGGACCAGGCCAAGCCATGCCGCGAGCTGGCGGCCGTTTTTGAAATCATGACCATTGCCGATTGAAGCTACCAAAGCTGTTGCAGTGATGTGCGCAATTCCGGTTAATGCCATCAATCGCTTGCAGCGCTCATCTCGGTTGGCCATTCGCTTCAAGTGCTCGTCGTATTCAGCAACTCGCATATCGAGCGTCACCAGGTGCGCCAGCAGGTCATACACGGCGCTGGCCGCCCAGCTTGGCATCTTCTCTGCGGCAAGCTGAGCTTGCTTGCGTATTACCTCAGCCCGCTGCGGCAGCACAATTCCAAACTCTGACATCAGCCCACGAATGCGGTTGATCGTGGCGGTACGTTCTTCAACGAAGCCCTGGCGAACGCGATGCAGGGTAAGGATAGACTGCGCATCAACCGTCTTGATCGGGACGAAACGTATATTGGGGCGGGTAACGGCCTCGCATATGGCGGCGGCATCATTCGCATCGTTCTTGCCGCGCTTGCCCTGAATTCGATAAGGAATCACGAACTTCGGCTCCATCAGCTTAGGCGTATGTCCGAGCGCGATCATTTCACGGGCCCAGTGGTGGGCGCCTGAGCACGCCTCCATGCCGATGACGCACGGAGGAAGCTGCGCTAGAACGTCAAGGAGCTGGTCGCGTCGAACCTGCGGTTTCACCAGCACTGGCTTGCCGTAGCGGTTGATGGCGTGGAGCGCGAACACATTTTTAGCTAAATCAATGCCGATCACGGTCGGAATGTTTTCGCCATTCCCATTTGCTGCTAAAGTGCTAACCTTGTTCATGACTTCCCCCTTTGTGGGCCAATGATGAGGACGACTTCCACATCTTTAGACCGTAGGTGCTTGCAGCAAGTTCCAGGCTGCGCATGTGGGACGGGGGAAGTCCCTTACATTCGTTGGGCAAAATTGCAATGAGTATGGGCTTAATCATCGAAAGGCGCGGCAATGCCTGCGAGAGAATTACTGTTGAAGAATGGGAGAAGGTCATTTCGGGGCAGCCCGACATGCGAATCAGGAAGGAGCCATACTTTGCGGTCAATCCGCGGACGTTAGAAAAGATCGTTTTCCCATGCGGAGAGGCTGACGCAGAAATCTTAGTTAATGGTGAATGGTTACCGTTCCTTCGGTTTGAGCAAGGATCACTCGTTACGGAGTATCTAGATGAGTTTGAAGATCCTGCAAATGAGATCCGAATTGCCATCGTCCACATTGCGGAAGCACTGCGCGCTGTCGTTGGAACAGATTTCAGCGATGAGCTGGTTGACTGGAGTATATCGTGAGCTATTCGCCCAACAATTCCGTCAACCGGACCGCAGCATCGCTTCGCGCTCCAGCCGCCGGTTTTCCTGCACGTTAGAAGTTCAATGAGTGCACCGATTATCTGTCCTCGTTGCAGCGGTCAAGGCCACGTACTTCATGTGACTGTTCGCGCAACTTCTCTGGACCTTTGGCTGTGCGATGAGTGCGACGCCACTTGGCGCGCGAAGGACGCCATCTCTGTTTCGAAGTTTGAAGACTTTGAAACACTGGCCAAGTCTCTTGGCTTTTCGCCTACGTGGGATGGACTCGAGGTGCACCAATGAACGAGCAGATTTTTTCTAACCTTCAGCTCCAGCGGACGCGCTTCAGCGGGCTTCGCCCGCTTCCGCACGCCGCTGAGCAAACACGTTGGACTTTCTAGCATGGGCTTTGGCCAGCACTGTTCCTGTACACATTGTGACTTTGAATTCCATAGCGGCCATTCACATCATGAAGGTTGTAGCTTTGCACTTTGCATTGAATGTATGACCGAGTACTCATTCCCGACTAAGAGTTTTTGGGGCCCCGAGGTTGGATAACTGATCGTGCTGAATAAGGTCGTCCGAGAGGTCAAGTGCCGACACAAGAAGAAGCCTCCCTCAGTGCGTTTGAAATTCGAGCCGACTGAAGAATTTCTGATTGCGGAGAGTGCCGGTGAATGGGGCGTCATTTACCCATTAGCCCATCTTGTCTGCCCGGCCTGTAAGCAATCTGGATCCATAGTCGACGACCTCCAAGACAAACAGATTTGCCCAAAATGCAAGACAGGGACCATCCATTGCTCACCCGTAGTGTATTAACATACTTGTCCAACAATTCCGTCAACCGGACCGCCACATCGCTGCGCGCTGTAGCGTCCGGTTACGTCCCACGTTGGGCCACACACTGATGCCGCACTTTTTCGCAACCGCTAACGATTTGCTGCCTGTACTTGCTGCGGTTGAATCACGGCGACGTCTTTCGTACACGCTTACCGGTCACTCGCTTTCTCCCGAAGCTCTTTCCTACCACTCCGGTGAAAGTATCGAGACGCTTCGAGCTCCTGCTACTTCGGAAACTGCATCTAATGCTGCTTACTTGGTGACGGAAGTGGACGTTCCAATTGTTGCGAGGCCCATTCAAGTACAAGGTGAAGACAAGCTCCGCTGGGCTATCGATCAATTGGCCAACCCCGATAGTACAATTCTCTGGCATGGCGGCCTTTGGCGCTCTGATATTTTACTTAGCGGGCGCGTAGCCAGTTGTTCGAAGTCTGCTCCATCTCAAAGTCTGCAACGTGCCTTCGAAAACCAAATCAAGCGGCAGTTTTCTCGTATTAAAGCCTTCTATGTTGGGGCAGAGGCAGCTCGCTTGCTCGATAGCGGCACACGTCTTACCATGTCAGCGCAGTCGCCACTCGAGTACGACCTAACTCGTTGACCCCTATGCCCAACAATGCGCTCAACCTCGCTTACTTCGTTCGCTGGACACGCCAATCGCTGCGCGCTTGTCGTGCCGGTTAGCTTGAAACGTTGGGAGCGAAGTCAGTGAGTCTGCGAGTATTCGCTTGGGGGGAGTGCAAGGACCTTGTGAAGAAAAGCCATTTGGCTAATCTGCTGCGCTCACAAGGGCTCGATGTAGATGACCGAGGCTTTAGTATCGCTGTCCGTGACTGCGAGAGCTTTACGATTGAATTCGATGGCCGAGATGAGTCGCACGCTTCAATCGAAGGAACTGCAGCGATGCTGCCTACATTGACAATGGACGTGCAACGAGTTTCATCCGCGCTGCGCGCGGCAGGAATAACGTTTTGGATTGAGATCACGGACTCGACTCAAAACCCTCTGGAGTACTTTCACAATCAATGCCCTGAACAATGAACATTTATCCCAACCTTGCGGTCAACTGGACTGCCTCCACGCTGCGCGTTCCGGCAGCCAGTTACCTTGAACGTTGGGCTGCAAACACATGAACCTACCCAGTACCGGTGACGACGCAGGAATTTTCGCATTCGCGATGTCTTTCGATGCGTATAAATTTTACGGGTCTCTTGAAGCCGCAGCTGATGTCGCGCGGCGTGCGCCGCGCTCCACCCTAGAAGAAGTTCGCGCCGAATTATTCTTCAAGGCTCGGGCCGCGCGCCACGTTGGCTCAGATCTTCATGTCAAAACCTATGCTGAACTTCTGCCGTTACTGGTCAAGTTCACAGACGGAGAGAATCCTTGATCGGACGCTATTTTTCCGAGCGGGTCAACATTGGCCCAACCTTTCATTCCACCGGACCTGCGCAAAAAGCCGCGCAGTCCGGTGAATTCGCACGTTGGGCCACAAAGGATTGCTGATGTTTGGACTTTTAAAGAAGCGAGTCGAAGTGCTTGCGAATCCGCTTTGGTTGATTAATCTTCACCTAGCACGAGGAACGAATGCCGAAATGCCGGCCAATCTGGTTGGCGCATATGTCCCCGCCTATACCTTTGCTTCCGATCACGAGGCGGCAGGGCATAAAGTTGTCGCGCATATCCGGGACCTAGGGTATAAATTTCTTGACATCTTGGATGGAAAAATTCATCAGCTTGATCCGATGAAGTGGGATAGTTATGTGGCCGAAGCCTGGCCCGAATTCGTTGACCACTTTCCATCACAAGATGAGGTTTTAGGCTGGCATTCTTCGAGCAAAGTCTTCTTCGGGCCCTTTGCAGGCTATGAAGAGCAAAAAGCCCAACCAAACAATCCAGCGGACGCCTGACGGCGCCACTGATCATCTACGTTGGGCGGCAGTGAGCAGAAGTGAACGAAATTACTAAGAGTGTCGATGCATATGTGTTTGTGGCCGAACCCGATTCCGTGGCGGAAGTTGTTGCGGCCGCTGTCGGATCACCATACTCTTGCGAGCGCGTGGGTGATTTTTGGTTCTACACAATAGCTGGATGTCAGCTGGTTACAAACCCAAGCGAGGGCGGCTATTTTTGCTTTTCGCTCATTGACTGCGACTTGTGGGAGAGCGACGTTGAGTTTGCTCGCTTTCTCGCAAGCGCAACTGGCCGGAGCGTGCGCTGCGATCCCGGATCCGCTTTCCCCGAAGTCTCCCCATATTCGGACACTTTTCTGCAAATCGAGAACGGAAATGAATCTCTCGTGGATTGGTATGCTGATAGCGATGAATAAGCCCAACCCTGCAGTCAACTGGACTGGGGACCTCCCCCGAAATAGTTGACACTTCGAGCTAACGCTCGGAGGCTACAATGGGCATGCCAGGACCTAGGAGACACACGAAGTTTAGCGAAGAATTCAAGGCCACTGCGGTGGCCTTAAGCGATCTGGATGGCGTATTGGTACGGGATGTCGCGGACGCGCTGGACATCCATCCGAACATGCTTTCACGATGGCGCAAAGAAGTCCGGGAGGGAGTGAACGTGGCCAAGGCGAAGAAGCTTGATCCCGAAGCCAAGTCGGATCTGGAGCGATTGCGGGAGCTGGAGAAGAAATACAAAATTCTCCAAGAGGAGCACCTGCTCCTAAAAAAAGCCATCCGGTTTGCTTCAGAAAAAAGACTGAGATCTTCGAGTTCATCGAAGCAAACCGGGAAGGACACCGAATCGAAGTAATGTGCAGGGTTTACGGTGTGACTCGCGCTGGTTACTACGCTTGGAAGAAGCGCCAACCAAGCCAACGAAGTGTCGAGAATCGGATCCTGGTGAAGGAAATTGAGAAGATTCATGTCGACAGCCGCGGCACTTACGGTAGTCCGCGCGTGACGCAGGTATTGAGGCAGTCAGGATTGGTGATCGGCGAGAATCGCGTTGCACGACTAATGCAGCAGGAGCGGATTCGGGGCCGGGCGTCGATCTTGTACAGATCTAACCCTGGTCAACACGCCTTCTACAGTGGCATTCCGAATCGGACGCTGACGGAAATAGCTGAAAAGCCCAATCGTGTCTGGGTAGGTGATGTCACCTATTTGCGCGTAAATACAGAATGGCGCTACATGGCTGTAGTGATGGATAAGTGCTCCAGGAAAATCATCGGATGGAGCATGGGACGCCGTCGCGACGTCAGTTTGACGCTTAGGGCATTGACCCGAGCGGTGGCGAACAGGAGACTAGGCGTAGGGTTGTTTTTTCACTCTGATCGCGGAATTGAGTATGCAGCCCATGCATTCCAGAAGAAGCTTAGCGACCTTGGCTTTGTCCAAAGCATGAATCGGCCAAGCAGGATGAACGACAACGGTCACATGGAGTCGTTTTTCCATTCGATGAAGTCTGATGTGGTGCATGGGAAGCGCTTCGAATCGGATGAAGAATTACTTGGGGTGGTGCGCAGTTACATTCCCTTTTACAATACGACGAGGTTACATTCGTCTTTGAATTACGTATCACCGGCAACGTATGAGAAACAGCTGGGGACCCCGAGGTGTCAATAAAATTGGGGGAAGTTCCCTGCCTCCACGCTGCGCGTTCCGGCAGCCAGTTACTTGTTACGTTGGGCCACAGGATTACATGACACTTGAACGCTTGATTGAGGGCGCTGAACCGCAAACTTCCTGGCGCCACCTGTGGGACGGAACCTTTGAGGCCAGAGGCAAAAAGTTCGCTCTCCATGTGTGCCGCATCGTCGAAGGCGGTCAACTACGAATTTACGTTTTCAAAGGCGATGAATTTTTGTCGTATATCTTCGATCCGCACCACGACGCTTCTTGCGCCGCCGATAGTGAACTTGAAGGCGCATACGTCAACGAGCTGATCTCCAGCGCTAAGAATGCTATATCTGAGAACGAACATGAAATGTACTAAATTGCCCAACCATTCCGTCAACCGGACCTCCGCATCGCTGCGCGCTGCTGCGGCCGGTTACGTCCAACGTTGGGCCGCATGATTCTGTTATCTAAATTTTTGGTTGGGGCGGCAATGCTAATTGTTATGTCCCCTGCGAGCGCACTTAGCCAGTGCCCATATGGTACAAGCGCTTGTGCGTCGCCCTGGAAAGTTGCAGCATATTTGGTACTGCCTACATTCGTTTTCTTTGCGGCGGCGGTCCTGGCGAAGCGCGGAATTCGGCGCGTTGGTTTTCGTTACGCGGCTTTGGCTGGCGTTAGTTTGTGCTGGTTAGCTGGCATCGTTATCGCGGTTTTCGTTCTGGCTTTCACCGCCGCGTGTTCGTACTCCTGCTGGTATTAGCCCAACCATGCGCTCAACCTCGCTCACTTCGTTCGCTGGACACGCCAATCGCTTCGCGCTTGGCGTGCCGGTTAGCTTGAAACTATAAGGGCTTCCCAATTTTTCAAGGCGAAGTCGCTCCTCGATCAAGTCGTTGATAGTTGCTGAAACGGTCGGCCTGCGAAACTATAAACGGTCTTATTGGGCACCTGCTTGCTTGCCCGGGACCCTTATGCAAGACGCGATGGGGATCCTCAATCGTTGGTCGGGATGTACAGCAAACCCCTGTGCTAAACAGGTCTTTCCCCACTCGGTCTAAACCGAAACTTCATCAACGCGTGCAGACTTGATTGACAGTGCTACTTGCTGCGAAACCTTACGCTGGATTAAATGACTCGCCCTTGGACAAAAGCGCCCAGGCAATACGTGCATTCTTCGCTGCGATAGCAACCAGCGCCTTGCCATAGCCGGCGCGGGCCTGCAAAGAAATGGCCCAGCGACTAATTCGATCATTCTTTCGAACTGCATTTGCCAACAACGCGCGCGCTCCGAGTATGAGCAGAGTGCGCAGGTAGCGATCCCCAGCCTTAGTTATGTGTCCGAGCCTGGCTTTGCCTCCCGAACTATATTGTCCTGGCACGAGGCCAATCCACGCTGCTAGCTGGCGCCCGTTCTTGAAGTCATGGCCGTTGCCAATTGAAGCCACCAACGCTGTCGCCGTAATGTGCGCAGGGCCCGTCAATGCCATTAGGCGCTTGCAACGCTCATCTCTATTGGCCATTCGCTTCAAATGCTCGTCATATTCGGCTACTCTCATATCGAACGTCACCATGTGTGCCAGCAGATCATAAACAGCGCTAGCCGCCCAGCTCGGCATTTTCTCTGCGGCGAGTTGGGCCTGCTTTCGTATAACCTCAGCTCGCTGTGGCAGCACAATGCCGAACTCCGACATCAGCCCGCGAATGCGATTAATGGTGGCAGTTCGCTCTTCGACAAAGCCTTGACGCACACGATGCAAGGTTAGGATCGATTGCGCATCAACCGTCTTGATCGGGACAAAGCGCATATTGGGTCGGGTAACTGCCTCGCATATGGCGGCGGCATCATTTGCATCGTTCTTGCCGCGCTTGCCTTGAATGTGATAAGGGACCACGAACTTCGGCGCCATTAGCTTAGGCGTATGTCCCAACGCGATCAACTCTCGTGCCCAGTGGTGGGCGCCTGAGCACGCTTCCATGCCGATAATGCAGGGCGGAAGCTGCGCAAGAAGCTCGAGGAGCTGGTCGCGTCGAACCTGAGGCTTCACCAGCACTGGTTTGCCGTAGCGGTTGACGGCGTGTAGCGCGAACACATTTTTAGCTAGATCGATGCCGATCACGGTCGGAATGTTTTCGCCATTCCCATTTGCTGCTAAAGTGCTAACCTTGTTCATGACTTCCCCCTTATTGGGTCATTGATGAAGACGACTTCCGCATCTTTAGACCGTAGGTGCCTGCAGCAAGTTCAATGCTGCGCATGTAGGACGGGGGAAGTCCCTTACATTCGTTAGGATCGGCCCATGCGTACTGCGCGAGATTTCTTTGCACGTACTTCTGACGAACAGCGCTGGCTGACGAAGGAATCGTGGTGCGATTTCTGTGACAAAGCTGATCTTGGAATTGCCTCGCCTGTGGAATTTGAAGAGGATGGGAAGATTTACATCGAAGGGAAATGTCCACGTTGTGGCACCAAAGTTGTCACCCAAATCATCGAGATCGAACATGGTAAAAAGTCCTAACCTCCTAATCAACCGGACGGCTACGGCGCTGCCGCGCCTCCGCCGCCGGTTATCGCGCACGTTGGACTGCAAACAATGGCATCACCTGAATTGCTAAAATCTTGGGGAGTGACAGAACACCATTTGCGCCTCGCGCACTCCCTTTTACTGCCAGAAGTCGCGGAGCAGCATGCGCAAAGCCTTTCTCAATTTGCGGAGTTCCTCGATCACAATGAGCTAGGGATGGCCTTCGACTGGCTGGAATCGATTGCCCGCGAAAGCCAGTGGTCATCGGTCCCGCTGCTGGAAGCGCTTGAACTGGCTGCCTTGAACATGACGCGAGATGACGATGCTCGCCCATTGCGTAGTCGAATTGAAGAACTTGGTGGTTAACAATGACTAATCGGCCCAACCAAACAATCAACCGGACGCTTCGTGGCTCGACTTAATTCAAGCGTTATGCGTCCTGAAATTTCACGCCTCTTGCTACTCGGGCCTTTACCTTCCGAAGATGATGCTTCGGTGGAGAAGCTACAGCTAATGGAATGCGAATTTAAGGAGATTTCGAAGCCGATCACAGATGATGAAGCTCGGGCATTGGTGACTCTGTTTGGCCCAGACGACTGCTATGGCGCAGCGTGGTCTATCCTTCACCTGATCGAATCTGCCCCTGGTTGGCCGATTACTGAGTGTCTGATCAATCTTGAAAATGAATGGATCGTTACGCTTCGAGATCGCGCTATTCGCGGTGGGGTGTATTGATCCTGCAGCTTGGGAGCCGCGATCGGCATATCCTTGCAGACAACCGGCGTTGGGAATCTTACTTAAGGAGGTAAAGAAATGGGCGAGCAATCGACTCCGTGTCCCAAATGCAAAGGCGAAATGGTACAGGGATTCACTTTCGATATTGATGGGCACAGGCGCGTGGTGAGTACTTGGGTCGAGGGCGCGCCCGAGAGTTCCTTCTGGCAGGGGGCGAAGGTCCCGGTGGAGAAGTGTCTCCCTGTGGGCACTTTCCGGTGTTCTGTGTGCGGTTTCCTGGAAGCCTACGCACGGTCGGAGTTTGCCGCGAAATAGCGCCTTTGCATCCGCGACGGATGATGAACTCCCGAACTTCGCTTCAACGTGGGCGATCTGTCGCTGGTTGCCCGCATGCTTTTCGAGTCTGATCAATTTGAGATTTTTAGCTGCTACAGTCATGACAAAGCTATTCAACAACTCTTGCAAAACCACCCGAAGGCTTGAGAGCCGACGTTTTTTGCGGGCATTACCGTCGCTGGCGGAGCTGCGCTGATGCCTGCCGCAATCAGGCGCGGTCTTGTGCCGTTGGTGTTTGCGATGCTTCCGTTTAGTTGTAATGCTTCGGATGCGTTTGGCGTCGTCTCTACGGATGGCAAATCTACCTGCCTTGCAACCGCTAGGTTGATCGACTCATTCCCGCTTCGAGTGCAGGTTGTGCTGGCCGGAGAGCCCGAGCGTGTTCGCGTCGGCGTAGTTACTGCGCCTTTAAAGGAACCCTGCGGGGCTCTAGCGAAAAGTGACCTTGATGGGTACTTTTATTCTCTTCGTCCTATTAAAGGACTGGAGGCCTGGAGTTTCGGAGTCGCGCAATTCAACGGTCAGTCAAAGGCTCGAATTCGCGCGTGTACCAGTAGCGAAGGGATTCACTTGACGGCGTGGAATGGGAAACCTTTAGCAGGCGAGCGGCTCTGGCATCAGTACATATACCTTGGCTACGATGTTGAACCAACTTGTTCCGAACAAGATTATGAAGAGTGATTTTAGATGACTATTCCGTCGATTCTGCCGGCCCCGACTCCTGATGCCACCAAGGCCCAAGCAGCCATTGGTTTCAAATGGGCGTCGATCATGCGCATGCGAAAGCTAACGAAGCCCTGGTTGCTTTCAACGGCGCTTCTTTGCGTTGCGAATTCGGTTGCATGCGCGGCGCCGACTAATGGCGCTCCTCCACTCAAATGTGAAAACGGGCCAGTCAGTAAAGCGCTTGGAGGCACACAGTGGCTCGTGTATGGCTGCGCCGATGGCCGGTCGATGGTAGCCGTTTCCGCACCTGGCAGTCCGGCGTTTCCATTTTATTTCATGGTTTTTGCAGGAAAGGACGGCTATGAAATCGTAGGGGAGGGCACTGGCCGGAAGCAGGCTACTGCTGCAGCGCATTCTGACTTGAAGGCGCTTTCGGATGAGGAGATCAAGTCTCTGGTTGCCGAAGCAGGCCGAGTCCAGAAATAACTGAGAGAGTCCATGGCATCACCGAGTTTTGGGCGACGGCGGCGCCATGTAACCGTCGTTCGCAGGCGCTTTGCTCCGGTGCGGCTATGTTGAAACGGCGCTTCCGGCCAGTCCGCTCTTTAGTTTTGTATCCAGGAGACCTGGTCTTTCGGCGTGGGGCGCAATTGTTTTAGAATTCAAGGGCGCTTCAAACACCAATAGCCAAAGGAGTCTTCCATGCGTCCCCTTAGGTATTCGATCAACATCACTTTAGACGGGTGCTGCGACCATCGCACCATTTCGCCGGACGAGGAGCTTCATCGCTTCTTCGCTGAACGTCTTGCGGAAGCTGATGCCTTGTTGTTTGGCCGGATCACTTACCAAATGATGGAGGAGGCATGGCGGCGCCCGGCAACCGGCGCGTGGCCTGACTGGATGGCCGATTGGATGAAGCCTTTTGCCTTGACGATAGACGCTGCAAAGAAATACGTCGTATCCAGTACCCTGGACAGCGTCGACTGGAACGCTGAGCTGGTGCAAGGCGACCTGGCCGAGGCGGTTCGCGAACTGAAACGTCAACCGGGCAGGGGGATTTATCTGGGTGGCGTGAAACTCCCTCTCGCATTGGTGGAGCTGGGATTGATTGACGAGTACGAGTTTGTGGTGCACCCTCGCCTGGTCGGGCATGGGCCGGCTTTGTTTGCCGGCCTTTCCAAGTATGTTGACTTGAATCCTGTCGGGCGTAAGGATTTCGAATCCGGCGCAGTGGCATTGCGGTACGAACCGAGGAAATAAGCGGAAATGATCATCACCACACTAGCATTGGTCCTGGGCATGGCCGCCACACCTGCGGCGCAAGCACCGTACACCTTCATCGAGGGCAAGCTGCCGCAAGACTCGCAGCCCGATGGGAACTCAATCGTATTCGAAGGCCCTAAAGAAATGCTGGTTATCGATACGGGCCGGCATCCCGAGCACACAGACAAGATCATTGCTGTCGCCAAGGCTCGGAATAAGCCGATCACTGCGATCATCAATACCCACTGGCACCTGGATCATGCGACCGGGAACGCCCGTATCCGCGCAGCCTATCCGGGCGCAAAGCTTTACACGAGTACGGCCGTGGAGGGCGCGTTGAAAGGCTTCCTGATCCGGAATGTCGAGAAGGCCAAGGCCAGGCTCGAGGATCCGGCAGTGCCGGAAGCGCGCAAGGCCGATACGCGGCTTTACCTCGGCGCGATCAACGATCCCGCCAATCTGATTCCCGACCAGCCGGTGAAGGGGACCATGCCGATCAAAGTCGGCGAGCGTGAGCTGCAACTCCATTTGGCGAAATATGCTGCGACCGAAGGTGACGTCTGGGTTCATGATCCGGCCAGCAGAACCGTCTTCGTCGGCGACTTGGTCGTGGTGCCGCTGCCATTTTTCGACACTGGCTGCGCGGAGGGCTGGCGCCAGGCGCTGGCGGAGATCGATAAACTGGACTTCCAGGCCCTGGTGCCGGGGCATGGACTGCCGATGGATCATGCGGCATTCTCCACCTATCGCCATGCGTTTGATGATTTCACCGTGTGCGCCGAAGGGACTGAACCTACGGCTAGCTGCGTGGCGACCTGGATGCAGAAGGGGGCGGCTTTCGTCGCCATGCATCCGGATCCCAAATATTCGGAAGAGGCGTTGACGTACTACGTTGATCAGGTCTTGCGCGTTCCTGCCAAGCGGGCCGAATATTGCGGTAAATGAGGGAAGCATGAGGATAACGCTCATTGCGCCGGCGCTGCTGCTTGCAGCTTGCGTTTCGTCGAATCCGGCTGAACCTGTTAGTGTCGAGCCGCTCGTAGACTACCACCAGCATTTGGTCAGTCCTGCTTTTGCGCCGATCGTCAAACTTCCTGTGCGGGATGGCGCTGCGCTGGTCCAGGAACTTGATTCGGCGGGTATTGAGAGAGCTGTTGTTCTTTCTGTGGGCTACAGCTTTTCCGATGAACGTAAAGGATTGATCGACCCCGACCGGTTGACGCGGGAAGAGAATGATTGGACCTCCTCTGAGGTGGCTAAGAACGCATCGCGCCTTATTGGCTTCTGCAGCGCGAACCCCTTGCGCCTTGCTGCGCTGGCGGAACTGGAGCGATGCCTGGGACTTCCGGGGATGAGCGGTATTAAGCTCCACCTTGGTAACAGTGGCATCAGCTTGCGCGACCCTGCCCATCTTGCGGTGGTGCAGGGCGTTTTCGGCCTTGCTCAGCGCCGGGGGACGCCAGTCCTTGTGCATATGCGGGCCCGTGGCGGCAGCGACTACGGCGCTGAAGATGCGCACATCTTCCTTGATCAAGTCTTGCCCGTGGCTCCCGGTATCGAGGTTGTCGTCGCACACCTCGGTGCTTCGGGCCCTGGCTACACGCCGCAAAATGATGAAGTGATGGCGGTATTTGCCGCCGCTGCGGAACGCAAAGACCCCCGCATCGATAAGGTCTATTTCGATGTTGCGACCAACGTTACCGAGGAGACGACGCCGGCCGAATTGCAGCTTGTCGCCCAACGTATTCGGCAGCTTGGGCCCGCGCACGTTCTTTACGGCTCGGATCTCAGTCCGCCCGGCGGCAGCGTACGTCGAGGGTGGGAGATATTCCGAACCAAGGTTCCGCTGACGAAAGAGGAGTTCGAGCAAATTGCAAACAACAGGCTTCGGTTTGCCCGGTAGCCGTCGCGAATGCCTGTCGTAGTAAGATCTATAATCATTTTATAAGTGGAACGATGAAATTTTTCTGCTCTTCGATTGGCGTGATGCCGGTCGCCTTTGTGCTGATCGGATGCGCAGGCCATGCTTCGGCTCCCGCGACACAGACTTCTTTTGCCGCTCAATTGGCCCCGAATTCTCTCGCTCCGAGCGCGTCGGCTCCAGTGGCTGCGCCAACCTTCGCCGAAAGCGAACTCGTGAAAATTCCTGGTGTGCAGGCTACGATTGACGAATGCCGGAAGCTGAATAAAGAATACAAGGTCGTAACACGAATGTTGGAATCTGGTCCGATGAAAGGCAATCTTACGATCCAAGTGGCATGCGATGAGTAGCCTCGTTTCACCAGCAAGACAGGTAATACGGTGGCCATGGATGTAGAGTGCTATGACATCATTTGAGCTTTATGAAAAAGTCGCCGTGGCGTTTCCACCTTTGTCGCCGATCGACCCTTGTTGGGAGTGGGTGAATGTCCACGACGGAGAGCGGACCAAACTTGATGTATTGACGCGACTTATAGATCGCTTGTTCGGAGCTGGTGAGGTTGTCGTCGCCGTGCACTCTGAACCTGGGGCAGCATTTCAAATGACGACAGAACATGCCGTCGGACTTATCTCGGACAATATTCTTGAGTACGACATTCAGGTCGCCGACCTTGGCTTCACCAGATTTTTCTCGATGAATCGGTCAGGCGTGGCCACTGGCGATGCCAGATAGGAGAGCGGTGCATGAAATCGGAAGTTCGGGCAAAGTACCTTCGCGTATCGTTGATCGTGTTTGGTTTGATCTTTCTCTTTGGGGTATATCCATTGACCGTGCTTTGGCCTTCGGGTTGGGCGTGGCATCACGGGCGCTCGGAGTATCTCGAAATGATCATCGCAATCTACGCCACGCTGGGCGTATTCCTTTTACTGGCGTCGAGGGCGCCAGAGCGGCACGTCAGTCTGATTTCATTCACAATCTGGTCCAGCATCGTTCACGGAGGCGTCATGGCCATGCAGGCTTCGGCAAATCCTATGCATGCCGGTCATTTGGCTGGAGATGTTCCGGCACTGTTCATTGTCGCGTTTATCCTTGGTTGGCTTTGCCCGGATGCGCTCAGGGTGGTAACTAAGTGAGCAACATCATTGAGCGCTTTGACGTCGCGGTCAGTGGACATGGTTTTGATTGCCTGGTCAGACCGAAGGAAGGGCAGGAGCAAGAAGTGCTGGCCATTGAATATTGGACCCCTGCGCCGGTTGGATATCCGAAGAACGGTTGCCGCGGCATGAAGTATTCTTCGTTCGAGGAGTACTTGGAAGCTCTTATGCTGCGGGAGTAAACACATGACGTTTGAGAACGCGAATATAAGCAGGGAAGAGTACGCAGCCTGTCGGCTCGGCGAGATCGACTGGCGCTACAAACCCATGAGCAATTGCTCGTCGCAATGGACGATCGATCGGGAGCGGAATATCCACATGCGTTGCGTCAGCCGCACCGTTCCGCCGGATATGGGGCCGCACGATCCCTTCTGGCTGTTTTACTGGAAGACGGACTACGTCATCGTTCATGCCCAGGTCACGGAGCATGCGTCGCAAAGCAACGGGTGGGTTGCGCGAACCATTCTGACAAAGCTTGAGATTCCAATGGCCCTCAAAACGCATAAGCAAGAGATCGTCAACGACATCAGGGGTGCTATGCAAGCATACGGTACGGGCGGTGTACATTGCATCGCTGAGAACTTCCAGTTGAACTTTTCGGTGGCATACGGTGTTTAGCATTCGGCCGATTCGGCAGTCAGACCACGACGGGTGGCGTGTCCTTTGGGATGGCTATAACGCTTTCTATGGCCGTAGCGGTGCTACTGCGCTGCCGGAGGAAATCACGCGAGCGACCTGGGATCGGTTCTTTGATCCCCTGGAGCCGGTGCATGCGCTGGTCGCGGAGGAGTCCGGCCAGGTGGTCGGCCTTGCCCACTATATTTTCCATCGAAGCACGACGCGGCTCAATGAGGTCTGCTACATGCAGGACTTGTTCACTGCGGAGATGGCACGCGGGAAAGGCGTTGGGCGCCAGCTGATCGAGGCGGTGTACGCGGCTGCGAGCGCAGCTGGCAGCTCGCGTGTTTACTGGCAGACGCTAAACACCAACGTGGCCGGGCGCGCCTTGTACGACAAGGTAGCCAAACATATTGGCTTCGTCGTGTATTCCCACGAGCTCGGCTGATGCTATCATGGGTCCCCAATTTCCCTGGGGGAGAAAACCACGATGCTCGTGCAGGCAAAACTAAACGTCAACGGAAGCAGGGCAGCTGTCTGGGGTGCTGTCACGGATATCGAGCATGCCTCGAACATCATCTCCGGCATCGAGAAAATCGAGATCCTTGAGAAGCCGGTGAATGGGCTTGTTGGCCTGCGCTGGCGCGAAACGCGTATCCTGTTTGGCGAACCGGCTACCGTGGAAAAGTGGGTTACGGATTCGATCGAGCACGAGTCTTACACCACCAGGGCGGAACAGCAGGGCTTTGTATTCCTGACCACCACCCGCTTGGCGGAAGAGGGCGAGGGTGTGACGGTGACAAGCTCGCACGATTCGCAGCCTCAGACCTTCGCCGCCAAACTGCAGGCAATTCCAATGGGGCTGTTTTTCAAGGGCGCTATCAGGAAGGCCATTATGCAGGACCTGACCGATATCAAGACCGCAGTCGAGCGCACATAAGGGAGCCTGTCATGGGAACTGCATTCTGGATCAAGCGTTATCTGGTGGTATTGGCTGGAGCGTTTGCGATCATCTGTGCGGCGCAGCTGTTGAAAGGGCATGACCTGGCATATTCGGCCACGCAAGGGGCGATCTGGGGCGTGATCAGTTCGGCGATTTTTTTAGCGGTGCGGATCCATAAGTCGCGCAAGAAGCAGCATTGCGCCCTGTGCAGGGATACGCCGGAAATGAGGGAGGAACAGTGAAAAAAATCTTGGGTGCGGCGCTGCTTGCGGCAGCTGCAATCTCGGTGCAGGCGCAGACCGCGGCGCCCGCCAGCTACGACGCTGAGCTGGCGAAGTCCCTCGGCGGGAACGAAAACGGCATGCGCAAGTACGTGTTCGTGGTGCTGCGCACAGGCCCGAACAAGGTGGCTGCAGGCGCAGAGCGGACGGAGATGTTTGCCGGCCATATGGCCAATATCCAGCGCCTGGCCAATGAGCGCAAGCTGGCTTACGCAGGTCCGCTGGATGGCGTGGATGGTGCGCGCGGCATTTTCATCTTTGCCGTCGACAGCATCGATGAAGCCAAGTCGCTGGTTGCCACTGACCCCGTCATCATCAAAGGCGAAATGGTGGCCGAGTACCATATGCACTATGGTTCCGCGGCCCTGATGATGGTGAACCAGATCCATAACCAGATCACGAAACCGGCGAGCAAATGAGGTTGGCCTGGCTTGCCGCATTGGTGCTCGCAAGTACGGCGCATGCCGAAGCGCCTTTGGCCGAGCGTATCGATGAAGCGCTTAAGCCTTTTTTCAAGGCGGATGCCCCCGGCGCCACCGTAATCGTGATGAAAGACGGTACGCCTGTCTTCCGCAAGGCGTATGGCCTGGCGGATGTGGACAAGAATTTGCCCATGCAGCCGGAGATGCAGCTGCGTCTCGGCTCAATCACCAAACAGTTCACCGCCGTGGCGATCCTGATGCTGGCGGAGCAGGGCAAGCTGTCGCTGCAGGATGAGGTGACGCGCCTCCTGCCCGATTATCCGGCCAGGGATAAGCACATCACTATCGAGAGGCTTTTGCAGCATACGGCAGGTGTGCCCAATTACACCGCCAAAGTGTCGTTCGGGCTGACCTCGGGCCGGGAGAAGAGCGTCGGGCAGATGATCGATTACTTCAAGGACGACGCGCTGGATTTTGAACCCGGCGCACGCTGGGCTTACAGCAATTCAGGCTATATCCTGCTTGGCGCGATCATCGAAAAAGTTAGCGGTACCACGTATGCCGATTTCATTGCGAAGAATATTTTCGAGCCGCTGGGGATGCAGGACACCGCATACGAAGGACATGAGCGCAGCGCCAAGCGACGCGTGGCTGGGTATCGCGAAGGCTTTTTGAGCGGCTACAGGCCGGCGGAATACGTCAGCATGACGCAGCCTTATGCTGCGGGTGCGCTGGTGTCTACCGTGGATGACCTGGCGCTGTGGGACGAAGCGGTTTCCTCCGGCAAGCTGCTCAGGGCCGACACCTGGCGGCAGGCCTTCACGCCTTGCCCTTTGCCGAATGGCGCGAAGTGCAGCTATGGCTATGGCTGGCAACTGGGTGTCATGCGCGGTCACCGGGTGGCGTTCCATGCGGGCGATATCCCTGGCTACAACGCGGAGGCGATCCGCCTGCTGGACGACAAGGTGTTCGTGGCGGTGCTGGGTAACAGCAACCGCAATATGCTCAATACCGACCGCGTGGCCTTCACTGCGGCGGCCATTGCGGTGGGCTCGCCGTTTCCGCCGCAGAAGACGATCCCGATGACCAAGCTCGCAATGACGGCGTATGTCGGCACGTTCCGGTTGTCCGAAAGCGGCACGCGCACCATCAGTTTCGATGGCGGAGGCTTACGCTTTGAACGAAAAGGGCGCAGGCCGGCGGGGCTGCGCCCTTATGGCGTGGATAAGTTCTTTGTCGAGGGTTCCCTGACCACGCTGGATTTCGTGCGCGGACCGGATGGCGCCGTGACCGGGTTCATGTTGCACGGTACGTCAGGCGATGAAACCGCGGAGCGCGTCGTCAATTAAAAAGAGGCCGCCAGCCTACACAAGGGCTGGCGGCCCTGACGTGCCCGCGGCTAGCGCGTCATGAGGGGAGGCATAGGCCGGTGGTTCAACCGGCAGGTCCTCGATAACCTAGCGCGAGGCGAACTGGATTTCAATAACCGTTGGCGCTACTCCTGCAATCGCGGGCATGGATTCATCGACATAGCTCAAATGGCCACTGACTGAATCGTCTGGTGCAAACACAAGATCCATCACCATCTTGCCGTCAAGGGCGGCGAATTTACCGTTGCCGGTACGTGTGATTTCGTGTTCGGATTGGTCGTCAACCTTGGCGTAGATGCGCGTTTGCTTGCGAAGCAGCCAGAGTGTCTTGCCGTTGGAGAGATCGTATGCGCCCTTGTATTGATTGAACTCGTCAGGCGTAATATATGTCCGCACAACTGCTTTTGTGGCGGGGATTAACACTGTTTGATCGCCAGCGCTTTGTGCGTAAGCCGTAAGGGCGAACGCGAGCAGGCTGCCGGCGGCCACTAACCGTTTCATGATTGCCTCCATTTCAGGTGTGTGGCCAGGTCTTTAAGATTGCCTGGCTATTTCACTATAGTTCCCCGTTTGCCTTAGCGCGAGGCCAAGGAAAGGCTGGCATGCACCGGTTGGGCGTCGGCCATGCTTGGCATGTAATTCAGGTCGCCCGTGGCGGTATCGTCATCGATCCAGACGATTTTCATGGCCAGGCTGCCATCAGCTGCGCTGAATCTGCCGTCGCCAAACCATTGGACTTCCTGCCGGGGTTGCTGGCCAATTTGTGCGTAGAGCCGGACAGCTTTGCGCGACAAGGTGAGGGTTTGGCCGTTGGACAGGGCATAGCTGCCCTGGTATTGATAGAACTCTTGCGGTGATATGAGCTTGCGTTCCAATTGCATTTGCTTCTGCGCGGGCACAACCACCGATTGGTCAGCGCCGGTGCTGCTTTGTGCTGCTGCAGTTGCAGACAGCACGAACAACCCGGCGGCAGCGAAGTATCGCTTCATGACTGCCTCCGTTCGTGGACCAAGGGTGCCAGTTCTTTTGTTGTCTGGCTATTTTTCAATATAGCCCCGGCGGAGGCCGACGGAATTCCATTCTTTTGATGGAACTGTCGGTGGCGATACCTTGCGCATATCCCCCATCAAGGACGGTAGCTAACCCGATACACCTTGTGCGCGTGGTCGTCGGAAACCAGTATCGAACCATCAGGTAAATTGGCAATATCGACTGGCCGGCCGCTGACTTCTTCGTTTTGCAGGAAGCCGTCGATGAAGGCGGTGTCGCTGACCACCTTGTTGCCGTAGAGCGTGATCAGGCGCACCTGGTAGCCGATCTTGCTGCTGCGGTTCCAGGAGCCGTGTTCGGCGATCAGCAGCTGGTTGCGGTACTGCTCGGGGAACTGGCTGCCGGTGTAGAAGGCCAGGCCGAGTGGGGCGACGTGCGGGCCGAGCGCGGCGACCGGCGGCACGTAGGCCTCGCAGCTTTTGCCTTTGCCGAATTGCGGGTCGGGCACCACGCCGCCGTGGCAGTAAGGGAAGCCGAAGTGCAGGCCCGCTTTCGGTGCGATATTCAGCTCGCAGCCGGGCATGTTGTCGCCCATCTCATCGCGGCCGTTATCGGTGAACCACATTTCCTTCGTTTGCGGGTGCCAGGTGAAGCCGACGGTGTTGCGCACGCCGCGCGCGAACAGTTCCCAGTTGCTGCCGTCCGGGTTCATGCGCCAGATCTTGGAGTGCGGCGCGTCTTCCTTGTCGCAGACATTGCATGGTGCGCCGATTGGGATGTAGAGCTTTCCGTCCGGGCCGGCCTTGATGTATTTGGCCCCGTGCCAGGTTTCCGTCGGCAGGTCGTCTTTCACGACTTTGTAGGATGGCTTGCCGGCGTAGGTTTTTTCAATGTCGTCGAACCTGATAATGCGCGAGATTTCGCCGACGTAGAGGGCGCCGTTGAGCAGGGCGACGCCGTTGGGGTTGTTCAGGCCTTCGGCGACGGTGACCACTTTTTCGGCCACGCCATCCTTGTCGGCATCGACCAGGGCGTAAACCTTGCCGGCTTTCGTTGAGCCGACGAAGACGATGCCGCTGTCGGTGACGGCCAATTCGCGTGCACCGTCCACCTTGTCGGCGTACACGGCGATCCGGAAGCCTTTCGGCAGTTTGAGGGCGGAAAGGCTGTTCGGCTTGGCGGCTGGCGCCGGAGCGGCAGTGGTGGCAAGGCTGCCGGCGGCTTTGCGGGCGGCGGCGTTGGCCGGCATCAGGTACTCGGCAAGCTGGCTGATCTGGGTTGCGCTCAGCTGGCTGCCCCATGCGGGCATGCCTTTGTCGGCGACGCCCTTGCTGATCAGGCGGACCAGGTTGGCCTTCGTTGGCTGTCCGTGCAGCCAGGCCGAATCCGCCAGGTTGGGGCCGGCGGCGCCTTCCAGGTCTTTTCCGTGGCATTGGGCGCAATTGGCCTGGTAGAGCTTGTGGGCTGCGGCCATGCCTTCGGGGGCGGCCAGCGCGTTGGAGGAGAGGAGGGCGGCAGCCAGGGCGAGCGTCGGGAGCATGTTTTTCAATTTATTTCTCTCTGGAATGACGGGAAGGCAGGCGAATTATCCGCCTGTTCCCTGTTTTTTGCATTTCGTCGCATATGGCGGGACGGTGGCGATGACCGCCGATATGATGAAACCATCAAAAACCGGTCATATAATGCGCTGGTGACTTATAAAGGATGCAAGATGAAGAAACCGTTCCAGATTGGCTTGCTGTTCACTGCCCTCTGCCTTTTCCTGGGCCTGGCCCGCGCCGACGATACGACGACCGAGAGCCGGACCATCGATGCCCGCGTGGTGCGCGTCAAGCTCGACGGCGTGATCGACCTCAAGCTGCGCCGTGGCGATACGCCGGCGCTCAACATCACCACGGACAAACGCTACGTGAACAAGGTAACGGCAGTGCAGACCGGTGACACCCTCTACCTCGATACGGAAAGCCGTGGCGTCAAGCTGAAAACGTCGGCGGTGAAGGTGGAATTGGTGCTGCCGCAGCTGCGCGAGCTGGTGTCGGAAGGCGTGGGCTCCACCGAGGTGAGTGGCTTCAGCGGCGACAACATCGACCTGACGCTGGATGGCGCGGGCAGCATGAAGGTGGTCTGTGATTACAAGAAGCTGAAGGCCAACCTGGGCGGCGTCGGCAGCATGCATGTGTGGGTGACGGAGAACGAGAACGTCGACCTCGACCTGCAGGGCGCGGGCTATATCACCATCGGCGGCCGCAGCAAGAACCTGAAGGCGACGCTGGGCGGGCTGGGCGGCCTGAATGCACAGCAGTTCAAGGCGGATGACGTTGACCTGGAGCTGAGCGGCCTGGGTAACGCGACCATCAACGCGACCAATAACGCCAACCTCAGCCTGAGCGGCCTGGGTTCGGTAACCGTGTATGGCAAGCCGGCCAAGCGTAACGTCAGTGTGGACGGCCTGGGCAAGGTGAGCTGGAAGTAAATCGTTAGTAGTGCATAAGACAGATAAATTCAAAGCACCATGAAAAAACTACGAGGCGTGTTATGCGCGCTTGGCATCACACTGGGACTACAGGCCAGTGCGCATGCCGGGTTTGCGGAAGGGGCCACGGCGTATAACAACAAGAATTATGCGCTGGCCTACAAGGAAATCCTGCCGCTGGCCAAGGCGGGCAATACGGATGCCGAGCACCTGCTCGGCTTGATGTATTACATGGGCCGGGGCGTGCCGCAGGATTATAAAGAGGCATTGTTCTGGCACCGCAAGGCTGCGGTCAAGGGCAAGGCGGATGCGCAGTATGTTGTCGGGGCCATGTATTACACCGGGAATGCGGTGATACAGGACCATAAGGAAGCGGTGACCTGGTTCCGCAAGGCGGCGGAGCAGGGGCATCCGGAGGCGCAGCAGGTGCTGGGGCTGATGTACAGGTATCACATCGGCGGGATGCCGCAGGATAATGTGATCGCTTATATGTTGTGGAACCTGGCTGCGGCGGGCGGGTCTGCAAATGCGGCCGAGCAGCGGGCGGCTGTGGCCAAGGGGATGTCGCAGGAGCAAATTGAAGAAGGGCAGGCGTTGTCGTCTTCGTGGAAGAGGGGGACGGCGTTGCCGCGGTCGTCGCGGACTGGGGGCGGCTGAAACCTTTGTGAACCAGGAAACCGGGGTCGGACCCCGCGGGTCGTACCCCGGTTTCCCGGTTTTTGAGGTTTTAAGGTAAAATCCCGCCGTCATTGGGGAGTAGCCTCTCCTCCGCAAAGGAGGAGGCATATGTCAACACACTTGGCCCACAGGCCATGGCATATGCGGTCCCAAACTTGGCAAGACCTTTGACCACGACGCCGCCGATTTAGGCCGGGGGCGAGTCGTGGTCATTCGTCCGTGCCCGGCCTGGAAACACAATCATGGAATCCCTCCTCGTATCAACCGGCGTCGTTGCCTTGGCCGAAATCGGCGACAAGACCCAGCTCCTGGCCTTCCTGCTGGCCGCCCGCTTCAAGAAGCCTCTGCCCATCATCGCCGGCATCTTCATCGCCACCATCTTCAACCACGGCCTGGCCGGTGCGCTTGGCGCCTGGATCACGTCCCTGCTTACGCCGGAAGTGCTGCGCTGGGTGCTAGGCATTTCCTTCCTCGGCATGGCCGCATGGACCCTGGTCCCCGACAAGATCGAAGAAGATGAAACCAATGTCGCCAGCCGCTTCGGCGTCTTCGGCGCCACCCTGGTGACTTTCTTCCTGGCCGAGATGGGCGACAAGACCCAGGTGGCGACGGTGGCCATGGCCGCCCATTATCCGGACCCGCTGATGGTGGTGGCCGGTACCACGCTCGGCATGCTGATCGCCGACGTGCCGGCCGTCTTCGCCGGCGACAAACTGGCGGCGAAAATCCCGCTAAAGCTGGTGCACGGCATCGCTGCCGCCATGTTCGCTGCGCTGGGCCTGGCCACCCTGCTTGGCATGGGCGCGCGATTCGGCCTGTAAGCGCTACAATCGCCTCTTTCCCAGGGAGGTGCTGCCATGATGCGTGCGATCGAAATTACCAAACCCGGCGCGGCCGATGTGCTGCGCCTGTGCGAACGTCCGTTGCCGGTGGCGAAGGAGGGCGAGGTTCGCATTCGCGTGCATGCGGCCGGCATCAACCGTCCGGACGTGTTCCAGCGCATGGGCAGTTATGCGCCGCCGCCGGGCGCCACCGATATTCCCGGCCTGGAAGTAGCGGGCGAGATCGTCGATGGCGACCTGGCCGCCAGCGGTTTCAAGATCGGCGACATGGTGTGCGCCCTGGTGCAGGGCGGCGGCTATGCGGAGTATGTGAGCGCGCCGGTGGAGCAGGTGCTGCCGGTGCCGCACGGCCTGTCGCCGCTGGAGGCGGCTTCGCTGCCGGAGACCTTCTTTACCGTGTGGAGCAATGTGTTCGACCGCGCGGGCCTGGGCAAGGGCGAGACCTTGCTGGTGCAGGGCGGCACCTCGGGCATCGGCGTGACGGCGATCCAGTTGGCGCATGCGCTGGGCCATCGCGTGTTCGCCACGGCGGGCAGCGACGAGAAGGCGAGGGCATGCGAAGCGCTGGGCGCGGCGCGCGGCATTAATTACCGGACCGAGGATTTCGCGGCCGTGGTGCGCGAGCTGACCGGCGACACCGGCGTCGATGTGATCCTGGACATGGTCGGTGGCGACTATCTGCCGCGTGAGATTAGCTGCCTGGCCGATGATGGCCGCATCGCCATCATCGCGCTGCTCGGCGGCTCCAAGGGCACGCTGGACATGGGGCAGGTGCTGAGGCGCCGGCTGACCGTCACTGGCTCTACGCTGCGTCCGCGTTCGGTGGCGTTCAAGGGGGGCATCGCCCGGCAGCTGCGTGAGAAGGTGTGGCCGCTGATCGCGGCGGGCGACATCAAGCCGGTCATCTATGAGAGCTTTCCGCTCGAGCAGGCGGCAAAAGCGCATGAGCTGATGGAAAGCAGCAACCATGTGGGCAAGATTATGTTGCAAGTTCTGTAACTCCGGGGAGCATTCCTTGCCCGAGGGCAGCGGCCCGAGCTACAATTACGGGTTATTAAAAATTAAGCTACTATGCGCCGCAAACTCGTCATCGGTAACTGGAAAATGAACGGCAGCCGTGCCGCCAACACTACCCTGTTGGCAGGTATCAAGGCTGGCCTGGACAACGCAAAGGCCGATACCGCGGTCTGCGTCCCAGCCCCATATCTGGCACAATGTCAGGCTGAACTCACCGGCAGCGCAGTTGCCTGGGGTTCGCAGGATGTATCCGCCCACGCTTCGGGCGCGTACACGGGTGAGATCTCGGCAGCCATGCTGCTGGACTTCGCCAGCAAATTCGCCATCGTCGGCCACTCGGAACGCCGCTCCTACCATCAGGAGGGCAGCGCCCTGGTCGCGCAAAAGGCGCTGGCCGCGGTGAATGCCGGCCTGGTGCCGGTGGTTTGCGTGGGCGAGACCCTGGCCGAGCGTGAAGCAGGCAAGACTGCCGACGTGGTCGGCGAGCAGCTGGATGCGGTGCTGGAAGTATTGAGCGCCGGGCAGCTGGCTAAGATTGTGCTGGCGTACGAGCCTGTATGGGCGATCGGCACCGGCAAGACCGCCACCCCGGAAATGGCGCAGGAAGTGCATGCACTGCTGCGCGCCCGGGTGGCGGCGAAGGATGCGGCTGCGGCCGCCGGCATGCAGATCCTGTATGGCGGCAGCATGAAGCCGGAAAACGCCAAGGAGTTGTTGGCCCAGCCGGATATCGACGGCGGCCTGATTGGCGGTGCAGCACTGAAGGCGGCGGATTTCCTCGCTATCATCGCTGCTGCATAAAGAAAAAAGCAGGGCAATTTTAATTATTAAGGAATAGCATGGGCACTTTGTTCAATCTGGTCATCGTAGTGCAGGTCCTGTCGGCAATCGCCATCGTGGGCCTGGTCTTGCTGCAGCATGGTAAGGGCGCCGATATGGGCGCGGCCTTCGGCTCCGGCGCTTCCGGCAGCCTGTTCGGCGCCTCCGGCTCCTCGAACTTCCTGTCCAAGTCGACCGCCCTGGCGGCAGCGATTTTCTTCGCTTCCACCCTGGGCCTGTCGGTCCTGGCCAGCAAGGGCAATGTGGCGTCGTCCGGCGCTGCAAGCGTGATGGATAGCGTCAAGGCTCCGGCGCCTGCGCCAGTCAGCGGCTCTGCTGCGATCCCATCGGCTGCTCCGGCGCCTGCGCCAGCTCCGGCTGCCGCAACCCCGGCTCCAGTGGAAACTCCTGCTGCCTCGGCTGCAGCATCGGCTGCCTCGGCCGCTTCTCCAGCGAAGTAAAACTGGCAACTTTGAACTTTTTGCCGTTTTTCTTCTTGTTTAGGCGCAATGTGCATTAACAAAGCGTCGATCACAGTGTAGAATAGCGGCCTATTGCCGACGTGGTGAAATTGGTAGACACGCTATCTTGAGGGGGTAGTGGCGCAAGCTGTACGAGTTCGAGTCTCGTCGTCGGCACCAAAAAAGATCAAAAGC